>Ga0179593_1484803_pt1 | contig 10617 bp, 10 predicted proteins | sample CZODoug2_1_08_16_FD_185931 | JGI IMG/M metagenome (GOLD analysis project Ga0179593, IMG submission 185931) | Vadose zone soil fungal communities from Angelo Coast Range Reserve, California, USA - CZODoug2_1_08_16fungal (PacBio error correction) | ecosystem: Environmental > Terrestrial > Soil >... | reverse complement strand
TTGTATCCTGGTTTTTCAGTGGGCAATCCGTCAAGCAGGTATCATGTCTTCCTCTTCTTTGCAACGCCTTTTTTTGATAGCTCCCCCTGCCCCTGATCCCTAGCCTTCCGCGGCTATTCCAGGCATATATCAGGCGCGAAAGGTCCTTTGAAAATGAGTCGATGCGGCATTCGCCCCTTACCTGCTCCTCGAGTTTGCGTGTTCGTTTTGTTGCACTGTCCCTAAAAACGCCCCTCCTTTACGTTCTATCAACTACACTCGACACCCAGTTGGCAATTCCCATCCAGTACAGCTTTCAAAGAGATCGGGGAGCCCCCCCCTTTCACGGTAACTTTTTTTTGTATGTTGCCCCGCTTTTTTCTCTGGCTTTTCCCACCATTCACGCGCTGTCACCAAACTTGCATTCCTTCCCCTTAAGCCTAGTTTTCGGATTCCTTGTTAATCATAAGTCTTTCTCACCCTCTTTTCCCTTTTCCCCATTAGATCCAGATCTCCCTCTCGCGTTCGTATCCTGTCCTTCTTCGTTCCCCCCTTTCCTCAGACGGCTATCAGGCTGACAGCCACATAGCTCTTCTGTTAGTAACTTATTTTACGTCTCGCCCCCTCCCTTCCCAACGCTTTACTTTTGCAACCGTCGGTATTCTTCTCGTAACTCCATTTCTCCTTGCCCAAACACCGAGGTGTGCTAAGTATGTCCCCTCTTTTTTTCTTTTTGACTTTGTGAGGGTCTAAAAAGCCTTTTTCATATTCTACAACCTGAGGTTCGATCCTTTTTTTTTATCCTTCTTTAGTCTCGGGGTTTCCTTCATCTGCACTCTTTCCTTGCCGTTAGGTAGTAATTCCCCGATGAGACTTGTACCGAGTCCTGGCCCTTTTTTTCTCAACTTCTTTCCCTTTTCTTTTTGTTTTCTTCCTTTCGTCCCCCCCTCAGTTCCTTCTTTTCTTAGACACAACTGGGTTGCGGAGTTCCACGTCAACCGTTCCTCCCTTTAAAGAGGGGGTAGTCTAGCGAATCGAAGTGTCTTTCTAATCGGGCTCTGTCCCTATTCCAGATTTGACCATTTTCTCTTTTCCCCTTTTTTATTGTCTTCTTTGATGGTTATAACAAACTGGGGCTCTCCGGTGGAGCGCACGAGCTTTAAAACCTAGGTTGGACACCCGAAGTGACTCATACCTCTCTTTTACGCCCGAAAGACCACAGTTGTCTCCTCTACTTTCTATCCGTACCCCTGATCCCTCCCAGGTATTACCTCACAATGGTATCCCCAGTAATGACACCCATCCGTTTGATCGTCTGGCGTCACCCCCTTTTCTTCCCTTGACCCAGACAGCAAGTCTTTTCTTTTAGAAGCGTTCCTCCTCCCTTCCTCCCGGTCCGGAGAGAACTTTCCCCCTGCTAAATGTGCGGCGGACCCAAATTGTCCTTCTTCAGTTAAAAGTTAATCCCCTTTTTTCATAACCTCTCCTTACCTATGTCTTTTCTCTCCTCAATCTTTTTCTTGTGTTTAGATTTTCTACGCGAGGTTTCTTTCTTGAGGAATGGGGTACCTCACGCACCCCATGCGCATCTGGTAACAATGATCTTACTCCTTTGATTCTTGAGTTTTCGCGCGTAAGGGTGTTCTTTTTCAGTTACGGGATGGAAGACGAATGTGTCCGCCGTCTCGTTTTCCCAAGAATTTCCCTCTTTTTTTTTCCCCTGTTCCTTCTTCTTTCAGCAGATTAGACTTTAATATCAGAGAAGGTTACCGTTGAGGTACTTTGTTTCCTTTTCCCTCGTCGGCCTCTTCACCTATCTCTGATTTCCTTTCCCCACGCCCGGCGTTTCCTTACGTCTGAACAAAGCATGACCAGTCCTTTCTTACCACTCCACTACTTGACAGCCCTTCCCTCTCTGCTGTTTCCACCCCTGTGCTGGTAGAGGCGTATCCCCTCAGGGTTCGACTGTAGAAGAAAGACTTTTCCCTTTCTTTTTTCTGTCCTCTCTGAGTCCACTTTAGCGCATTTGACTCCCAATTCCCCCATCTGTGCCAAAGTGCTTTTTTTTTACCATCTCGATTTTTGAATCAACAAAATTTCATCTTTCGAGGTCTACTCTCTCCGGTTAAAGAGTTGAATTCTGGATTCCTTGTTTCCCCCTTCCAGTTTGACTCGAAACCCCAGTCCTCTCGTCTTCCCCCCCAACCACCTTTTTTTTGAGTTTTCAGGTCATACGGCAAAGACTTCTATACCCCCCTTCCCCCCTTTCCCCCCGGTTTTGATTTTCCGCTCTTCTTTTTTCCCTTCTTTCCCATCAGTCCTTTTTTCCAAGTTAAGAGTTGGCGGATGATTTAGGCGAGAGCCTACAAGTCTGTTTTTCCCTATGGAAGTTCACCCCCTTTTCTAAGCTCCCCAATGATAGTTTTTTGTCTTTCTTTTTCCTCTTGTTGACGCCCTCCCGCAGACTTGTTCTCGATCAGGGCTATTTTCCTTCTTGTACACTCAGTTCGCTCAGATTTTCAGATTTCGCCTAGTTGACCTTTCTTCCTTCCTTGCCGGGTCCCCTTTCTTGCCCTGTTCTGAAGGTCTATCCGAGAGACCTGGGCACGACATTCCTCCCATACCGTTTTTGACAAGTTTTCAACCCGTTCCCGTTTGTTTCCTTGCGGTACTCGGTGTATCCAGCCCCCTCTTTTTTTCCCCCGTTATTTCTCTAAAGGAAATTGCCGTTGGAGCCGAGCGCCCCCCCCTTCCCCCTATATTCGGTCCTGTTTTAGGCCCCCGACACAGTAATTCTCATAGTTGTTTTTTTCTTTTCCCCCCATTGTTTCATCTCCGTTCTCGTCCTTCCAGTCCCGATGCTGATAGTGCCGCTTTTTGTCCATTGCTTTGTTGAATCATTGAAACCTCTTCACATGCTTTTGACTCCCTCGGCCTGCTTGGGCGTGTATCGCCCCCTGCCCGCTGGACACTTTTTTCCTCCTCCGTTGTTGTGAGAGATTTTCTCTCTTTTTTAGGTTCTACAACAGGGCTGCGCCCAGTCCTCCCCCTTCTAGTCCCATTTTCAAAATAGTCTTGATTCAAAGAGCTTCTTCCCTCTGTCCCTGCGGCATCTCCCCCCTCCCTTTCCTTCTTTCGCACGGGGTTTAAACAGATGCAATCGCTGAGACTCCTGCTTAGCTCAACCTTTACTTTCTCTGTCCTTGTCTTCTTCTTTCTTCAGTGGCTTGCACTGGTTAAACTACTATTTTCAGTGTATCACATTGGCGCAACCTAATTATGGGCTGGACCAGCTCCTCAAAGGCCCCCCTCCTTCTCTTACCTCTTTCTACATTTCCTTTCCCCCTTTTTTTTTCTTGATTTGTCTTGGTAGTTGCAGTTCTTTCATCGTCTCTTAAAAACAACCTTCGCCTCTTTTTTTGTGCACCTTCCTCGTGATTTTCTCCCCCTTCCCTCTTTGCTTTGACTTCCCATTTTAACATGATTTCCCCCCCCCCTCTTTTTGTCTGGGGGGTTGGGGGGGGGGGGGGGGTTGGGTGGGGGGGGTTTGGGGGTTTGGGGGGGGGGGAGGTGGGGGGGGGGGGTTTTTGGTGGGGTTTTTTTTGGGTGTTGTGTTTTTCGTTTGTGGGGGGGGGGGGGGGGGTTTTGGGGGGTGGGGGGGGGTGGTGTGGGTGTTTGTTGTTTTGTTTGGTGGTGGTTTGGTGTATTTTGCTTTTTCTTTCTCTGGGGTTTGGTGTTTTTTTTTTGTTTTTTGGGGTTTGGGGGTGTTTTGGGGGTTTGGGGGGGGGGGTTTTTGTTGTGTTTGTTGGGGGTTTTTTTGTCTAGCAAGAATTCTTTTCCACTGCTCTGCGCCGATCCTGCTCTGCTTCGTTTAACATATCTTTGGACTACAGGTCTCTCGAGATTGTGTTTTTAAGACCCCTCCCCCTTTTAATTTCTTCAGAGCTCTCCTCGATTTTATTCTGATATCTCCCTCTCGCCATTATGGACGACGATCTTTCTTGGTGAGCCTCGATAGGCAAGCTGGTTTCCTTCTCTTTCCATTTTTTGCGGCTTCGTCTGTGTTTTTTTTCACCCCCCCCCACCGAGTTAGTGGTAAACCTCTTTCTTTCTTTTTGTCCACTTTGTTCGGCTACGGTCCCCTACAATCCCCCCCCCTTTCACTGTCTTTCTAATTTTTATCCGCACCTCAATTTTTTTTTCTTTTCTCTCTTTTCCCTCAGGCCGTTGTCGTTGGGACACCTTTCTTTTTTTAAAGTTACTTCGGAGACTTTTTTCCCTAGTCTCAACGTTTTTCCCCTCCCCCCCAACTTCAGAGTTACTCTCTTCTTTTTCCTGATCTTCTATATGACTGACCCTCAACTCCTAAAGATGTCCGATCCCGCCGACGGGGCTCTTTCCTCTTTAGTGAATAAAGGTTATTGAGTCTTATTTTTCCTTCCCACACCTTTTCTCTGACTGCCCTTGTGGCCGTCCGCATCAAGCTTCTGTTCCCTTTTTTCCTCTCCCTGCTTTGTGGTCCACAATCCAAAGAACGTGAGGCCGCGGTCCCTCTTTTTCCAGGTCAAATGGTCAGAAGCCCGCGTCGTTTTAGACCCCCCCTTCCCAATGCGAGAAAACTCTGCACCTTCCACCCTTCCTTTTTGGCGTCGAATTTGCGAGCCCTTTTGTTGATTCGAAAGCTATCGTCGGTTTACCTCATCCTTCCTCCCCGGCTCCTCCCCCTTCGAGCTCATTCCTTCCGTATTTCCCACCCTTTTCCCCCATATCTTCGATTCTGTTTATCAGGTCTCCCCTAATTTCCGGACCCCAGATTAGCATAATCCTGTTAGGCTATCTCTCTTCTTACACCGCAAGGGACCGGGGTCCCCCTGTGCTCTCCCCCCCCCCCCCAGCCTCTGGTGCAAAGATCGTGGTACCAATATGTCGCTTTTTGAAAATGGGCCAAGCAGTCCTTGTCTCCCCTTGAGGGAACAGACTCTCCTCCCTCCTTCTTTTTTTTACATCTCATAGTTCGTGCGCTCAAAGTCGTCCTTTTTTTTCGCCATTGTTCCTGTTGGTTCGTGCCCCCTTCGCGGTTTTAGTTTTTCCTCCGCGAGTCACCGGTTTTAGTCGTTTTAGTTGTTTTAGGTTAGGTTGGATGAGCAAATGTAAAATCTATTTCAGTTCCATCTACCCTTCTTTGACATGTTCTACCCCCACCCTCCTGCCCCCCCCTTAATTCTCTCTCCCTTCTTTAGGACGATCGCGACCGTAGTCTTTTTTTCCCCTTGCCAATTACTGTTGATGAGGCGTGATTCTGTCCTTTCCGTGAAACCCCCTCGACGGTTTTGGGATCGTCCCTTTTTCTCCTCTGGCCCCTTCCCACCCCTGTTTTAAGTCACCTCGGTGTGCACGTTTACGCTTTCTGACCAAGGCACCCTATTTTTCCCTCCCCGGTTCTTTCTGTCGCTCGGGATCCCCCCCCCCCTCTTCATGCTCTTTCCTCCCCTCTCACACGTGCCTTTGATTAGCGACCCACCTCAGTAGGTGCATGGGAATCAATTCCTCAGATGTTAACCCCCTCTCTTCGTTTTTCTCAGACCATGAAAGGTCTGACTCTCATCCTGCCAATACCCTCTTTTCTAGTATTTTGACAAATACCGAAGCGTTGGAGATTAGGCGCTCTCCTAATCCACATTTCTTCCAGCAGCCTAACCTTCCCTCTCTTTCCCCTTTTTCAACCCCACACTGATTATGGCTGTAATCGCTGATACCTTCTTTTTTGTCCTTGGGAGCCGCCTTGGCAGGAGCTCTTTGCGATTTGATTCCCCCTTTTTCAGCAAATTTTCCTCAGATTTTTCTTTCTTACTTATGCGTGAAATGGTCGGGCTTTTTCCCGTCAATGACCAAGTATTTTTTCTGAGGAGCCGAGTACTCCTTTCCTACCCCCCCCCTCCCCTTTCACTCTTCGCAATCTTTCTGCCCGTTTTTTTATCCTTCTCCTTTCGTGAAAGCTTACCTTGCGTATTGCCTGCCCCCCTTCTGAGAATTTCTAATAATTTGCCCGCTTTCGTGCCACCCCTTAATTAACTACCTCCCCTTTCTTTCAGTCTCTGGTTAGAAAGTTGCCCCCCCTTTACCCAGCGAGTGCCTGGCTCCACATGTAGAGTCCCGTTCTCCAGTGATGCGAGTTCTTGCGATTGTGGACCGCCCCTTTTTCCCTCTCTTGCAACTCTGATTTTTTCTTCTCTTTACCTGTATTTTTTTTTTATTTGCCCCCCCTCATTCCCTAGGATAATATGCCAAATTCTCTTCTTTTCCCCCTCTTTTTGTTGATGGCCCTCGTGCAGTGGGAGTTAACAAGGCTCCCTTTGACTTTTCCCATCTTTTTTTTCATCTCATTTACAGCGGCTCACTCCCCTTCCTGCCAGTTTGACCTCTTTTCTCAGCCCGGGATTAAGGCGCGATCCTCAAAATGTTTCTGCCCCTGCAATCGATGTTTCTGAATGGCTCCATTGCTAATTTATCGATTTTCATTCCTGTAGTTCCCCTTTTCCCCCCCCCCCGCATCCCCTTTCTTTCCCCCCCCCTGCGACAACCGACGTTGCTTTGCCAAGTTTCAGTTTAATCGAGGAGGCTCTGGCTCCCTCCTGAATTTATTTTCCCCTTTTTCATGGGAGTCTTACCAGGGTTCTTACCCCTCCCACCTTGCCGCCGTTTCACCCATTTTTTCCACGTTGTCTTCGAAATCAGTACAGTGGCTTCTCGTTCCCTTTCTCAGCAATATGATCGACACTTTTTGAACCCCCCTTCTTCAATTTCCTCCCCCTCTCTTTCCCTCAAGGACACGTCGCGCCGATCCTGCTCGGTTTTAACCCCAAGGAATTTCAGGAGGTAGACACTTGTGTTATTTCCCTCTTTTGCCATTTTCTCATTTCCGCCTCTGTTCTTCCTTCTAGCGCCCCCCTTCATCCGCAAACTTACTTACCCTCTGTCACCGTCCCTCGGATCGCCCCAAACAGCTTACATTTTTTTTCCCTTTGTTGCTTTCTATTTGCCGTCCTGTCTTCTCCCAGTATTAAAATTCTCGCCTTTTAGTCCCCCTCCTACCGTTCGTCGGTCCGTACCTCCCCCCTTGCACTGCGTCAGTTGCTACTCAGGTTATCGCCATCCTCCCCATTGTCCCCTTTCAAGAGCCGTGCATTTTTCTCAGCCCTCTTCCTGACATCCCCCTCCGGTTCCTCCCTATGTCTTCCGTATCCCCACGGGGGTTAGTTCCTCGTCCCCGTTAATTCCTTAGTTTTAGCGTTTGATTTTTCCTCTCCAGATTTTGCCTCTATGAGCACCATCCCCTCCTTTTTTCCCCTCTTTGCGCCCTTTTCTTGAGAGGTCGCGTGTGACAGAACCTCCGGTTCCATTGACGGGTGGTATTTGTCAGCCAAACTTCAAATCGCTCGCGTTTGCCCTCTCCCGACGCGGCCCTTTTTCCCCTTTCTCCCTGTTCCCCTCCTCTTCAGGGCCAGTACGTCGCGACCCTTCGTGACTAAAAAGTGACTCAGTCTTGCGCGCGTCCGCCTACCCCCCCCCTCCTTACCCACTTTTGAAAACTCTCCCCCTGGACCCTCCCCTTTTTTTCTTTCCGACTTGCGCGCCGACCTGTTTGCCCCCGCAAGTGAGTGAGTTCCCTCATCGGTATTTTCGTCCTTCTATTTTCCCCGTGTGTTTTCGTCTTCCCCCCCCTTGGACCACTTCTTTATTTGATCTGATTCTCTCCACCTAATCAAAATGCTCTCTTCTCTTTTTCTTCCCTCCCCGTTGTTGTTCCTTTGTCTCTCTATACTTTTCTTCCCCCGAGTTCCCTCTTTTTTGGATACCCTTGAGCGCACCTAATCGCTATGGTCCCATTTTGCCGCAAGTTCACCTTTCCTGGTTTTCGCTCTCCAGTTGCTTCTCTGCAAGATTCATCTTAGTTCTGGTGTGAAAGTTCCCGTCCAGTTCTTCTTCCATCTCTTCCGCCCCCCTTCTTTTATGTGCTTTTTTTGCCTTCTGTCCGCCGTACTCTTTCTTTCCTATCAATCTCCCTCTAGACCTTTTTCTTTTCGACGGCCGTAGGTCCCGTCTTTCTTCTAAGCAGTAATGTAGGTATGTCCCATGTACACGCTCCCCCGTCTGCTTTCCCCCCCCTTTCTCGCCCTCCTAGTTCCTTTTGTTTCACACACTAAGATAGGACTCTATTCCGTCATCGAATCTCGCAACTCTCCTATAGACCTTCCCCCTCTTATCCTTTCTCCTTCCTTCAGTAGAGTCGTGCTTTTTCTTCCTGCAACCGAAGGTGGTTTCGGCCTTGTAGACGCCTGATCCAGACCCCGTTTTTTCTTCCCTCCATGAGAGGGGACCTTCCTTTGGCTTGATGGCCGACTTAACCTTTACCAAGGCAGAAAATCCTGATTTCAACACCTCCTCTACGTGTCACCGCCATTAGGAATCTATGGATTATAATCGCTTTCCCCCCCCTGGTCCCTGCCCTTTCTCTTTCCGGTCCCACGCCCACTCTATTCAGCCTCCCCAAGTCAAGTGGAATAAACAGTTAGCTTTCAAGGGTTCTAACACCACTATTTCTGCTTTTTTTTTTCTACTAAACCTAACTTTGACACTCCTATCCCCCTGAAGAAAAGCGGAGGGGATGAGGGACAAAGTTTTAAAGAAAGTACTCGGTGTTGTCGCAGTTTCCTAGTTTCCGACTCCAATAGACCCCAATAGAGGTTCCCGTAATTACTTTTGGCGGTGGGCTCCTTACCCGTTATCCACTCTTCCTTTACAGCTTACTGCGAAAATTCACCTTTTTTGTTTTCACCGCTTTTTGCCTTCACGCTACTCCTTTCTTCTTCCGTAGGTTTTTTTCAGGACCTCACTATTTTTTTTTTTTTTTTTCCGAGTTTTCGGACCCAGTACTTTTCTTAGATTCTTTCCTTTCGCTTTGGGAAAGACCTTTTTAGCATCTGATATATTTTACTCTCTCCCTTAGTGACCCAGTTCTTTACTGGCGTAGTTTGAGTTTTCAGCTTCGTCCCCCTTTTCTTTTTTGGGCGATCATGCCCCCTCCCCAAGAAATGAAGTTCTGACAGTTGGTCGACGTGACAAGTTGCAGATCCTCCCTTTCCTTTTTTTTGCCCCTAGGTAAGCTGTCGCCACTTGCCAAACGTATGTGCGCCAGTTGTAGTTTACCCAGTAAACTGCTTTCGTTTCAGCAGGCCCAGTAAACTTCTTCCCGCGACACTCCCGTTTCTCCCTCGGCTCCTTCTTTTTATCCTTCCAAATCCAGCTTTATTTCTCCCCCATTTTAATCTCCCCCCCTATTTCAGAACGCGCGCCACCAAGATGTTGATAGAATGCGATGAATGCAATTGGGTTTACTCCTCATCCGCGATGCGAGTCAATATGTCTTCCCTTCCCCTACATTCTTCTGTTTTTATTTGATGGCGCCCAATGGACCACGCTTTTATCAGCACCAAACCTCTATTTTTATGCTTAGCTTGCCTCTTTTCTCCTGATTTTTCCAGTTGTTTTACACTCCCAAATTCGCAAGCGAGGCCCTTTAGAATCTCTTAAAGAGTTATTTTCAACCTCCTTGAATTCTTTTTCAAGCCTCCTATTTCCTCTTTTCTCCCCTCCGCTTTCCCTTCCTTCCCCGTTGATTTACGGGGCCGCAGTCCTGTGGGAAGTCCTGCGAACTCTTCACTGAGCCCCCTTTCGCCTCCCCTTTAGTTTAGTCCGCCATCTTTTGCGTTCTGTAATTCGGGAGAGCACCCTACATTGACCCCCGTTTGTCCCTTTTCCCCTTATCACCCCCCCTTTCACAGATTTCAACGGCACCTCTCATGTGTGGTAACCACTGGAACGTTCTTGTCCCTTTATTTTCAGCTTCCCTCTTTCTTTCCCTCTGCCTAAAGGACCCCCCCTCCCCCCACCCACTGACACCAGGGCCCCCACTTGAATTAAGCTCCGGAACCGGACACTCCGATTTCCAAGACCGACCCTCTTCCTTCCCCTGCCCCTTTTTAAACTCGAGTTCCGAGTTTGCTGAGGCGGTCAAACCTTTTCTCCGATAATCTTCTCCCTTCTGATCTTCCCTCCACAGGAGTTTTGACTGTCCCCCCCTGTGCCCTCAGTAATCTTTATTTTAATTTCTTCCATATCGCCCCCCGCTTACCTTGTTTCCCCTCTACGGGTCTCTTTCGCGGGAAGTGAGCGATAAGCGAAACAAGCCCCTGAATTGCTGGATTTGTTTTGTTTCTTTTTTTCCCCCCTTTTTTCGTTCCTGGTATTTTTCCCCCCCCAAACACGCCAGGTCTTTCTAAACCTTTTTTTCCTCTTTAGATGCCTTATTCTTTTTGATCGTAGATTTGTTTTCGTAAACAACCTTTACCCTTCCTGGATCTCATTGCCGTCTTATAAGCCCATATTACTGAAGCCATTTGACGTTTTCAGGAATTTGCCAGATTCCCTTTTGGAATTCATCGCCCCGTTCGTCCCCATCCCGAATGTCATTTCTTTTCTTCCTTCATCCCCTTTTTTTCCAGTTCCGCTTCCTCCCGGACGTTCCCCTGAGAGTTAATTTTGCCTGTCCAGGATAGCCACGCTCTCCTTGCCTCGCCC
>Ga0179593_1456552_pt1 | contig 10617 bp, 13 predicted proteins | sample CZODoug2_1_08_16_FD_185931 | JGI IMG/M metagenome (GOLD analysis project Ga0179593, IMG submission 185931) | Vadose zone soil fungal communities from Angelo Coast Range Reserve, California, USA - CZODoug2_1_08_16fungal (PacBio error correction) | ecosystem: Environmental > Terrestrial > Soil >... | reverse complement strand
GTGTCTAGCTGATATCTTAACTCTTTTCCCCTTCTGCAGCTATGGGAAGCGCCCATGACTTTCTCTTTCCTGGTTGTGGGTCTCCTGCCCTGCTAATCTTATTTCCCGGAACCAGAATCCGGTTCCTTCGGGTTGTAGTAAAATATGTTTTCGTCACCTTCCCTCCGCTTTCGAACTGGTCTGAGTTGTGATTTCCCTTTTCCCGACATCCAGACTCAGGATTCCTTCTTTTCCGCTTATCGCTACTGCCCCACTTGTTACTTGTTAGTTGTTCTCCCCAACTTTTCTCAGGTTTTCCCTCTCTTGCCTCATGGGGGTCTACTGTTCCAGTCGTCCTTTTCTAGTTAGACTTTGCCTATTTTCTGGAAGTTGAGAATCCCTCTTTAATTCCCCGACTTGCCTAACTTTCGATTTTAGACGACGGAGTGATTTTCATCCCCGCTCAGTTCTTTTTTCTCATTAGCGTTTCAATCACTGGATGCCCTCTCTTCCCTGTCTCCGTCCCAACTAAGTGATATCTACCTTCCTGGTTTGAAAATGATGTCCAGTAGATATTTGCCCCGTGAGGGATCTTCGCCTATTCTTGAGTTCGACTCGATTAAACCAGACTATCCCACTTGGTTTGTCTGGTTTTGGTATGGTTTTGTTACCCACCCCCCCATTTTTTTACCCCTAGGCTTAGTTATGTTTTGATCCTTCCTTCTCTTCCCCCTACTTTTTTGGGAAATCACGGTTTAGAGAGGGAGTTTGTGCTCCCCGTTTCCCCTTTTCTAATGGTGGTGATAAGGTGTTTTTTTTGAACGACCTTTCCCTCCTTTGGGGTCTTTTCCCTAAGGTGAGTTTGATTTCTATGGAGACCCCCCCCCCCCCTGTTCCCCTTACCCCTCCCCCTGAGGAAAAGTCGGAATCCGAAAAAGCATCTTCGTGTCCCCCTCTTCCCCCTACGTTTTGTTACTAAGTGCAAACTCTGTGAGATCCCCTTCGACTTCTTGGCGGAGCCGGACACTGAGACAGGTTTTATATGTGTGTCCTTTACCGTCCTCCCTTATTTGAACCACAAAGAAGAAGTGAGCTGGAACCTCCCACGTTCGATGACCCCTTTTCCCATACGTGAAATATCGTTTTTTTTTTCCACCTTCTTTTTTTCCCAACCCCAAGCGCCCGTGCTCCAATGGGGTTTTGCGGGCTTTTGGACTCCACCCTCGTACATTTGCAGACAGTAGGTCATTTCCTCCAAGCCTTTCTTTTTTTCCCATTTTAGCACGATTGGTGGGCTCCCCCATCCCTCCCTTATGTCCCTTTTCATACCTACTAGCGTATGCCGAACTCTAAGGCTCTTGCTTTGATCCGAATCCTTTTCTCATGTCACCCGACCTTCCCCCACCCTAGCCCTTCTTTTTTTGTCATTGGCCCGGACCTTTTGAATTTCCTCTTTAACCATCACTTTTTGTTCCTAGCGCCTGATTGATATGCTGAACGATCAAATCTTTACTTCAGCGACACCAGGTTGTTGTGTAAGCATATCTATCCCTTTTCCCTCTTCCTTTTTTTTTTTTTTTTTTCTCTCGCTTAGGAGGCTGAAACCCCGGTTTTGATGCCTGACGTCCCCCACTATTTGCCTCCAGCCTCCGGATGCAAGGCTCTTTTCGTCCTTCGGTGATTTGAAAAAATAGCGGCGCTTAATGAGTCCCTCCCTTCCTCTCCCCCCCAGTGCAATGACCACACAATCCCGCTCTTTTTCCCCTTATGCAGATGAGGGTGGAGAATAACCACAAAGTCCTTTTCTCCTTTGGTCCCCACCTGGTCAAACGGGTAGGATTGTCTCGGCCCCCTCCCCTCCCTTTCTTAGGTGCCCAAACGTACAAACTTCTTTTTCTTAAGACACTTTCCCTCATTTCTAACGCCTCCCCACAAAATGAGTCCATATCCCCTTCCCCTTTCCCCCTGTAAGTTGTGTTTTGGAAACCCCTTCCTGCCTACTTCCCCCTGGACTCTTGTGGGGACAGTGCCCCTCCCTTCTTATCTTCCCCCCCTCTCATTCAACAAGCGCTGAATTCCACCACCGACTCCTTCTGCCTTCTTTGTTTGGCAGGCTACGCCAGGATGAGTTTCTTTTTTCCTTCTTCGTAGTTCCCAACCAATTGAAGGCGCCCAGCGTCGGTGGCGTCTTTGTGAGAACAGCAATGTTAACTGTTCTCCAATTCCTCTTTTTTCCGCCCCGATTTGCCTTAACGGTTAGACTTCGAAAACCCCCCCCCTTCCTTTTTTCAGTTCCAAACACTTCCCCTGACGAAGTGAATATTTTTACCCCCCCCCCTATTTATGACCACAATCGACGCAGGATTAAGTCGATTTCCGTCTTCCCTTCTTTTTTTTTATGATGCGATACCTTGTAAGGGGATGCTCTCCATCAACTCCTTCTTTCTGGGTGTGCATACCCTTACACACTTCATTTCCTCAAAGAGAAGAAGTCTAGCAGAGTTTTCCCCCCTTCCGGAATCACGACCGCGTTCAGACTCCCCTTTGCCCCCAGATCCTAGACAATCCGTACCCAGCCCTGTCGGTTTTGATCAAGAATTTTCCAGATTTTGCTAGACCATGTGCCCTTTCGCCATGGCATTCCTTTTTGCCACAAATGATGACTTTTGTATTCTTTCCCCCCCCCCCTCCCAAGCGGCTTCACAGAAAGGCCTTCAGCTTCTTGATCCCGTCGAATTGCTCTTATTTCCTTCCCTCGACGCGAAAACATCTTGATTTTCTCTCCCTATTCCCTTCCTGGGTCAACCTCGAGCATTCCCCCCCTTCCTTTCTCTTCCTGGGCGTCCGAAATTGGGGCAAAACACTTGACAAAACCTCCGTCGCCTTCCCCCTGGTAGCGATCATGCAAGATCACAAGATTATGGATGTCTGTTTCCACCTTTTCCCTTCCCTCGACAGTTCGGCACAGTTTTATTATTTTCCCCTCCTTTTTCCTTGACCAAAACCCCCCCCTTTATAAGGTCTTTTTTACTCAATGCTTCTCTTCGCTTCCCTTCCAGGCCCCTAAATTCATGAACCTTCCCTCGGGCCTCTTCCCCTTGCACCTCTGAAATAGTTCTATCTGCATTCGCTTCTTCCTTCAACAAGTTCCGCGGATTTGTCCTCACATCTGGCTTCCCTTTTCCCTGCTCTGTTTTCGAACGTGTGTATGCCGGAGGACCCTTGAACTTTCCCCCTTTTTTTGTTTTTTGGTTTCTTTACGGATAGGCGGTTGGTCCAATCCTTTTTCCCCTCCCTTCCCGCTTTTGGAGTTGGTCTTGATAGCCTCGGCGTGGCTTCCCTTCTTGGACCACCGTTGTAAACGACGATCACTAAGCCTTATATTACCTTGGTTGTTTTCGTCCCTCCTTTTTTTTTGCGTTGATAGTAGTTAAAACCGGCTTGGCCTCCTTTAGCTATAATGCAATCACCAGGTGTCGAACCCCATTTCCAAACCTGTCTCCCCCTTTTTTTTCCCCCAGAGATCGCCCCCACCGCTATTTCAAGATAAACCCCCCGTGACCCATTTCCTTTGCTGCATGAACAAGTTTCCCCCGAAACATTTGCATCCTCCTTCCCTCTCTCCGCTCGCTGTTCCAAGATAGGAGGTCTTTGTGTAGTAATGCGCTTTTTTCCCCTATTCCGGGCGTTTTTATTTGGTTGGTGTCCTTTTGATGTACTTTTTTTTTTCCTTTCCGCGTGATCGAGATCCGTCCAGCATCCGGGTTCCCTTCTTTTTTTTTATACTCCCTGCATCTGTTCGCCACTACCTTCCTCCTGCCGAACCGGTTGAGGCTGATTGCACATTGGACATTCAAACTCTCTATGATCGGCAATTTTGTTCTGCTGAACGGTCTGTTTTTTCCTTTTTCCGGACCTTCCCCTCAAAAACTTCGGTCAGTTTGACCCAACGTCGATTGTATTTTGCTAAAGCACTCCATACAAAGTACGGATGTTTCCCCCCAGTGAGATACTTTTCCGAGCGCAAATTCCTCTTTTAGGCCCCTCCCTTCATGGGTTTTGGGGGGTTGGTTGGTTTTGGGTTGGTTTGTGTTTTGGTGGATTGACAGATGAAAGTGTTTTTCATCATACGCTCGTTTATCATTAATTTGGCATTGCCCACCTCCCTCCATGGCCACTCTTCCCCTTTTCCGCAAACTTAAAGATCAACCTGCACCATTATTCCCCTCTAAGTGTTACGGCGATCACATAGCGGATCTTTTTCTGGTTTTCTGCGTGAGTTCCTCCGAGTTACCCCCTTACATACAAATGCTTTCTGTTTGTGTGCTTGAGCTCCACCACCTCATCCCAGCGGCTAGTTCTGGCGATAAGCCCCCTTTCCATCTTTCGGCTGCCCATGCCAGGACCCCGCTCTCCGCCCATCCTCTTTCCCCTTTCCCTCCTTACCCAATCTTTTCGTTTTCGATAAAGGGTTGTGCGTGCATGCTCCGTTGTTTTGGGCCCTCTGACGAAGTCAATTTTTTCAAAGTCTCCGTCAAGGCACAGGTCGGGCTTTTTTCTGCCGTGGACACAACATGGAGTTGACGCCATTTCCCCCTTTCGCCTTCTTCTTTTTTTGAACCTTTTGAATGGTCTTACGTTCCCCTCTGTCTCTACGAGAACTCCTTGTTTCAGCGCCATTTCGAAAGACATTTCTCCTTGTTTTCTGCCATGCATCAGTATTGCCAACTCTTTAGCCCCCCGTCCCCCTCCCTCAGTAGACCACGTTCCTCTATCAACGTCGTTGACCTCTTTCCCCCTTCATTCTTGGTCCCAAACACCTTTAGTTGGCGTTCCTTTTGCTCCTCAATATTTACTTTTCATCTTGTTAGTCAGTATCTATTGAACGAGAATCTGTTGAAGTCTCGTCCTCTTTGTTGGTTCCCTATAGGTTCTTAGCCAGATAATGTCCGTCCTTTTCTGCCACAGAATGCCCATCAGCCGTTGTGGTGATCCCTCCCAAGTTGCATCTCCTCCTTGTCCCTCCAAGTCAAACAGTGTTTGTTTTGCCCATGGCCCCTGTTTCGTAGAGTTCTTGAAATCCATTCGCAGCTATTTTGCCCCTCTCCCTCCTGCCGCGTTGAATCCTTGAGCGAAGATCCACATAGCTGTTTTTTCCTCATCTTTAAAGGATGGGTGTTGTCCTCCGACAGTATTCTGTTTCCTACACCCTCCGTTTTGTGTTTATCTCCTCTTCTGCTAACCACCCAGCATTGGTTAGCTGGAAGTTACAACAGCGAGTGATCTTTCAGCTCTTCTTCAACTCGGATAGGGCGTCTGATGATTTTTTTTGCCCTCTCTGCTTTTTTTTTTTTTTTTTATGTCCACTTCCCTTCCAGTAATCCCCCTTCACACAATCAGATTAGTGGAACTTCTTTCCCTTCCTCGAGATCAACCCAAGCCTCCCCGGTTGCCAACCGCCTGTTTGGAGCTGGTTTTAAGCCTCCCCCTTTCCCCCCCTTTTCGGTTATTTGATGACCAATTCGTTCCCTTCCCCACATCTCTTTTTTGTCTCATCTACTCTCTACCGCATGACTGGAATATTTTCGCATGTCGCCCGTTCAAATCGACTGTTTTTTGTTTTTTTGCCCCCTTTCATTCCATATTTCAGGATGATTTATCATAGCACTTGTTTCTCTACTCTTCTTTTACCATGAAATAATTCAGGTCTTCCCTTCCCCCTCCCCCAGGTTTTGCCGTCTTTCCGGAATCCTTCCTATCTTCTCAGTTTTCTCCCTCCCCGCGTTGCACGTAGATAAAAAAAGCTGAAGTTGCAGACCAGCGGGGGGTTTTTTTTTTGTTTTTTTTTTTGGTTTTGCATCGCCGGGACTTTCTCATGGGTCTGTCTCATTTCCACGCAGCGGCCCGCCCCCTTTTCTTTTTACTTTAACCCCAATGAATTAGTCAAGTATTTCCACACACCTGATCCCCGATTTTTTTTTGCGTGAATTTAAACACCTGTCCTTTCTTTCTTCGATCTCTTGCCCCGAAGTCGGTCCTCGTAGTGACTTTGCCCGGATTGAGAGAACTCTCAGGAGTCGACAGAACTAAGCAGCTTTGTCTTCTTTTGTGGGAGGTCTCCCTGACCAATATACACCCCTCGCCTCAGTTTTTTCTGGCACTCGATGTTGATTCCCTGAGTATCCCCTCTCCCCGCAAGCGACACAGGCCCCCCTCGGCATCCATTTTCTTTATTTTTTCTAGCAAAGATCGCCCTTCCTTCTCCCCCTTCTTTAGTTTCTCCTTATGTTTCCGCGCTACTTCGGGCCCCAACCCCCAGCACTTCTAATTCTCCTGGCTTCTTCGACATTTTCAGTTTCCTCTAGTCATTGACTATTATTTCCTCCCTCTGCAAAAGATTTGTACCTTTTCTTGTCTTTCAGATCCGCCGTTTGGTCCAACCTGTAGACTCTGCTGACTTTGACAAGTGGAACAACAGGTAACAAAAACCCCTTTTTTCCAGTCCTTCATGCGTAGCGTATCTGTTACGAGTAACTTTCCTTCCATCACTTCTTTATGCTGTTCAATGCAGACCCCCTCCCCTGTTTCGTCCCGCGCCCATTATCCTCCCTCCCCCATGTTTCTCAAGTTTCCAAATATCCACCCTGGTCCTGATTGTTTCGGGAATCCCTTCTTTCTCTAACGCTGGGCTTTTACTGCTCACGAACCAAACCAGACGTAGACCTTCCCCTATGGCTGACTAACTCTGAATCCTTCACGATCCCACCCTTATCGGCTTCCCCTTTCCTATTCCCTCCGGATTCATGCATCCATATCGATACGGCCTTGATTTCTTTCTTTTGCGTGTTTGGCTATTTCTCCTTCCACAGGCCCTTACTTTTTCGGAGGCGGGTGGCTGCTCTTCCTCCTTTTCCCACTTGCTTTTTTTCCCCCTTTTTTCCCTACCTCAGGCGTTTCCATTCTCCCCTCCGGGTAAAGACGATCACAACTTATATCTCTGCTATTTCTCCTGTTGTTTATAGCAAGGTGCGTCTGATCGTCGTTAAACTTCGTTGCCGACTTTTTTTTTTTTTCTTCCTAACGCCCAACCCCTTTTTTCTTCTTCCACGTCGAAATGTATGCGGGCCCCCTCTCTTTCCCTTGGACCACCGCCTTCCCGAGAACCCGCCCCCCCACCTCCATGGATTTTCCCCGCTTCACCACTTTTTGAAAATCGAAACCCCTCCATTTTTTTCTTTGCCCTGAGACTTAGTGCCTTGGACCTTGGAGGTGAGCCCCCCCCAAAAACAATCCCCCAACCCACCCCCACCCCCCCCCCCACCACCACACATGTGTCGCTGATTAACTCAGTTATCGACTACTCCCTGTAGGCGTTGCAGATGGTCCTCTCATCTTTAGTCCTTTTTGGCGTGAATTTCAAACTGCCCTCGTCCTCACCTTCGACCAGTGGTGCCCTTCAAGTTTGGATTTGTCAGCGGAGCACTCCCTTTCGACTTATAAGTTCGCCTTCCTCCCTGTTCTGAGGCTGTGCAATTGTTTTCCCCACTCCCTCTCCGATTCCTCATTTATTGCTCATCCCTATTCCAATTGTTACTGCTGAGATTTTTTTTCTCTTTTAATTTTTCACGACCCCCTTCCCGCATGGGGATACATGTTGTCCCCCCCGATTTCTCGCTCTTCATAAGAAGATGTACTCTTAGGGGATTCAGTGAGCCTTCAGATCATTATAGGATTTCGAGACGGCCGTCTTTCCCTTCTCGTGCTTTGATTTCTCTCCCCTTTCCAGTCATCTTGGGAACATAGATCCCGTCATCCTTCCCCCCCTTTTTACTCCGGCTTCTCTAATCCGGCAAATTGATGACTGAGCTTTCGGTCGATCAACGTTTAGGGTTGAGGAAGAAGTGTTTTTCGTGCGTCTTAGTGTAAAGTCCTATCCCCGGTGGCTGGGGGTTGATTTTTTCTGATCCCCTCCCCCAAGAGACCAGCGTTTTTTTATTTTGGGCGATATTATCCTTTGCCCTCTGACTGAAAAAGATGAGCCTGCCTCTTATGGCCCTGATTACAATCATGAGTTCTTTTTTTTTCCCTTAATAGGGGTCCTGTGCCAAGGTCCTTTGACTTTGTTTTTTCACGGCGTGACGAGTTCTGTGGTTGTTTTTCTAAAGTCGCAAAATCCAGGTGGAGGCCGGGCTGACTCTTAGAATTCGTACTGGGCCCTTCTGCCCGCTCCTTCACACCGACTCTGTTGTTTTCTCCTAAATTGGTTTATCTACTTTTTACCCTCGTTCGCTGACAACTAAGTATCCGGAGAGGCAAAAGTTCTTCGAGAGAAGCCCTTCTACTTTGGGACCTTTGTCCAGTGATTCCAATATCCTGGACAGCAAAGGTATCCCTTTTTTCGTAAACCCTATTTTCCTTCCGTAAATATCGGCCTTATCTTTCCCCCAACGGACTTTGTTTTCCTTCTACATGGCCCCTTTCCCATCCCTACTTAGTATTTAGAGAGTATTTGTTCTCACAGATTTGATTTAGAGCCAAGTTGCTGTGTTTCAAACAAACCTACGGTTTCTTCATTTTTCTCCCCAGATACTCCCACCCAAGTAGGTTTTTTTTCGTTCACAGAGGTACTTCTTGGTGATCCCGACAGCGCCTCTTCCTCTGCCCCAAGAAGTCCCCTGATTCTTCCTTGTATGCTTTTTCTCCTTTCCTTTGATTTTTTTTACACCTCTGTTCCGCCTAATCCATCGAGCCGATTTGATAATTATCTTAAAGATTAATAGTTTCCTTTTCCAACGGAAGGGGGGTGTCAGCGCCTTCATCTTTCCTCTATAAGTGTGTGTTGGTTGTGATCCGATCGTTCTTTCCCCCCCCCCCCCTTTCGTGACGCCCATCCCCCTCTTTTTTATCTTCACTGAAAATCGCTTGAGTATTCGATCCAACCAACACCACTGCGCTCCTTCCTCCCACTTCAATCAGGGCCATGTGACCAACATCAGCAGTTCCTTCCGTTCCCAGTTCGGATTCTCTTCCTTCTCTCAACACCACCCTCCTTCTGGGAATTCACCCCAAGTTTTCCCGTCGTATATGCTAGGCCGAAACCCACCCAATTAGGTTATGGCCAAATTTTTCACGCTAATCAACCTCTCTCCTGGAGACCGACCACCTTCTTTACACCGGTCTCTGCCAAATTTTCCATATTTAGCCCTTTGAACTGAAAAGCCCAAGTAGTCTTAGTGGTTTGGAACCCTGAATTACTGTTGATAATTAGCCTTTTTTTTTCCTCTCAAGTGGGAGTACCCTATACTTTTTTCTTTTTCATTCGGTCTACCTTCGTACGCTTAAATCCCTTCTAAATTTATTCCCTTCCGCAGTGGGTTGATCCGCCCGTAATTTTCTCACTTTGGTAGCTCCTTTTTGTACTCTTCCCCAATTTTATGAAGGTCTGCCTCACAGCGGGTTTTGGGTTTTTTTTTTCCAGTGGCCGACGTTTCCCCAGGGTCGTGTCGAAATGTCCTATTTTTTTAAAGGCCGTCCTTTGCTCTCAGTTTTCTCCCAAATTGACGATCACGTCTTTCAACCCACCATGATCCCTTGCCTTTTTTTCCGGCACTCGTTTAACCCCCGACCCCCTCTCCTCAGTTAGATTGCTTTCCCGCTGGCCCTAATTTTTCTCCTCTTCATGGCCCAGATGGAGCCACTAGTCTTTCGAAAGACTTTTTGTTTGTTGTTCTCAGCCCCACCATCCATCTTCAACCCAGGCCGCAAGTCGAGCGATGTATCGATCGGCACCCCTTTCGCGTCCCTCACTTGCCGATAGTCCCTCCCACTTCTCGTCCCCCCCTGCCCATGAGTGAGCGAATTGCTTTTTAATCCTTGCCTGTGCCCCCTTGGACTTTAGAATGAAGATATAAATGACCTCCGCGCTATCGTGGGCCAAAGCTTCATTAATCCTGTTCTCTCGACCCAAGACCTCGGGAGTCGCCTATTATGCTCACTTTTTCCCTACGAACGCCTTGTTCGTGATCTGACTCTATCCCCAATAGCGTGTTGGCAACTTAAGCCTCCCCTTCAGTATCGTTTGGCGAATGTCCCGACATTTTCCCCAACCCTTAAAACCTCCTTACGCCCGAACAGCGCATTGCCCGAGAATGGCTTAAGACCTTCTCTTATGGCGTAATGTTCTCAGCCTCAGACCATTTTTCTTCACTCTTAATCGAGCGTTTATGGCTTCACACCCCTCCCACCCCCCCCTTGATAATCAAGTATTCTTTTTGGACTATAAGCTTTCGATCACGCGGTTCCCAACGTCCACCAACAAAGGACCTATGACATTCCCACGAATTACCTACAATTCTTTTTTCTCTATCCTCCTTATTAGATACACATGTGGACCAATCCACTCCTCGGCATCCATGGCATTCCCCCCAATCTCACAGAGGGAGGTTGACGATGAAGTGGTTTCGAGTTTCAAACTTGCTCTAGGAATTGAACGGTTATTGGTGTTTGCGGTTACTTTTGAATCTTTCTTTTTTTTCAATTTTTTTTTCTCCGTTATCCCCTTTTTTCCTTTTGAAAATCGTGTTTTAGACCACCTTCAGATACGCTCCACTCGTTCCTCGTTACCGATCAGTGACGCTT
>Ga0179593_1381251_pt1 | contig 10617 bp, 10 predicted proteins | sample CZODoug2_1_08_16_FD_185931 | JGI IMG/M metagenome (GOLD analysis project Ga0179593, IMG submission 185931) | Vadose zone soil fungal communities from Angelo Coast Range Reserve, California, USA - CZODoug2_1_08_16fungal (PacBio error correction) | ecosystem: Environmental > Terrestrial > Soil >... | reverse complement strand
ACCTTCCCCCCCTTGCCAGGCCGTGGGTTTCCGAACCCCTGAAGCTTGGCAGCCCAGTAGTCGTCCCCATCCCTTTTCACTCCAAAAGGGGGAATGTTTTCCTACCCTCCTATCCTCAGGAGTTTTTTAGACTTCAACAGCGCCGACTCCATCACAGACGGAGGAACTATTAGTTCGCATTTTTTTTAGCTTAGTTTTTGTCCCTTATTACCCAACTCAATATCGCAGCCACCCTTCCTCTCAGATTGTCCTGGGTTAGTAATCCGTTGGGGAGCTTTGGTGTCCCCCCAACCAAATCCCTTGGAATACATTCGAGAATCTTCATGAAACCCCAAGGACTTTCGTCCCCACCGCCCTTCCACCTTCACTGGTCCCCCCCCCCCTTTCTTTCCCTCTTCTTTTTTTCAAACAACCCTAACTTTTTAGCCTGTGGACCCCACAAAAACCAACACCCGGCCACGGTGCATTGACAAACAGGGCCCTGGCCCGGTTAGAAGCTTTTTTGTCCCCCTTCCGTTACCCTCCCCCATCTTTGCCATCATCGCCAACCTAAGGATTGACTTCCCCCCTTTTTGCGCTTTTTGTTGCGCACATTTTTTGGGGTGGTAACGTCCTCTCTTTCTCCCAAAGAGTTTCTCTGACCGCCGTTAAATTTGCATTTTGCGGCCACCCAAGGCGGATCCGGTGTGACCCTCCCCCCCCTTTTTCCTTGACTCCCTATTTGCCTTGATTACACGATTCCGTCCTCGCAGACAGGTTGGCATGACACGACCATTTCCTCCCCTCGTTCGCAGGGCACTTTCATTATCAACTGTTCTTTTTTTTAGAAACGGAGCAGGGTCCGAAAACTGACAGGTGCCGCTGCTTTTTTGAGCACCCCTCTTTCTTCCCTCTTCCTGTATTTTCACCCTTGCCGAGAGTTCTTGACTTTTCGCCCCAAACAAAACACAACAGCCCCCAAAAAAGTTTTTTTTTTTTTCCCTTCCCCTGTCACCCCCCCCCCCCCCCCGAAACGCGCCCATTGCGTCGGAAACCCTTTGACAAAACAGGGTGTGGGGCTTTTCTTCGTTTAGGGCCCGTATCCGACGGGAGTGGTTCTTACGTGGCCACCCGGTGGGACGGGATGGGGGGGGGGGACCCCATTTTGTTCCCCCGCTGGGGACCCAATTGGTCTGATTTTCTCATGTTCCCCCTCTTCCCTTTCCGCAAAACAAAACCAAGGCGATTTCGTTACCGCACACCTTTCCCCCCCCTCTCCCTTTCCGTTCCGGCGCTTCCCTTCTCCTAGGAAAAGAGGATTTCGTGAGATTCTACTTCTGGTACTCGGCTGTCTTAACGATGATCCCGTTTGCACGACAACCCTGCGAACTGCTAGGCGTTTTTACTCTCTTTTTCATGTCCCTTCTCTTCCCCCCTTGAACCCATAGTGATGGTACCCAAGTTGAAGGCCCTTCCTGCTGGGTTTTTGAGAGGCCTGACCTAAGCAGCGTGTCCTTTGCTCGTTTTTTCACCCCCTTCTCTTTTTTTCTTCTGGGACTGTGCATCTGTGAGTGGTTGCTTGCCCACACGTGTTATTAAAAACACTTGTTTCAGTAGTCCTGTTTGGTTTTTGCATTTTTTGTTTTGCCTTTTGTCGAACGGCCTCCATCCTCCTCCCTCCTTTTTGAGAACCAAACTGTCTCTTGTCCCCCCTCTTTGATGTCGGAGTAAATTTAATGCAACGGCGGTTCTTGGATTTCGCCCCGTACCCCCCCAGGTTCTTGGCGGATTCCTTCTGAAAAGTTTCCTCGGTCCCCCCCCCGTCCTTTTACATGCCCGTTTAACTAATTCATCTTTGTTTTTTAGTCTCCCCCGGTCTCCGATATTTGGAGAATTTTTGCGTCCTTTTTTTAGTTAGAATAGAATCCAGTGTCAGTCGGTAGTCCTTGTTCAGCCCGTCCCCGTTTGGCCATTTCGCTGATCCAGTAAGCGTTGGTCTTCCCCCCTTCCCCCCCCTTTTCTCGGGTTCATCGCATGGGGTAGTATCGGGAGGGCCTCGGGCCCTGTTTCTTTTGGTTAGAAAAGACCCGAGACAGCTTTCCCCAAACAGCAGTTTTTTAACGGCGGCTAATGGCCCTTTCCCCTCCCTTCCTCTTTCTTGTCCGTAAGAGGCCTAGCCCCCCCCCCCCCCCCCCAGAGTCTCTTTCTAGGGTTTTTGAGGCATCCACGTGAGGGTGAAGTGACGCGCCCCCCCCTTTCTCCTGTTCACAAATATTCCCACCACGCCCCGACGATCCTTCATCTGTCCAGGGCCTTCAGGTAAGTGCTTTACGAAAGAAGGGCCCTTCCTTTTTGACCTTTTCCCCCTCCTGTATAGGGGCTCAGCTCATGTTTCCGCTCGCTTGATGACCAATGAGTTTGAACAAAGGACCCCCCCCCCCCCAACTTGTTAGCCTCCTAATAATTTTGACCGAAGATCTTCGCTAAAGCCCGTTTTTCCGCGTTCTAAACAGGCCGTTTTTAGCGGAAGTTTTGACCCTTAGTTGTCGCCTTTCTTTTAGTTTTTTTCCTACCCCACCCTTAATTGTAGTTGGGCCTGTAATTGAGCCATCTTTCCGTGGGTTAAATACACAAACGCCTGTCCCACCCGGTTAGGAGTCCCCTCCTCCTTTTCATCATTTTTTATTTTCCCCCTTTCCTTTATAAGTTTGAACTCGTTAATTCTTTGTTTGACCATCCTCCTATGCATTGGCCACTCAAGGGCGGACCTTTAAGAGTGGTTCCCCCTTCCTTTTGAGTCTTTCCCCCCCCCTTTCCTTTGCCTTGTTTGCGTTCCTTTGGACTGGGTTTTTACGGACTGATTCTTTTTTCTGGCGGTGTGACGCCGGATCTGCCGCTTCCGTTTCCTTCCCGCTCCCCTGATATCATTCCCCCCTGGTACAACGAAGTCATAACGGCTTTCGCATGTCGGATCTCCCCACAAAACCACCCCCATCACTGCCTGCGTTTGGTGGTAAAAGGTACCACGTTTTCCCTTTTTCTTCCATCCCCTTGTCGGTCCCCCCCAAATGAATTTTTTTTGTTGAGGTCAACCATGTTTTGCCTGCCGTCTGCCAGGCGGTCCCTCCGTAATTCTCGCGCCTCTTTTGAAACTCGACGACGGTTGCGCCCAGAAGAACCCCTTCGGGCCAATGTCCTAATTTGGCTGGTCTTTTTTTTTCCCCCCTCTCTTTATTTCCTTCATTATGTCGGGAAAAAGTGCAAGTGGGACCATTCGGCAACCTTTTTTTGCTGATGGCGTCGGAAATGCCCCTTTGTTTCACTAGCCATCTCTCCCGTTTCTTTTCTTTTTGTGCTGGTTCTTTTAGCCGTCAAGTCGCCCGACGGGAATGAGGAGAGCGCTCTGCGATCTGTCGGTCCCCCCCTTCCTTAGCTTTTTTACCCTTCTTTTTTCTTTACCCTGGGCGGTGCAACACAGATTTTTTAAACTTCCCACGTTTTCCCTTTCGGCCCGGCTTCCACTCAGGCAATCCCCCCCTTTGAAACTGTCAAGCGTTGGCTCCCCCCTTTGTGACTTTTATTCTGCTGTACCCAGCCCCCATCAATAGTTGGGTCAACCGCTTTTACTTGGGTGCTTCGGTACTTTTTTTCTCCTTTCCTTTTTGTTTTTTTCGATTTCCCCCCTTCCCAAAAGTTAAAACTTCTCTCTTTGTTTTGCAACGGATTGACTGTGTCTTCGGGACCAGCAGCCTACCCCTCCCAGTTCATCCAACTCCTTCCCCCCCCTTCGTTTTTTTCTTTTCTTTTTTTTTGGTTTGACCAGTTATGCGCATTCTTCTGTTTGTTTTCCAACTTAAATCGGTAACCAGTCAATTTTGATGCGCCGCCCAGATTTTTTTGAGGGCATTGTGCTTCTTTTTTCCTTCCTTCACCTTTCTTTGTCCCCCTCTGCAACTGAAACCTTGCTCCCAATGAAACCTCCCTTTTTTTTTTTTTTTCTCTCCGCACCCTTCCTCCCTGTGACCCCTGGCCCCCCATAATGCCTCGTTTTTCACGGACTTTTTGGTATCGTTCCGTCCTTTCCCCCTTCTCCCCTTTCCAAGCCCCCCCCAGCAGTTCAATGGGATTTCATGAAGAAAGTTTTCTTTCTCACGCCTTATTTCTAGTTCCTGGCGTTTGATCATCCTTACGGAGTTCCAGCCTACTGGTACGGGGATGTTTTCAAGTCGATCCCCCTTTTTCCTTTTTCCTCCCCCCTTCTTATTCTTTACCCCTTTCCATCAACCAGGTTGTGGTTGTTTTTTCGAGTCGTCTTTAATTTGGCTGCGAGTCATATTTGGCAAAAGTGGAGGTAGTAGATCGGCCACCTTCCAGTCTCTTCATCTTCCCTCCTTTTCCCCAAGTGAGGCCAAATTAAAGTCTTCTGCACCCCGTTCCCTTGGCTCCTGACCGCCTGCTGATTGTGGTCATAAAATTGCCGTTCACTCGAATATCCTCCCTTCTGTTTCCCTTCCTTTTCCCTTCCCTTTCTTTCCCCTTCCCCCCCCCTCATTATGGGTGTTCTTGCTAGATAAAATTTATTCTTTATTTTCTCGACACCGGTAAGGGCAGGGCGTTTGTACAGTGAGATGTCGCACTGCCGTCACTTCCCTCTCTCCCCCTTCCCCCCGTTAGCCAACTTTAACCCTGGATTGGGACCGTACGGTTTTAGCCCCCCCCTGTTTCAGGAACTGACTAAGCTACCGCAGATCTTCCTTTTCTTTCCCTTTCCCCCCCCCCCCTCTTTTTTTGTAGTGTGGAGGACCCTTTTTTTTGTCTCGCCGCTTCATCCGCGGAGAGCGCCATATAGGTGTCTTCTAGCGGACCACCAGTGGTGCCCTTTTTTTTCCGCTCACCCTTTCTGTTAACGATATGTGGGAAGCAAGGTGGTTCCCCCCTTTTTTCAGGGGTGTTTGCGCTCAACTGCGGTCGTTTTCTCCCACCTTAGAAAGTTTTTCCCTTTCCTCTTCTCACTTTTTCCCCTTTTTCCCGCTTCAGCGATCTTGGCCGGTTTTTCCCGCCAGCATTGGGCGTTTTCATCTGGGTCTCCGGTCCGCCAGGCGGATTTGCCCCCCGGGCCTTAATATTATTGACCCTCCAGGCTTTTACTTAACCAGGTGTTTGTACGTTATTTCCCGCTTTCCCTTTGATTCTTTCTGATTTCCCCCAATTTGGAGTTCTGGGCTGCCCAAAGTAATCCCAGGCCGACCTGGCCTTATTCCGATCCCAAGGGGAAGCAAAACCCACCATTTTGCGTTGCATATTCAGGGGCGTACCCGTCTCTCTTCCTTGTCTGTCTTCCCCCTTTCTCCCCCTTCCAACTCAAATGGGGGACCCTGGCCTATCCTCAAATGGGATCCCTCGCACCTGGGGACGAGGATAAGTCCAATCAAGTTTCCGTGGACCCTGGCATTTATTTGACCCCTTATTTCCCCGTCTTTTTTTTTTTTTTGTTTTGAAAAGTTCATTTTTGGAGTTTCTACAGTGGGTGCTTTCGAGACGCTTTTTGTGATGGCCGTCTGGCTTTTTTTTTCCACCCCCCCCTGTGAAAGTGTGTGTCGCTCAAGAGTCGTGCCACCCACTTCTGACGGCCCGGCTCCAGACTCCGGTACCCGGGATGCAAAGTTGTTTTTTTTTACGCTGCTATTATCCCGGCCTCTTCCCCCCCCCCTCTTCAATTTCTTCCTTTCCCTTTAAGGCTTTATCAAGTTTAGAATATACCTGTCGCTTTTCGTCCTGTATTGCAGTTATGGTCGGAGGTGGGATAGCGCCTCCAAGATCCAATACTCTCTCCCCCTGAAGACCCTAGATGGTTTTTATCCTAGTTGGCCGGAATCCTGTATGCGAGGGAAAGTTTGCCGGTACCCATTCTTGTTTTTTTCTTTTTTTTCCGTTGTTTCTCTTGTTTTTCTTCTGAGCGGAGAGTTTCCTTCCGTGCCCTGGGCTTTCTTCCTCGTTCCCCATGGACGCCTGCTCCCGGTCAAGAGTGTTGACCCAGGCTTTTCCACACCGGCCCCCTCCTTTTTCTGTTATTTCCCCTCGAGAATGATTGGCACTCCCCTGGTGGTCTTGGGTTTTCCGTTTTGCTTGGCCGACGCGGCCCGGTGTCCGTGTCCGTTCCCCTTTTTTTTTTCCCCCCCCCCCCCGCAAGGGTGTCCGATTTCGCTCGGAGGAGTATCCGTAAAGCGGCAGATGATGTATGCCCATTTGCACCCGCCAGGCTTCCTTCCTTTTCTCACTTGTCGCCGCCGTGGAAGCTCCCTTCATCAACCGGCGTCCCTGAGGGTTGGAATCCGTGAACCGGCACTTTCCGGTGTCGTACGGGACCTCCTCTTAAGAATTAACGTTCGTCCCCCTTTCCCCCTTTTATTCCCCCCTGGTCCCCTGACTTTTTTTTGTTGTATCTATGTCCTGCGTCCTACTCTTTGTCAGGCGTTTTGATTGAACCCCCCAAACATTGCGGCACACTCTCCAAACAGGTTTTCCCCCCCCTTTCCCTTTTTTTTTCCTCTTTCTTTTTTTTTACGATTGATTTTTGAGACTGCGATGGTATGTGGTGCCCTCTCTGGCCGATGCGGGCATTTCCTGGTTTAATGGCCGGAATTTTGACCCCCCCTTGTTTGGGGTCATTTCAGGCCTCGTGTCCTTTTGTTTTATCCCCTCTTCTCCCCTGTGATAAAACCCTTGATTGCGGGCGTGACCCCTTTTTTTTCCTTACAGATCCACGAGATCAAATTTAATCATTTGTCCCAAGTTTTCCTGAAGTCTTTTCTTCCCCCCCCCTTGGTCCCCTTTTTTCTCCCCTTGGGGTTTGCTATTAAATTTTCCTGTCAACTAACGAAACTATGTAAAAAGTGTAATAGCTGTTTTCGTAAGCGGGGCCTTTTCTCCCTACTTGCTTTCTTATTCCTCCTCAAAATTGACAACTAGAGTGAACGGGGCTTTTGGTACGACTGCACTTCCAAGTAATCTAAGGGGATGTTCTTAAAACCAGGAGGCCGGTGTCCCTGCTATATATATTTCTTAATAAGTTTGCCCTTTTCTTGAGCAGCCTTACCTTCACCGGTCGGGACGTGGGTTTTTTAAAGAAACATTCATTTAATTACTTGGGTGTTTTGTAAAGGCCCTCCTTCACCATTCCCCCCTTTTTTTTTCCCACCCCCCTTTCCAAGGTTTTGGCTTTAGTGCATAATTGCTTACTTGGCCACTTCAAAACCCTCGTGGCCCCCCGAAAATCAACTTTCTTTTTTCCCCCTTCGTGTAGAACTCTTCCTTAGTTTATTTTTCGCATTTCCACAAGAGAAATCGCAGCACCCTCCCCACCTTCTTTAGGAATTTGGCCCGGGGGTTTGCCTTTTCTCCTCCTCTTTCTACTTTTTTTCCCCTCCAAGAATTTCCCTTGATGCTTTGTTCATCTTATGAAACCCCCCAAGGACTTAGTTGTCCACACGCAAACTCAAATTAGTGACCCTTCTCCTTTTGATCCCCCCCCCCCCCCCCAACCTTTTCCTTAGCTCCTATCAACCAACTGTCAAATTCCTTCCATCCACCAGGCCATGTGCTATGGAATTCCTGCGGGTCTCAACGTTGCCCGGCTTCCCCCCCCCCTCATTCTGCAACCGTGCGCATAAAAAGCTGACCTTTCCGTAAACCCCTTTTTTGTTTTTTGCTTTTGGGTTGGGGCCAAGCATCAGCCTGCACCAACCTCTTATGTTGTTTGTTGTGAAAAACCCGTGTTTGACCGCACCAAGATCTTCTTTCTTTTCCTTGACTCAAGTTATACGGCGCCGATGGATCATCCCCCTCTTTTTGGCCTTTTTTAAGCGGGATGTTCCTCGGTCCGGGACTCCGGCCTCAGGAAGTGCCGGCTCAAGGAAGTACACTTTCGCCTTTTGACTCCCCTTTTCTTTTATGTATGGTTTTACCGAGCAGGTTGTCAACTGCAAGTTTCCGGATGCTGGTTTGTGACCTTGTACTTCCCAGACCTTGCCGTATTTGCGCACCTCCGGGGATCTTCCCTCGGAAAAACCCCCCAACCCAACCCACCCCCCTTTGAACTTCGGTACCGTGGCGCTTTTTTGCGAACCACTCAACCAACCTGACACAAAAAAGTGGGTTGGGGCGCGCGAACTTAGCCTTCTCCCCTCCTGGTCCTCCTTTCTCCCTTTTGGGGCAGTGTTCTTGTTCACTCTTAAGGTGTGAGTGGAAGTTCCATGTTGGCCCTTTGTATCATTTTTCTCCTTCCTTGTCTCCCAGTGTGCTCTACTACAGTTCCGGCAACAAACAAACCCAGACTTAACTCCTCACCCTCTCCCTCAGCTTTTTCCTTCTTTCCTTCCTCCCTTTTCTCCTGGTCTTTGGGAACAGCTCTGGCTTCGGTTCGCTCGACGAGTTGGTCGGGAATTTCCAAAACACTTTCCCCCTCTTTCAATACGCCCCCCCCCCCCCTTTTAACTGTTTCTTTCAAGCGTTACGAACCAGGATGAAACGCTAGTGTTTTGCCCCCCCCCCCCCCTTTTAAGGTCGGCTTGTTTCCCCACAGTTATTTGAAGACCTTTTCGGTTTGAGGAGGCCCTTGGATCTAAGTCAGTGTTGGCTGTGGTCCCTTTTTTCCCCCTTTCTTGAGTCCTTCCCACTGGACAGTGGTGCGGGCCTCGGTGCTCACCACCTCTCCCCCCTTCAGTTTCTTTTTTTGGTCCCCCGTCCTTTCATTTTGTCGACGGCCTGGCATGGCGTCCAGGCGCTTTTTGACAATCCCTTCCCCCCCCCGGGTACTTCTTTCCCTCCCAATATTGACTATTGTAGTCCCGCCCTTGTCGCTTTTAGTGTAACTGGAATTACGTCAATTCCCCCCCCAGGGTCCTTCCCCTTTTGTGTTCATTCTTTATGCTCCCCCTTAGTTGCCCGCTGCCCCTTTCTTTCCGTTCGCAAGTATTCATTGTAAGTCGTCTCGGTCGCCGACTGGAGCCTTTCTCCTCCCGGTTTTTTATTAAGAGGAATAAGGTTCGGCCTTGGTGTTCCTTTGGTGGCTCCGTGAAAATCAGTTTGGGCTCATCCAGTATAGGTGGTCTCCCCCCTTACCCCCCCCACCGTGGGTCCTCCCTATACCGGTTTTAATTTGGTGCATCGCTTTTCGGGGTGAGACCGGAACCCGATTACCCGTTCCAACTTCCCTCCCCCCGCGTTCTTTCCCCTTTAAATGTTCTGCGATCGGAAGGCTTGATCGTTACACGGAGCCCCCTTTAAGGTTTTGGACATTCCCGACGGAAATGAACAGTTCTCCCCCCTTTTTGGACACTGTCTTCCCCCGCAGACGATCATCACCTTGTCCGGCGACAGGTTTAGGCGGCATTAAGCGCTTGCACTTGTTCCATCTCTCGGTTCTTAGTTTCATCTGGTGACATGAACTTTTGCGTCAGATTCAAAATCCAACCGGTCGCATTCCCTCCTCCTACCTCTCCCTTAACGAGATCGGACTGTTATCCGAACCCCTTGAGTGCCTTAACATTTAGCCGTCAGGTCGGGTTCTTCCCCTTTACCTTTATCAACGTTTTCACCCTTCTGTACTCGGGCCTTTTTGACTGCATTGCGACATCCTCAAGTTTACTCACAACGCGCCTTTTCTGTCTTCTTTTTTTCTCTCCCTCATCCAACTTGCGAATAATTTGTTTCCCTATCTTCCTCCTTCTTCTTGCGGGATCCGAACATCCGGCGTAAGCATGGCACCTCCCATTTTTCCCAAAGTTCTTCGCCTCTGTTAGTCCCTAAATTTGGAGGCATTGCCCCAATCAGTTCCTTTGTCGCACGGGAGCGACGGTTTCCTCAGAACTTTCTTTCGGTTTTTTCTTCGGCTTCTTCTCTTTGGGTTCCCCGGCCCTACCCCTTCACCTGTTCAAAACGAGTGAATTAATCGCAGCCTGGGCCTACCGTCGTGATCGTCTTTCTTCCCTCCCCCACCCCCCCCTTTTCCCCTGAGTGGTTAAAAAAGCTTTGTCTTCCCCCCCCCCCCCCCCCCATAAAGCTTGAGGCCTCATGTGCTCGCCATTTTCCCCCCCTTTCCTTGAGTTTCTTTGATCTCCCCCGTAAGGTGATTTTCCAATCTGAACTAGGTTGGTTTCCTGAATTTTTTTCGTTTGCTCAGAGAACACTTCGATCGTGCCATTCTGCTGTCTTCCCGAAAGTGATCCCTTCTTTCCAACTCCTTTAGGATTTTATTTTGTTACAGAATCTGGCATTCATTTCCAGTGTCGGGCAAACTTGGCTGATGGGCGTTCTTTTGAAACATGCTCCGACCCTTGTGTTCCCCCCCCTTCGCTATCTCACGTTTTTTTCGGTGGCGGCAGCCTTTCTCCTGGGTGAGCTGCGAGTGCTTTTATCTGGCGCGAACGAGGGCTGGCGGTTTACCGAAGTTATATTTTTTCCCTTTCCCCCAATCTTTTTTTTTCCGTTTCCCCACCGAGGGGTCCGGTCCGTTCGCAAATAGCCGGCAACGTATTCATTCCAATTGGAAGTCTCTGTCCACCCCCCCTACCCCCCATTTTTTTTTCCCCTCTTTTTTCCCCACCCGTCTTTTTTACTTTTGTTTTCTTTTTCCGTGTA
>Ga0179593_1632255_pt1 | contig 10618 bp, 11 predicted proteins | sample CZODoug2_1_08_16_FD_185931 | JGI IMG/M metagenome (GOLD analysis project Ga0179593, IMG submission 185931) | Vadose zone soil fungal communities from Angelo Coast Range Reserve, California, USA - CZODoug2_1_08_16fungal (PacBio error correction) | ecosystem: Environmental > Terrestrial > Soil >... | reverse complement strand
CAAACTCCCTTTTCTTCTCTGCAGTAATCCTGTTACAGGAGCTTGACCCTTCGCTCATTTGCGATCTGTCGGCCCAACGGAGCCCAGAATCTCCCCTCTGAAGGGCTAAGCCGTTCAATTCACTCTTTTTCTCGTCTTTTCGGTCTAGTTATCTTTGTCCCCTCTCCTCGCATCACCTGCCGCAACCGAAAGAGATACTACAACACTTCTTTGGGGCCTCGTGGCGATTGTTTTATTTCCTGAAATAGGCGTTTTACGTGAGTTTCTACTATGCTCTTTCTCTTTCCGAGCCCCCCGCTTTCCAGTTCAGAAGATCTTTCTTGACTTTTTCCCCCGCTTTGTTTTCTTTAGTTCGCCTGCTATGTTAGCCCTATGTGTTTTAAGCGGCCCGTCATATTGATCTCCGTCTGTCTCCTAAGCCCCTCTCCCATCTTTGCCTGGATTAAACGCGAAATCCCTACGATCATCGGTTTTGGTTCCTGCATGACCTCTTCTCCAGAGAAAGCATCGAAGAACCCTTCTTCCTCGCCCCCGCCCCGTAATTTTTTTTTTTTGTTTCGCGACCGAGCCTGAAGCTAACCCGATCACCTTTTTTCGAGATTCTCCCGAGGAGAGGACAGTCATGGCCTTTTTTTTCGGGCATGGCCGTCCGATACACATTTTTCCCCCCCTTTTTCCCCAACATAGGCCTTTTCTCACTCGTTCTAGAGGTGGGAGATTGGCTGGTCTCCCACGGGTTCCGGTCGTGAGGCTGAGCCTCAGGATTCTCCTTTCGGCGACGTTTTACGACTTTTTGGGCTGGCGTTCGTTTTGTATGGAAGGATTTTAAGCTGGAGTGGCGCGAGAGGTTCACTTTCTTTTCTCCGTCTCCTTCTTTGTAGAGATTATTCGAAACTCTAGCCTTGCGTGAAGTAGGTAGAATCGTTTTTTCTACCCTTTTTTCCTTTCAGGCTTTGTGCTTTCTGTTTTTTTTCATTCCTCATTTGTCTAATGTGTGTTTCCCCCCACTCATCGACGTAGACATGGCGAAAATTGTTTTTGCTGATTTCTTCCTTTTCTCCACGGCGTCTTGGCCCGGCCGCTTCCTTGTTTTTTAATTAATCTTTCTTTTTTTACCGCGGATTTGTATCCTCGGAGGCACATTGATTATCACCCCCCTGGAGCTAGTGGAGTTCGTCCCCTTTTTTTCTTCCCCACCTTGCTCGATTCGGGCGATTCTGTCTTTTTCCTTTTTCGTTCTGCCCTTCCGAGAGGACTCTGTCCCCCCGATCCGCCTCGGATTCGTGCTTCCTTTTGGATCTTCGGTCTGCCGTCGTTTTTAGACATCTGTTTGCCCGCCCCCTTCGCGATTTATGTCGCCTGCTGCGTGGGGGGCTTCTTTTGCGCCCCCCTTCCGCCCCCCCTTTTTCGCCCTCAGTGCCGCTTTAAACTCTCTTTTTTGCTGATCCTCATTGCTGCGTCTCTACCTCGAGTCTTCTGCGGCCACAGGTTTCCAACTTCAGCGTGCTGGGTCCCCTGGTGCTTTCTTTTTCGGGGGATTCTAATCCCCTTTTTTTGTTTTTTTTCTTTCGAGACCTGCGTGCCGACAACCATGTCTACGCTGAAGGTTTCACAACTTTGGCGCTTCATCCCCTGCCCCCCCTTCCTCTTCCCCATGGCTACACGATTGAGTTCCAGTTTTTTCAAGTTACTAAGTTTCGTCGTCTTGGATTTTTGAGATAGCGCTCCCCGTCCATCCTCCCTTCCCGGTTTTCTTCTCCTGTATGAAAGATTGGCCTGAAACCCAGGACTCCTCCCCCCCTCACGGTACTCGAATCGATCGCGAGCGCGCTCCTCTCCGACTCGTGTTTGGTGAAGCGGAGTTCGACCCGGAAGCAGCATTCCCCTGGCCCTCTATGCCTTTTTTGCTCCTTCCTGGAAGAAGGAGTCTCTTAACATTTCCTCAGGACTCACTTTTCGCCGCCGTCCCTTTGAATTTCCTTAGTCCAGCCCCCGGGGTTCTTGAAGTGCCATACGATAGAGAGCCCCGCCACACCCTCTCGCAGCCTTCAGGTCGACAGTTGCGAGGATGGTGAACGACATCCCTTCTTGATGCCCTGGGTCGCCCCCCAGAGGCCGGGCTCGCATTTTCCTGTATGACCCACAGGTGTAGACTTCCCCTTTTTGTCTATTTTTTAAGCTCGACCCTGGATTCTTCTCTTTCTCACGCCTCTTCAGACTCTTTTCATAGACTGTCCCCAAAGAAGACGCCGCGTCGTCCCTTTCACGTTTTTTTTCTGAAAGTCCCGACCGGATAAGTTCTTGCATCAGCACCTCGACCGGCCGTCCGAACTTTTTTCGCTGCACAGCGAAGCGCCGTTGCTTGAATGCCCTCCAGTTAGAAGGTTGTTCGTTTGAGGAGCCTTCTGTCCTTCCATGCGAAGAATCACGATCCATCGCGAATTTTTTTTTTTTCGCCTAGAATTCCCTTCGGCAGTCTTCCCTTTTGAGAGTCTTTTGGTTTTTGCTTTGGTTTCTTCCAGTCTTCCCGCTTGCGCCACCAAGGGTGCGCGGGTTGATTTGCGCACGCGTTTTCTTTATGCCCGTAACGCTGATCGCCATCTGCTCGGTGTCAGCGCCTAAGCTTTTTTGGTCTGCTCCGCCCTTCCTTTTAAATTTTTTCAGCACACTAACGGGCTCTTTTAACTTTTTTTCGAATCGCGCGCAGGACTGCGACCCCGCTCTCGCCTGAGCACTTTCCCCCCCGACTGACGGCGGTTTTTCTTGATTCGGCCCGCCCCTCGCTCTTCATAGGCGGAGCAGGCAGGAAAGCGCGCCAAGGCGCACGAATTACCCCCACGGAGATCGGGAAGTTGCGGTAGCCTGTTCGATTTGTTCCTTCCCTTTATCGGCTCATCTCAGTAGAATTTTTTTGCGGCTCCCCCCCCCTTGATGCCGGCCTCCTGTACTGCTTCGTTCGGTTACGATAGCCCCGCCTAGAGTTTCTTTCCTTGAACTTTTCTTTCCCTTTTAGGAGACCTTTTATCTTTAATCTTCTTTTTTTGAGAGACTGGCGTCACCTTATCCTCCTGCGCGATCTCTTTTTTCACCGGCTCGATGCCGGCGATCGTAGGCTTTGCGCTTCAAGATCCCGGCTGATGAACTCCCTTCCGGCTAACGATTTCCGGCTTCTATAGTTCTCTTCGCCTCTCCCCTTGCTCGCCTTCCCTGCTCCAAGCGAAGCGGATAGATTTCCATCCCTCTTCTCCTTTTTTTCTGCGCCTTTTCCTTTGGCGGCATCGGCTTTTTGCATCTCGAAGGCTGTCTCCCTGGCGCTCTCGACAGGCGATGACCGCCCTCCTTCGATGCGATCCTTTCCGATCGTCTTCTCGGCAGTTAGAGTCGAAGTTCTGTTTATTTAAATTCCGATCTTGTTTTCCGCATTTTGCTGATCCCTTTGAAGTCTTGCCCACCGTAATTTTTCTGAGATTTCACTTCACCCCCTTTTGCTGTAATCTCCCATCTCTCCCGGGCCTCACATTTCCCGCTCCCCCTTATCATGCGCCCCGCGTCTCGCATGGAGGACTTCCGACTCCCCCCCCCCGTTACGAGTTTTTCCCCTTTGCGCGCCTGTGCTTTTTTTCCTAGCCTTTTTTGCGCCGCCCATTTTTCTCCGCGTTCCTCATGCTTCCCCGTCAGCGCACTCTCATGAACCCTTGCCCTCTCCTTTTGTTTTTTTTCATTGTTTTCTGATCTGTTTTTTTCTTGGGCGGCGTGCTTGCCCTTGTCTGCGGCGACGTGCTATCCCACGCTGGCCGGGCGCGGCGTTCGGTTGTCCTTACGTTTTCCGCTGAGTCTGACTGGGGGCGTTATCCACCTTCCACTTTCCGCGTGAGCTGCCTAGAAAAAACTGCGCGCATCCTGGTCCCCCCCCTTGGTTTCTACCTTTTCTTTCTCTCTTTTTTTTTTTTGGGTTCGACCTTGGACTCCAATTCGACCCAATGTGCGTCGCACCATCATCGCCCTGAATGGCAAAATGTGATGATTTTTTTTCATCTTTTCCCTTGTTGGTTTCTTTCTACGGCATCTGTTCCCCCCCTTCTCTGATCCTTTTTCCAACCTTAGCGTAAGATGCTTATCGTACTTTTCGCTCTGGTGACCCCCTAACCTGGTGGGATTACAGGACCATGTTGCTCTTTCGGACCTTTCCTTGCGGAGGCGGCTCTTTTTTGAAGCGTATCGTCCCGCTTCCCGATAGGATTTTTCGTCCTCCAGTTCGTGTATATTGCTTTTCCGCCCCCAATCTGCCCAGGCAGGAAGATGGGCCCGGATGGCGCTTTTTTGCAGATGGGGGTCCCTCCTATTTCGCTTGCGGGCTAGACCTAGATTCTTCTCCCAAGTGGGACAGGTTTCCCTCATCTGGTTTTCCTGGCCTGCTTTTCGTCTCGCCCGCGCGTGCGGATGCGGCCAAAGGTTGACACCTTCAGCGTGTTGGCTGGTTTTTCGCAATTTTTTTTTTGCGGAGGTTCCGTTACTTGTTTTTTGGCTCGGGCGGATTATTGGCTTTTTCTCCCCTTCCTCTTTGATCGAGATCCGGCATTTCGAACCATGTAGAAAAGCACTCTCCCCCTTTGGCAGTCCTCTTTTTTCGAGAAGTGCTCCCTTCCCGGTAAGCTCTGTTCCCTTGTACGCGTCCACTGATTTCTCCTCCGCGGTATGTCTGCTGAGGCGGGCGATCCGCGAGCCCCCCCGAGGCGGAGTACACTGAGCGCCCTCTTCTCAGGGCTTACGTCAGCTTGGCGACCCCCCCTTTAGCAAATTGCACGCAATTCCAGCGACATCGCGAGACTCTGATGTTCCTGCTTTTCAAGTCCCCTCTCTCAGCCGCCGGCGAAGAATCAGGAAAGCTTTAGGTGCCGATTTTCTTCACATTTCGATTCCACACGTCCTCAGGACTCTTCCTCTCCTTTTTTCCCTTCCTGTCCTCGCAGCTTCCTAACTCTCTTTCTTTCCGGGCCCTGGGAAGATAGAGCGACGCCTCATCCCCCCGTCGTCCCCAGCCGGCCATCAAGAACCAGTCTTTCATTCAACGGAGAGGATGTTCAGAACAGGTCCCTACTCTCGACCCTATGCCCTGTCGGATCCCCCCGGCTTTTTTCCTCGAGAGCCGCCTTTGAACATCTTCTGATACGTAACGCTTTGAGACGCCCTCTCCGTCCCTGGCGGACGGGGGGGGGGGACCCTTTCTCCTGGACTCCCCCTCCCCCGGCCAGTCTACAATGCATCTATTCCTGCACACTTTTTTTTTCAAAGCCGTTCCCTTGCCTCCCTGGTGGGCGAACTCTCAGACCACTCATAAGTCTGAGGAACTTCCGGGTCCTTTCCAGAGGTTTCCCCTTTTTACCCCTCTAGTGTGCGCATTTTCGCCATACTTTCTGTTCGTGAGGGTTCGGTCGGATTGCGATCGAATAACTACTCCCTTCTCCGATTCACCTCCTCGGTTTGCCCTAGACGTTTCCGCTCTCTCAGGTTCTCGGCTTAGAGTCCTTCTCGCCCCTGCGGTTAAGAGGCGCTCTTCGTGTGCGCGGAATTTCGTCCCCACCTTGACGATGGCTGCTTACCACGATGATCGGCAATAGTCTCCTCCGACTCTTTTCTTGCGTTTGTGGTTTGGCGGCTTCGTCTCGCCGCAACAGTTTTCGTCGTCAAAGATACGGGCGCGTGCAAAAAGTTTTTGCCCCCAGATCGGGCCCCCTGGCTGCATAAAATTGCGCGGCCGTTCCCGCGACTAGGACAAGAATGACTTCTCGAGTATCCTCCCTTTCTTGGAATTTTTTTTCGGAGGTTCTGCCCTGAAATTCCGTTGCTGCTGCCAGCACGAATTCCCCCCTAAATCGGGAAGTCTCTCTCTCTCTCCTTTTCGTAGGAATTTTATCGTCTTCAATTCCACGAGCCAGTGATTCCCTTCTCCGGTCGATTGTTCTTTTCGCCTCAGCAGCGTATTGCGGTTTTTGCGAAGATAGAAGTCCCTCTACTGATTCCCCCCCCTGTAACTTTTTTTCCTCTATCTGTAGTTCTTATCTTCCCGAAATACTTATATCTTTTACGTTTGTTGTTGTCGTCTCATGGGCAGTTCACTTTCCTCCCAGCGGACTTCCCGGTTACCGGCTCTCCCCATTCCGGCTTTGATGAAGGCGCTCCTCGGGACAAAAAGTCACTTCCAGGTCCCTCGTACTATTCTTGACTGCATCGCCGTGCTATAGAGTGAGAGACTCCTTCTCGTTTTTCGGAATTCAACCTCAGTCGACTTTCCTTTCCTCAAAAGAGCCTGAGCGACCGACTTCCCCTCTTCCGTGGGGAATGGAGATTGGAAGCTTGGACACTCAATTTCTCTCTGTAGTCCTCTCCGCCTATGATATTTCTCTTACTGTCCCGAGGAGTCTCGCCGATTCCTTCTCTGACACATTCGCGGGTCTTTTTTTTGGTCCTTTTATTAGAGCTTTGTCGTAGGCCAGTTATGCCGCGACTCTGTTCAGCCTCATGTCTCGCACCGTATCTTGTTTTTTGCTCGACGCCTTTGGAGGAGACGATAACACCCCACGACCTCCTTGCGTTCCTTTTTAGGTGCTAAAGCGACCCCAGTATGCGGGAATGCCGCTTCCCTTTACCAGGGGCAAGCCCATTCCTCACCGAGTCCCCCTGGACAACTTCTTAGAGTCCGAGATGGGCGAAGATACACGAGACAGCCTTCACCTTGCGCGGCCTTAGTCCTCTGAGAGTGCGCGCTCGCCATTCCGTGATCGATAATGGTCCTTTACTTCCATCCTCCTCTACCCTCGCAAAATCTCTCTCTCACTTTCCCGCTGTGTGGGGCCTGCGCTGGCGCGACGCCGGTCGCGGCTGCTGCTCCTGACTGGAGAATGGTCGTCCGTGGCCGTGATGCTGTGTCTCCTTGTTCGTTCTTTTTTCCGTCTTTTCCGAGAATGGCTTCTTTTACCGTTTGTAGAGAATTTTTACGCCCCCTCCTCCCCCGATTTACTATTTCTTTCCATCGAGGTTCCCCCATTTCCCTTTTTCGGCGGCTTGATGGTGTCTCCTGGCAGCAGACTTGCCTTCTGTTCACATAATAGAAGTTCGACCATTCCACTTTTTTTTTTTTTTGCGATAGTTCGCACGTTGTGGCGGCTTATACTTTTCAATGTCCCTCCTTACCGTTCTGAGCGGGGCGTAGTGTGAGGAGAAAGTATCTTTTTTCTGGGGGTTCTTCTCCCCTGGTGGCGTCCCTTTACCAATTTTTTCGGTCGGGCCGCTTTGATGCGGCGGCGTCCCCCTTCCGCCGTGATCCACGTCGCCCGTTACCGATAGGGATTAGGTCTCTTGAGTGTCTGCCTTCCCTTTTTTACCTCCGTCACGTCGTCCTTTTCGGATTGCGCTTATGCGCGCTGGGGCTTCTCTCGCTTGAGCCTCCTGCCACTAGGATCAGTGACGCTTTTTTTTTGAAACTCAGTTGAGATGATAATCATGGCACCATTTGCCCTTCTTCCTACCTCTTTTCCTGTCCAAACTTTTCTCCGAGTTTTTTTTCCTTTGAACATTTTCGTCTTAGGGGAGGGCGGGGCGGAGGCAGAGTATATATGTTATAATCTAGTTTTTGATATATCTTCTCCCAACCTTTCTCCTTACGATTGCCTTTTCCCCCCCAATTTTTTGGCCCTCTACCGCGGCGGTCGCTCCGACAAGAATGTCATTATCAGCGAACATGAGTCCCTCTTTCCGTCATGCGGTCTTTCTAAGAGGGGAGGAGCGGACGGGAGGTCCCACGCCCCCCTACGCTTTTTAACTGCGCGCAAGCCCCTCCCCCCATTCCATCTCCTTTTCTGTCTCGGAACACCTGACCCTCAGGACCGGAATCCCGAAGGCCGACTTCCTGATCGCGATGAGAGATAGAGGCGCCGTCTTTCCTCCCCTCCATTTCTCTCCTCTAGTTAAACCTTGATGACATGCCGAAGGCCTGGAAGCCTCCCCCAGGTCTATCACCACAGCGCCAGGAGAACCTTAACGGCCGCCGAAGAGAATACCCGCTTGCTCCTCCGGATTGCCAGTGCCATCTCCTCTCTCGCTCCCAGCCAAACCCCCCCCGGCTCACGGAAAGACGGCGCCAGCACCAGTGTCGCCATTATGGATGGGGACCTAAATGCCTTTATCTGCCTCCTTCCACTGCAGCACTCTCCTCCCTTCTCGTGTGCAGAGAACCCCCTGAGTCGACCTCGTTCACTTGTCCGATCTCCTCGACCAGGAGGAGAACGTATTCCTTTTGGCCACCCCGCCAGACTCTTTCCCTTCCCCCAATGGCACCCAAAGCCCGCACGAAGCCGCCAGTCACGGCGTGGCACGCCCCAGGCCTTCATTTAGAGAGAGCCCTTTCACCACGGAATTTCTCCCCCCAGATCCACGCCCACCGACCAGAGCTTTCTAAGACATAAGTTCGATCACGATGATGGTCAGTTTCCCCCCCCCTCCCCGACGCTAAGCCATGGAGGAGATCGTTTTTTTAGAATCGATTTTTTTTCACGGTTCTTCGGTGCGATGGCCCCAGGCGACGCGGCGCGCATGAGAAGGCATGCTTCCCTCCCACTTTCGCGAGGTAACGCCTTACTTATCTTTCCTCTTCGCGGTGCCATCCTCCCCTACTCTTTGATCGGCGGTGGTCTGCGTGATCGCCGCGGCTCGTCGAGCACCGATACGGTTTTTTGCACCAAATGAGGAGAACAGTCGCGTGTCCATTCTGACGACCCCCTCTTGCGATCGTCCTTTTCCGGCCCGGCTGACTTCTTCTGAGCGCCCGGCGATCTCGCGTGGAGTCCCCCCTGAAGCCGAAGTGAAGACTCCCCAAAGTCCCCCGTGACCTTCGATAGGGACTTGCTTTAATGCTGAGTTCAGGTCCGTGCGTGCGGGATCGGCGCCATCCAGAGACCGCCGCGGTCTCATGATAGGCGATAGACTCACCTAGTGCTCCGGACTTCGATTCCGTATTCTCCTTCTTTCAAGCTTTTAACTTCCCCTGTTTCTAATGGTAGTTCCCGTGAAGCAATTCTCTTTTAACTCCGTTGTTGTTTTGTGAGTTGGCGTCTTCCCTTGCTTTACGATTTGTAGAAAGAGTTAAACGGCTTTTCCATTGCTCTCCTTTTCGTAGGCCTAAAGGTACCGGAAGAGTACGATGATTGTCAAGGCTATCTGCACATCGGCCGCGAGAATGTCCCAGGGATCTGTTCCAGTTAAGAATCTCCTCCTGTCCCCCCCCATTCTCTCATATGACGAACCGACTCGTGTTTATTTGTGGCAGGCTTGGTGGCTTCATTGAGAGAGAGTTTTTTCCAGCTTCCTCTTCTTTCTCCCCTTTGTCAGTCTATTCCGCTGTGAAGACGCCGTCAGGCTTTCGATGCGCTCGGCGCCCCCCCAGCGTTGTCGCCGGAAGTTAAGAGTCCCCCCTTGTTTTTTTTACGGCTCTTTTTGCTCTACTAGTCCTTTTTTCCTTCCCCTATCGAAGCGGACCCCCCACCTACATCATGCGGCTTGTCTTTTCTGCGCTCCACGATGGTACATGAAATAGCTCATTTTCCCTTTTTTTCCCCCCTCATGGCGTCTTTTCCCATTTGGTTTGCGAGACCACAGACGCTCTACGAGAAAGCGCGTCGGTCTCGCGACACGGAGTCTTTGATTTTTTTTTTTTTTGGGATTTCGGACCCTATTCTCACTTTACGTACCCCTCGCAACTTAGGTTCCTGCGCACGGAGATGGGTCGCTTTGGGCGTTTGCGATTTCCGTGTCGTCGTTCTGTGTCGAGAGAAGGATGAGCTGGTTCTTCGCTTCATATCCCTCTTTTTTCTTCTTGAGATTTCTTCTTGTACCTTGACGGCATTCCGCCGTTTCTGAGAGCGGGCGGCTTCTTCCCCCCCTTGTTCCTTGTCTAGCATCTAGTAGAAAACCGCCCCCTCTCCTTGATTCCGCGGTTTCCCCCCCTTTCCCCCGCTCGATTCCCTTGCTGGTTTTAAATTCAGCTCGACCCTCACACCTCCTTCCCGTAGACATGGCGACAATTTCCATGGTCCTTTTTTGAGTGATCCCCTTTTCTCCTTTCTTCCCCCCCCTATGTATGCATTTCTCGGCTTCTGCCCATCCCCCCTTGAGTCGCTCTGCGCTCTTAGGTATGATTAATGGAGAGAATTTTCCCTTTTTTTATGGGGTTCGTTCCTTTTCCGCATTCTGCGGTCTTGAATCATTATGATTGTCGCGCCGTGCACGACGCGGATCGGCCTCATCGCGCGTCGGTATCCCCGGTACTTGAGGGATCTTTCCTTTGTCTCTTTCTGAAGTCAGTTTTCCGCTGCCCTGTGTCGCTTTATGTCTGACTCAGTTTTTTTGTATCGCTTGCGCCTCCCGGGCCTAGGCCAGTTCTTCTTGCCTCATCCAGCTGATAATAATGGCCCTTGCTTTCCCCCTAGACTTTCCCTCTTATGCCCCCCCTTGAGTGCTTTGGCCTACATGGTTGGTCCCAGGTCGCGGGCTTCTGGCGGACGGATCTGCTTTCGGTGGGGCTTATTAGGTTTTTTTTTTAGGGTGGGGGCGTGCCGGGGATGGG
>Ga0179593_1556066_pt1 | contig 10618 bp, 17 predicted proteins | sample CZODoug2_1_08_16_FD_185931 | JGI IMG/M metagenome (GOLD analysis project Ga0179593, IMG submission 185931) | Vadose zone soil fungal communities from Angelo Coast Range Reserve, California, USA - CZODoug2_1_08_16fungal (PacBio error correction) | ecosystem: Environmental > Terrestrial > Soil >... | reverse complement strand
CGTGCCTCCCTTTTCACGTCGATGTGAGGAAACCGTCCCCCCCTCTCCTTAGGTGCAGCTTCCAAGCTCCTCTCTTATCCCCACTCCCCGAAGTCCCCTTTTCAAAGCTCAATCTAAACAATGATATCGACGTCCTTTTTTCCCACCCCCTGCCATCACGCCCACACCCACTAACCAAATGTTGACCGCAGTCCATTTCTAGATCTGAAAAAATGAACTACGAGCGTACCCCTCCTCCTGGTTACCCCCTTTTCCTGAAAAAGAATAATAGCTGCCCCCCCTCTCGACGAGTTGACCCCCCCAAAGCGAAGCACCTGTCCTGAATTTGAGACTCCCGAAACTGCTCTTTTTTTTTTTTCGAGCAAGAGAATCCCCTTCCCTGCATTTCAGTAGTAATAGGTTTCGGCGGCCTACCATAGGGATATTTTGTTTATTCTCTCCTAGCGGATATTTCCCCCTTCCCCTTCTGCAGATGAAGAAAACCAGTCAACTTCCCCTTTACCCCGTATAATAGGCAGCCCCGCTTTTTTTCCCTGCCTGTCCGATTGAGACCGCAAGCTCTTTCTATGACGACAAGAGCCGCCTCTTTCTCTCTCCACAACACGAACCCTTTCCCTTTTAGAGTATTCGAAGGCGACCCGCTTTTCCGAGGAACAGCAAACCTGAGCTCTCTGCGTTCTGGCAACCTCGGCGAATCCGGCCTCAGCCTCCCTTTTTTCCTCTCCCAACCTTAGCTTACACCTCTTCTTCTTCCCTTATAATTGCCAATGTGTTTTTTTTCTTCTGCTGGCCCCTCTACACGTCGCGGCCAGTCTAAGAGCCCTAAAGATGTCACTCCTTCTCGGCCCCTTTTTCGCCATCTTTTTTCTAACGCAATACAACGAGAACGTCTTCCCCCCCCCTCTCAACGTGCGGCTCACCCAGACATCCCCGCGCAAGCGACCCCCTAATGTGTACGCCGTCGCGCCTTTTTCCCTTTTTTCTTCCCGCTGCCTTGTCCCGTGTCCCCTTTCCCATACATATGAGGGAAAAACAGTCCTTTTCACCACTTTTCTTCCACCCTCGATGCCCCACCCAAGCCTAAATTCGGCTTGTACCCCGTCCTATCTATCTATTATACTTACCTCCCCTTTTTTTGTTGATTTTATCTATTACTCTTCCTTTCCAGCGATTTTACTGGGAGTGCCTTTAGTTTCCCAGGTTTTTCAATTGTATGCGTGTGGACTTGTTCATACAGATGATGTCGACTCGCGATCCTCTTTGAAGTCAGCCAGATGTACGGACCACCTTCTTTTTTTTTCCCCTTTCGCGTCCCTCTTCCCCTTCAGCGGAGATTTACTGCAGTTTTTGCTCTTTGAGCGAAGGGCCTGAGCTTCCACCGTTCGAGTGGTTCGGTTGAGACTTTTTTACGAAGCGCCGCATCGTCATGTCTTTCTCTAATTGGTCACTATTTTTCCTTTTTTCCTCCGACGTTAGCCGCTCCTGGTTTGCGCATGATAGACGCACCCCCCCATTATCAAAGTAGCGTGTCTTTTTCTCGCTGTTTGATTTTCCCTTTTTTTTTTTTTTCACGTAGCCCGAAACCGGATCTTTTCTTTTTTCACGTATGTTTTTCCCGCAGTGACGGACTCAAGTATTTTTCTTCTTTTAAGTTAAGCGTGTCCTCTTCTAATAATCCCCCCCCTCATCAACCAAGTCGAACTTTCCCTTCGAGCGGGCTTTAGGAAAAAAGAGGTCCCTTTCTTTCTCCTTTCCCAATTCGACCCATTCTTCCCCTTTTTTTCTCCTTTTGAAGAAGATCTGACCTTTTCTTACTTTACAGCGCTGCAGCGAATTCGAGCCTGAGAACAGTCCACCTCCCCCCGTGGCCTTTTCAACATGACCCAAACATTTTTCCCATCGCCCCCAGTTCTTCTCACGCCGGCTGCGAAAATAGATTGTCCGTTTAGAATCCTTTTCTTACCTTTACTTCCCCCCCCTCTTTGGGAAGCCTTCGATTTTTGCCTTTAATACGTCGATGAACCCTGCTCAATAGAAGTTCAGCTTTCTTCTTTTTTCCCTTTCCCCTCATTGTCTGCCATCTCCCCCCCCTTTTTCCAATGGTACTCGCCGTAGTTAACGATCTTTCTTCTTTCCATGACTACCCGCCCATTTTTTATACGTAATTGTATAACGAACGAATGATTCCAGCGCTCCGATGAAACCCCCCCCTTTTCTCTTCCTTTTTTTAATCGAGCGCCGCCCCTTTTTTTTTTTCTTTTTTCCTGGAAGCACATGACATTTCCCCTTCTTTCCGTTGCCACCCACGTCATTTCTTTGATGTAGGAGTAAATTTATGTATGAGAGCAGGATCCGTCTCCTTTTCCCGTGTCTTACTGTTTTGTGGGACCCCCCTTCCGCGAAAGTTATATGACGTTCAGTCTCCCCCCTCTGTATTATGCCACACGACTTCCGGTTTCACTCGATCTAAGCTCATATTCCCCCAAGCCCTCCTCCCCTCCCGCCCTTTATAAGAAGCCTTCCCTCCCCCCTCGCAGGCAGGAATAGATCGAGATCCCCCCCCCCCCTTCCCCCGATCCATTCGCGCGGAAGACCTCTTTTCAAAAAGGAGGTTTAATGACATCCCCATTTCACGCCAACTGCGTCATCGAGAGAAAAACCCCTTTACGGCGTAGGCTTCCGCTCCTTTTTCGTTTCCCCTCCCCCTTTTAAGCATACTGACTATACTCGTTCGGCTTGGCAAGAACTCCTAAGGTTGGCCCTACACTTGTATTGTCTCCGCTCTCCCGGTGGTGCATGCCCCCCTCCCTTCCTCCCCCCTTCCCCTTTCCTTCCCCCAAAGATTATTGGCCTCAGATGTTTGTCCGATTGAAGCCCCGCAAGCTTTTTTGGCACAAGAGCCTCCTCCTACGATAATCCCCCCTTCCCCTTGGATTATGAAGAAACGCAGCTTTTTCTTCGACACGCCTCCGGTTTTGGCCGTGGAACCTAGATAAACTACTTTTTTTACTTTCCCCCCCCCCCCTACTCCCCACCCCTTTTAGATAAGGAGAAAACATATAACGTCTTTTTTTTCCCTCCGTCCAACTTCCCTTTGGCAATTGTAGCGGACAGCGCAAGCATTTTACATGTCGCGGCCCATCTCCGCCCCCCTTTTTTCCTTCCCCAACCCATGACTAATAGGAATTAACGCCCCTTTTCCTTTTGCGTATCCCGGCCCAGAACGTTACGCAGCCAGGTCTGAGGCACATAATAGCCCATCCCCTCCTTTCTAAATGTTCCGCCTTTTTTCCCCCCCCCCTTTTTGTAGCAAGAGGCATATGGATTCTTCTTTCCCCCTCTCAGCCCCCTTTTTTTTTTATCAAGCTCGCGGAAGCACCATCCCCCCACGACCAACTTGACCACCTTTTTCCCACCCTTTTGAGCTTCTCCCTTGCTACGCAGCGTGAATCCACGTACGTCCCTTCCTCCTCCGTATGTTGTCTGACAGTTCGATTCGCATACGTGGAAACGCCCGCTCCATGTTTCGGCCCTGTTTTTTTTTTTTTGTTTGTCAGACTTTCCCTTTCCCCCCGCGAGCTTGAAGAATCACGGGTCCCCCTCCCGCACCGCACCCTTTCGACATTCGCGATTCGCAGGCGGACAGATTCCCTCCGCAGAGTAGAGCCTTAGTCTTTCCCTTCTCTACGTTTCTCTGTTTTATCGGTTTTCTTTTTCCTTCTTTTTCTTGGAAAGCCGAAAGATTTCCCGTTATCAATAGGACAGCTGGCGCGTTCTCCGGAATTAAGGGGCCGCCTTCTTTTCTTCTCCCCACATTGCAATCTACCCCCCTTTTTTTTCGCTGCTGTGAAGCATACGGCTTTTTCTCCCCCCCCCCCCTCTTCTAGCTGGATCGCCCTGTCTTCATAGCGGGACCGATCGTAGTTGATTTCCCAGAGCGGACCCCTCACTTTCTTTTCCTGCCCACCCCTTTTTTTTTTTTTTTAAAAATAAATTCAACCGCTTATTCTAATCCCCCCCTTTAATAGTCGTCTGGCGATCTGTTCAAATAATACACAGGTCCGCGTCTGCCTTCCCCAGTCAGAGACAGGCCTAGCCCCATTTTTCTCTACTTGTGGTTTCCTCAGAAATGTAGCTCACCTACCTCGAGAGCCAATCCCCAGTGAGTAGAAAAACGAATAAGAAAAAGACCTCCTTTTCCCCCCCTCCCTTCAGCACTTTTCAAATATTTCCCCCCCCCCCCCCCCCCTTGCTCCGACAGTTTTTCCCCGCTCCACGCCACTTCTTCTCTTTTTCCACCAGAGAGGAGACTAGCTTCTTTCCCCGGCTGGGGGTTTTACAGCGATTCCGCTTAGCGGTTTTTCTTGTTGAGGATACCCCTCTCCTTTTTTTCTTTTTCCCCCGTCTCAGAGTCTGGATCTCTGAGAATTCATGAATAAGCTTTTTGTATAAGGCCGTGATGGGTTTTTTTCCCCCCCTTTTCTTTTACCGTGACCGTCTTCCTCCTTTTTCTTTTTTTTTTCTACTCGACTAGAGCGCATCTTTTTCGAATCATACCGCAGATTCCTTGGTCCCTGGCGCTGCCCTTTCTGTTTTTTTTCCGCCCCCTTAACTCTTCTTTTGTTTTTTTGAGAAGATAATCTATTTCATACCTCCTCTTTTTTGTTGTCTATCGCGGAACGCCCCAATCAGAGTTACGTTCCAGCGCCCCCTATTTTCCCTTCTTTACCCCCCTTTTCCCCCCCAAGAAAGAAGGCGAGCCTCCTTCCCCCATACCCCCATGTCATCGACGGCTCCATTGTTCTCCCCTCACGCCGTTATAAACAACTCCCCCCCCCCCCCCCCCCCTTTTTTTTTCTCAGTTCCCTTCCCTCCCCCCTTTTCTCTGAATAAGTCCCTGCCCGCTTTCCCGGACTAATTAGGTCAACACTGTACCAACTACAAGCCTTGCACCCCTTTTCTCCACAGGCGTCATCTTTTCCTTTCCCCCTTTCAGAACCCCAGATGGTCGCCCTTTCAAATTACAGAATTTACTTGATTTGACCGAAAATAGTATTCTCCGTGATATGGTGCTCCTTCCCTTTCTTACTCGTCTTCTCTTTTTTCACAAGTTGAAGGTTTTCTTTTTTTTTTTCATTGCCTCTCTGGGGCAATGACCGCCTCGCAAGTGCCAATTACTCGCTACAAGGAGGATATGTGCCTTTTCTTTCCCTTTTTTTCCTATTGAAGCCCCCCCCCCCCCCCTTTTTTTTTCCCCCTTCGAACTGAGTGATCCTCTCCCGACTACGACTTCCAAAACGAACACGAGTCACTGGGTTATGTCCTCCCAGGCGAAACGCTTTCACTCTTTTTGACTTCCCCCCCCCCCAAAGTGTGAGCCCCCCACACGACGACCCCACCTTTGCATCCGCTCAGCCTACGGGAAAACCTCTTTTCGCGCTATCTGAGATATCCCTTTCCCTCTTTTTTCTCCCTGCTGCTTCCGTGTTCCCTCCTTTCCCAGTGCAGGACATTTTTCCCAATACGATTCCCTGCTTTCTGCGCCTTGGCCTGCGATACTCCGATTCCCCTTTTTTTCCTCCCCCCTGCCTCCTCCCCCCCCCTTTTCCCCATTAAGCACAGAAGAACTCCCTTCCTGCACCGAAATGTTGCCAACCATGCGAATTTTCCTGCCGTCGACTCTTCTGGCCTCAAGCGCCTTGCCCCTTATCTTTTTCCCCCCTTGATGGTCCCCCCTCCCCCCAACATTGAAAATATTTCAGTTTCCCCCAGTAAATTTCCCCACGGATTACACTCATCGTACCCATCTCTCCTTTTCCTTTTATGCATGAATCCTCCTTTTACCCCCCTCCGTACCCTTTTCCTTTCCTTTTTTTGAAGCATCAATGTTTCGCGGCCCCCTTTGTCACGACTTGTTCCCTCACTTTTATGTGTCCGCGAGGTTTCCCTTTTAGGCCCAAGTACGACCCCCCCCCCTCCTCTCCTCCTCCATTTCTTCTTTTCGAGACATTATCAGCAGGCGTTTCTTCCTTGAGCCAGCCCAGGTGCAGCTCTGAAGTTTCGCCGGGACGTTCTGAGTGGTTCTTTTTCTTCGAGCCGCGGCGAAGCGCCCCTTTTCCTCCCCCTTCGTGACTTTTTGCGTGTAACTAGTTTTTTTTCTATGGCCGCGACCTTACGGATATTTTCCTCGGCATGCATGCCCTTTTCTCAAGTTGAGCTCAGTAGCTTTTTTCCCCCTTTTCTAGGTTTTTTCTCTTGATATGAAAGAAGTTAGCAGCGTCCCTTTCCTCCCAGAGCGGATTCCTTTTTGAAAGTTTTTACTTTTCGTAATGCGTGCTCCGCCCCTTTCCTTCCCCTTTTCTTCATAACCTTCCTTTTCCACATCGTCGAGCGGAGCTCTTGTCCCCCTGCCCTGCCGCTCCCTCATCTCCTCCGTTTTTCCTGCAATATCTTTGAGCCGTTGACTGTTTTTCTTCTTTTGGTCATAAGCCACCGCTCCGCCCTTCCCCTTCTCCCCCCCCTTTAAGTAAAGCCCTCCAACTGCCCTAATTCCACGCCGAACCCGGCGCGCCACTCTTGCCATTTTTTTCTGAAGCCCGTGTCATGCACCGCACCTTTCCCCGAACCCACCCCTTTTCTTTTTTTTTTCTTCTGATATCCCCCTTAAAGTGAAATGCCTTATTTATTTTTTTTTGTTAAGGACTTAAGAGGTAGTCCCCCCCCTCATTTTTGAGACCCCCCCTCGACATAGGTAAGACCGTAAGTTCACGCATCATTTCCCCCTTCTTTCCGCAACATTTTTTCCCGTGTACGGCGTGATGGCGCAGGGTTTTCCCTCCGATAAGAAATAGTAGCGTGAGCTTCTCCTTTCTCCTTCGGTCGTTTTTTTTCCCCCCCCTGTAGATAGGAAGACATGCACTCTTTCGTGACCCACCCCCCACTGTAATCCTTAGATGTGGGCGTAACTGATCCTCTTTGTGAGGAGAGATCGCGGACTTCCCTCCCCCCGTCCTTTTGCCGCTTTTTTTCCCTCCCCTTCAGCGTCATGGATAGCAGGCTTTCCCTCTTCGATGCCCCACGATTTTTTTTTTTTTTTTTTTTTTTTTTTTTTTTTTTTGTTCTCCCGCAAATCGATCACTTCAATCTCACACATGTATCGCTTTTCTTCCACAATGCAAATCACGGCTCTCCCCCCCCCCCCCCCCCCTCAGCCTACCTCCCCCTTCTGTAAGGAATCGACGAGCCACCCTTTTCTTCCCCTTCGGACGAATCTGTTCACACTGACAGCCGTTCATGAAAACTTTCCCCCCCTTTAAAGCCCCCCCCTCCCCTTTCTCCCTATGAGGGTAACCCCCCCCCTCCCGAAAAATGGGTGGACTTACAGCCCTCCTTTTGTCTTTTACCCCCGAAACGGTCGGCAGCCGTCGTTGACGAGGCGGCGCTCTTCTTCTTTCTGCATCCCCTTTCTTTTTTTTGCGGCAGACGAATGGTTTCATGCTCGCCTCCCCTCAGACTGGCCATGTCACCCGCTTCCCTGCGCTGCCCACATCAACGTCCTTTCTTTCCTTTTCCCCTTTTGGGTCGATTGCAGCCCCAGTCGTCACAATGGTGATTCTATAGGACAGAGCCCCCGACGAACAGATCCCCCTTTTTTCTCCTTCCCCCTTTTTTGAATTATTCTTCCTTTTCCCCATGCGCGCCCGAAACAGAAAACTTTATTTCACAACTTCCTAAGTTTCACCAAATCCGCAGCCGCTCAACCTACTCACGCTAGCTTCCCACCTTCTCTTCCTTTTCCTCTTCCATTTTTTTTTCCCCCTCCTTAAGAGGAGCAGCCTCCCTCTCGGCCCAACTTTTTTTTCTTCGCGACATCTCGCTCGCCATCACTATTTTTTTTCACTAATGACTTCTTCCCTTACCCTCCGCGGCCCCTTTTTTCCCTTGTATAACAAACTAGAACGTCCGCCCCCCCCCTCTTCTAATGCGGCTCCCCCCCAGTTTGAATACCCGCGCCTGCACGAACTTCGAATTGGTATCAGCCGTTTTTTTTTTTTTTCGTACATATGTCCCCCCCTTTTCAATGAATAGAACCCGGAGAAATCATTTGCCCCCGAAACATTTTCCTTTCCTTGACACATTGGCAGCCTTCGCACACCAGTAAATTTCTCCGATAAATCTCCCTTCTCTTCCTTTTTCCTCTGTTGTTGTCGGTTTGAGTCTCTTTAGTGGAAAAAGCAAGTAAAAGAGAATTTTACCCTGATCCGGAATTTTTAGTGGTTTGGAGAAGGCGTCCCCTGATGTGCTCCGCGAAGCTTGGACTCCTCTTCTTCACAAGTTCTCCCCTTTTCTTTTTTTGAGGAGAAGTTTCTCTGATATGCGAGGCGCTCCCTAAGAGGGAATTTTGGGCTATGAGTTTAAGGCCTGCGCGCGCGCCTTTTTTTCTTTCTTTCTCTGCGAGCTTTTTCCTTTTAGGAAGAAGTCCTCTTCATGTGATTCGTTTTTCGTTTTCACATAGTTTTGTTTGAAGAATTGCGAGTAGGGGCTGCTTTCTCCTACCCTATGCACTTCCCTTTGCTCAAGTATAGGAAGCATAGGATGAGCTACGGTTTTTTTTTAGATGAGCTTTAGTGTTTGGGACGAGCGTTTTCGTAGTTGTTTAAAGTTGTTTATGCTTCCCCCCCTTTTCCTTCAGTGTTTTTTCCCCATAAACCCCCCCAACAAACCCCCCCCCCCCCCCCCAAAAAAACCCCAAAAAACAACACCCCCCCCCCCTTTCCCCGTTCTTCATCCAACCTTCCCTTTTTGTTCAGAGAGTAGGAATCTTGATACATAATCCCCTTCCTTCAATCGACCCCTCAGGCCTTGCTGCCAATAATCTTTGAGCCGTTGACACTTCCTCCTCGCCTAGACCGGAAGTCAGGCAACCGCCCTCTTCTCCCCCTCTCACATTTTCTTCTCCCCCTCAAATAGAAAGTCGACTTTTTCTTTTCTCTGCTCCCGCGGAGCGCACTAATCTAGACTCCCCCGCTTTCTTTTCCTCCCATTGTAAGCTATTTTTACGACTGTTTGTCGAGCCGCGGGAACGGTAGAAATGTTTTTCTTTTGTCATACAACATCAGTTCCTTTTCCCCCTAGTTCTATCTCCTCCTTTCCTCCCTTTATCAGAAAAACGTAGAAGGAGCTTTCCCCCTTAGGATTACGTACTTGTCTTTTTGCGTCCGGCTATGAGAGGGTGCTCGTGCCATGGAAGCGCTCTTTCTGAGATATTAGATCGAGAAGCGCCTCATTTCCTCCTCTCCTTTTTCCCCTTGGCAAGCCATTCCCCCCTCTTTTCGACGGCTTGCGGTTGAAAAAAAAGTAATTCTCTTCCCCCCGATAATCCCTCTCTTCCGACTTTTTTTTTGAAGAGATGATCGCGGAGCGACCCCTGCGGCCAACGCAAGCAGCAGCCATCTTTTTTTCAGGCTTCACCTTCCCTTCTCCACAGAACGAAGCCCCCTTCAATTTCACCATTTATCGACGAGCTATCCATGAAGCACATTTTTTTCCATCAAGCGTTAGACCCCCCCCCTCTCCCCCCCCCCCTTGATTATGCCTCCTCCTCTGAAAAAGAAGCTGCTCCTGCGAACCCTTTCACTGTAAAGACTATTGGCCAGGTTAATGACCACTCCTCCTTCTTCCCCCCCTTTCACGCCCCCCCCCCCCCGAGCGGTGAAAAAAAAGAAGGACTTCTATACTCCCCTTAATTTGCCGTTTACGATCGTAGCGCATCTTTTCAATTTCTTCGTTTTTCAAGGACCATTTCTCGGCCGATCGGGACTAACGAGCCCCTATGTTTGCAGAGTTTGGGCTACCACTTTCTTGAGCAGAAGATGGCCCTGCACCCCCCCCCTTCGGTTGAAATGACAGAATGAGACACCCCCTTTTTGGCAGCGTGTCTTCACCTCGTTATCGATGTGTATCTTTTCCTTCCTGGATGATTATGGACACTCCCCCCGCTAGCCTCTCTCCCCCCCCCCCCCCAGATAAAATGCGCGAGGATATGACTCTTTCTTCGAAAGGCGCAGTGGCCAACTAAGTGGCCAGGGAACCCCCCCTCTGCTAGCCCGCTTGTTTCCCTCCCCCTCCCTTCCCCCCCCAGCCGGCCGTCCCCCTCAGCTCTTCCACCCTATACAACGCATAGCTTCAAACAAGCTCCTTTAAATTGGCAATCTAGCGGCTCCGTGCCATGCCTGGCGCCCCATCCGGTGCCAGTCCACCATACTCCGAGCCTCCACCTTTCACCATTTTTTTTTGCTTTTAACATGACCACCAGACATAGGACTTCTTCGTCTTCGCCTGCCGAGCCTTTGCTTCCCCCTTTTCCCCCCTTTCCCATCTGACTTTCCTCCCTTCCCCCCCTTTTTCAGAAAGATAAGACGCGATGCGAAATTTTTTCTCGCTAAGGTCTGCCTTTTTTTTCGGTCCGTCGTACTTCTCCTAAGCGCCTGCCCCTTTTCCCCCCCCCATATTGAGGGAAACACGTCCCCCCCTCCCCCCTTTTTTCCACAACTTTTCCTTTCCCCTTTTTCTTCCCACCAAAGATCAATTCAGATTTGTACGGCGTTTTTCACGCTAA
>Ga0179593_1550533_pt1 | contig 10618 bp, 10 predicted proteins | sample CZODoug2_1_08_16_FD_185931 | JGI IMG/M metagenome (GOLD analysis project Ga0179593, IMG submission 185931) | Vadose zone soil fungal communities from Angelo Coast Range Reserve, California, USA - CZODoug2_1_08_16fungal (PacBio error correction) | ecosystem: Environmental > Terrestrial > Soil >... | reverse complement strand
TTTCCGGGCCTCCTCCGATGATGGAGCTCGCGGGAGCTTCGTTTAAGGACCAGCCGTCCCAAGTCTGGTGACCAGCGACTGACTCTCCTCTCCCCCTTTTCTCCGGGCCGCTGCCGCCGGGGTCGCAAATTATATTAGTGGTGGAGTATTTGGGCGGCACGTATTGGCCATTCTTCAGCTTTGCTGTGTTTTTTCTTTTAGGATTCTGGTGTTATCCTGAGGGCGTATCAACTTGAAACGGTTTTTTTCGCTTTTCCCTTCCTTATGCTGGCATGCGTTCGGACCCTTTTCGGACATGGGAGCTTTCTTTTTCGCGGATCTTTTTCGTTTTTTCCGAATGAATTCGACGGTGATCAGTGATCGGAATTCCGTCTTCGCGTTCCCGTGTCGCGGCCGTCTTCCTGCATCTTTGCTGTTTTCTTCCCCCTGGCGTCCTTGCTGGGCGGACGAAGGTCTCATTACTTTCTTTTTTTTTTTTCTTCTATTTTCATGCGCACTTGTTTTCTAGCAGAGAGGTCACCCCCTCTCTTTCGCTTATGCCCGACCGGCGCGGTCCTGAACTCCACCGCTTTTTTTTTTTTTTGTTTTGCGCTTTTTCAAAGATCGGTTTTTATTCTCTTTGAGCTCTTTCGAAGGGCCATTGTTACCCGTCGGGTGAAGGATCGCTGGGGAACCCTTTCCCTCGCTGAATGCCGAGATCCGGTGGCTTCTTCTCTGCGTTTGGACCGGGCCTTTTTTGGTTTGGCGTGGACTCTTCTGGCCTCGCGTGATGGGTTTTCCAGTGAGATGTGCCGGATCATTTCTCGGATACGCCCCTCTTCCCTTTTCGTTGAATGGGTGTCTCGTGGGGCGGGCCCTTCCGTTCGTCGCGTGGTCTTTCGCGAACCCCCCAACGGACCGGATTTTCGCCCCGGATGGCTAGAAATGATTGCCTTTTTTTTTACGCTCGGCAGTCCCGAGGCCCCCCCTGACGATTTTACGCCGTTCAAACAGATTCGCGTTTCCGGTTTGACAGGAACGGTGGGATTTGACAATCAGTAGCGTTTCGTCACAAAGGTTGCTCTCTGAAAAACGAAATTTTTGCTACATATGTCTCTCATGCGTTTCCAGACTAAAGTCTTCCCTTTCCCTCCTGGCACCGGGACGTTCGAGGCAAATCGAGTGAGGGATGACCCCCACCCTTAGTGTAATTTACGCACAGGAATGCCTTCCCCGTGGATGGTGTGGGAAGAGATTTGAATGTCTTTTCCAGCGGTGTCTCAGGCTTTTTTTCCGTACTTTTTCACTACATGGGCTTGGGATGGGTCTCACACTTTCCAAGTCCGGCCCCTCTTTCCCGCCACGATAGCGCTGCTGTCCCCCTCGGCGGGTCAAGGGAATTTCTCATTCATTCGCGATCCACGACAGCGATGCCGGGTCCTTTTTGTTAGTGCGTCTCATTCGCCCGCTGCCCGAAGTACTACCTTCCCCAATTCCCGGCTTCTGCGAGATCCTGAGGTGGAGGTGTCTATTGAGCTGTGCTTCAGAGCCGCGATATCTTCCAGTCCTACGTGTGGTTTTTGTCGATGATATCGCGGTGGGCTGAAGGGCGAAGCCTCCCTCGCGACACCATCACCCCCTCGTAATGTCCCTCCCTCTTTCCGCATCGGAATTAGGAGTTGCCAGTTTTCTTTCTCGTTAGAACCCCCCCCCCTTTTGGCGAAGAATCAATTTCGTTTTGAGATCGCGCCTATGATGTTTCCCGAAAACCTTGACAGCCGGATTTCAACTCGGCGTCGATCGGCAGCGTGAGTCCTTTTTCTTCGCCCACCATCACAGTGTAGTGAACTTCACTCAGCAGGTCAGTCAATCCGTGCGGACGACCGACTTCCCTCCGTTGCGCTGCCAACATCCTTTGAGTCGTTCGTTAATTCCGCCGGTGTGTTTGTCATACGATCTCTTTCCCTTTATTTCCCTTCGAATCCCGGTTCCCGGTTGAATGTTGTAGAGGCAAGCCGTCCCTCGCCTTCGCTGTATCGCCGAAATCCTTTTGATATGGTTGTAGCTAGACCTTGACTCTTGGTGACGGCTGAGTTGGATTAGCCTGAATTTCAAACGTCCCACGTCCTGTCAAACAGTCCACTCGAGATCTTTTGAACACCCGGCAATTCGATTCCACTATTTTTGTCGCTCTGCCTTTCCCAAGAGAATCGCCATTTCTTATAAACGTGGCGCCCTTTGGCTGCGAGCTTTTGCAGGTCCTTTTTTTTGTCGTCGAGAAAACAGCCTCGCGGAACGCAGGATGTTTCCTTTTTTCCTGCTTCCGCCCCACTAGCCCCCGATCAGCCTCTACCTACGTCTCGCGAAATCTAACGAAGCCTTATATGCGTCCTCACCATCCCGCGCGACAGGCGGTCCGGAGACGGAACCCCCCTCTGAAGCTTTGCCGGGTTCCCTCGCCGAACCCAATAAGTTACTCCCGCGATTGAAATCCGACAAGAGTTTTTCCCCCGCCGACACGAAGCCTTGAGATAGACCTTTTCTGCTCCAGCCGTCAGCGATCCAGACCCAGTCGCTTTCACTTCGCCCCCTGACAGCGCTTTTGTTTCCCGTTCGCGGTCGTCGAATCTAGTTTTTTTTTCCGATACTTTTCTCTGCGCCGCCCCGTGTTGAGGTCAAATATAATAGAGAGCTGTCTCACCGGCGAAACCAAGAGATAATTTTCGCGAGATCCGCGTTGCTCGGCCACAAGAAAGTCTGACTATTTTTCCTTTTGAGGCCTTTTTCATGCAGCGGAAGCGCGCATCAATGTCGCTCTCATTGCGTGCACGAAACATTTCGAAAGAATAGCCTACTTCCTCCCCCCGCGCGGTCTCCCCGCTCCACATCCCCATTAGAGGGAATTGACGCTTCCAAGTTGATGGTTCGCCCGTACGGCTAACAGCTCAGTCCCTTTTAGATGAAAAAGCGCGGGAGCCTCTCGTCTCCGCCCCAGCTCGTCAAGGATTTTTCCGATTCCTCCTCTCTTGCTGATGATATTCGCGTAGTCAGCTTTTCCTTTTTAATTAAAGCTTTTATCCTTTTAGCTCGAGCGCGTGCTAATACGGAGATGACTTGATCTATTTACTACCTCCTTTTGTTTGTTTCTCTAGATTATCCGGGAGCTTCGCACCGCGCTCTTTTTCGCGTCTTCCTGAAGGCCCCGCCGCCCCGTTTCCCATGTGAAAGACTTCCGATCTCGCACTCTGTCATCTCGCGGACGAGGATCGAAAATTTTCCTTAGGGGGACCCTTTTTGGGCCCCGGCTTTTCGATCGGCCGCGCTTTTCGAGCGTTAGGTGTCCTGACTTTTCGGTGTCCGGCCGTTTTTCCCATAATGCCCTGCTGGTGAGTTGCCCGAATGCTTGTTTTCGTGGATCGAGACCCGACGAAAGCGGGATCTCTTCTTGCGATGTGGATGGCGAAATAGGTGTTCCTGATCGTCTTCCTCGTTGATGCTGCTGGCGCTTTGCCGCTATTCGGCAGGAGGCTCGTCGATACACTGTCGTGTTGTTTTTTTTCTTGCTACGGATCGCGTTTGTGCGACGGCGACAAAGGACCTTCCGAGTTCCTTGGTTCAGGCGGCGAGCCGAGCCCTTCCCGTAATCGTTAGCGATTCGACGACGCTCACCGCGTTTTTTTTCCAAGTGATGCGGTCGTTTTTTTTTCCCTCTCTTACGGAGCCTCCGTCTCCTTGATTTCTAGAGGCTGGTGTCTTGCGGGTTTTCAGGAACCGGAGTTTCTGGCGGAACTTCATGTCCTTTGCGCGAGCGAGTTGGAAAAAGCGTTTTTTTTTTTTTTTTCTTGGTTCGTTTCTTCTTGCTTGCTGCGCTATCTCTCCTCGCTTTTTCGATCCCTTTTCAGAGGTGATTCTTTTTTCCCCGGACTAGGGGGTTAGGGGTTTTCCTGGTCATTGACTGAGTAACTGGGTTATATTTCAGATTGCTTTCCCCCACCAAAAAACGGCGCGGCCGGAGTGCAGTCCCCCCCGTTCTTTTTCCGTGATCATAAGAGGCCTTTTTTCCCTATTCTCTTGTGACAGCCATTCCAGCCGACGGGGTTCCCCGGAACCCAGATATGGTTTTCCCCCAATTTTGGACATGCCTGTGGGACTGCGTAATCCCCGGACCTCCTCCCCTGCTATTGCAAACCGGACATCTAAAAGTTCGGTTAATCTAGCTGCTTTCCAACTGGCGGTGAACAGCTCTACCTTGGTTATGAACGATGATTCCCAGGCCGTCCGTCGGCTCTCGTATGGAACCCCCAACTTGTGACTTTTAACCTCCTTTTGTGGAGTGTGGCTGCGCTTCTCATTGAAGTTATTCTTCAGGAAGTTGTGGTTTACCTTCTCTTTATCATTTCGTGAAGTCAAGGTGCTATTCCTGGGTGGTGCTTCCTCCAGCCATCGACGTTCCCGATCGCGCTGTCCCGTGAAATAAGGCCCCCTGTTACTTTCCTTTCGTCGGGGAAATAACGACCGTGGAAGCGGGAGTTTTGCACTTTTATGCGACTCCTCACGAGATCCCGTGCCCTCCTCGCTCTGGAATATCGGCAGACCCTCTCGAGTTGATTCTTCTCTGTGGAGTTGCTTGCTCCGCTGCTCCCGTAATCTCTCCTCCCCTCCGTGTGGTGTTTGATCGATCTCTGCCACTTTGCTCTGCGGTTAGTCCATTCGCGTTCTCCCCCACCACTCGAGTTTCGTCGCCATCCGCTTTTCATTATCCTCTGGCCGAGGGATCCTCGTTTTCTCTTCCAGTTACTCCCCCCCTGCGCCGGCATTTTTTTTTTTTTTTTTTTTTTCACCTCTTCTCTACCCCGTATGATGATGTCCTTTTCATCTTTTCCACCTTTTACAGCAGGAAGTGCACTTTCCCCTCTCCGGCTTTATCTTATTCAGGATTTTAGTTCCCCCCCACACACGCCATTCAGTCTCCCAAGAAACGCCTCTCCCTGATCCTCCATCCGGCCTGGACGACTTAATTAGGCGACGGTCCCCCCATTCTTGTTCGATAAATGCCTTAAATCCGCAATATTTCTATCCCCTTGGATTTTCCCACGTTTCCTGCTGTTCCCGGCTTTTAAAGTTGTCTCCCTCCTTCCCGGTCCCGCCTTCGCCTTTTTTTCATAGCTTCTATTGAAACACTGTCGCTTTCTTTTTTCCCGAATAGCCTTTGTCGGCGGCTTCTTTTTTGTTTCCGTCCAACCGTTTCTGTCCCACCCTGGTTCAAACCTCTTCTCTTCCGTTGAACCCCCCGTTTTGTCCTTAACGGCCTGCCTAGTGTTCAAAAGAGAATAGTTCCGCCTTTCCTCTTCCCAGTGCCCCTCTTGCTGAGCTCGAATACGGCCTTTTTTTTTCTTTCGAGCACCCTCCGCCGCCGCGGTACGGCCCCTTAGGCTCAGCCCCGAGTTCCGCCGATAATAACAGCTCGACTATTCGCTCCCACTCGCAATCTCACAACCTCTATCCGCGGACCCCTTGTCCGTTCAGTCCAAGACCCCGGGCACGCGGATTCCTCGAGTCTAATAGCCTCTTTTTTTCATCGTTAGCCAGCAGGACGCCGTTCCTTCAACATGCTTACAGCTTATATCTCTCCCCTTCAGTGCACGAAAGTCTTACTTTAACCTTCCGCATCCGATTTTTCGCATGTTTATTCCTCGTCATAAGCGCGTTCAGAACGTTTATCTTTTTTTCCTCCTTGAGAATTGCTTCCCCTATCCTCTCGAAATAATTGTACCTCCTTTCACCTTGTCCTCACCAACGCGATACCTTTCCTGCGAGAGTCCGGCTCCCAGGCCACCCCATGCCGTCGCGACATTTTCTAAGGAAGGCTCATCTTCCTCTAACTGATTCTTCTCCTAAGACTACAGGCCAGAACCAGTTTTCCCTACTGCCCTTCTCGCCATCGAATGCGATCCCCCTTTTCCGTTGCAGGTTCGATCACTCCGAGCCCGGTGCCGTGACCAGTACACTTTTATTTCTCCTCCCTGGACCCCCCCCCCCTCTTCTATCTGCGTCGTCAAAGACTCTTTTCCCCTCTCTTGATCCCTCACGTCTCCGCCCATGTAGTCAAAGTGAACCCCTTGGAGTGCGAGATGCTGTCCTGGCTTTCCCTTTTTCGGCGGGTCCGTTTCTTTTCCGGCGTTTAACGTGATCTCAAATCTTGATAGATCGATTGCCTTCCTGTCTCTCCTGCCCATCTAAAAATGACTTTTTTCTTTATCCCTTCACCCCCTTATTCCTTGGTTCAAAGCTCCTTCTTTCTTGAGACAGCGCTCGAGGGGGATTTCGTTCCCACTGTCCCCGACCAAGAACTCCTTATCCCCGATCTTGCCTTATCGGATCTCTCTCCTACGCTGACCGCGGTTCTCTCCCCCTTTAAGATTAGTTTTTCCGCCTTTGGCGCGACGTATTGTTCCCTCTTGAGAGAGGTTTGCGCTCCCTTTGCTCTGAGATCTGTGTTTGGGAACATCAAAAATTGAAGCTGGTCTCTTCCCCCTCTCGGGTGCGTGGCAGTCGCTCCCCTTTACGTAACCCTTTGGATTTTTCGGCGGCGGATCGGGCTATGTTCCCTCTCGACCTCCTATCGTCGACGCCGTTCTTCTGATGTGCGCTCCTTTTTCTCTGGCCCTTCGCGCGGGATCCCCTCCTTTTTTGCGACGGTCCCTGTCTCCCCGGCCGCGCTCTCTTCGGGCTTCTCTCGATTTTCTTGACTTTTGTCTTCCTCAAGTAAGTTCGATTCAGAAAGGATAAAGTTTTTTTTCCAGCCGTCTCGGTCACGTAATTCTCGCGTTTTTTCTTTCCTCAATTCTACGGCACTTATTTCCTTGTCATGCGTCGACTTTTTTCGATTGTGCAGATGGGTGGTTTTGGGACTTCTCCTGGAGATTTGGTTGCGTAAAGTGTTTTTAGTTCCCCGGCGTCCGCTTCTTCAATTCTTCTTTTCTTCCGCCTTCCCTTAGGTAAGTGGAAACGAGTTCCGCTTCTGTGCAGCTCCGTACCCAGCCGCCTTTCTGATCCCTCGTTCATGTTGTGGGTCCCAGATGAGCGCTTTCTTTTTTCCTAGACTCATTTTTTCTCCCTATTGCGGAATCTTTTGGGGTGATAGTGCCTGCACGACTCTTCTCTTGCCTTTAGGTACGCGTACGAACCCAACCCCAAACGTCTTCTTCCGGCTCCCTTCCCAGGATGGTGCTGTTTCCCCTTTATAACAGTTTTGTTATTCATATTCCCTTTTCACTGCTGCGTTTTTCGTCCCCCCCAGCCCGAAGATGATTTGTTAAGGCCATCTTCTTTTGACCAAGTTTTGCCAGGACCGTGGGACGGCCCTTCTTCTTCCTCCAATGGCCTAGGAGTTTTCTGCAAACCTGCGCCAAGGATTGTTCATGCTCTCTTTCAAAATGCAGAGGAGAAGCGGTTCTTACCCCCCCCCTCCCTCAGTCACCGCGGACGTCCCGTAAAGAAGGTATCTACTCTTTTTTCGTTATTTGACAAACCAGGCCTGAATTTCCCGTCCCCCTGCCCGCTTTCTTGTGTGTCCTAGTTTTCTCCTTTATTTTTCGATAATTTGATGCTCATTTTGATCCCCGAAGGATCACTAAACGGTTATTCCCTGATTTTGTGCAGGTCCCACGTCCCAGAAGGCCCCTCTCTCCTTACCTCTCTGCAGTACCTCCCTGTTCCAGTTTCCAGGACCTCATTCGCGATCCCTCCCAGATTGAGGCGGCGCAGTGTTGACTTCCTCTTCATCACGATACAGACGGCCCTATTACGCTGCCTTCCATCGGTTTCTTCCTAGGACCCACGTTTTTTCTTTTTTTTTCTCGATTTCTGCCCCCCGCAGAGCCCAGCTATCTCTTCTTTCTTCCCCCTCCCCCCCCTTTGTTTGTTGTTGCATCGCTCTCCTGCGGACATCTCCTCCTCCTCGCAGACAACCTTTCACACGAGAATGTTAAAGAAGCCGATAGTTTACCATTTTTCAATCCCTTCTTTCAGAGGGTTGATCTCGTGATTCAGACCCCCGCGCCCTCATCCTCTCCGCTCATGATGATGTCATTTGTAAATCAAATTCCATTTCCCCCCTGTCTTTCCGGCAGGGACTTTCTTCGCCTTTCTTCTTATTTTATCCGTGTTAGTCGACACCAGACCTTTTTTTCCCCCCCTTCTCAAATTAGTTTATTCGACCTTGAGAAGAAATGATAATAAGGCAGTTCCCTTCCTATAAGTGAAGTACACCAATACTTGAGCTTCTGTTTCCCTTACGCCTTTTTTTTTTTCCGCCGCCAACTTTCTAAATTGCGGGCCTTGTCGAAACTCGCGTTTTTCCCGGATTGAACCCTGTTCTCTTAGACAGAAGCTGTCCCGCGCCTTTTATATTTGAATACTCCCTCGAGTCTTTCCCCACTTTGTACTTTTCCTTTTTCCTCTCGACGATCTTTTTTTTCCCCTCCTTTGGTATTCACGAAGACTTTCCACAAGCCCCAAGTAATTTCCTTGTTCCCCCCCTAGAGAATACAGTTGAAAAAACGGGTCTTTCCCAACCGTCGTTCTTGGAAACCTGTTTCATGAGATCCTTGCCCCCCTGAGAATCTTTGCACTTATGGATAACGGGGGAGAAGACATAATTTTTCTCATCCCCCTTCACTGGCTTTTTTGTTCTTAGAGACTACCCCCCCTCAGCAGAATCGGAAAGGTTTCCCTTCCAAGGATTCCCCTCCCCCCCCTAGACAAAGAGTTTCGATTCATCCTCGGCTGATCCGATTAGCGAAATGTCTCCCCTCCTCCTATACTTTTCCCCCCTCACCATCGTTCCCTCCTGCCAAGTCCGGGAAGTGACCCGCTGACAGAACACCCATGCCCGCGTCCTTTTAAAAATCTAGAACGGATCTAGTCATTTCACCTCTCTGGGACCTTTTCCCCTCCCCTCCTTCCCCCGCGATTCAAACCACCCCTTCCAAGGCCTCCGAATAAAATCTCGATCTCCCTCCTCTGAATCATCCGCCATCTCTAGCACCCCTCTGCTCCTTCTGCTTCTTCCTCTTTAGTAGAATACTCTTTTCCCTCCCCCTTAACCCTCTTCTTGCTCCCCCTTCTCCGAGGCAAATATCATCGACCCCTTTTCTCCTGACGGGTAACCCCGATATGATATCCCCCGCGCAGGAAAGATTCTCCCTTTTTGACCGTACCTTAGGTGATACTTTCTAGAGGGGCTCCCCCCTCCACGTGTCTCGCCGTCAGACGCAACGGAGCTCCCTCAACAGATCCCCTCCGCCCCCCCCCCTCCCCCCCTTAATGCTTCACATGCTCTGGCAATCTCCCTCCCCTCCTCGATTTTCCTGCAGTTCAAGTTTGAGTTCCCTGCCCAGTAGGGAACACCCGTCTTTCCTATTCCTTTTCCCCGGCTCTGACGAGTGCCAGAGCAATTCCTGTCCTCCTCCCCCATGCCGGCGTAAACAATAATGGCCCCCCCCTCGGCGCCGCGTATCCGCGAGATTCGCTCTTAGTATTCGTAGGTCCCTCATTTTTACGGAGTTTCCTTCCCTTGCGAATCCTGAGAGCCTATTGGGCCAGCTGAACCTCCTTTAATCTCCCCTTTTTTTTTTCCTTCCTTGTTTGTTTCAGTTCCCTTCCTTTTCACGCTTCCGTGTAGCCTTCTCCCCCTTCTCTTGATTCTGCGTTTTTTAAGGAAACTTCCTCGACCCGATGGTGACCGACGACTTACCCGCCCACGAGAATACCTTTGACCAGGGGATAGCCCTTTCGCTTCGGTTGTTTTCTCCCCTGCATGGTTCTTTCGGATACCTTCCTTTCGTGGCAGGGGAGTTCTCGTGGTGTATACGACGTTTTGCGTCAAAGGGTGGTCTCTGTCGATTTTTTGTTTTAGAGTGCTTTGAGAAGACATTGGTCATTCCTTCGTCTTTGCGTTTAGTCTGTTTTTTCTCCCCCTCTTTCCTCTTCCCCTGACTGGCGATGGTGTTCTTCTTGCCGCTGCTGACTTCCAGGCAGGATAACCGACTTTTTACCTCCCCCCTTTTCCTTCGTAATCTTGGCTCCTTGTCACGCGATCTCTTTTTTTTTTTAAGCCGTCGGTAACAAGATCCGTTTCTCCTAGGGCTCGTTACGGCTCCAATGATACTGGCTCTCTCCCCTTCTGGAACTCCCCTTTTTTTTCCCTTCTTCCCGACGGCGACGTGACTGAATATCTCTTGCGTTGTGCCTTGGATCTCTCTGAATGGATGCCTTTTTGACTGATTAGCTCTAGATTTCTCCTGCGCGGTTTTTTCTTTTTAAGGAACGGACCTCTTTTTCCTTTTTCCTCGCGTGAATGAAGGTTTAGAGCAGGCTGGTAGCTCGTTGGAAACGCGGCTTGGCTTGTTTTAAGGGTTCCCGATTCTTCCTCTCGTCTGGGGGGGAGGTTTAAAGTGAGCTTCCCTTTTCCCCCTTGCTTTTGACGGATCTCTCGCGCCTCTGAAATAGGGGGATGGGTATTTCCTTTCCTGCATCCGTTTTTCTTTTGTTGAGAGCCCGAAACTGCCGGAGGCTCGAAGAAAAGGAGGTTGCTCCTTTATCTCCCTCGGCATGGCTGTTGACCTTTTTCCCTCGC
>Ga0179593_1524196_pt1 | contig 10618 bp, 15 predicted proteins | sample CZODoug2_1_08_16_FD_185931 | JGI IMG/M metagenome (GOLD analysis project Ga0179593, IMG submission 185931) | Vadose zone soil fungal communities from Angelo Coast Range Reserve, California, USA - CZODoug2_1_08_16fungal (PacBio error correction) | ecosystem: Environmental > Terrestrial > Soil >... | reverse complement strand
TCTGCCAAAGGTCCCCCCCTCCCCGATTCAATCTTTTTTTTTCCGACTCCTCGATGGATGCCTTGCGGTTTTTCGTGATCTTTTCCTATGGCACGGCAGGTCTCTAGTTGCCCTACATCCTTCAAATGAATTTCCACCATTTTGTTGGCTTTCGGTCCCCCCGTTGCAACATACACTCCCCTGCAGGAGATCTTTTTGGGAGTCATGGATTAGGGATCGGTTTTCTTTCTCCCCCCCACCTTGGTACGGCCTAGTTCCTCTTCTCCTTTTTTCCCCTTGAAGGAAATTCTCGGCCCTTGATAGTTTTCTTTTAGCCTCCAAGGGACACAATTTTCTCCCCCTCCCCGGCCCCCAGGGATCGTGCCATATTCTCCCCCCGCTCCCTTCCTTTCCAGCTTTTTGAGCATTTTGTGCTTTTTTTTGTGTTTTTTTTCCCCTTTACCCGGTCTTGATTCCCTCAGGCGCTTGCTTTTTCCCCTTCCGTGATCTTGCTTTATCTCGGCCACTTTTTTGCGTGCCTTGCTCGCCGAATTTTCCTTTTTCCCCCTTTCTCTGATCCTCCACACCAAGATTTTTTGTTTCTTCAGAATGGACCTGTCCTTTGGTGACGGGGGTAGTTCTATTTTCTGTCTGGTGCCCCCGATCGCCCTTTTTTTGGGGCTCCCGCCGTCTGTACCCCGTCTATGTTCTTTTTGTCGGCCGCCTTCTTTGCCACCTCGACTGCCTTCTGCAGAGGCTTGTGGTATCTGTTTTTCTTATAGATCGATGTGTTATCCCCTTCCGTGGGAGACCCATTTTTTTCTGGATAAAGTTCTGATTTTGTGGATGCTTTCTCTGAACAACCTGTCCCCCCCCTCTGTTCTCTCCCATACCCTCGTCACTATGTGATTGCCCATCCCCCCTCTTAAGAAATTCCCCAAACTCTTGCGGACCCTGTTCTTCCCATTGACTGTCCCTTTAGCAGGGAACGTACCCCTTTGTGGCTATTTTTTTTTCTCCTTGCCCTAATTTATTTCCACGCCCTTTTTTTCCAAACTCTCTGCCGATAGGCCCTCCAGAAAGGATGTTCTAGAGAAGCCCCCTGTATACACCTTCCCCACAGACCCCCGTTTTCTGAGAGCCCTGACCCATTTTGCCCCCCCACGGTTGGCTTTTTTTTTTTTCTTTGGTCCAGAGTGCTCAAACCGCTCGATGTGTTTTGATTGTCGATTCAACTTTTCCCGAGAAGTTTGGTGACGACCCCTCGTCCTGTTCTGGTTCGTTCCAGCCTCAAGGCTTTTTCCCACCCCCATTCTTTGAGGCCTTCCCCCCCACAGCTTATTGAATGGTCACCCGTTCTTCTGGTCCCCGTCGTCACGGTCAAACTAAACCTCTTTCTTTTTCGCTATTGGACTGATTTTTCCCTTGGTTGCGTTTTACGAGCAGCGTTGTTCCCCCCAGTATTGCGCTGGTGTGCAGCGCTTGCACTTCAGGGCTTCGCTTTCACTTTTTCCCCAAACTTCATTTCCCCGAAACGCCCCCATGTGGCCTGCCCTTGTTCGCCGTTTTCTCGGAGGTGTTGCCACCTCCTCCCCCTCGCCTCATTTGTTTTTTTTCGTGCTTGGCGTTTCCGGCTGCCGCCCTTGCGACTTCTGGTAGTAACTCCAGCATTGCGGCCCTTTCATTCCTTCTTGCCGTAGACTTTCCTTTCGTCCCTCAACTCCCTTCGAAGCTTGAACCGGTTTCATGGTGCGAAGTTTTTCCCACGTCCTGCCAGCGCATTTCCTTTGCGCTGTTCCTTCTCTTGCGCCCTGCTGCGCGATTTCATTCTTTTTCCTGACTAGGCCCTCCACTACCCGACCCCCAAAGCCCTCCTTTTTTCGAGGAACTGTAGGAGCCGCTTCCCTTTGTTTGCAGCCTTCTTGGCTTCTCTCTTCCGGTCTCTGCCTCTTAGGTTTCTGCGGCCCCCCCCCCCCCGACAACCCGTCTTTCCTCAGTATCTACTACTTTTCCCACCTCCCCCCTCCACTCCAGATCTCCCCGAATTCGATCCACCCGGTCCGCGTCCGATGGTACGAAGAAGGTCGCCCCCCCGTTCTTTTCAAGCTGACTTTCCACCATGTGTCCTAACTCTTTTTGGTATATTCCCGAAAGGTCTGTCCCCTTATAGGAAGCCCCTCTTCACGAAAGTCGTTTTGGGATCGAGCGTCTATGAACGGTTTTTTTTTTGTCCGGGCTGTTTTTCCTCTTCCCTGTTTGACCTTCAACCCACCAGCTGTGGATCCCGTGTCTCTTTTCCGTCACCTGCGCTCCTGTCCTTCGGAAACTTAGCCTTCGATCCTTCTTTCCGTACCTTGAACCACGTTGATAAGAACGCGTCCTTACCGTGATTTCCCCTCTCCCCTCCATTGTCACCTTGAACGCCACGTCTTAGTGACCCCTCGGCACCCTGTTTTACTTTGCTCTCCCTCCTTTGGGCGAGCGTTCCTACAATCCCTGTTCTCCCAGCCCTGAATACGTTTGCCCATCCAGCCCCCTTCCCGCCGAGATCGCGCGGTGCGGTCCTTTACTCCCTTTGTCTCTTTGATCATCAGTGCCCTTCCTTGGAAAACTTACTCTCGGCGAAGGCCACCCTGGATAGCCGATCTTTTGCACGCCTTTAAAAATGGTCGTTGTTTTCCCTATCTTGTTTGTTCGTATTTTTTCCTCGTTTTGAGACGATTGATTTTATTCACCGATCCACAGTCCTTCTGTGCCTTTCCTTTTTGACGCCCTCCTTTTTCCCCTTCCCGGTTCTTTTCGCGTTTTTACTTTTGATAAGAGGTCCCGCATTTCCCCAGTTCTTTTCTTCGGTTTTTTTAGATGGAATTTTCCCCTCCTCGGCTGCGCAGTTTCTGTTTTTTTGTGTGACTTAGACGTTCAGGGTTTCCCCCAGCGGCCCTGATTCCACGTCTACACGCGGCTTGCGGCGGTGCGCGCTTTTGTGGTTTTGACGGATCCTCCAACCCGCTCAACTCCTTTTTTTTTCCCAGGTGGCGCAGAAATAATTTTCTTTTCTTTTGCAGCCCATCGATCCTTCGCCCTCATTTTCCCCCCCGCCGTCAGCATGATGTCGCCGACGAGGATGTGCGGTCTTTCCCCTTTGGTTCGCACATCTGCAACCCCCCTTTTTTCTCCCACAATTTTTTAACGTCGAGGTACTTTTTCCCCCCGTGATCGAACCTTCTGCCGAGGCAGTTTTGGCGGGCGTCGCCCCGAGCCTCTTTTTTCGTTCCGAGTTGTATCCCTTTTTTTTTCTCCCCCTTGAAAAAAGCGACCCTTTCTTGCGGTCGGTTGTTCTTTCTTCACAGGCAGCCTTTTGCGTCTTCGGTCCTTTTTTGCTCCCCGCTTTTTTGTAGGTTTTGCGCCCTTTCCCCCCTTTCCCACTCATTTGAGTTGCGTGGGGTGGTGATAAGGACTTTTTGTCAGTCCCTGTCGGGATCGTTTTCTTCTCGCCCTGTCAGCCATTTTCCGGAGTATGTGGTTTCCGGATTTCCTCTGCGTGGTCTCTTCTCTCTTCAGCTCCTTTGTGTTTGTGTAGCTCCTCCCACGGCGCTGAGTTTATTCGGGCCCTTTTTTTCGGATATTGTCCTTGCAGTTTCTTGGCTCTTTCTTCGATCCCAGCCAGTTCCCGTGCTGCCAAACGATTTCTTTTTAGCCAACGCACCTGCTTCTTGATCTTTTGCCAGGGCTCCTCGTCCGAAGTTCCTGTCCGTTCGACGACGTTTCCCCTGCTTCTGTTTCGACTCACGCCGAATCCGTATCTCGTTTTTTTTGGCTAATGACCGCGTTCACACCCTGCCTTTCTTGCAGCCCCCCCTGCTGTCTTGGACCGCGCCCCCTGCTCGGCTCCTTTCGATTCTTTTTTCTGACGTGACTTTCTTTTTTTGAAACCGTTGTTCCTTTCGGTCTCATTTTCCCGCACCTCCCCCTTTTTTGCCCTTTCCTTTTTTTTCACGGCGGCGTCATGAGGTCCTTCCACGCGGATCTGCTGGGTTTTCTGGCGTGCCGTGACGCTTTTCCAGCCGTTGTCTTTCCCCGCTCTTTTTTTTTTTTTTCTTCATCACCTTCTTCTTTTTCCCCTGGTCCGCCGGTGGGTCGACGTCCCCCCGGCAGCGTTGGACCCTTTTTATACTCGACCGCGGCCGACCCTGCGCAAGTGTGATGTGAGGCATTCATTCCCCGATCTTCCACGCTATGATTCCTTTTTATACTTCCTGCTCTCCTTCCTCAGTCCTGCCGCGTCCCAGCCCCCGATCACCGGCTACGGACCGTCCCTTGGTGGACGTGTCCCCCTTTTTCTTCTTCTTCGCCCGATAGGAACTTTTTTTTATCCAATTGATTCCTTCGTCCGGTGCGGCCCTGCCTTCTATAGACCTGGTGCCTCGACTTGATTTTTTCCCCATGCAACCTTCCTGATGAGCCACCGCTCGACCCCCTACCATTATCCCCCCGCCGAGGTTGCCCTTTTTGGTTCCTGGTGATTATTGGCAACGCTTTTTTTTCCCCCCTTTTTGATGCCGACGGGAGCTTTTATTCCGCGAGGGCGATCCTTGCTTGCCGATGTGTTATCCTTCCCACGGTGGTGGGCGTTTTAGTTTGTAGAGCCTGTCTTTGAACGCGGGTCTTTCCGAGTGGTGCCTTGTCGCCATCCTCTTTTGGACGTCTCAGTCGCAGGACCCCAGGCGCTCGTCCAGTTGTCCCCTAATTCTTCCTCCAGCTTTTTTTTTTTGATTCCTGCCCCCTTTCCCTTACATGCCCCCGCCTTGCCCCCACACCGTCTTCTCGCCTGCCGTCTCCTTTTTTTCGGTGCAGCTTGTTTTTTCATCTCCTGTGTTCGTTTCTGTCTCTTCCTTGTTCCCCGTGGGACCATCCTCTTTTTCGCTCCCCACACCAACCCCACCCCACCCCCGACGTCCTTTTTCCTCGTTTTTCGTATTCGCCCCTTTCCGCGGCGGTCCTCTCGAATCGTCTCCCTTTCTGATTTTTGTTTTTTCCGTTTCCCTCTTCGAATCCTTGTTTGATAGTGTCTGGTTTGTTTGCTTTTTTTTTTTCAGCTCACATAAGATCCTTTCTCCGAATCCTCCGCCGACCCTCTTCGGAAAGGCCCTGCGATCGCCGAAGTTGTTTCTCCTTCCGCCCCGGGGCTTCGGTGAACCTTACTACCAGCGTGCCTTTTCTAAAGATGAAATCTTCATCGGAGCTCTCTATCCCCCCACTCCCCCCCCCCCCCCCCCCCCAACCCAGGCGCCACCGCTTTCTTTTTTTTTCGTCGCCGTACCTGCTCCCATTTTTCCGGTTCAAGGCTCCTGACCTTAGTGATCGTCTCCTCGGTAATTCTACCCATAGCAAGGATGTTCTTTAGATGTCCGTGCCCTCTGGGAGGACCCCTACTCTCTTTTTTGGCCCTGCGCCCCAGCGGCTCGTGCTCCGAAGCCTACCCCCATGAAGCGGGGTTTTGAGGCTGCGCAAAACAGTCCCGCGGCCAACTTCCATGCCTCCGTGTCCCCTTTTTTTTTCTTTTCCTGACGTGTTTTTCCGTTTCATCGTTTTCCAATCTTGCATCTCCTTTTCTGGTTTCCAACCGCTTCCTCGGTTTCAACCGCCAACTTTATCCACCTTCCCCATCTCTCCCGTTTATTAAATTTTCTCTCCTCCTAAGACGTTCCCGGGCATTCCTTTCTCCCTGGCCTGCTCGATGGTTGTCCAAGCGTTTGTTTTTTTTTTTTTTCCTACTACCTCCCCACCCCCAGTTCTTAGGGAGGGACACACTTGATAGGCTTGTATTCGACCCCCTGCGAATCGTCTGCACTTCGTTTTCAAATCACGGCTAGTGTTTTACTATTGGGTCTTATATTTGCTTCGGCCTCTCTTGAGGGTTTTTTCTGGTTTTTGGTAGCGGTTCGGGCTTCTTCCTGCTATAGTCCGACCCGAATTGGGCCCTGTTGATTCTGCTTCGCACAAGCGTGTCGTCCCGCCTCCGAAGCCGGACCCCCATTTTTTGGTTTCCCCCTTGCCCCTTTGACCCTCACACTTCTTTTTTTTTTTGGTCCTTTCTGATCGGGATCGATTTCATATGTCCGGTGTGTTTTTTGAGCGTCGTATCCCGCTGGCCCTCTTGGTTTTTTCCCCCTCGTTTTTTTTCCCTTTTTTTGAACACACATCAAAGAGAACTTAACTGCCCACTGTGTTCCACCTAGTGTATCGCACTGTCCTCTCGATCCTAATTTTCAACCCCCGGCTTCCACCGCCGTCCTTGTTTAGCGCCCGTCCTTCCCCGCCCCCACCTCTTTCTTTTTACGCGGTCCGGTTTTTTTTCTTTTATGGATCGGCTTCGCCTTTGATTAGCTCCGTCACCCACCCGCCTTTTAATCGTTTTTGCCCCCCTCTTCCTTGTTTGGAGAGAGCTATAGACTTTCTGGCTCGGCGCTTGCGCCTTTTTGCATGTTCTTTGCAGCCAAGTTTTTACCCCCTCGGAACTGACTTCCCGATGCTGATTCTCGTTGCTCCCCTCCCCCCACCAGCACCTGCGCCACACCTCCCGGCTCCGGGGTTGTCCTCCGAGCCGGTTTTTTTTTTTTTTTTCCCCTGTTTATTTGCGTCCGCTACAGGCCGCCTCTTGCGGCACGGACCCCCTTAAACAGGCTGTAGGATCCTTCATGACCATTTTGCGACGGGACCTTTCCGATCCCCTGTACCCCCGCGGGTCCCGGATGTTTCGTGTTTGTATTGTGCCCTATTTTTGCCCAGTCCCTCTTGGCCTCGATCTTCCTTTCTTTTTTGTCTGTTTGCATTTTTTCTTCCCTTTCTTCATTGCGCGTCAGATCAAGTGCCAGCCTCACAAGGCCTCCCCTAAATCTTCGCCCCACGGCTCGCCTTTTTTTGAGCCCTTTGTTTCTTCCTCTCACGCGTTGTTGGTTTCTTTAGAATGTCCCCCTTTCCAAGATCGGCCTTTGTTGTCCATGATTTTGCGCGATTGGATTTTTGATTGTTTGTGCCCGGCTTCTGTTCCCGATTGCACGGCCTTATGTCAACTACATGAATTTCACCCCTCAGATTTTCTTTGCCAGGGCCTTGCTTTATTTTTCTTCCCGGTTAAGAAAAGACCCTCCGGCGTATGTGCCGTCACCCCCTCATTCCGGGTGTAGACGTTTTGTCGTGTCCCATCCCACACCACGCTGATATTGAAGCGCCCAGATCCTCGGTTCCCCGTCCGGGGGGCAAATTTTTGCCTGGATCGGTCGTGGTTTTCTTGCTGACGCCTGACCCAGTCCTTCACCGGCCGGTCCACTGTCCCTGGGCTCGGCCCCCCGCAGGCCGGAAGATTCTGATGTTTGCGTTCATTTTGTCTTTTTTTTTTTTTGTGTTGAGACCCATCCTTGGTGATCCCATCCAGGGCGCGTCGGCGCCTTTGCCGCGGCCCTTTTTTTGGCCTTGGTTGCGCTCGGCAGGTTTTTTTTGTTCCCAATGGGTCGTCCTCAGATTCGCCCCTTGTATAAGCGTCTCCCCCCAACAATGATTCTCGTCCCCTGGGCACCTTTGTGGGTTGACTTTCGTCTGTTTGAGCTATCCAGGCTTTTTTTCGGCCCCCGTTTGGGTCTCACGGCCGTCCCCTTTTAAAAGCGATCTTTGTGTTTTGACGCCTTTCGGCGCCACCTCGACCGGTGCCCCCCCCCTCGCTGACCTCCTGGAGTTTTTTTTTTTTTTTTTTTTTTTTTTTTTTTTTTGATGTTTTTTTTGTCTTTCGATTTTTTCACAATACGTGGGACCCTTCCTGTAAAAGTTCGCCTTTCTGATTTGGCAAACCTCCCCCCTTGTTCGCATGTCCCCCCCATCTGGTTTTTGCCAGCTTTCCTCTGACCGAATCCCCGGCCCGGATTTTTCATTTGCAATCTTTCTCAGACCGTCAACAAAAACCTCTTGGCTGCTGGCAGTAAACCTCTTTTGTCCTCTCCCATAGGAGAACCGACCCACGATGAGTTTTTGAAGCCATGGCCCGTCCCCCAAACGGCAGGCCCCCATTTCAATGCTCAGACCTGCCGTTTTTTTTGATTTTTTTTTTTTTTTATGAATTGAGAAGAACGATCCCCCCTACACCCCCTACACTTTGGAGACACGACCAGGTGTTTTCCATTGACTATCCCCTTTTTTTCGCCTTCCTCCAGTGAGTAAAAGCATTATTGTCGTTTCCCCAGTCTTCCCGGACAGATTCCGGTCTTTTGTTTCCCCCCCTCCTCGTCTTTTTTTTGTTTTTTTTCTTTTTTTTCAACTCCCCTCGGCCTTTTTTTGAACACCTGCGGTCCTGCCAGGCTTTTTTTGTTTCCGTTCGTCTATTTTCACGGTCACCTCCTTGTGATCGCTCTATTTAGTGCATCCCAAACATTCGCTTTGGCGTGCCTTTTTTCTTTTTGTTTTTGACCCCCCAGATTTGGTCTACTCTAAAGCGATTTTTACATGCCGGCTTCCCCGTCACCACGGTGCCGAGAAACTGGTCCGGGCTTTTTTTTCTGTTTATACTTCGTCTTTTTCTGCAACTCTTCGAACGAGTTTCTGGTCGGCTAGCTGCTTGCTCGCCGTGGTCTCAAGCTCTGGCGATAGATAGTCTCCCAGTCCTGGACCTATCGACATAATTGAGCACTTTAGAATTAAAGGCCTTTTCCCGCAGATTCCCCTTCTGTTCTCGTCTTTTGGGAAAAGTCTCATTTTTCTCCTGCTCCTTTCATCCCCCGAATCGCCCCATTGGTTGTGCGCTTCTAGATCCCGATAGATGCTGATTTTTTAATATGTGTCTTCTGAATCCTTAGCTGTTTGAAATTACCCCCCTACAGAGGTTTTTGGTCGGAAGTCTCCTATTCGCCCCGTTCCCCCCTTTTTGCCGTGTGCTTGTCTTTCTCCCTTCGCGATTCCTCCGCTTTGATTGGCTTTTCTTTTTCTGTTGCCCTCTTTCCACACCCACCCACGTCTCCAGTCCTGGACTCTTGACCCTCCACCTCCCCACCAAATTGACCTTCTAAGAACATTCGTCGTATAGTGCCGCGCCTCCCCTTTGGGCGCAATGTTTTTTTCTGTTGCCTGCGAATTCACTCTTACCTTTCCCCCAGTCTTGAATGCGGATTTTTTCCGTTTTTGTTTTTTCTTCCTTCCGTTGATTCGACCATGACCCCGGCCCCCACTTCATTTGCCCCCCCCCCCCCCCTGAGTCCAACCCGAGAGTATGATCGACCTTCACCATCTAGACCAACGTTTTGTTTTGAGGGGGGCCTGCATGTCTGCCCCCTTGTCCTTTTTTCCCCCCACCCTATGGAGAACTGTTTGCTCATTGTGTAGCAATCTTGTGCTCGTCTCCCTGAGATTAAACCTTTTCTCGTCTGTTTGCTGGCGCTTTACCCCTGCCCGACCCACGGCCCTATTTTCACCCTTTCAGTGACGTCCATTTAAACGAACCGCCCCCACCGTTTTTTTCTTCACCACCCCCCCGGTACCCTCATGTCAGACAGTCTCCTGTACTTTCCGACCCCCCTTATCGCATTCCAGCTTACCACCTCCAGTTGCACCATCCATGCCATGTGCCCTCGAGACGCGTCTTGTGCGGATCCCTTTTTTTCCTGTGTTTCTTGTCTCCCTTTAAGGCAAAATTTTCTTGGAAATTCTTTCCCCCCTTGCTATGGTTCTTATTATCCTGACGCTCACCAGGCCCCTCCTTCTGCACCCATGGTATGTGGAGGCATGCTTGGATTGATCTTTCTCTCCCCCTATTGATCTAATCCCGCGCTTTTGTAATTTTGCAGTCCTCCCCCTTTGAGTCGCTGTGCGTCCGTTGTCCTTCGCCTCTCCTGAAGGCTCTTTCTTTCTTCAGCTTCTAGCTTTTTTTCTTTCGGCTTTTTTTTTCCATGTAATTCTCCTCGCCCTTCAAGTTTCTCGTCTTGTCGATTTTTCTTGTTTTTTTCGTTCGTAAACCCCCCTCTTTTTTTAAGAGTCTCCCCCTTGGGCGCGGTCTCTCTTCAGGATACTTTTCTTCCCACCCCCTGCTTTCTTTTCTTGTTCCCCGGCTTTTCTGGGAGACCTCACAATTAATCAGTTGACCTCTGATTTTCCTGCCCCTTTTCCCCTGGCTTCTTTTCTTTCCTGACGCGCTTCCCCTTTTTGATCTTCCCCCCCGGACTCCTTTTTTTGCGTCTTTTTGAAGCTATCCACCGTTTGTTTACCCGGGCCCCATCACGCGTTCCCTATAAATGATAGACCTTTGGACGAGCGTCCGAGGTAGTTAAGCCCCCTTCCCTTTTTCAGTCTTTTTTTTTTTTGCTCGTTTTTAGGTATCCTTCCGCATGAAGGAAGGACCCCTCCCCATGATCGCGTTCTCTTTTTTAGTTAGCTGTTGCCCCCCCCTACCATCCTTTGGGAGCGGGCGTCTCGGCATTGTTTTTCTTCCTTTCTTCGAGGGTTTGTCCTTCCCCTGTCCGATCACTCCTTTTTTTTCCCAGTTGGGGAGGGGGATAAGGCATTCCTGTTTAGCCCCTTGTCTTTCATGATCTATCTCTCCTCTAACTGCCGGACCCCCACCCCCTCGCTGTTTGCCCCTCCCTCAGCAGCGTTTTTTTTG
>Ga0179593_1511011_pt1 | contig 10618 bp, 12 predicted proteins | sample CZODoug2_1_08_16_FD_185931 | JGI IMG/M metagenome (GOLD analysis project Ga0179593, IMG submission 185931) | Vadose zone soil fungal communities from Angelo Coast Range Reserve, California, USA - CZODoug2_1_08_16fungal (PacBio error correction) | ecosystem: Environmental > Terrestrial > Soil >... | reverse complement strand
TATTTACTCCATATGAAAATCCAACATTGCGTCTCTAACTCCCACATTCCATTCTTTCCTCTTCGTCAAACTTCGCTTTAGCCCCGTCTCTAATGCAGGAGTAAACTCTTTCCCCCCTAGGCCATTTCAGTGCAACCACTTTTAAGTGAGGTGAATTCCCCTTCCCTTCCTAGTAGTCTCATACTTTCTTTCTAAACCACTATTCCCTTAGAAGGCCAATCTTTTTGTCAGGAAAGTGCTCCACCCCTGGGCCCTGGGCAATCCAATCACCCCATTGTTCGCTTGTCCGCCCCTCTCCAATGACGCCCAATAATACTGATAGTCCCAATACCTTAGTCCCTTAGATTCTGTGTTGGCCTCTTCAGATCTCGGGTAAGCACTCCCTTTTCCCAAGTAGCAAGTTGCTATCACACCGAAATGCCCCCCTGCCCCCTCGTACAGCTTGAATGGAAAGGCGTAGCAGGCAGTGCATCACGATACCAACCTCTGCCTGTCCTTTCTTGCAAGTGTTTTTTGTCACAAGGACCGGGACTAATCGTCCTATGTCCCGGTTCGCTTTTAGTTATGCATGAGTAGGCCCCCCTTTCCAGTGCCCCCACTTCCCAGGACTGACCGGGAACTGCCGTCGTCGTTTTATCAACAGGACGGAGGAGCCCGCCAGCGACTAGGCACAAAATAATTTCATTTCCCCAAACGCCTCTGTCCCCTTTCTTAGGACTACCCCCACCCGCGCGAGACCCACCTGTAATGTGTTATAGTTCAGTTTTCCCCGAAAAATGGCTGCCTGCTTCCCATCACCCCCTCGATCGTTGGTATACCCCCCCCTGTTGCTGCTTGTTAACAGCATGTTCCCAAGGGCGAACAGCACCTTTCCATCCTTGGGCTTGTAAGCCATCGGAGGAGAATCTGGTTTTCGATCCCCCCCCCCCACCCCCCCTCCCCCCCTTCCCCTTCTAGCGCCCCCCGAACAAGCCGAGAAACACGCCACCCTCCATTGACTGGCAAGCACCATACATAAGAAATGTCGCTCTCTCTAGCCTTCCCCCCCACAGTTCCAACCCATTTGACAAGTCCCCCTTCTTTGCGTGTTAGGTGGATCGACATAGATCTAAGCTCCATTTAATGTTCTTCTCTCCCCCTCTCCAACTCCCCAATCTCGGTTGAGGGTTGCCCGGTAAAAAAGACGAGTATCTTGTTTTAGAGGGCAATACCCTTTTCCCCCGACCCCATCCAATGTTTACCACCCTTCCAACCCTTTTTTCGCTGGCGGTTTACTCAACAGTTGTCCAGCGAGGAGTGCCGACAAAATTCAAATGCATGTGTGTCCCGTCTCATCCCCCCTCTTTACTCACCACCCTCTGATTGGGCATCCCCTTTGACCCCGGTTTGCTTTTCGCCTAGCACACTTTCCCGTTTCCCTCAAACGTCAGCAGCAATCCTTTTACAACACAGCTTTCCCTCGTATGAAACAGTCCTCCAACCGGTCGTTGGCTTCCTCTCGTGAGAATTTTAAAAACTTTCACGGCTACAATGTGGATCTTTCTGGCACATTCATGATACTTTTCTTAACATTTTCTACAACTATGCAATTAGCATCTCTGCCAACCTGATAGTTCTCGTCATCCATCCCCAAATGCCTCTCCATGCGCCCCCTATGTTGGTTCCGTTTTCCGTCAAATATTTTGAGGTACGGGCCTCCTTCTCCATTTTTCGTTTCACCTACTATGACTTCTCTTTCCTTAAGGCTCTGGAAGCCACCTGATTGCGTGGTCTCTTTTTTGCTCTTCCTTCAAATCCCCTTCTCCCGTGTCCTGGTAAGTCTGACTGGTTAGTGATTGTAAACACCACGGTCTGTACCGCATCTTTTTCTTTCCCTCCCCCTCCTCCTGGAGACTCCAACTTCTCCACACCCTACCTTTGTGAGTCTCCTCCCTCTTACTGGCTGAAATTCATCGGGCATTTGGTTTACCGTCATGCACTTTGTTTCTCAACAATGAGGACCTCCCTCTGGCAATGAGCCCCGTTCTCATTGTATCACTCGGTCCCCCCCCCCCCATGTGACCCCCTTTCATCGGTCCTTCTCTCGTCTTCTTTCTTTGCTTTCCCCCTCCCCTCACGATAAGCAAGCAATCATATTGGGAACCTGGTGAGATGTGCGAGTTATTTCCGCCTTCATTTCCGCACCTGAACCCTGCTTCCGTCATGCTTTTCTTTTCTCACTTTCCCGAGATGCATCTCTCAAAATGTTCATGACTGCGTTTTTCTTGCTTCGTGCGGTCGGAGGAGGATTTTTTACCCCCCAGCCCCCCGTTCCCCGTTGCATGTGTTTTTTTTTCCCTTTTCGCCCCCATTTTGGCATCAGCGCGCATCAGGTGAACGACTCCCCTTGTATGCATTATGCCGCAGCAGCGATCTAGCTTGTCTCTCTCAATGTCGCTTCCCCCATAACAGGGTTCATAGAGAGTGAGTCTTACGATTGTTCCAATGTATGGAACGGCCAATTCCGGCTTCCCCACAGTTTTTCTTTCCCCCCCGTCTCCCGTTTGCCCCAATGTTGAACGCTTCTGGGCACCCAAATGCAGAACGCCCCCGCTAAGCCCCTCGTTATCTATTAGGATTAGGGTCCAACCTCCATCACCTCACCCTCTTGCAAGTATTTGAGCGTCTCTGTTTATCATGTTAGTGTGTTGTCACTTTTTTTTCCACTTTGGAGACCCTTTCCCCCCCAACCCGGGGAGAACCTCCTGGATCCCGTTGTCTATGATGCTTGATGTACCTGCATCCCTAGTTTTCGGTTGGCTTCCCCTGTTCCCTCGTTTTCCATCATATCCCTCTCCACAGATCATGATTTGTCTTCCCCCAACGTACCGGTTTATGAGACTAAATCCCCCTCTAGTCTCGCACCCAGTTTTTCTGTTCCATGGGACATTTCTTTTTCTTGTCCCCCGATCTCCTTTTTCCATTCATAGGATTGCTGATCCCTTGCCTTTTCGAAGGCAGCTGACACTTCCTCACGAGCCAGCTGTTTGACCTGGACAAGATCCCATAAATCTTTCGGCGTTGATGATATCTCCACCTGCGTACTCCGACTCCAAGTTAGACCCCTCGGTAACCCCCCCCCCCCTCGACCGTTTTTTTTTCTAAAATCGGATTCGCCAACGGATCACTCCCCCATTTTCTAAACCGGGCGAACGCTTGGGACATTCCCTTTACTATCCAGGTTTTTCCTCTCTTTTATGGCTCTCCACCTCATTGGCGAACCCGTGCCTTCAACCAATCATTTTTCGAGTCTCTCTCTTTCCTTAGGGCGTTCTCCGGAAGGAATCAGAGTCATCCCATAGGGCGGTTGCCCCTCCCCCCCTTCTTTTTCTTTCTCCTAGCCAATACGGCCTTCTTTCTCCCATTGAAGGGAAGACCTGCCTCTGAAACCCCCCCGCTCACCGTACCGCCTCACTCAAGCTTCTCCTTTCAAGGATTTCCCCTCTCTCTTTGCAGCATGAGATCCCCTTGTTGTGTCTACCGGAAGCCGTGAGGACAGTATGTGTTTTGAAAAGTCACCCGCTCCCCTCGCATTGACTGAACTTCACCCCCCCCCCCACTCCCTCACCTACCTGCGTGTCGACTTTTTTTCTTCGGTAAAGATATCCCTTTTTTTTTCCTTCTCCTCCGTTGGGAGAGATATCCCCTTCCGAATTCTTAATATACCCGCAGTATCGGTTCTGTTTCGATTGTTCCTGCAATGTACTACGACGGACTCCCCTTTGTCACGCTGACGTCTGTCCCCCTCCCTTCGTCTTTACCCCCCCCTGGCTCTTATTGCATATAGGAAATCCGGTATAAAACGAGTTGACCGTTGTGGCGGGTCAAATGATCTTTACTTGTCTTTCTCCCCCCTTTTCGAAAGCCCCTTCCGATTGGTATCTTGAGATCACAGAGACCTCCCTGCCCGATTTTTATTCTAGTCCTTCCCTGTGTCCCTCCCTAGCTCAAATCTCTCCATGCCTCGACCAGTTTCTCCCTTTGCCCCAGGGCAAGGGTACTCGATCAATTATCAGGTTGCGATCCACGTCTCTCCCGACCGTGATAGTCTTTCGCCCTGGTCAAACTCTTTTTTCGTCCCCCGTTAGTCTCTTTTTTTTGTAATGGTTTCCTTGCACGTGATCATGTTTCCCGAAACAAAATGGTCGATGGTTTCCTCCACTTGCCCATTCGATGTCTCCCTTGAAGTATTAACAAACTTGCCTCCCTTCTCAGATCTTTACCTGTGCGTGTCAGGTCACCGTGCTCTTGAGCGTGTCCCAGCTGCCTTCGACATTTGCCGTCGAGATGAGGCTCAACACCCTATCAGATCTCCCCTCCCTCCCTTTCGCATGGGAACCTCCAAGACGGTATGCTAGTCCGCCCTTTAGGCTCCACCCTTTTGACGTTTGGTCAATCCTCGATTCTGCCTCGCCCGTCTCCAATGATTTTCCCTTCCATGTCAAGAATCCACCCCCTCAGAAAATTGGATGTATTCTCAAGCTTTTAGCCCTTTGATCTCTTCTTCCTTTTTCTTCCCCGTTTGGGAGGGATAGCAATTGTGCCCACTTTACAACCCCCCCTAACATTCCCTATATATCGTGCCCCCTTAACCTTGCCAAAGATTGGATTGCTTTCTGTGATTGTCAACCGTTTTCCTCCTCCTCCTGCCCCTTTCACGTCGTGGGCGTTCCTTGTCCACAGATCGTCCCCAGGGCGGTCCAACTCAGATGGCTCCTGGTCGAATATTGCCACTGTCTCCATCATTTTTTGCAAAATCTTTTCCTACACTCACTCTCTCGTTTTAAACCATTTATGGCATGCTCGCCGTGATCGGTCGCATCCCTTGGCGCTGCTGCCACTGAATCACAGGGACATCCCTCCCTCCCCCCGCTTGAATGTCCAAAATTCTCCCCTGCCCCAAAACAAATGTCCTTACCCCAGCGAGTTTATCCCTACGCGCCGCAATAGCACCTGAGTCAAATGAACCTTTTCTGAGTTCGCTTCGCCCCCCCTTTCGTCCTCCAGTCTTCCCTTTTTCTTCCATCCCTGGTTCCTGGTTGTGAATGAAAGAGTCTTCTGGAACATTACAAACCTCTCAGCGTCAGTGTTTACCAATGGAATTTGCTTACCGGGTCTGTAAGCCTCCCGCACGATCGCCCCCCCCCCTTTATCCCCCCCAAAGACACCTCTCCCCGTAAGGTAATGCACCTCTTTTGGACTTACAATTGACTTGCAGCTGCCCTCCGGTGCTTCCCTCATTTTTCTGCTAGATACCAATCCCCTGAGGCCTTTTCCGACATGAGCTCATTTCACCTTTTCCTCCCATTTTGTGTGGGAGCATTTCTCTTTTTCTCTTTTTACGTCTCTGGCGGTAGACGTTGCATGTGTTAAAAATTCGCTTCCCCATGTCTTTTACTTTTCAGGAGACCGGTTTTTAGCCCGATCCCCCAGTCAACAATCCTTTTGTCTCTTTCATACCCCTCCCCCTTCTTTTAGATATTTTCATCCTTAGTCGGTTTACCCAATTCAAAGTAGTGATCCTCATATGTGACCCTAGAACTACGTCACAACATGCTTGATGCCCCCCCCCCCCTTGTTTTCTTTCAGTTTTGTCCTTGCCTCATGCTCCTATCTTTGTCGTTCTCGACTAGATTGCATCCGTATGTACGATTTGAGAGTCCCTCCTTGATCCCCCAGAAAGGATCCTCTTTCCCGCTCATTTCTTTCTTAACCCCCTCTCCCGCGTAGGCTTGCCCCCCCCCACTACTGGAGTCGTTTTCATACGCTGTGACAGATGTGCTTGAGTATCTGGTTTTTGACCTTTTTGATGTGACTTGTCGGGAAGTGTCGGTCTTAACCCCTCCCTTGTTGTTTCTTTTCCATCTGGATGCCCCTCCAGCGGCCTGGTGTGAGTAATGATGGCATAAGGCCTTGGGTGCATTTGGTCTGTCCTCGACAGACAACGCCTTTTCCTTTCCATTGCGTCTTCTTTTTTTTGCACGGAAAATTTCCCCCCCCTCCCTCTCGCCAAGTTTCTCTCTTCTGATTGATTTCCAGTTCCTCACCTCTATTGTTTTTTTGAGCAGTTCATATGCAGCCATTAATTCTTCTATTAGCGATTATTACCTAAAAATCGTCTTCCCTTCAAGTCTTTCCATGACTTTTTTTTACTGTTTTGGGTGCAATGCTCCTTTCTTTATCTTCAAACCTTTTTATTAATTGCCTTGCCGTACTGGAGGTTGCGGTCTCTTGCTTTTTTTTTTTCTCTATCCCCGTGTTGTTTTGTGGTCTTGAGTTTCTTCCCACTCCCCCCCATCTATCTCCTTTTTTGCTTTTGAAAAACAGTGACTTTTCCCCCCGCCGGAGGGCGAGTGCTGTCGAACTTGAGGAACTGTGTCCCAAACAAGCAACGTATCCCGACGAGGTTGTCTTAAGTCCCCCTGCGCAATCATTTTCGGACCATTTTCCCACTGATCAAATATACAGGTTCGCTTCTGTTGTACTCGCCCCTCAGAGGCGTTTATACTACTGATGTTTTCCCCTTCTGCGCTTTTCGGTGATTCTTTTGCAATCTCCCCTTAATACGCAGGTTTCCATTTCTACTCCTGGGTAAGGGGGGTCCTTGCATGTGGCCTATCCTCGCAGTCATCGTATCCATAGGACGCCAATAACTGGTTCGCTTTTCCACACTTGCCCCCCCCAGCAATCCTGCCCGCTGCTTCCTGCCCTTCCTTGCGGACTCGATTTTTATTATATAGACAAATTTGTACTGGTCCTGTCCTTGTACCGACCTTATCATCTCTTTTCCCCCCCCCTCCTCCCGTTCTACAGTGTATTTCCCTCCCGTCTTAGTTGGTTCGAATCGGGTTGCGGCACAGCCGCACACTGATTGCCCAAAGTTTCTGTGACGTTAACCCTAGTTCTTGTTCCCGTTTTCTCAATAGCCCTTTTCTTCCCTTTTAATTCCGAGTCGTTTCCATGGTCAGGAACATCACTTTTTAACTGGTTGCAGGTTGCGTCCAGAAATCCATGAGTAGCTTTTCTCCGGCTTGTACGATAGCTGGTTCACATTTTCCGGTGATTCAGATTCCCCCAACCGCTTGTCTGGATACTTAACTCCTTCTTTTTTCCCCCCCTCATCTGTGGTTTTGAGGATTCTTTGCCATTATTACTAAATACTTTCCTCAGCGAATTTTTCCCACGGCGACCGACCGGCCTTTCCCCCCATTCTGTCCCCGTCCAAATCAGCAGTCTACCCACGTTATCGCCAATCATCAGTGCAAACTTCTTCTTCGGCCCTAGCAGGCACACCCAAAGCTGTGATGTGGCACCTCCCATAGAAGAAGTAAAAGGGCCAGGATATTGATCAACGTGAGCCAGAGCAGGTTGGAAGAGTTCATACAATGTTTTTCCCCTTTTCCCCCCCCCTATTAACCATGTGCTCCTTGCCTGTCCGATAACCCTTTGAGTCCAAAAAACAAGACTGATAGACAACTAACCGTATACCATATTTGTGTCAGAAGTGTGTACGCCATGGTCCAGGCCATTTCATGCAACGTTGATAACCCCACTTCTCCCAGCGCGGGCCTTATGCATGGCGTAGCAGGCTTCCCAGTATCCTGTAGTTTGTTTTTAGTTCCCACAGCGGACGTCATTTTTTTGGTCCTAGTTCGTCACGATGTTTTCGAACCTCATGCACTGCCATTTTGCCCCCCCCACCCCCCCCCCATTAAATAGACCCTTGAACCTTCCTTTAAGAATTACAAAGCCGACTCCCCGTCCAAGGCAAAACCCTTCTTCTTCCCACGCCCCTCTGCACTTTCCCGAGAATAAACTCTTCGCTAGCGACCGGATAATGTTGATTCACCACAAATTTCTGGCTCTTTTTTCAATCCCCCGCTCTTTTTTCTACTCCCTTTCTTTCTTGTTTCCCCCTCATGCCTCAATGGATCAGCTCCTCGGCCTCCTGTCGCTTTGTCAAAGCCCCCGTGATCTTTGGTAGTGTACTCTTCATCCCCACCACAACGGCCGCTTCGCCTAAAGACCCCGCCGCCAACTCTGGCCCCCCCCCAAGCAAATTCACTACCCGACACCCTTGTTTTCCTCTGCTGCGAGTCCCTTCACCCCCACAGCCCAAAATTCATGACCATCTGACTTGTTCCTCGATTGTTTGAGGGACTCGTTTAATGTTTCATTTCTTCCCCCCCTCCCCCCTCCCCCTTTCTGTTTGGAAACGGACACCCCAAGGCCTCGTAACTTGCGAGAGTTAGTGAGTGCCCCTTGCACCACGACCAATTACACAAAAAGTGAACGTCCCCCCCCTGTTTTGTCTGCGATTTTCTTTCCCCCCCCCGACCCTTCCAATTCATTCGATCATCATATATCCCCACATCGCTTGATTGATCAGTCTGAAAGAGTTTTGTTACGCCTAGCCCCCCCCCCCTTCCTCACACTTTCACCTTCCAAAAGCCGTACACCCAGCCACACCCAGCCGCTTCACCATCGTTAGTTTTTGAAACTCCTCCAACTTCGTTGGTCAGATCCGCTTGATGTTGTACTAAGCAACCCCGTTTCCTTCCATTGTCTGGGAAAGAATCATGTATTTATTCTCACATCTCTTCTACCCCCCCCCCCCTCTGCCCATCCGGCGAGATTGCCACCTGCTCGAGCCAGAGCATGCGCAACCACTGAAGAGCACCACATCAACCTGTTTGGTGACGTCGTGCCTCTGTTCGACAGATGGACGGTCCCAATTTTTTCTTTGCCAATTTTTGCGTAAAATGATTATAGATCTCCCTTGGCTGGTTTTTTCTTACCCCGCTTGATTGAATTTGGTCTCATTCATACCCTACACATGGGGCTTCTTGTTACCCGTGTCCGCCGAGAATTGTCCACAAATGCCCCCCTCTTCATAAAGCAATGTCTTTAGGTCAACCGCGACGCGGAAATGCTCAAAAAACTCTTTGTTGATTGTCATACTCGCTCCTGGACGCATAATAGGCTTTGGTATCAGCCTTAACTTCCACCGTTTCTGACATACATTTAGGAAGATAGGTCCGGTATTCATTTTGTTATAGCAGCATGTTTGTCACCCCCCCCAACTGACCTGACCTTATCGCTGCTATAGCGATCTTGCTGTCATGGTCTTCATGCCGATAAGCTTCGTCATTTGCACCTGACGCGTTCGAGTTGATTCCGGACCTCCCTTACAGAAACGGAACCGTTCTCCCCGTGCATGCTTTTTCTTAACCTGACTCGAAACTTGTCTGACCTTTGCCTGCTTTCTGATTTGTGCGGGCTCTGTAGGCATTTTCATCTACCCCACGCATATTTAGTTGGAATGTGGTTTTGCCCCCTGTCGTTTGGCTCCTGCGCAATTGATGACTCCCATGGGTTAATTATGCACCTGCAGCATCCCGGTTCTTCGATGAGACTATAATGGACTCTATCATCCTCCCGGGTTAGTTGCTAAGTCTGTGTTTCTTTCCCCGATCGTAAAAATGATATCCCGTTCCCCATATGCTGCCCACAGTGGTCTTACCAGCTTAGCGCCAATGTTAGGATCTTTTGGCAAACGTTCGAAGCGTACGAGCACTTACCTTTTTCCATTTCACCTCCATTCCCCCCTTACTCTGCAAGGCCCCCAGTTTGGAGCGATAGGCGTTCTTCGTGTAGCGCAGTTATTGTACAATGGCGTATCCCCACCAACGGGGAAGAACCTTAATAAATTCTGTTTGCTACGATGGCAATCATTTTATCGTTTTCCGTTGTTTTCGGCTTTGCCAGGACATATGCCATCAGTCGCTATCGGTCTTACTCCTGTCTGGGATTTTGACCTCAAAACCTTTGAAAAAAGTTGGTGTAGCCCTGGACCCCCCTTACGATAAGACGTCCTGGTTCTGTTATCGACCCATTAGGTGATTAGATATCGCTCTTGTGTTGAGCATAGAGCGAGAATGAAAGTTTCGTCGGCAGCTGACCGCGCAAGAGCATCTCCTTGTTCCACTACCACAATCTTTTTTTCGTCCCCGCAGTTGCTTGATCTTCGGCCTCGTTATCGTCCTTTTCCACGTCGCCCGAGGCCCCAACCCCACGAGAAACCTTTTCGGTATGAACTCAGGATCCCCCCGGATAACATTCTACCCCATCTTCCTAACTGGCTAAACCCCCCCCTTTGCGTTGCCATTGCCTCCTCCTTTCCAGGCGTTCCGTCCCTTTTCCCTCTCCAAATGCTCAATGTGGAGCGAGACCCTTGCTTCAACGACATCCTGGTCGAGGCTTCTTCCTATAGGAGTAGTCATTTAAGTACTCTACATCCCCATTCGGGCCGTTGAGGTTTGCACCTGCTGGCCCTCGAATCAATGCCGGATTGTTAAATGGGGGAGTTCTCCGGAATCTCATTGTCCTCCCCCCATCACCGTACCGCTCACATAAGATCTCCGCCCTTCTTACCTTGTATTGCCGAATGAGTTCAAGTTTTGTGTCTAAGACTGCCATGTGCGGGGACCCCCCGCGGAAAAAGACCCGCGCGCACTTTTCTTGCTTTTGACACCCTTTCTCCCACAAGATCCCCCTATCTTCTTCTATTACAAGAAGG
>Ga0179593_1356997_pt1 | contig 10618 bp, 11 predicted proteins | sample CZODoug2_1_08_16_FD_185931 | JGI IMG/M metagenome (GOLD analysis project Ga0179593, IMG submission 185931) | Vadose zone soil fungal communities from Angelo Coast Range Reserve, California, USA - CZODoug2_1_08_16fungal (PacBio error correction) | ecosystem: Environmental > Terrestrial > Soil >... | reverse complement strand
TTTGTTTGAGGGCCCACTCCTTCATAAGGGACCCTCTGACATTCTCCTCCTCCTCCCCCCATTATTGTATAATAATTTGTTTGTTGTTAGATCTGATGGCTGGTCTGATTCTCGATGGGCTTTTTTGGCCTGGTCTGCTTGGATTGGTCCCTGGCACCCGACCGCCCCAAGTGGAGATGCCGATTGGATGACCCTCCGCTCGGATTTTTACTTTTTTGCATTCTGATTCTGGTTGGTTGTGAGCGTCGTGTTCCCCCCTTTTTTAACCCCCCCCCCTGCAACAGCTGTTTCCTTTCAATCGCCCGCGACACGCACAATTGATGCCAAGCGACGACAATTTACAGTCCTCCACCTCCCCCATCTTTCTTGTATTTTTCCTGCTCGTTTACCGATCCTAGGCCACGTCCCTCCATCTTTCTTCTCTGTTGAAGGGGCTTGTGCCTTTCTTTTCCCATTGGGATTTAGTTCAGCCCCTTTCAACGATTCGGGATCCCCCCCCGCGTTTTTTAGTTTTTTCCCACTTCCAAATTTACTCCCCCCTCACACCTGGACTAGGTTGCCCAGTCCTCAACCACTCAAGCCGTCGTTTTCCCCTCCCCTCCCCACACAGATGGGTCTTCCTGTGTCCTCTGAGTGGTCCGCCCCCCATTAAACATCTCCTTTCACATTCACGGCCCGTAATAATTGCGCATACCGTAGGCCAATGTTCGCTCTTCTGAGAACCCCCCGCCTGAGGAAGAGCATGAGGTCCCGCGGACAACCACTTAGCCACCATCTCGGTCTCCTTATCACATGTCCTGACACGCACCCAAAATGGGCCGTCTTTTTTTGATTAATGATCTAGATCTGTCTTCTTTATCTTTGCGGTCCCGCCTTACGAGCACCCCTCCCCGACTCCCCCAAGGTCTCTGGCCCCCCCACATGGACAGTGGCCGCTTTTTGCGCATTAACTTCTCCATCTTTCCCTTCTCTACCTCCGCAAGTTCCCCCGCCGCCTTCCCCCTGATCCCCGATCCCCGCTGGTAACTACCCACAGCAATTCGCGAGCCCGAACATTCGGTCCCAGGCCCGGACGTGTTTTCAGTTACCATTGGTCCACTGGTGTCCTTAGGGTTTTCTCGTCATAGGCTGTGGGCGAAATTTTGTTTACGCCTGAGTCCCGGCGGTTACCTTGGTTTGGGAAGAAAGCCCCGAGAGTCTTTTCTCCTTTTACCTCTCCGTCCAGTTTGGCCGTGTTTCCTAGACCCATGGTCTTCTGATCCCCCCGAGACCAGGAACATTCTGAGTTGTGAACCCCCACTTTGGTATGAGGAACTGCAGGACTTTCGTGTTATGGTTCTTCCAGAGTCCACCTTTGCGGGGATTTTGTTCTTTCCCGCCGTCCTTTGGATGGTTGCCCTCACTGTCCTTCCGCCATTGGTCACAACAGGCCCCGTCTTTTTGAGGACGCTTTTTTGATTTTTTGACTTTGCAGCCGTTCCCCCTTTTTTGATCTGCACCTTTTTCCTCCATTTTTTTTTGGACCTGGACCTGGCCCTTGATTTCATTGGTTTTCCCTCCCCCCAATTACTTGTTTCAGGCCTGTTGAGTGATCGCGTATTTGGCCTAGGTTTTTTTTTCCCCCCCATTCCTCGATAATTTTTTGTGAAGTTCCTCTCCTCCCCTCTGTCTTCGCCCTAGGCCGTCCCCCCCTGTGTCTCTCCCCTGAATGTTTGAGCGGGTTGAACCTGCACCCATTTCCCACTGTTGACACCCATTGTGGTTTTTTCCCTCCCTGTGCCTGTTCCCTCCCTTTTGTGCCTCCTCTTCTTCCCTTTTTTCTTTCTTTAGTTAAACCTTTTTTTCTTTTCCCGCCGTTGCTTCTTCCCTTTCTCCCCCTATCTAGCTGCGAAGGACCTTCGGTGCTTTTTTCACTCATAGCCTTGCTTCCCGTCCTCATCGTCTCACTTTCTTTTTCCCCGTCGATTCCCTCCTTTTCCATTGTTGTTGGAAACTAGTTCTTCCCCTGCCCTCTTGATTTTAGTCGTGTCCGTCTTTTTTTCCCTCAATTCGCCAGAAATTTTTTTGGATCCCTTTCGAGTAGACTTTCCACCTTGAGGTTGTATTTCCCTCCCCCGATTTAATTTTTTACTTGTCCACGTCCTGTAATACTTTGACGGGCGTTAATCCTTGCTTTTCCACCACGTCCTTCGTTTTCGGCAGACTCCTATCAGTTGGTCGCTAACTATCGATTTCGCCCATTGCGTTTTTCAAAGCGACCTTGGCGTTGAGGTGATGCCCTCCCTTTTTTTCCCTGGCTGTCCTTTTCCTTTTTTTTTTCCTGAAATATGCCCTCTACCTTCCACCGTCCAGTTCACCCCGTACGTTCTTCCTTCACTGGAACCATCACTTGTGCTGACGTTTTCAAGCAGGTGGGCACCAGTTCCTTCCCTTCTTTCAGCGGTTTTTGTTTCCTGCTCTTTTCCCTCTTTTTTTTTTTATCTGGAACCCCCCCCGGCACAAGGGCCCTCCTAAAAGATCTCCTACCAAGAATTTATTCCGACACTTGTTTCCCCCTGATAAGTCTTTTTTTTTTTTTTTGCCTCAAAATGTGGAATACCTCCTTTTTCCTTGGTCCCCCTCCCATGTCAGGCGTTGTCCCCATGATCCCGTGGGTTTATTTTTTTTCTCTTTACCATCCTCTTCTCTTTTTTTTTCTCCTCTCGTTTTTTTTTTGTTTGAGGATCGCCCCCCCTTTCGTCTAAACTTCACAAGGGATCCCCCCCTCCTCCCCCCTTTGCGGTCCCCTTGAAAACCAGCTTTTCCCCTCTTGTAGATGATAGCCATTTCAGATCTGGTCCTTTTTCTTGGTAGGAACTTTCCTTTTAGTGGTCTGATTCTTGGTTAGCGGCGGGTTGTCCAAACCCCCCCGCTCCTTTTACGCCCAGGTCTTTTTAATAATTTTTCCCCATGTCCAGAGTCGCGATATTTACTTCTTTTTCCAGAAGGGGCTTGATTGTCTTTTTCCCCAGGTACCGTGGACACTGGGGAAACATTTGAAAAGTTTTAGACGTCTTTTTTTTGCCTGCGGTTTTGCCCGGCCCCCTCCTTTTTCTTTTCAATGATTACATTTTTCCCTGTCAAATTTCCGCTCTCAGCAGTTTTTTTCTCTTTCCCCCGTCCTCCTGGGGAGTTCTTCCCTTTATTTCCTTTTTCTGGTCATGTGAAGTCTTTTCTCCTCTTGACTTTTCTCTTGGTTTTCAGATTCCACGTGCCGTCAAACTATTCCAGAAAAGGTTTCCCTTTTTCGTGCGCACTTCACCCCGTTTTTGTCACCCGCGCTCTTTCCCCCCCTTGGTCCGATCTTGCTTTTGCAGACCGTGAACCCTTCCCCCCCCCCTCTCCCAATTTCACGTTCCAAACTTCAAAGCTGGTCCTTCCTCTTTTTGACCGCGGAAGTTTGTCCCCCGTTGTCCCTTCCTAGTCTGGATTTTTGCCGATTCCTGGTTCAGCACTTCTTATCAGCTCTTTTCTTTCCTTTGATATTGCTTCCTCTCCTCCCCCTTTCCCCTTCGCTCATCAATGCCGCTCTTCCCCTCCAGTCTTCCGTTGCGGACTCGTTTGCGTTTTTTTTTTTTTCCAAATGTCAAAATTTTTACCTTGTGCTTGGACTTCCCTTTTTCCCCCCCCCTTTTTCCCTATTCTTGCGGCGTTCTGTGACCTTCACCCGCTAGAAGTCTCCTGACGTCGACACAACACCCCCTAGCCTTTTTTTTTTTTCCCCCCTCCTGGTGGTTTTTTCGGACTTGCCCCCCTACGGCGTCACTCGAAATGGAAGCTGGTTCGTGTGTAGGCAACACGACGGCGAAGTGTTAAGCCCCCACAATCTTGGGTTTTTCCCCCTTGCTCCTCCCCCTTGTCAGACGGCCCAACCGGTTTGATTCCCCACTGGTGGACTTCCTTACCTTTCTTTCGCATAGCTTAAAAGTGGTGCCGCCGCCGGTCAGCTTAATAACCCCTCCTCCAAGTTAACGCAGTGCCTCTCCCCCCTGTTCCGCTCGTTCCCGGCGCTGTTTTTGCTCTGCCCTTTTTACCCTTTAGGTCAATTTGACCCCCCCGTTCCCCCCAAAATTGGGACTTCTTTTAATTCTCATGGGGACGGTCTTCTTCAGCAATCAAGAAGGGTTTTTTTCTTCGTTCCCAAACTAGGCTCATAACCTTTTTCTTCCTCCTCACAGCTAGGTTTCCCTGGTTGGGTATCCCTAAACCCCTCCCTTTTTTTTCTAGTGACTCGTTCTCGCATGATTTTTGCTTCGCCCCCGAATTTCAAGGCTTTTTTTCTTTGTGCGGTTTTTCGTCCAACTTGGTTCGGCGTATCTCCCGGACTTTATGTCGCTCTTTTCGACCCCAATATCCTCTCGTTCCCGACTCCCTTCTTGGTAAATGATTTTCTTTTTTTCCAAGGACTAGGACCTTTCCTTCTGCATTTTCTAGGATCATCTCCTGTCTTTCCCGATCTTCCTCTCTTAGCTTGTTGCCCACATTCCGTTTTTTGCCCAGGAACTGAGGTATTTTTCTACTTGGTCGCAGTCACTCCCTTCTTGTGCGCCTGTGGGCGTCACATGGAGAGATAGAATGTGGCATGGGTAAGGCTGCTAGAGTGAACTGGCGTGGAATACGTAAGGGGCCTTTGGGTTCCTGGTTCCCCTTTTTCCAGGCTTGTCCTTTTCCCCTTTTTTTTGGCGATTTGGACTTCCTGCTGATTGTTGAGCTTCCTGTCTACATTTTCCTGCTTAGTGGGCGTGCAACGGCGGTTCATTTAAGAATTTTTCTTGCGGCTCTTAATTCCCGCCTTTACCCGCCCCCTAACAAATTCGCCAGTACATCCTTCGCTGTGCCTTCCCTTTTTCTTAGATTTTACCGGGTCTGCTCACCCATCACCTAATTCTGTTTCTCTCTTGGGATGGAGGCTCTGTCATCTTCTGTGAGGATTTGACCCCCCGGCAGCTTTTGCGGAATTAGTGACCGCCCCCCTATCCCCACAATCTGAGTCCCCATTTACGGTCCTGAATCTCTCTTCTTTTCGCCATCTTCATCCAGGAAGTTAATCCTTTCCTTTTCGGGACAAACTCTACAATTCACGAAAGAACCATCGGAGAATCTCTAGTCCTTTTTTCTATTTTTTTCCTCCCTATTTTGAAGAGTTTCGTTTGCATTTATTCTCGTATTTATTTTGATTATTTTTTAGACTTTTTTTTTTCCAGGTCCGTAACAGTTTTTTATATTATCCTCTGTCGACCCAGCCAGCGATATGTTTTCGTACCCTTTTCTCTCATTGTTGGTTTCAGTCTTTCAACCTCCAAAAAAGCTGCAGGTCCCAATGAGGGGCCACCTCAAGCCTCCAGTTGCCGCGTTTTGTTCCCGCAATCAAGTCAGGACACAAATCCCCCCTCCCCCTTTTCGTTTTTCTTTTCCCCGAGTACCTTCATCCATTTTCGTGATTCTTTTGAATTTCCCCCTTCCGCTTAAGTCGGTACAGTCCCCTTCCTCCTTGTCTGGTTAGTTCCCCAAGGGAGATAAAGTGCCGATCCCCTTGGTAATGACCAAGGATTTTTTGAAGTGCCCCCCCTATAGATTGGAGCCGGGACAATTTGCGCGGGCCTCTCCACCCTTTTTTACAGATTTCCCCTTTTCCCTCCTACCAAATGGCCTTGAAATTTCGACGACGATGAGGCCGAACCCTTCCCCCCGTGAATAGGAATTCAAGCCCCGGTTTTTTAAGTTTCTCGACCATCCGTATGGTCCAAAGTCTGGTCTCCTTATTTCTTTTTTCTCCACCTGGGGGGTTTCGGCCTCTGAGACTTTCGGCAAGGAGCCCCCCACTTATTCCCAACATCTCTTCTTCTTAATTTTTAAACTCCCCTCTCTGTTTGATGAAGTTCTTTTTTTTGGACGCTTCTTCCCCCCCTGATAGTTCTTTGGTTTTCCTTTCCCTTCATCGTTTACCAGAGCACACCTCCCTTCCGTGAACCTTTCATCTTGGAACAGGGGTATCTTCGTCCTTTTTCTTCATTCGTACATAGATTTGGGTGGCATATACGCGTCCAACCGCCATTACGAGGAGCCCCCCCTATTCCCCGCTCCCTCGTGACTAATTTTTGGTTAGGACTCCAGTACCGTTTCCCCCCCCGCCCGTCAGTTTTTGCCCGCCCCCCGTGTGATTCTGGACCAAACCCATTTTCAAGGGTCCTTCTTCCCCCCCCCCCCATTTAGTTTTCTGGTATCTTTTCCTCTTGGGTTTCTCTTCTCCAGTTTTTCCGGGAGGTTAGGTTTTTTTAATTTTTGGTTTGTCAATGCATTTAATCCCCTATTGTCTATATACTGCTTGCCCCTTTTGGTTCCCCCTTGGCACTCATCACTTTGTATTCCAGTAGCCACCCCCCCCATCCGGCCTGAACCTCCCTGAATTCTAAAATGCATCAGAGTTATTAGTGGCCCTTTTCTTCCTTTTTCTTGAATTGTAGACTACATAGTACAACTTTCTGGTTTCTTCCCAACTCCCATTTTTTATCTATTGTAGCCCCCTGGACTTTCCCTCCCCTTTGGTCCCCCAGAAGTATTTCTTTCTTCCTATCCGTCTAAGCTTATGATGTGTCCGGTAAACCAACTTGAATCGAAACCACTTTTCAGAAGAGTTTTGCCCTCCCCAATGTTGATGGCCCCTGCCCACTACCCACACCCCCCCCTTCTTTTTTCATTCAGTGATTCTGACTTTTTTATTTTCCTTATTTTAAAACCATCAACCCTCTTTAGTTGTTTTTCTTATTCAGCGATATGTCTTCTTCTTTCTTTACGAATGATCTCCTACCCTTCAGGATTTGAGGTGTCCTCCCCCCCATTCACAGGTTTCTCCCTTTTCTTTTTTTTTTCCCGAGAGGGTGGTCTACCGGCTCTCAGGGCTACTTTAATTGAATATCGTCACGTTTCTTTTTCCAACCTTCCGGTACCACTGCTTGAGTCTTTAATTCGTCCATTCCCTTCCCTTTTGCTTTACCTATTTTTCTGTCCCTCCCATAAGAGGTTTTGACCCCTCTTCTCACGTTTTTCTCTTCCAGCAGGTCCCCCAATGCGATCTATTTCTTTTTTTGTTTGTGACGGACCCTTACGGCCCCTCTTTTGTCTCGGTTGGCGTTGTTTGCCCCTTTCTGCCCAACTCAGTGATCCCTCTGTGCCCACCGTTCTCCTTTCGCGGAATTTTCGCATGGAGGCCTGAAATCTTTTTGCTTGTAACCTCTGGACGTCTTTTCCTCTTGACTTCCCCGTTACGAGCGTATTGCCGCCGGAAAAGTTTACAGTTTCTACTTTTTTTTTTTCCCATGGTCAACTTCTGTCTAGAACTACCTTCCCTCAGGGTGAAGAGTATAATTTTTGTCCCTTATAGTCGGAATTTTGTTGATTCAATGACTACCGCTTCTGCTGACGTTCGCAGGCCCCACCCAATCGACGTTTCCGCCCCGGCCATTCCCCCTTTTTTCTTTCGGAAACCCCTTTGTAAAAATCCCACATTTCCCTCCCCCTTTTCCTCGCCAAATAGAACCGTCGCTCCTCTTTCATTGTCCACCTTTCTTCTGTATTTCTTAGCTTACGTGCTGAACCCAAAGTCACAGAGGTCTCCCCACTTCCCTTTTCCCTACCCAGTGAAACTTTCTTTCCCTACCAATCATTCTTTCTCCCACGTCTTTTCTTTCTTGTAGACTAGTCCCTTTCCTCCATTTGTAAATTGTTTCCCTGGTACCTCCCTTGCCCCCCCTTTTGGCTGTCTTTCCCCTTTTTTGGTTCTCTACTCTCTTTTCTCCTTTACTAGTTTTTGTTGTTGCTCTCTATATAAGGTCCGAAGAAAACTTTTTTCCCCACCCCCCCTGGATCCTTCCAACGTTGTCCCTTTTTCTGTACCTCTAAAGACTTTCCCCGTCATGGGAAGATTCTTTCAGTAGGAATGCTTTTGCCCCCTCATCTTAGTAGTTGATCGGTAGTTAACTTTACGCTTCCCCTTTCTTTTTTTGTCCACTCCTTTCATCCTCCCTCCCTCCGCGAAGAAGGTGGATTACCTATCTCTCTTGTGAGTTCGTTTTTTCCCCAAGGGCTATGGATCCATTTCCTGTACCGGCAAGGGACACGTTTTTCAGTCCTTCGATGTTTTTTAGTCAGTCCCCCCGTTTCTCAATCCTCGTTCCCTCATTTGTCTCCTCCCTTCCCCCTTTTTCCTGGATCTCTCCAAGGATCTTTCATCCTGAAGTCCTTTTTCGAGATCGATATTTGGATTCTGCCCAATTTTGGATGGTAGCGGACGAGCTTCTTGGGTATCCCTCTTTGACACAGTTGCTTCCCCCTTTCTTTTCCTCCCGTTCCCAAGGCTTCCATCTTTTCCGCCAGTCCATAATTCCTTTCTCAGGCCTCAACAGGTGCCTCGATCCCGGCAGTGCCCACCCGCCCCCCTTTGGACCAGAAATCTGGCCTCCCTACTTTCGGTCCCCCCAACCCAGGCACTCCTCTGGTCATCTCCTGGCCCGCGTTCCCCTTAGACCGTGGACCGCCCTTTGTCTCGAGATGTCAGCCCCCAGATGTTTTTCTCTCTTTTCTTCCTCTTGAAGTTTCGCCAGTCCGTCCCGGCGATCTTTTTTTTTTTTTTTTTTTTTTTTCAGAGTGTATTATATCACACTTTGTGTCGGTATCACCTTTTCTCCCTTCAGGTTCAGCCAATGGGCTTTCACCCCTTTTGGTTTGATGGGTGCCTTTTGGGCCACCTTTCTATGCAGTCTTGTTGTGTAGTGCCGTTCCCCCCCCGCCTCCCTTCTTTCCCTCCGGTTCTTCTTGAATTTCTCCCCACCCCCAGATAAGTCTTTTTTTGGTTCCAGATGGTTTTCTTTCCCCTACATGGTCTTCCCCCCCTCTTTCGTGGTCTGACCCCCAATCGTTGTTGCATCGTGCAAGTGCATTTCTCCCCCTCCGGCCGCATGTCTCTTTTTCCGCCCCCCGTTTTTAGCGTTTTTTTTCTTCATCCGAAGACTGAATGGTCTGTTGGGACCAAGTCGCAACAGTATTTCCCTCCGAACCTCCGCTAGGGTCCTTGTTGGAGGACCACAGCCACGGGTCGATGTCTTTCCCTACACATCCACACAACATTTTCCCCCCCCCCCTTGGTTCTGTTCCGCTCCTCAGGCTTTGCGCTGTTGTGGAGCACCTTTTTCCCCGCGTTTCCCCTGCACCCAAAAACTTTTCCTCCTGTCCTATTTCGCAAGCGGGGGGCGGCTCATTCACATGCCCCCAATACCGCCGGGTCCATTCCTTAGTTTACACACTTTCGGCCCTCCCTACCCCTTCTGATAGTACTACATCTATGTTCTCTCTTATGGTTTTTTCTCTTTCAAACCAGGTGGGTTTTAATCCTTCCTTTTTGAAATTAGTGTCTCGGAACCTTGGCTTGGCTTCTGCGAGCTTTGGTCTTTTCTTCTCTCTGTACAAATGGGTTGTGGACTTATAGAAGAAGATTATTTCTGTCTTTCCTCATTCTCTTAGATGAATTTTTCTTTTTCCCCATATTTTCTTTTTACTTTTCCGGTTGATTTCAGTGGCCGGCTTAGAAGATTTCTCCTCTTTCTTTGTATAGTCTTTCCTCCAACCCCCCAATTCTGTGTTTGACCACATCCTAACGAAACTATGTCCTTTCCCAGGAGGCCTCATGTTTATCTTTATCTTGCGTGATCATCCTGTGCTTTTTTTCGGTAATTTTTGGTTTGCCCAGGAGTTCTTGCTCTAATAAGGGACCTTTCGTTTCCTTTTCCGAGTCAACTTTCTTCCCTTCATCGAAGTGCCGCTTTCAGTCATTTTGTGGGCCGGGTGTTTGGTGTCGTTCCTGCCGCCTCCCCTTTTTTTCAAGCCTTTCACTTTTCGTTTTGCGTCCGAGTTTTCATTTCCCCCTCCTTTTTTTTTTGGGATCTCTCTTTTCACCTCGAATTCCTTTTCATCTCCTGAACCGTCTCCCTATTGTCATTATAGAGCGCGGAACTACCCCGCTTCGGGCTTGCGGGTGGGATTTGTGAGGTCCCGCGTTTCCCGGCTCTTTTTGCGGATGATCTTGCCGGCCCCCCTTTTTGCTTATAGGGGGACACTTCCCCACACCCCCAAATAATTGGACGAGGAACTTTCCGAGTTGACCGGTAGCTTTTTTTTTTCCCTTCTTCCCGTCGAGGTCTTACCCCCTTGGCAAACCTCCCCCCCCCCCAATCAGACCGACCCTCCCCCTTTTTTTTCGATCCATAGAAATTCTACCTCTTTTTTCAATAATACAGTTTTTTTTTTTTTTGGTTATCTTGACGGTGATCCGATTGTGTTGACGTGTTTCTGTCTTCCTTCGTTTTTCCTTTCCCACAAGGGGGACCCGCTACACATTTTTCTTTACCCTTAGTTCTGACACCTCCAGCTCTTATTTTTTCCGTTTCAAATTTATATATTGTGGGTTGCGTTCGGGCCCCAGGTGACGATGTCCCATCAACTCTTTCTTCAATAGAGCCAACTCTCCTCACGGCCCCGCTGTGACCTCCCAGCGGTTCACCCCCAGCATCGGTCTCTGTCAGAAGGT
>Ga0179593_1264878_pt1 | contig 10618 bp, 11 predicted proteins | sample CZODoug2_1_08_16_FD_185931 | JGI IMG/M metagenome (GOLD analysis project Ga0179593, IMG submission 185931) | Vadose zone soil fungal communities from Angelo Coast Range Reserve, California, USA - CZODoug2_1_08_16fungal (PacBio error correction) | ecosystem: Environmental > Terrestrial > Soil >... | reverse complement strand
GGCTCTTCACCATCATAGTCCCTCCCCTTTGATAACTATGTAAACGCCCCACACTTCCCCTCCTTTTTTTGCAAGCAGGTTATTGTTGCAATCGACAACCTTCTTTTCCCCAAGAACCCTCAGCAGAAGAATTCCTTACTTGCTTTTTCTCATGATTTGGTAGGCTCCCCTTTCCCTGTCCTTCCTTTTATCCCGGACACTAACGTAGACAGTCCCCTCTTAGGTTAAGCGGGCAGTCTTCTCCAGCTTCAGAATGATCCCACTTGACAAGTGCCTCCTATCGCGAGTGAAATATCTCCTACAGCACCCGAACGATTGCCGAGACGTGCTAGATAAGCTTTTTCCCGGCCCGATAGAATCCTAGCACCCCTGACATGCCTCATTCAAATTTATCCACTTTTTTCTACCTCTCAAAAGCATACGTGTCCGATAAGTAACCCACTCTTCTGTGGTCTCTCTTTAAACCCTTCCGGCTGACTCCCCTCTGACCAGGAAATTGAGATCTAATTCCCACACCTATCACCCCTTTCTTTACTTCAGACCTGCACAAGTACATCTGAGCCCCCCCCCCTCCCCCTCATCAAGAGACACAACATCTTTGGGCGGACCACCGTCGACTCGCAGAATAAAGTGAAGATTGCTGAACTAGAACCCGCCCCGTCAAGGAACTGTTTTCCAAGTTCCCCCCCTTGATGCGCCGGTCTGTCTTCCCATTAAGCCCAACAGAGAACCGAACTCCTCGTCCCCGACGCTCCCCCCGATAGTTGTTCTTCACGCGACCCCCCCCCCTATGGGAAGGCCCTTCGCTACGCGCGAGCCTTCCAAGTTCCACGCCCCCGCGCCACGCGGAATTTCGCGGTTGTATTGGAGTGCATTACGACTTACATGTCTTTCTGTCATGTTGAACGCACCCGACGTTTTTTCCTTCCGGCAGGTGCCCACCATGACGGTTCCTTTCGAGCAAAGCCTTTCCAGAAGACGCATGATCGCCCCCCCAACCCTATTCATTCTCCCTCCCTTTTCCCGCCCGCCCAAGGACTTATGCGTTTCTCCCCTGCCCCGATTCTCCTATCCAGACAAGCCTGAGCTACCCAATCTTTCAATGCTATTCCTTTTCTTTTTTCTCAGAAGGCCGCAAGGCGTCCCCGCCCCCTCCCATCTCCGACCGTTCTCTTCTTTATGGAGCAAGAAATTTAGCCCCCTTGAGCGCCCGGCCCACCATTTCCTCCGAACTAGTTTCCCTTTTTCTCGAGCCCCTTCCTTTTCTTTTTACATATAATGCGCGACGCTTGCTACTCAGATCCCACAATCTATTCTTCAAGTCTGCCCCCCTCTCATTCTGAAAATATTTCCTTACTAGTGTAACCAAGGGGGTGATACGACCCGTTTTAGTCGGAAGCACCGAGGATCCCCGAACCCCCCCCCCCCCCCCCCCCCCCCCCCGTCCCCCCCCCCCCCCCCCCCCCCCCCCCCCCCCCCCCCCCCCCCCCCCCCCCCCCCCCCCCCCCCCCCCCCCCCCCCCCCCCCCCCCCCCCCCCCCCCCCCCCCCCCCCCCCCCCCCCCCCCCCCCCCCCCCCCCCCCCCCCCCCCCCCCCCCCCCCCCCACCCCCCCCCCCCCCCCCCCCCCCTCCCCCCCCCCCCTTCCTTCACTTCCCCCAAGTGAGAGAGATTCTTTTGACAAGTCCCTTCCCATTTTCTGGTCGCTCCCTTCTTCCCCCCATTGATTTTCCTCCCCGTTTTTTTCCTCACTTATAGAAACCCAAACGCGCACTCGGGAGACGTGCCCCCCCCCCGATCGAGACACTCTGACCTCTCTCTCCTATTGCTTTTGAGACTTTAGAGACCCAGACAACATCCGTCTTCTTCTGCAGTCAGGAGATTTGAGAGAACCCCCCTTTTCTCGCCGAGACACGACCCTCACTGTTATCGCTCTCTCACTCTCTCAACGCCCAATGTGGGTCCCCCTCCCTCCCTCAAGCATGACTTCCCCATCGACCCCTTGAGACGAGTTCCCCCAACCCCCCTAGACTCGCTCCCTTGCCGAATTTTTTCGTAAGATATCCCCACCCTCTTCCCGCCGGATCAACCGACCCCCGCAATGTTTTCTTGATTTGCCTGGTCTGAGCTTGCGGCTGTGACGTTTTTCCCCCCCCGGATATTTCCTAGAGGAATCCGGTTTCCTTTTTCCCCTGCAGTCTCAGCCTCCCCCCAAAGACCCTTTATGTGAGACCGCCGCTCTAGGCCCGCCCCTTTTTTTTCCTCCCTTTTTCGTGACGCGGCGTTCTTCCTCGCAGGCGATTTTGAGCTCCTTAATTTAGACTTCTATCCACGTCTGAATAAGCGTTCCCAGCCTCCCCTCGCTCCCCTGTCCTCCCATGTAGTCTTCAATGACCCCTCTGACAATTCCTGCACCGCTCACATGGAGGACCATTCCTTCACCTTGTGTCCGATCACCCTTTCCTTTCCTTCGCAGCGCAACTCGATTTGCCCTTTTCCCCGACGTTCCTTTACATTCTTTCTTGATGCACGTCCCCTCGTCGTCGTTTCTGGGAAATATATGACCCCCGCGTATGCATTCCGGTATTCATCTCTCCTTTCAGTGATATCGCCCCTCTGACAGAGTCTAAGGACTAGCCGTGTTGACCCCCCCTTTCCTTCAGTCTGGTGTTTTAGCGCCCTGCTGTACTCCGAGAAATCCTACCCACTATAGCACTCATACCGTTTTAAACCGGAGATGGTGGGGGATCGGCCTGGATTTCTATGAGATCCTTTTTCTTCTTGTTTTCCAGCAGGCAAAGTCCCTTTCGATCACGCTCCCAAGAAGTTTTCTCTCTTTTTTCGGTCAAATTCTCGGTCCAGATGGTGTTTTGAACATCTTTTCCTCCCTATTTTTTTCTAGACCCTGGTCACTACTTGACGAGAGCCCAAGTCCGCGCCTGCTCCAGTTCGTTGGAGTGGGCCAGAATTCGTGCCCCTCTGATCCTCCCCCCCCCCCCCCCCCCCCCCCTTCGGAATTGATCCCTTTATTATCTTCTTCATATTAGAAAAAGTGTCTTCCTTTTTTTGCTAAGTGATGGGGTCGGAGTTTTTTTGCATTCCCTGACCCTCCTCCTCCTGTTGCGTTTTTTTATTATGCAGATGTGGGTGACTCGTTGTTGTTTAGTAGTGGTGGTGGTTTGGTGTGGGAGATGAGTACTACACCTCTTTTTCCCCCCCCCGGACCATGGGTGCCCCCCCCCCCAAGGCTAGTCTCTGCTGTTCCTTAATTCCTTTTAGACTTCTCTACAGCCATTCATGGAGGTCTCGATACCCCTCTTGCATCGTCCAGGATTTGTCTTTAACGCCAGCGACCTGTCTCCTTGGAACCGGACTAGACCCTGTCGCTTTATAATACTATGATTCTTCCCCCCTTTCCTGGGTGATAGGAAACTGATTCTTGGTTCTACCCCTTCTCGTTCAAGGATCGGTCGCCCCCTTCTGTCTTTTGAGAGACCTTCCCGATTTCGTTCGGCATGAACAGTATCATGATACGCTTACCTTTCCTGATCAGAATTCGCTCCACCAGCCAATCAATGCTTGGAACTGGTTTGTCAGCTCCTTTTTCTTCCTTCCTCTCGCGTCCTAAGCGTCTCTGCTTAATGTCCCCCCGCTGGTGCCTTTCCCCTTCTTTCTCGGTGAAATATATGGGTACAACCGAATCTTTGAAGAAGCGAACTGCTGTCCCCTCCCCCTAACCATCGATCTTCATCAGGGAGGTCCCTCCTCTGTTTCTGAGCCCCCAACTATCGACCCCCTGGGAAGGAACCAGGTACATTACTGACGCCCCCCCCCTCCCCCTTTTCCCTCTGAATAATGATTGAAAGTACTGGTCCTTTCCAACCTTTGGTACGTCTATCCTCTCTTCTCCCCTCCTTCTTTTTCAGAGTCTCAGACTTTTCCTTCCATAACTTTCTCCTTGGCTTCCCGGCCTGAACAGACTTTATGATGTTTTCCTCCGGGGAAGCGGCCAACGCCTCCCTATCATTCATTCTTCCCGGTATGTCTCGGATCCTCATTGGCGATGTCTCATTCAGTATTTTTTATTTTTTTCTTTGCCCATCAATTGCCCTTCCTTTCTGGGCTCCCTTTTCGCTCGACTATTAGCTCGCGGTCCCCCCCCTGGAATGAATTCACTTTTGGTTATAGTATCTGATCTTCTCGACGAGAGCCCAGTCGGTTTATCCTGGACCCGACCCCCCATAACTTTACTTGGCCCTCCCAATCCACAGTGGCGTCAAGACATCCTTTTGTTCATATCCCATTCGTAGCGAAAGTCCCATCAATGTATTTTCTGTTTTGATTTCACAGGTGAACTAGTCTTATTTTCCCCTTGATGTTCCCTCCTTCACTTTTGTCCTTTCTTCTTCATCAGACTACTAGCAATTCCTCCCTATTCTGGAGAGACCCCCCCCCTCTCCACAAACCAAGAAAATTTGATAATGTCTCTTTTTTCTCCTTGTTTTGATGGCCCTTCCCTTAGGCGATACGAATGTGCAGAGCACCCCCTTTTCTTTTTTTCCTTCTGCTCGATGCGGGTTAAGCTCTTCTTCTTCTGTACCCCCGCCAGAACCTGGCCCAAAGAGAACCTCTGTCTCAAGGGGCCGAATGCTCGGCACATCGAGTTTTTTTAAGGATTTTTGAACCCTTGCCCCCTCGATCTCCATCTTTTTTCTCGGAGTTGTCCTTACTTCGCCCTCTCCTCCCGAAGAGGATGAGTCCTCTCCTCCCCCTCTCAAGTAGAGGAGCGATTTCCTTGATGTTATTGATCCTCCCAGATGTTTCCCCAGATCCGTTCCCTGCGCAAGATACGGGCGCCCCCCCTTCCCCCTCCACAACATAAGGAATTGTTCGACGGATCGGGGGTCCCAAGAGTTTCACCTGATCTTCCCGGAATCGGATAGTGATACTCATGAGTAGACCACTTCCCCTTTTTCCTTGCTTCTAGATGGACGATCTCCCCCCCGGGCAGCGATTCTCCTCCCTTCCTCCGGATGGTGATATGGAGTCGTTTTCCTTCTTAGTGAATGTCGAGACCTGGCCCTTCGATCACCTGAAGATACCCTCCTTTGCCTCACGACAACAGAACCGTTCGGTCGCGCCGGTGGTCCCCCTCTTTTCCTGTACGGTCGAGGGCGATGCAGTCTGCTAGATCCAGACATCATCGAGCTTGCGACCTCCCGAGGCCGAGTCTTTCGGTGACACGCCTCGGCTGGCCCAGCTACGTACCCTGCAGATGTCTCTTCGTCTTTCCTTCATCTCTTTTGTTTTTCCTTTTTCGCCCTTCCTCGCCCTTTCTTTCCTTGCAAGTTAAGATGGAGCCGAGGCTCGCCCTCCCTGACTCGCCACCGTGCTTTTCTTCCTTCGGGATCATTGACCCCCCCCTCTCATCCCCCCACCTGGTTCTCCAACCCAATAGTGATGTTTTTTCTCCTGACTTGACTACCCCCTTTCCTGGTTTTCCTCGCTCGGAGGATCGCGAATTCTACCCCCCACCCCACAGTCTCCAATTTAGCCACCCCTGACCTTCTCCTAAGTCCCGTGCCCGCCCATTGTGAAAAGCGGCCTCCCCTTTCCTCCGACTCGCGCAGATCCCCTCTCCCCCCGTCGACGGAGCCGGTCTCAAAACCTTTCCTTCCTATATTTTTCCCAAACCAAAAACCGCCCGGCTCACGTTGGGCTGGTACTCCCTTCCCCTTCCATTCTCATCGGCACTTCCCATGGCATCATCCTCTCATCGCCACCACGTCTAATCTTCACTCTACGGCACCACAACTTCCCCCTCGCTCAAGATTCTACTTGTCCACGGTTCCGTGCTTTGGCTTCACGAGATTTCTCACTGAACCCCCGCTGGTTCCCCTCCCCGGAAGCCCATGAAACTTCACCTGAACAACGTCCCCCCTCCCTTTTTGTCTCAAACAGTTGTTCGTCCCCCTTTTTACCGGAAGGAGGCGGCAACAATCTTCATTCGTAGCTTTGGAGAATAAGGCTCCTCTCCCCCGTATGGCTGTTCCCTGGCTTCCCCCCTCCTTGTATATGATTCCCAATAGCCAGTCCAACTCCCACCCCCCCCCCTTTCCCTCGCGAGGTTGGGGAGGTTCTTCACCCCCCGCTTCCCCCCAACCATATAGTGAGGTCATGTCAATGACAATTTCGTATATTTGTTCCTCTCCTTTGTATGGTCCCGAAGCTACCCTTTCCCTTCCGCGGCAAATAGGTATTTCTTTGTGACCCTTAAGGGTACCTCTCCGGGCTGGATCCTTCTATATGAGAATGAGTCAGCCAGGCTTTCCTCCCGAGGAAGGTCCCCCGTTTACAACTTGCCCCGTTGCCCCCAAAACGCCAAACAGTTCCCCCATCCACATGGCTAAACCTCCCCCCTGATGAACCTTGCAGCGGTCCACCACGCCCCGGGCGTGGTTTTTACGTTCACCCGCCCTCGATCCCTTTTCCAGCGATTAACCCCCTATTCCCTTCCATAGGGCACATACTATCTTCGACCTTTTTTTCTGAGAATGTCCCCCCCCTTGATTCTTTTTGAATTGCAACAGATGTTTTTTTTCCGTCCAAAAAGATTTCTTCGAACCCCTTGCAGATGCCGTGGTCCTTTCCCCGTGGCACTTTTCGTTTTTCAGGTTTTTGGATTCAGATATCGTGCCCTTGTTTCTTTAGGTTTTGAGAAGGACGCTGTGCCTCCTTCAATGAGCATCGCTAATCCCCCTGACCTCCCCGACAGCCCTTCCGGAACCTTCGCTTTCACACCCTTCCCTATTGGCTCATGTGAGTTTTCTTCGATCCCAGTGCAATGGTCCCAGTCCCTTTTTCCCGATTTGCTTACCCTGTGGTTCATTTCAGTCCTCTTCTTTTTTTATATGTTTCGACCCCTCCCCCAACCCCTCCTCGTTTGTTGGGGAGGACGCGCTTACTTTCGCACTTTTCATTAGAGGAAAGTCGTTGAGAACGACTGACAGGGAACTCCGCTTTTCCCCAGTTTTGAGGAATGATGCCACCATGACCGGTACATCTCTTTCGATGTGTTAAGCCGTTTCCCAATTCCTTTTAGGGCATTTTCTAAGTCTGTTGGTTGACTTCTTTTTTTTACTTGTTTAAGGTCTTTTTGGCCGTGCCGTCCACGGTGATTCTATCTTTTTTGATAGGGTGAAGACACCATCCCCCCCCCCCGGCCCCGAATGAATCCCCTCTCAGTAGATTTTCAGAGCATTTTCCTTATAGTGAGGGATCTTCTCCTCTCTGTCCCCGATGAAGAAATTGAAGTTATGCCGGCCCTGTCCCCTCTGAGATCCATTTTGAATTCGCCCAACCGAGCCTCAGCGTTTAGTCTCGTTTCCAAGTTTTGGAGAACGTCAGAATGTTTGCAGGTTCCTGAGTCCCTTTTAGTCCCGGTGCTCCTGGCCGAGTTCCTTTGTCCCGCCTCCGCTGGTGATTAAGCGTCAGTTGGTCCTTTGCTGGAGCCTTTTTGTGTAGCAGCCTCCCTCACGAGCCGCTTTCTACCCGAATCTTTTAACGCAAAGACCTATGCCTTTCTTTTCCCTCCATTTTTAATTCCCTGCGATACCGACCTCTAAGCCTCCAGTCAGTGGCCTGACTTCCATGCTTTAGAGCCTCTCTTTTTTTAAAAGCCAGTATTATTTAACTTTTCTACCCGGCCCTGCTGGCGGTGTGGCAATCGCACTGCTCCCTCCCAATAGATGAAGGACCCTATTAAATCTTCCCATCTGTCCCCTGATCTCATTTTGTTTCCCCCTTCTTCTACTAGAGGATTTCATGCCTTCGCCCGCTAAAGGCCGTCCGCCCGGGTCGAATGATTTTAGGATATCCGTCAACTACTCTCCGTGGGAATCGGTTACCTTAATGGCGAGTAAAGTTCCTTTGTCCTCTGATAGCGGGCCGTCACGATTGCTCCATTTATACTAAGACTTCTAGACCCCGATCCCTTGCAAGAAGTATCGTACGAGAAGAAGGTAACCCCTCTTGAACAGAGGATTTAGATGGTCTCCATTCGCATCATTTCTTAATAGCCTCCTTCTACCAATCCGTTTGTTTTTTCGTGGTAGACGGCTAGCTTAGTAGATCAAGATCACTTGCCCGTGCCAATGCGTGTTCCCTGCAACTTTGCACACAACGAGCTCGTTCGGCGAAAGTTCAGTCCTTTTGTTCCCACACGGCTCTTACCGGATAGTGGGGCCCCATTTACCATCCTTGCGGAGTAACATCCCCCCCTCTTGTTAAAGGATCTATAGCCCCTAAGGACGGATTCAGTCTCGCTATTTGCCGTCTTGTCAACCAGGAGCAGTCATTCCCCGATGGCTCCTCCGCCATTAACGTCGCGTTTCTCTCGGTCGGGTTGGGTCATCAAATACCTCTATGCATGGGGTATCTGTCATTCTCCTTTTTTTAGGCTCTTGTTTCCCACAGACATTTGTGATCTTTTGCTTGTGACTCCCTAGATAGTTCCCCTTTCGCTGGCCTCCGGCGGTCAGTTCTCCCTTTAATGAAGGACGATCTGAAGACTCCGGCACCCGGACCTTTCTTCCCCATGGGATTTCTGGGTGGTGACGAGGCTCAATGCGCTCGAACCCTGATCGGGCCTGCAGGGCTCATTTGAGCCATCCATACACGTGAGTCGCGACCCCCAATGTAAAGCTGTTTTTGAATCCTCCCGCATCCCCGTTTTTCAACTATTTAAGAGAAGGGATTTAATCGGCCCAGATTTTTTTCCAACGGGTCGTTCCCTCCTTCCCCCCGATGTATACGTACATGGTCTGCCTCATGACTGTGCTCGCGTCCCCACGAGGAATACTCCCCCTCTTTACTGATCTTAATCGCCCGGTCCTCCGCTCGAATCGTTGCCCCGCATTTCTTTTCGGCTTCACTTCCCGCAATGATGTACTTCAGGTCCCCCTTTAACCTCCATGATCTCGCAATGTTTCGCTCCCCCCGATCAGAGAGAGACCAGATCCGTATTTATTCGGAACCTCTTGCCCCCTCTCACCGTTATTCCCCAGCTCCTTCCTTCGGCTTCCTTACTTCCTCCCAGAGCGAGGACCACTTTCTTGTCTCCCTCAGAAGGACATCGGTGAGAATTCTTACTTAACACCCCCCCCGACGACCGCCATTCAGGTGGTGAACTCTCAAATGACAGGACATCCCATTTTTCCTGGTTCGTCCCCCCCATCGGAGGCCGTCTACCTCCCCCTGAACTTCCTTTTTTTTTCCATGTATTGCGCCTGACCGTATTCGCCCGCTCTAGCTTCAGATGTTTTTCTTCTCCGCGGCTTTCGTCAAGGGGTGGTGAACCCTTGTCCTCACCCTCTCGAAGCCCGCCATCCCTGCATGACATGAGCTCCCCAACGGCCATTTTCGAGCGACGGGCCCTCTCTTCTTCCCCTTTCCCGTGGAGGAGTTTTTCTGCGCTGCCCTATTCCTCCCATTTCCATTGCATCTTCTCCCTTTGACTACGAGGTCATGCCACCCGTCATATTCTTCCGGTGCCCGTACCCATACGGCTCCCCTCATACGCACGAGCCTTTTCAGTCCTTGCATCACTTTCTGCCGATAACCCCCCCCCCCAAACGTGACTCGTATGACTCTCTCTAAATGGGCGCCTTTCTGGCCGGTTCAGCGCAGTTTACCCTGGGAGGTGAACTCCCCAGCCCGATGCCAGTTTTTTATCTCAGTAGTGTGCAGCCCGCAGCACCTAGGACTTCCAGGATCTCTCTTCTTTTTTGTGCCAATTTTGTACGGGGGTTTTTTCGCCTAACGATTCGGCGTCTCATCTTTACATAGAAAAGTAAAGAGTAACCCCCCCTCTTTGAGTTTCTTACGGAGCTTATCTTCAATCCTTTATATGCGGAGCATTGTGTTGCGCCTACCGTCTTCCAATCGTTTTAAGTAAAGGATACCCTTTTCGAACTTCCCTCCCGCCAACTTCTTTTTTCCCCCCAAACAATTCGACGGATTGACACTATAATCTTTCTCCTAATGTTTTTTTCATATACGATACGAAAATATTGAAGGAGGCGAATTGTTCAGGAGCAAGAGTGCAGCTTTGGGGTATCTTTATTTTCTTTTCACCTTGATAGGGAATTGTCGGGTTCTCCCCTCCCCCCGAAAAGTCTCCATAGACTTTTTCTGACCGGCAGCCATCTCCAATGTTACTCTTGTTCCGGTTCTTTGTAGTTGAAGAATGTACGCACGCCGGGTCGCGACCCCCCCAAAGGAAAAGGCCTCACCCAACCAGATAGATACTTGCCTTAATCTATCTTTTAGAGAACCTGGAATCCGGCTACTGACCAGTGATGCTCTTTGTTTTTTCCCTCTATACGATCATTATCGATTTCTCTCACCCGGATTTCCTACTTTCAATGGGAAGGCGATAGATAAACTTCGGTTGCTCCAGTCCTTACCTGTTTTCCTCCATGAGGTGATGGAAGTTTGGTGCTCCCTTTCGCATGCCCCCCCACTCCCGGATCGTGGTAATTATTATTTAGTACCTTTCAGCTTAAGTCCCGCTGTCTCAAGCGATAAAAGAACTCACCACTTGAGGCTCCCGGGTGTACTT
>Ga0179593_1525029_pt1 | contig 10619 bp, 11 predicted proteins | sample CZODoug2_1_08_16_FD_185931 | JGI IMG/M metagenome (GOLD analysis project Ga0179593, IMG submission 185931) | Vadose zone soil fungal communities from Angelo Coast Range Reserve, California, USA - CZODoug2_1_08_16fungal (PacBio error correction) | ecosystem: Environmental > Terrestrial > Soil >... | reverse complement strand
GAAAGGGTCGTTTCTTCTCTCTCTTTCCCCCCTTCCCAGGTCGTGCGCCCCTCCCCTCCCTTTTCAAAGGGTGCTTAACTATTTTCCCCTTGTCCACGGCGGATCCTGGAACGCCCACCCCGCGGCTGTTTTCCCCCCCCCTCCTTTCGGACACGATCGTCCCCTGGTACTTCCCTTCCTTTTTTCTCACGATGGGTCTCCAGGTAGTTTTTTTCTTGGATCACCCGTATTTTCCCGACTCATCGCGCCGTTCTCCCCCTTTATGGGAGATCTTTTGGAAGTCCCACCTCTTCAAGTGTAATAGAGCACCCTTTTAGCGAGAACTCCCAGTGAAGAATTGGATCTTTTTCCTCCTGGCCCGAAGAAGTGGTCCCTGCCTCTCGAGTCGGGGGAAAAGTTGGTTGAGGTGTATGCCCCAGCCTTTTCCCCTCTCCTCTCGAACCCTTTCCAACAGGCAGTCTTTTTTCTGAAAGCCAGCAGGCCTCATCTCCCTCCTCCCCCTTCCTTTTTCTCCTACGAGCTTCCCGCCTCGAAGGCCCGCCATCACCGCGCTCTTTACGTCAGTTCCCTTTCTGCCAGCAACCCCCGACTGCTGCGCGCTGCCCCCTTAGGGCGCTTCCCCCCCCCGTGGTCTTCGGCGACCTCGGCCCCTGAACTCCAGTCCACCCCTTCTCCCCGAAGCACGTTTTTCCGGAAGAACTCGTCCTAAGATAGAAGCGAGTTACCTCCCTTTTTCCTAGAACAGAGAAGCTTTTCCCTTTTAGGAAAGGGGATCCGAAGGATTCCTTCCCTGCGTCGAGCTGTCTCAAGGAGCCGGCTTTTTTCCGCCCATCCCCAGCGCGTACCTTTTTTGTCCACAGACCCCTTTTTTTTACAGGCAAGGTAAGAAGCTTGCTTTTTCCTCTCGCGGGATTCGCAAGCCCAGCAATCGGTCTTCCTCGGCATCGTGGACCTGAGCCCCTCCTCTCATACGTTAACCGTACGGATCGATCTCTCCTCAGCGCGTACACGCCGGCTCCCTCCTTTCTCAACGCGGGAGTCTTTCTTTCTGCGCCGTTGTCCTTGAAGTAGGGATGGGAGCCGTTTTTCCCCTCCTTGCCGGAATGGCTTTTTTTTACTCGGACTGGGGCTGGTCTTAGATTGGACTATGTCCAGCCAACTTTTTCTGGTTCGACGCTCTGAGTTTCCTTCTCTTTTTCCGGAGCGTTGGCCGTCTTTTCTCCCCCCCAGACCGGGAGAACTGCCCTTCTCTCAGATGGCGAAGCATCCAGTATCTCCTTTTTCCTGGAATACGGACTGGTTCTCCTTCTCCTTTTTCCCCCTTGACGAAGTTATTTTGCTGGAAATTTAACTTAGTCCACTCCCTTTACGAACAGCATCCTTCCCCCCCACGTATGGACGTCTTCTTGTGAAGGTCAGTGGAAGCTCTCACGGGAGGAAGAGAGTTTCTTCGATATGCGTTCTTTTCTCCTCGGACATGTTAGAAGCAGAGATGCTCGTTTTTCCCCTCTCGCCTGGAGGAATTCCCCCAAAATGGACACCGGCCTTCAAGCTCGACCTACCTATGGTGATTCCTCTGATTTGACCTAGCGCCGGGGGTCCCCCGCCAATGACTTCCCTGCTCTTGTCCCGTCGTCCTTTCCCCCTTCTTCCCCATCAACGGATACAGATTTCATCCGCGAATGGGCCCCCTTCCAAGGACCACGGACGTCGTGGTCGGCTTTACACCCCTGATTTCCCCTTTTTTTTTTTTTCTCAACGCCGTCTAACGTCGGCCTGGTCGGGTACCCGGTTCTCCCCGATTCTTTCACAAACACTATTTCCGCCCCTCCTCCAAGGGGCACAACTTCGAAGGGATACCTCCCCCTTTTATCCGCCATCTTCTGGCCTTTCTGGACCTTCCCCTTTGGTTTTTTCGAAATCTGCCGCCGATCCAGAGAAACTAACCTTCTCCCTCGAATTTCGCAAACTCATTTTTCCTCCTTTTGCTTAAAGAGGCCCCCCGGAGTGAGGTTCAACTTCCTTACGATTGAGGCACAGGCCCCCCCCCCCTTTCCTTTCTTGATCGCTTACCGGTTTCAATTTCTCCCATTCCTTTTCCTTTTTTTACCTGCTAGAAAAGGTCCGAGTTGAATAAGAGAGGGCATCTACCCTACGTTGATGTCAATTTTTTCCCCCCTCCCTTTCCCCGAGCAGCGGCTGGTATTAATCCTTTTCTTTTTCCCTGGAGCAAACCCCCCAGTTAATCGATACTGGCTTCAGTGACTCACCGAGCAAGCATGTTTTTCTCCCTTCCTGTCTTTCACACGGTTCGACAGTATTTTTTTTTTTTTTTTTTTGACTGGTTTCGGGAGCTCGTAGGTGCTTTTTCGTGGAGGGCTCCCCGATTGTCGTCACCCGGTTTTTTGGTGACAAGCGGCTGGTGATTTGACCTTTTTTTCTTCCTGGGAGTTTCTTTCCGAACAGGATACACCTTCTTCCGTCGCAGTCACCATCTGGCCCCTCCTCTTTGACTCCTTTTCCTTTTCATCGATTCGCGGAGACCTTTTTCCCTTGCAGAGGCCGAGCAGATAGACTTGACAATGGTAGGCCCCGCCTTCCTGCCGCTATATCTCTTTTCCCCATCCCTCTTTTTTTTTTTGAGCTCTTCGGACTGATAGATAGACCCCCCTCGGTGATACTGATAGTTAAGATCTTTAGTCCTTCCCCCTTCCCAGCTTGCGCAGTCTTTGCAAAAGCCAGCGGATGCTCACTTCCCTCGAGGCCTCGTGCTCCGGACTTTTCCCCTTTTTCCAGCCACGGGTGTCTAGCTCCCCCCCCCCTTTTTTCCGGCACCATCAAGACGCCCCCCCGTGAAGAAATCGCAGCTCTCCCCAACCGGGCCGCCGACTTCCCCTTTTCCAGCCCCGTCCCACCAGACCTTCTCAAAAGGGCCCGAGAAGGTTTTCGCGGGCAACCATGCTTGGCCTTTTACGCGTTAGCACTTTCCCACCGCCCTCTTCCTTCCCTGTGCTTTACGATGAAGGATGAGCTGTCTTCCCCGGTGACCGTTCCCCCCTTTCCCCCCCCTGCCCTAGGTTCAGTTTTTTTCTTCCGGAGAACGTCGATGAGCTCTTCCCGCTGATCCCCTGCTGATTTCCCTTAGAAGATAGCTGGTTCCTTTTTTCCGCGATAAAACGTCTCGTGTTTTCAGCGTTTCTTTCTTCAATCGTCCTCCGTCCCTTTCTTTTTTCCTCAGCTAAGAGTTTGGGGGGACGCTTTCCACGGCGCAGCCTTAGGCGAAATTCTCTTTCTTTTTCCAGTTCTCTGTCACGAGTTAAGGGCTTTTTCTTCAGCTTAAATACCGCTTTCCCGAAACCAGCCATGCTTTTCCCTTCCCCTTCTCGGCCAGCATCCTGGAAATCCCCTTTCCGTTCCTTTTTCCTGACGCCGAAGTGGTCTTTTTTCCCTGCGAGTAGGCTCTCGTGTTTCGAAGCACGCCCATCTCTTTTCTTTTTTTGTTTTCCCGCTCCCGTCCCTTTTTTTCCTGTATGAACGGCTGTTCCCTTTTCCTGGAACTTAAGGGTTTTTTCCCCCCCCCCGTAAGTTGGCCTGTTCCTTCCTTCTTCCCTCGGGAAAGTGAGAGTAGCCTTGAGCCCTTCATTCCTGCCTTTTGAGGGACTAAAGGTAACTCTTCCTTTTTTTTTCCTTGAGCACCGGTCGCGCTTTTTCCCCCCGCAACGGGCAGCCGGACCGACCTCGTGAATCCCTCTTCTTTTTCTTTTTTTTCTTTCTGCCCGCATGCATAAGGCCCCGCCCGCCACTCGCCTTTTTCCCAGAACCCTCCTTCCCTCCCCTCGTCGCTGCTTTTCTGTCCCCCCTGGACCTTCACGAGCTCAGGATCCTTTTTGTCAGGATAAGAGGCAGTTTTTTTTTTCGGGGAAGAAGTGACTGTCCTTCTCTCCCGGTAATAAAACTTGAGTCCTTTTCTTTCTCCTCCCCCCAGGAGGTCCAGAGAAAGCGAACCAGCCCTTTTTGAGCGGTCACTGACAGTCTCCCTCTTTTTTTTTTTCTTTCTCCGCCCACGCGCTTCAGTTCCCCCCTTTTTTCCCCCTCATCCCGGAACGTAGAAGCTTTTCCTTGTTTGGATGTTTGCCGGACGTGGTGAACCCAGTCCTCCTCTTCCGGAAACGGAGTCTTGGCCCCTGTTTTTTTTTGAACCCCTTTCAAGTTCCAAAATCTCCCTTTTCCCCCCCCCCGCAAGCAGGGAGCCCCTTCCCTGTCGGTACGCGATATTTTCTGTCTCCCCTCCTCCTTACCGTGGTGAGATTTATTGATGGGCTATTTTAAAAGATCTCGAGAAGTTGCTGCGTTTTTTCAGACCAATCGACACCTGCTTCCACGAGGGAATCTTCTGTCATCTCGGCCAACGTTCGGCTTTTCTTTCGCGCGGCGGCCGTCTTGGCGAGCCGAGCGAAGAACACATCTCCCGGGCGTTAGACATACCCTTTTCTTTCCCGATGCGCTTTTCCCTTTCTCTTTTTTTTTTTCGCGGAATCGAGCTAGTTTTTTCGAGTAATGCCGCAGACCCTCGGCGTGCTAGTGATAAGCTCCTTTTTTTTTCCCCCCTTGAAGACAGAGGTTCCTCTCCTTTCCCCACGGTCGTGTCTCCCCCTCCGCGGGACAGAGAAGAACCTTTTTTCTTTCGAGGTTGACTGATGGCCTGCCTTCTTCCCCGTTTCTTTCATCGGTTACGTTGCTTTTCGCTTTTCTATTTTCCTCTTTGCTTCTCAAACAGATGAGGAGTTTCGTGCAAGATGTTTTCCCCTCGCAGAACGCGGACCTTTTTCGCCGATTGTTCGATCTATGGCTTTTTTTCTTTCACCTCAAGACAACTTTCTGCGTACGCGCGGAAAAAGGGCGGATTCTGCACCACGCTCCAGGCTTACTTTTTGGTCGCGCGAAACGCTTCGCTTCTCCCCTCTTTTTTTTTCCGGCAGATCTCCACCACGGAGAGGTTCTTTTTTTTCGATGCAGCAGGTTAAGTATTTCCTCTTGAGCGTAATAGTCATTTCAGTTCATCACTCTCCCCTTCCGGGTCCTGGCACACCATCCGGTTGTTTCTCTTCCCCCTGGCCGCCGTCGCCTTTTTTTTTTTTAGACCATGGACGACGTTTTTGCCACGAATTTCCTTCCCTTTTTTCCCGATACTCTCGCCGCCTCCTTTCCTTCTCCCTTTTTTATCTTCTTCTTTTTTCCCCTTTCTCTCCGCGCGGATGAAACTCCCTGCCTCCAGCACGCGGACCGACGCTCTCACTCGCAGGTCACCGACGCGATGTTTTTCTCCTTATCGCGCGATGTGATCATCACCTTCTCCTTCTCCTCCTCCCCTCCCCCCTGCGATATAGGCTGCGGTGATGATTTTTCGTCGAGACGTCGAGCTAGGTGACTGCTATCTTTGCGGGAGGAGACGAGCTCAGGCGTCTTTTCTCTTGAGAACGGGTTTTCTCCGCTCCTCTCTCCCCCCCTTTTTTTCTTGCGACAAAGAAGCATGTTCCTTTTCCCTCCCGAGCCGGAACTTTTCTTCTGCACGGAAACGCCCACCCGCCCCCTTTCTCCGGGTAGGACACTCTTCAAGTGAGACTCTTTCCTCTCCCTCTTCTACCTTCGGTGGATGATAACACCTTTCTTCTCCTCATCGCGCCGGGAGGAAATCTCTCTGCATGGGAAGGTCAAACGCGTCCTTTTTTTTCCCTTCGCGAACACCGCGTTTTACTTAACCCTTCCTCCCTTTCTTTTTCTTGTGCAGAAGGTCTCCCAAAACAACCTTTTTTTTTTGGATTAAGGACGTACTCTTCCCTTTTTTCCCCTTCCCTGTTGAGGGCCGCCTTCGCCGCGTATCTCCCTTTTTTAACAGGCCGTAGTAGAGTGCTGTCTCGGCAACGAGGCCAGCATAATCGAGGGAGACCTTTTTCTTTGGACATCAGCCGCTCAATGCCTGCCCTTCCCTTCCCGTCTTCCCTCGGGGGTAGTCGCATCGCCAAAAATCCTTCTGCAGGGAGATGTTGAAGTTCCCATCCCCTCGGTAAGGCGGCTGCCCTCCCCTCGGTACCTCTCGGAGCAAGATCCCCTTCTTCGGAGGAAGGAACTGTCCCGCAGAGAACGAATGTCCAGCTTCCTTTTCGAAACCGCTCCGGTTCCAACTTTTCTCCCTTACCATAAGGTCCTGGGTCGTAGATCCCTCCGAGAGGAACAAAGCATTCTCCAGGCGTAAGGCACGAGTTTTCTCCTTAAAGGACAGTAAGTCTTTTTTAGTACAGAGTCTATTCCTCCCGCATCTCTTCCACCCCTTCCCTTTAAAGAGCCAAGGAAGCCTTCAGCTCACACCGGTAAGGCCTTTCCTTTCATCGCGTAAACGCCGTTTTTTTCTCCTTCCTGGTATTTCTTACGTTGCGCCTGTGCTCTTTTTCTCGAAGTTCGTCCTTAAGGATGGACACCTTGCCGGCTGGAGTCGTGCTCTTCCTTTTCCGCAGTCCAGTTTTTTTATGGCTCTTCCCCAATACCCGCGTACGACCCTTTTTCAGTCGGCTTTGCGCGTGGTGCTTTGACGGTTTTTCCTGCCTGACTTCCCGTGAAAGTTTTTTGGAGAAGATAAATTTCCTTGTACTGGGGCCTTTCTTCCCTTAGGTAGAGTATTTCCTCCTCTTTTTATGACCCGGGTATCGACTTTTCCACTTCGTCCACGTCCGCTCTATTTTCCTGCCGCGGATCATGCCCCTTTCCCCCCCCCCCGGATCCTTTTCCTGCCCCTCTTATGAACACCTCGGACGCGCGGTTCGATCTGGTTCTGCCCTTCTCCGCCCCTCGATGCGTTTTTTGTTTCGGCGATCTGCCGGGTTTTTTCCTTAAGAAAATGGCCACTGCAGCCTTTCGGTACGGCTGTCTTTTTTTCTGCTGCCTGATTGTGCCCGGCTCCTGGGTGGATAAATTCCCCGGTCCCTTCGTCATCGTAGACATTCTGTGTCCCCCATCAACTTTTCCGTCACTCCCTGTCGCGCTTTCCTTTCCCTTCCACTGAATGGTCGTTGTTCGGCAGGGAACCCCTTTTCCGGAAGATAACGAAGAAGGGCTTTTCTTTTAACAGGTAGCACCGACATATGGCGTGGCCTGACAACCCTTGGTCCTCCCTTTTCCTTTTCCCTGTGCACCCTTGGTTTGCATACAAGAAGTAGGAAATTTCCTCCTCTGGCCGAGGCCGTTTATCCGTCCCTCATGGAACCCTTCGCGTCGAGGATTTATAAGCTTTTTTTCCCGGGCCTCGGACCTCCGTCCAGCTCGGCTATGAACTCCCCTCTCTTTCGCATAATAAGGCTTTTTTTTTTTTCAAGAGGAAACTCACGCTTTAAAGGGAGCTGATTACCCCCCCCCAGGGGACAAGGTCCTTTGCCCCAATTGAGGCAAGCCCTGAGAACGGCGGCTTCTTTCATTCGTAAAGGGACCGTTCCCACGGTGATTTCCTCTACCCCTTTTTCAGCAGAAGCACCAGGTTTTTTTTTTCTTGGCCAGGGCAAAAGGTTCTCGTATAAGTAATCCGAAGCGTCCCCCTCCCCCTTCTCCCCATAATTTGGCGTTTTCTTGCCTCTTTCTCGCCCCTGTAGCCAAGCATGGGTGTTTTTTTTTTTTTCCTTTTTTCTCGAGGGCCCGGTTCGAAGTAGTGAGTGTTTCCGGGAGCTCGTTAGGCCAGGTTGTGTATTCTTCTGATGTAGTCACGGTGTTTCCTTTCCCTTTTACAAGCTGCTTTCTTCTTTCTCTCACCAGGGGAGTGCTTTTCCTTCCCCTTTCGAACGGATACAAAGGCTTCCTTTGGAGCCAGCGGTACAGCGTGAGCCTTCTCTCTCTTCGGCGAGCTGTTTGTTAACCCTTCTGGTCCTCGCATTCTGACATCAGGTTTCCCCCGATAGAGAATTTCTTTATATATATTTTCTACTCCTTATCGATAATCTCCTGGACCCTTAGTCCTGTTACTCCCCCTTTTTTTTCTAGTAGTATTCTGCATATTGGCAGAGGGAACCCTTCCCCCCTGTGCGACGAGAGATCGATTTCTCCCCGCTTACCCTTTCCCTGTTTTTACTCCTACTTTATCTTTCTCCTTGACTGGGTATACGTTTCTCTTTTCATACGAGATAAAGAAAACTGTTTTGGAAACAGACAGACGAATTGCCCCCCCCCTCTTTACGACATCTCCCCTCGCCCGCTGCCTCCACCTTTTCTCCCCTTCCCTTAACCCCATTAAGCCCCCTTCTTCTTCCACTGACGTAGAACAGTTTCAAGCGGGGAACCCTGATTGGCTCTTTTCCCCCCCCCCCCCCACGTATCCCCTTTCCCGGACCCCGCCGATTCCCCGTTCTTCTTCTTTCTTCGGGACGGGCCACGATGCCTTTATCTTCTTGTGATCGGTGGAAAGTGGCCCCTTCCCCCGTAGGTCGGGCGCAGAGCCTGGCCTTCCCCTCTTAACCGTATAGAGATCCTTGATATCCCCTTTCCCTTCTGTCTGACGATAGCTCTCCCCGTAAGATTTTTCCCGTGTCAGAGGTTTGGGCAGTGTCCTCCCAAATCTTCCTCTTCTGGGTCCCAAGGGTTTTTCTTCTTTGGCAAGCGTAGGTGTGTTTGAAACGCCCGCGCTTCTTATCCGCACTGTTCCAGTGTAGTTATATGGGAGATCGGACCCCCCCGAGGGCATCCACCCCGCCCCCCTCAATGAGGGACTTTTCTTTTCCGGCATCGGAAAGCAGCCCCCGACGGTGGTATTAGACTAGCCTCTTCCTGCCCTGCGCCCTTGCGACTTCTGGTCTTTTTTTCGTAAGGAAAGCCTATTCTATTTCTCTTTCCTTGTCAGATTACGCCCCTCAGGTCATGGACGGTCCTTGTTTTTATCAAATGGTCCTTTTTTGCCCTCCTCCCCCCCTTTTTTGACTTCCCCCGGAGCGGAAATCTTGATGCAGGTATAGGTCATCATTTTTTTTCTCGTTCCGCGCAGTCCGGCCGCCTTCATTTTTCATGAGCCACCCGGTCTCTCCCTTTTTCAGCTCAAATAAAAGGTCTCAAGAGCGAGCGTTTTTCCCCTTTTTCTTTACAGCTCCCCCCTTCCCTCCTTCTTCTCTCCGTGATCGGAACAACTCCAAGCATCTCAGGAGCCCTCGAAGGTCCTCAGTTTCAGGTCTCCCCCGTGGTGGAGTGTTCTCTTTCCTCCTGCCTTCACGAGATAAAGGCTGCAGAAGGGTTTTCGCAGGGCTTATGTTTTTTAAGAGCGGACGTGTCCTTCTATGGTCAACTTTCCGGTCATAAAATGAGTCCCTTTTTTCCCATTAAGAAACCTGTTCCGCCCCCAGAGTTTCTCAGCAACATCTCCTCGCCAATGCGAAGAACCTTTTCCCGGTAGGGAAAAAGTGTAGAAGCCCTCCGACTTCCCATCCGGTTCGACGCTTCATTGATTTGCTTCACTTTTTTTGGACTTTTCATCTCACATGGAAGGACTTTTCTCCCCCTTGACTGCCAGCGAGTTTCATTGGAAATGAAGGATTACCCTCAGCCAGTTTCCCCCCGGACACTCTCGACGTCCCTCAATACTTTTCAAGAGAGGACAGAGAAGGATTCCGGGGTAGAGAGAGCTTTTTTTTCCTTTTGAACTTGGGGGGCTCTTTCCATCCCTCTTTTCACCCTTTTTCTCTTCTGGGCCGTGGAATCCCGACAGCACGCTTTTCCTTCTTTCCCTTCGCCACGCGTCTTGAGGGGCGGGCAGAGGAGTTCTTTTGAGCGAGACAACGACGGCTTTTTCGTACATCCCCTCCAGACGTTTTCGATGCGCTGTGTTCCCCCCCTCCTCTTTCTTGACAATGCGGCTCGCTGGTCTCGGCGATGAAGGTTTGGAAGCGGGTCCCTGGTGTTTCTGTTCAGTGCCGCCTATTTTCCTTCCTCTCGGGAAAAAGTCGTTTTCTAGTCGACCTGCAGCGGTAAAGAGAAGACCCTTTTGGGTTACTTGAGCTGAAGACAACGATCCCGCTTTACTTTTCAGGCGGCTCTTAGTCCCCCTTCTTCTCCCTCCCTCTGAGGCGTTTGCTGGAGACCGCCTCTTTTTTTTGGTACCGATGGCAGAAGAGACTAGGCCTTTTAGAGATGAGAGGGGACGTTCCCCCCGCCCTTTTTAGAAGCGCTCGCCGTCCTTCCCCTCGTGCGGGCACCGGCTCCCCCCCTTTCCGTTTTTGCAGGTCGCGCGAAAGCTTTTCCTCGCGTGTGACTCGTTGACATGCCGTCCTCCCCCTTATCTTCTTCCCCGGGCGATGAGTCGTTTTCTGCAGTCCTTCGGAGATCACCGAAGGGCAGACCCCACCTGGAAGGGATAGTGTCCGAACAGGCCTCTTTGTGGCTTTCCTTGCCCATGAGTGTCGCAGGGGGGCCCCCCCCCCCCCCCTTCTTTTTAGCCACCCTTGGATCTTTTTCCTTTTGCGACGACTTTCTTTCTGGAAGAGACGCCATGAATCGTGAATAGCTCTTTCGCCTCCCGCACGTGACCTTGATCTCTTTTGACCTTTTCTGCAAAGGTCCACCTTCCTTACGTCTTCCCCTTTTCCATCGAGCAAGCG
>Ga0179593_1516464_pt1 | contig 10619 bp, 12 predicted proteins | sample CZODoug2_1_08_16_FD_185931 | JGI IMG/M metagenome (GOLD analysis project Ga0179593, IMG submission 185931) | Vadose zone soil fungal communities from Angelo Coast Range Reserve, California, USA - CZODoug2_1_08_16fungal (PacBio error correction) | ecosystem: Environmental > Terrestrial > Soil >... | reverse complement strand
CCATGTTCCTTTGCTCTTTCCCCATAATGCCTCCTCTGATTGTTCGTTCGGTCTCCTCTTCCTTTGATTCGATCGATATCCGTTGGAAGCACGCCAAAGGACTGAGGTGTACCTTTAGAGAATCTCCACCCATGTTCCCCTTTAGATCCCCCTTTTTGGCGCAGCTCGTGTTTAAGTTTTTTTTTTTTTTTTTCTTTTTTTTTTAGAAGATTCACCGGAACGTCCCCTTTAATCGTCGTCTTTGTACACTCCCTTCCTTCCCCTCGAAAGTAAAATAGAGGAGGCGATTGACGAATTAGGACGCTGCACTCCCCGTTGTGCGTTTTCCCCTCTGGCAGGATCCCTACCCTTTCCCTGTGTCTCTTTTCACGGCGTAGAAGTATTTCTTCGGGAGTGCGTCGAGGTTTTGCGGACCGGGTTCTTTCTGCAAGTTCCCGATTTTTCGTTCGTTTACGAGCTTCAACACAAACCCGCTCCGGAATTGATTTTGATGCGGTCAACTTCCTTTTCGTTCCCTATCCCCCGCCCCGAGAGTTAATTCCCCAATTTGGACTGATCGGAGACCCTTCATCCATTCGGCCTTTAGGGAGAGCCTTTTTTCCCTGTTCGGTGCTGCCTCCTATACCTCCGTGTTTCGGAGCCCCATTTTTTCTCTCTGCGCCGACTGGCGGGCGGGCGTCTTAGCCACACGACAACCTTTCCTTAGGAAGCAGTACCCTTGTGTTTTCCCTCTCTACTCCTCTCGATCCTGGAAGTGACACCGTGCGATCCTCTGGACCCCCCTCCCCCTGACTTTTTCCTAGAAACGGCAGGTCTTCACTAGATCATTCACGCGAGACAAGGTACCCACCCCTCTTTTCTTGAAGGTGACCCCTTTCTGTGGGGCGGTTTTTCTTTTCTCACGATGCCCCGCCGTCTTGGGGAATCGATGTCTCTCGGGCCGTGGGAAGTCTTTTCGGGCGGGCAACCCCCCCCTGGCCTTTTAACCTTTTTTTTCTGAAAGGACGGGGCCGATTCCTTCCCCCTAACAACGTTGAGGTCTTCGCCACCGAGCGTGTGTTAGCCCCGGTATCATCGTTTCTTCTGCGGCCTAGACTGGATGCCTCTACCTTTCCTTTTTCTTGAAGGCTGTTCGCTTAATCCGCTGAGTGCTCTTCCTTTCAAGCGCAGATTACTGCTGAACTCCCTTTTTCCCCTCGGATCTTTCCCTCACTCCCCCCTCCCCGTATCGAGCCTTTTTTCTTTGTAGTCCAGACGCCCGTGGAGTGTCGTGTAATGATTCTTTCCTCCCCCCACCACATAAATTCTGTCGGTTCTTTCCCCACCCTGCGCAGGTCTTTTTTTTCCTCGCGAAGGCGGAGCGAGTCGTCCTTTATTTTTTTAGCTTGGGACGATAGCGCTTTTTCCCCCCTAAAAACTTTTCTCTTTCCCCACACGTTTTCCGGAGCCCCCGCGGACTTTACCTGGGTATTTTTTTTTTTTTTAATTTTTTTTTTTTTTTCCGAGGCCTCCCCAATCTTCCCTCTTCGTCCCCCTTTTCTTCATGTGCGTTGCCGCGATCCCTCTACGTTTGTCGACGCGCACGCGTAGCACACCTTTTGATGTGCCCCTTTTCGTTGCTTCTTTTTTCCCTTTCGTTCAGGACGGCGCTCAGACCTCCGATCGTTCGAAGACTGCCGGTCCGGGAGATGTTCCTGGTCGGTCCTTCTTTTTAGAGCATCCGGTTTCAATTTTCTCACCATCACGACTTTTTACCGGTCGGCTTTCCTCAAAATTCCCCCCCTAAGTTCTCAGAGTTTTTTTTTCCCTTGGACTACTTTTCCGCCACCGTAGTGATGGTGAGTCTGACCAGGAGGCTATCTTTCTTTGCCTTGATCTCCTTTCCCCCCTCTTTTCACCTTTCCTATTTTCCTTCAAACGGCATTCTTTCGGCAAGGGTGATGAGCGAAGTACCCTTTTCTTCGGATAGTGGTTTTTCAGACTTACCTGTCCCCTTCCCGTCGGATTTGTTTGTCGAAGTTTCCGAGCTTCCTCCAAATTTCTTCCCTTCCCTCCTTTCTTTTCTTTATACACGGTGGAAGACTCTTTCCGACTTATTGTCTCCTAAAATGCCCGGGCTTCCCAAAGTATGCGGTATAGCCGTGGATCCCCTCGTTCGCCTTTGGGAGTTTTTTTTTTTGCGAGAGCGCACCTGCGCCGTCCGCACGACTCGCGACGTCTGACGCTCCGTAATCGAAGCTCTTCTGCGCATCCCTTTTCTTCCCAGAACCATCTTTCGGGTGGTTTTTTCCCTTTTAGCCTCATCCAAAAGACCACCATGCGCATGGACCTTCGTCCTGGACTCCGGTCCCATTTTCGTGAAGGTGAGACCGAGAATACGTTCCTTGAGTTCCTTCTTCCTGGCTTTCGTCCAAGGGACTCTTCCTCTCGCCCGAACTTTTTTTCGATGTTCGAAAGCTGAGGGAATACTTTTAATTTCACGTTCCCCCATCTCAGTAGGAGGATACCTCTGTGTTTTTGGTGGGGGTGTGGCTCAGCCCCGGAATCGGTCCCACTTCAACGTTACTTTTTTCCTTGTTAATTATCTCTCTTAATAGAAGAAGAGGATGATTCCGAGAGATACTGTGGTGGTTTCCCTCCCTCCCATATTCCCCTTACGAAGGACCCTCGGGTCTAATACTTTCTTAATATCAGGGAGAGCGGTAATATCTTCCAGCCAAACCCCCCAATAACCTTTCCCCGAGCCTTTTTTTACCGGGGCGCTCGGATCGTCTAGTTGGGAGACGCCCTGAAGCTTGAGGGAACCAGGTATGATCTGTTCAGAGACGCTTATTCAGGTAAGGACAAGTCCCGGAGAAGGGTCCGGCTCTCTCGATAACATTCCTTCCTTCCCGTGTATCTTGTATTTTTCTTATCCTCCGGTTATGAATATAGAACCTCCCCCCCCGGCCTGTTAGGAGATATGGTCTTTTAGGACACGCCCCAGAATTGATTCCTTCCAGTTCAGCAAGGGAGAGCCGGTCTGATGTCCCGGCTTGGCAGCATCCTCAAAAGGATCTCTAAAGGGTACTTCTTTGGATTTGCAGTCCCCTCGTATGTGGACGCATGAAGCAATTTGAGAGTGTCCTCCTATTTTCCCCTCTACCCCCATTCCCACCTGGCCCCCCCCTCACACCGAAGCAACGGTTAATTATGTACCCTGCCCTGCATCCCGACCCGGCCCTCCTTGACGAGCTAAAATTTCGATGTCTCCGGGACGCCCTCGTTGCTTTCCCTATTTTCTCCCGAATTAGTCACTCTCCCCTACTTAGTCCAAGGACCATGGCGGTTTGAAAGTCGTGACAGGACACGATAATTTTTCTTCCGCTTTTTTCTTTGGAAGCGGCGTTCCTTTTTACTTTTCCACTAGAAGAGTTCTCCCCCCTGCCGCGCGTCTCTTCTTTTTACCCCCTTTTTCCCCCGCAAAGGTTCTTAGCTTCTTCCCAATCCTACTTTTTTTGATTCGTGAAATCGCAAGCACGCAGCCAACATGAGCAAGCTTAGAGATGCGACCTCCCCCTCCCCGGCCTCCCTGAGAACAGTTTCCCTTTACTCCTCTCCCCTTTTCGAGATATACCTGTGAATAGGCGGACCTTTTTTAAATGAAGGGGAACGTGTTTCGCTATATCGTTTTTTTTTCTGCGGATCTCTCTATTCTATATCCTTTTTACCAACGGATTATTTGCTCCGCCGGAGGACCCTGGAAGGTCCCAGAGGTAGACGTAATCTCGTGCGAAGCTCGTTTTTTTTCTTTTTCCGTTTTTCCTACCTGCAACTCTGTACGAGTCATAGTTTTTACCGTTACCCGAATCAATTACTCCAGGGTACTACAAGTAATAGAGGAATGGCGTAATTTTACTGAATTCTCCTTCCCCCCTTTGTGTGAGTCCGGCTTTTCCCCTCTCGAACATCTTTCGCAATATTTTCAGGTGCCCCCTCGACTTCTTCGCAGTTTCGTAGCGCTTTCCTCTGAAATTTTTTGGCCTCCCCCTTTTCCCCGATCCTTATTCAAGTCTGCAAAAGATCCTACCTGTTCAGGAATTTCCCACTTTGGGCATTCAACTTCCCCTCCTTTAAAGTACTTGTCCCCCCTTTCGGCTCCACTCAGCGGGGAAATTAAGGTACCTTTTTTCTCGCCCCGAGGTAAGGGCCGGTTTTTTTACCCCTGAAGAAATCAGGAGTATGACCATTCTCTCGAACTCTCTTCTCAAACGAAACCAGTTTCAATTAGAAGACTGACCCTGCTTAGTAACTTGAGAGTTCTCTTCCCCCTGAATAGCGATGTTTCATTCCCCCCTGACCCGCCCTTTTCCGATCAGATGAACAACCCTCGAATGAATTTCCCCTCAGAGAAACGTTTTTTTCGTACCAGGCCCCCCTTCGGAAAGCTTTTGACGGGTCCAACCCTCCCAGGATGAGTCCTTTTATTCTTCCTTTTGGGTCTTATAACGATGACGCCGCAAGGCTGTAAGGACGAGGGAATCGATACAAGGTTTTTGGGGCCTTCCTGGGGTTCCACCCAGGTCCGCTTCTCTTTTGTCCTGGGCATGAAGTTCCTGGACCGACTCCCCAACCGATTTCCCTCAGGCCCTCCCTCGCGTTTTTTCTTCGTCTCCTCGGACTTTTCCTCCCGTACGTGTGCAATACTACCTGTCGAAATCTCTGGGTCCAGTTGGTCCCCTTTATGATACGAAAGGGATTTTCTTTACTCCCCCCCCTTTCATCCTGACACGAAAGTGATGGCCGGTATTCTTGGAGACCTTTTTGAACGCTCTCCACGTCTTCGGAAAGTGGATGTTTTAAAGCCCCTATGAATTTTCGCATTTTTTTCATGTGATTTCCCAACCACCCTTATGTTTTCCCGGTTGTCCCACGGTTTTTCAGTCTTTCTCCGATGAGCGTCACAAGGCGGTCCTCGATCCCTTTGGTGGATGCTCCGATCGTCCGTCCGCGTGGTTTCCCCTTCTCTCCCCAAACGCCCCCTTAACCCCTCCTTCCAAACGGCTACTGTTGGAGCACCCCTTAGCAAATCCCGGCCACTAGGCGTCTCCACCTTGGGATACCTCCTTCCCTAAGTTTTTTGACCTTTTTGTTTTCGCAAGTCCACGGCGGACACAAGAACTCTCCTTTCCCCTTTTGTGGAGGTGACCCGATGGCTTCTTCTGGTCTCGCTCCCTCCTTCTAGCTTAAGCAAGACTTCTTTTGCGAAGATGACGGTTTTTGGATCCAGTAGGTTCCCCCCTTCATGTTTGAGGCCCCCTCTCCCTCGACGAGCATCTCCAGTCACCACATACCGCCGGGGGCGTACGGTCATATCTTTTTCCTCCAACCCCCTCCTACTTTTTTTTTCGTGACCCAACTGCGGGAAAGAACCCCCCGTTTAAGCACCGTCTTGCTTTTCGCTTGCTGCTTTCTTTCTCGTCGATCCCGGCCCCCCCCTATTCCCCGACATTTCAAAGGAAAGGAATCTTAACGATAGGCTTTGGAAGTCAAGTTCTTGATCAGGTCCCTACAGCCAGACAAGATTTCCTTTCACCTCAAACACTTTATGTGAGAAGTTCTTTCCGACTCCCCTGCGTCCTCAGCAAGCACTTTCAGTGGGAAGAATCCTTTGCTGGTATCCCAGGTGAAACGGCCTCTTAGTGGGTTCCCTTTTTTTGATCGCTTCCCACCTATGCCGTGTAGTACACCCTTGGCCAGGCCCCTTGGGGCGTGGGCTTCCCTGACGAGCCCTCCGGAGTCCTTTCTCCGCGACGCTCCCCCCTTCTCGATCCGCCCCTTCGAATCAGACGTGTGACGACCCGCGACCCGAGCGTTTAAGGATTTCGACCACTCCCCTTCTCCCCCTCCGGAAGGACACACAACGTGCATGCCTCGATACGTTAAATAGATTTTTTTCTTAGTCTCTTTCGACTCTCCCCTTCCCCTTTTGCATCCTGGAGTTCCCTTTGATGGAGATCTGCTCTCACCTCACGGTTCTCGCGGACTTTTCAGCTCACCGGAGACTCCCCGCGGCGCCGCCTTCCTTCTCATACTCCCTTTCTCCAAGCAGAATCCTTCTATGAGGGCATTAGAGGCCCCTAGCACAGCTCAGATTACCTCCCCCCCCCTTTTCCCCATAGTCCTTCCTTCCCGACATCTTTTCCTTGATTCCATCGGTAAAGTTAATTCCCCTGACTGAGGATTTAAACCTCACCCTTTATTTGGTTCCCTCCCCCCCTCCTTGTTCTGGCCACCCCGGTGTCCCTCGTAATGACCGTTGAGTACAGGTACCTTGCTCCCGCCACCCTGGAATACGGGGTCCAACGCCTGGTGGTTTGGGAAGAAGCGCGCCCTCATCGACTTTTTCCTGCCTGTTCCGATGGAGGTGTTGGTAATACGACTTGAGCTAAGAAGTGTTCTTGACCGAGGAGAATTTCTTCTTTAATCCTTTTTAGAGTCCCCCCCCTGTTGGAGGTTCGAACGTCGATAGAGATCGTGTTCTTTTTCTTTCCTCGCAAGCCTCCCTTTCGGCCCTGTTTTCTGGGCTCCTTACTTTTCCCCTCCGCCTTTACCTAATTTCAAGGAAACGCCCCTTCGGGGCGAGACATAATATGTCAAGATGCTTTTACTCGTTCCACCTCTTTTTATTGATCTTTCCCCCTTGGAGTTGCCTTGTTCCATCGGGACGAATGTCCCGGTCCCCTTGCGATGATGGTTTCATTTCTTTGACTGGAACCCTGTTCCCCCCGCCTGAACCATCTACGAGAACGGACTCCGTAGTCATCTCGTAGAACCCTTTTCGACCCCCCTTGATTTCTCCCCCTTTTTCCTCCCCCGCTTGAGCCTCGGTCATAGAGTATAGATGAATAGCTACCTTGAGGAACATGGCGTGGAACGTTTTCTTCCCCCTCTACCGTCACTGTTAATATGGGAAGCCCCCTTTTTACGCCTTGGACCTTACTACTCCCCCCCCTACGAGCTGCTCTTCTAGTTCTTCAACTGTTACACGTCAAGTTGTCGCTTTGACGTCAGAAGATCCCATCATCGTTGGTTTTCCCCCTGATATCTCCCTCCTTCCTTCCGAGAAGGCATCCCCCCCCGAGCCGAAAGATCTCTTCTCTGCAAACTTTCCAGGGCAGTGATGCCGCGCTCTTTGAACAAGTTGGGATCTAGATCTTCCTTTTTTTTGAGATGTTTTCCTCGTCCATTGGAGTTGTCGACGAGCTGTTTCGCTTTTTATACGAGGAGATGATTATGCTTTCCTTCGACTCTCGTAGAAGAGTTTTCCCAAAGGATTGGTCACTCCCACCTGGAGCCCAGGGAACCATCCCCTTTATCCATAGTCGTTTGTTAAGATACTCTTTAAGCTGAAAACTACCGAAACGCCCAACCGACCTTTGGGAACCCCCCGTGAGTAAACTGCTCACCTAAATGTGCGAAGTAATAGAGTCCAATGGCTGAAGATTTTCCCGGCCCCTTTGAGTGGCCCTTCCCCCTTAATCCCTTCGGACTTATCAGGGCTCGGCTGAGAGGATTGCCTTAAGTCGGCTGGCCGGATTTTGACGAGATCCTCTTTCTTGTTTTCTTGCCCCTCTCTCTTCCCGTCATTTCCTCTCAAATCTCTGCGAATGAGTCCAAGAAAGACGTGTCCCCACTAACCTCTCAAGTTCCCCTTTCTGCCTGTCTTCGTGGGCTCTTTTTCCCCATCATTAATTTGAGGATAGACCAAAGTGATTTTGTGCGGTTGAACCAAAATATCCCCCCCAATTCGGTAAGGTTTTTACGCGAACTCGACCTCGGACTTGTTCTCCTCGACACGACCCCGTTTCTCCGCCTTACCGAAAAGGCCTGTCCCTCAAAGGTTTTTTCGCTTCCATTTCCCCCGATTTTCTCTTTCCGTGCCCTTGCCGTGACCCGCCCTCCTTTCAGCGAGTCGACCACCACATCGGCCCTCCGCCGGTGCCCTAATTCCTGCCACTAGCGTTCCTCTTTGTCCCAACTCCTGATGCGGTGGTCCAGGCTGCCTTGGGTGTTTTCCTTCCGATGACCTTATTTCCCTTGGGACTCGGATTCTTTTTGTACGAGGAAGGGCCCCTGTGGTTCCCCTGCCACACACCCCCTTTTTCTAGCGCGCCTCTGTTCCTTCCTGTCCTTCCCACCCCGGGTTAACGGAAGACTCTTTTTAGAACGAGTTGTCCTCGCTCCTCGCCTCTGGCGTTGGCCTGGCCCCCTGCCCCCTCTAGTTTGGAGTCCTGCGTTTCCCCCTTTTATCTCCTCTGTGTGCGGCCCCCCAACACGAGACCTTCTTGAAATCTTGCGGCTAGGTTTTTCCCCCGCCAGCCTAGTGCGGCAATTCATTGACTTTTGCCCTTTGTTGTAGTGTTCATCTATAACTCCCACCCCTAAAGTTTGTAGTCAAGAATTTCTTCCCCTTAGATTTCTAGCGCCCCTTTTGAGCTGGCGGATGGCTACTCTCTTTTAGAAGCTTTCTCTCGCTTCCGGATCTTCCTCCCACTTAACTGGCCTTTTTCTTCTACCCGCACAGCCTTTAGTGCCGGTTTAGAAGCCTTTTTCCCACTCGAGTAGCCACGTGGATTTTTTTGCCGAGCTTCCTGTTTTGCGCACAACCCAACACAAGACTTTTCTCTCCACTCACAGTGTTTTGTTGTGACCTTTTTTGCGGGTTTCCTCCCCCCCTCTATCGACGGTCTCCGCCCTCCTAAGTGGTCTGCAGGCCTTTCTTTTCCATTTTCTTCGGTCCTCGCTTTGATCATGGGTCAGAGCACTCTCCCTCCAGGAAGGTGGTACCTCCCCTTTTCCCAATCCCTCCTCCTCCTCCCCTATAGGAGGACAACTGCTTTAAACCCTCTTCCCGGGTAGCCACCCCGGTCTTTCCTTGGTCTTAATTTTTGGATGATTCGTCGAAGACTTTCTGGGTCCCTGAACTGGACCACCCCGATCCTTCCCCGGCTTTTCTTCAACGTCGTGGTTTGTCCGTCCGGCGGGGAGCGGGAGTTCTTACCCTGCACGCCCTTTTTTGTAAACTCAGAGTATGGTGTTCTACGCCGTGTCCTTCCCCTGCGATCAAGACCTTCGCCGGGCTCTTTTTGACGTTCCGACGCCTCTTTCCGACGTGCGGGCTGCGCGACCCAAAAGTCGGAGGGTTTCTCCTTGGCGAATTACCTAGGGATTTTATCGGCTCTCCTTCGCCTCCTTTAATCGGAGAAAGACGAGCGACTTCTCCGAAGAGTCCTCCGAATCCCGAAGATAAACCTTTGCGATCCTTTACGCCCCCTCGCCCCCTTCGAGCGGGTGAATTTAGAATCCGACTGCCTTTCCTTATTTTCTCCCCCTCCCTGAAAGTCCAATTGACTCTGTATGGTGAAATCATTCCTCGTGGAGACCGGAATCCTGGCGTCCGCAGTACTCGAAGCTTTTTTTTCTTTTTTGCACCTTGCGTTCTTCCTTCTCCGGCTCCCCCCCCTGCCAAAGAGAGATTTTTTTTTAATTCTATTCTCTAAGAAGTCGATGTCTCACGTCAAGCGCTAGAGTTCCCCTTGCGGACCCTTGTCCGTTGTTACGGGTGAGATACCCCAGCCAAGACGGCTCTTCAGAGGTATCTAAGAGCTTCTTCTTTTCTTTTGCACTCCTTGACCCCCCCCCCCCCCTCCGGGCCGTTTTTTCAGCCCCCCGGTTTCCTCTATCAATAGTAACTTGGCCCGTAAAAGCCATAGGGGCACTCATGTCTTTGGCCGGAGAGACTTCCTGATAGATCTGGCACGCAACGAGGGCCCCTTCCAGAGGTGTTTTTTCATCCCTTCCCGGCGGTACAGGCATCTCCTTTATCGTCCAATAGCTAGTCCCGTGCTTTTTTGCGTCCAAAAATGAATCTCCGTTCCCTCGAAGGACGGGGTTTTCGCCAAACTCCGCGTTCGTCGCGTTTCTTATGGGATGGTTCCTGCCAATTTTTTCAGAATTCTTTTTTTCAAACTCCCCTCCCTTCCAGGGGAGAGCCTCCCTTCCTTTTTTCTAGGGGTAGAAGAGCAAAGCCCCACTACTCATTCTATGGATGATCACTCCTTTCCTTTTTAGTTTGTTTTGGCCCAGGTTCCCTTCCGTTCCTCAATGCCGAGCTTTTTCTTTGACGCGGACAAAATTATGCTTTCCCCCCTGGCATGCCCCCCTCCGAACCCTCCGCGCGAACAGCAGTCCTCTCGGCCATCCTGCGCCCCCGAGCCTCCCAATTCGACAGATGTTTCTCCGTGATTTAGAATTTTTCCTCCACACATGTGTTCTCTCCCTGTCATCTTCCCCCTTACTACCTGGAGGGAATTTCCGTGCATTTCAGTTAACCACGATGACCTTTCCCTGGCCCGCGGTTTCTTTTCCCCCTTGTAGGTCCTTCAGTCCTTTGCCGAAACTTTTTTTTTTGATGACGTCTACCTTTTTCCACGTCCAGTTTCTCCCGACGAGGAGGTGTGCGTGATGACCCTTCTTTAAACCCTCCTCCCTTTTCCCCTAAGCGAGAGACCGCCTTTTCCTGCTCTTATATCGCCCACGTCCCCAGGAATGATCCTTCCCCTCCCTCTGCAAAGGGT
>Ga0179593_1479807_pt1 | contig 10619 bp, 16 predicted proteins | sample CZODoug2_1_08_16_FD_185931 | JGI IMG/M metagenome (GOLD analysis project Ga0179593, IMG submission 185931) | Vadose zone soil fungal communities from Angelo Coast Range Reserve, California, USA - CZODoug2_1_08_16fungal (PacBio error correction) | ecosystem: Environmental > Terrestrial > Soil >... | reverse complement strand
GTCTTATTTCAGGTAACAGGAAGGGGAAACTTTAGGACCCCCATTCTGAGATAACTTGGTGTTTCCTGAATGTCTTGATTTTCTTTTAGAAATGTAGAATAGTTAGGGCAACTGGAGAAGATCCGCCACGTTGCAATTTTATTGAAACTTCGAAAAAATGGTTCCCCTCCGCAGTCTCCGGCAGCAACTCGTCAACTGATGAAAATACATTCCGGCCTAACAATTTTAGATTTATCCTCATAGATTGCAGATCCCCCCTCAGTACTACAGTAGTTCTTTTCCACGCATTTCCTCCCAATCGCAATTGAAGGTCGTTCTACTCATTTGTTCCCTGGTTTGCTTTTTAGGAACAAAAGTGCTGACTTTTTGACCGGAACCATTCCTTGTTATTCTAATCCCCCCTCCCGTAGATTGTAATTACCATTTTCCCCCGAGATCAACCATTTTTTAGGAAGCCAGAGCTCTTGGTACATATTGTTATGAACAGACCCCCCCAAACCTAGGGTCCAATCAGTGTTTAACGTCCCGGGAACTAAGTACCACGGGGACACCGTATCATGCGTCAGAAGAGAATACTATTCTCTTAGGGCCCCAGATAGAAGGCCAGTATTCACCCGCAATTGTAGGTTCCCAATTATTAGCGCTTAGTCTATGGCCTCCCCAGCAGCTCCCTTCCCCTTGCATAAATCTTTTTCTCTCTCCAGAGTTTTAGCTCACTAGCAGTCGACCCTAAGCTCGCTGATATTGCCTCTTTTTCCTGATGATTTTGGAGGCCTTGACCCCCTCCAAACGTCCCTTCACCCTTCACGTTCAATGGGTCGCTGATCCCTACTTTTCCCCCATCCGCTCTGTACGATGACCACACACGCAGCGTTGCTAGTGGACTAAGTTTCCGAGAATCGCGGTTAGAAACTTGATCCTGTCAGTTTAGTGTTGCCTTCCAACTTGTTACACTACCATCCCCAGGCCGCCCCCCTCTTTGATAACAGTTTTTTCTAATTTTCGATTCCTCCTGCCCCGACTCCTCGGTGGTACACTGACTCGGAGTCGTCGTCCAGCCTTGTCACTCTTTGAAGACTGTGCCATGAATAGTAGGACTTCCACTCGATATTGAAAAGAAGGTCGATCCGGGGGTTTCTTTCATTGATTGATGATCTACCAGGGTGCGCGATGTTCCCACTTGAAACCCCTTCGCAAGTCCCTGATAGGCTGCACAAGGAGTTTAGATTCTATGTACTCCCCCAAAATGCACAAAGAGTTGAACTTAGTTTGATAAGTAACACTAATTCAGGAAGTCTCCAGCTGGTTCTTTCAAGACTTTCCCACAGCACCGTTGTTATAAACAGAACCCGTCCTTCCCTTCTAGCTTCTTCCATTTTCGTATTTAGAATGCCTTTGCCTTCCGCCGTCGCACTTCTTAAGCCCCCCATAAGTTCAAATTCCTGCTTATTGTAATCGTTCCATTGGAGATAAGCCCTTTAAGAGGGCCTTTTATTGTAAATCCCAGCCTGTTATTTTTTAAATTGCAAGGTATGAGTGGCTTTTTAAACAGCCCGCGAGCGTTCGCAAACTTTCACCCTGTCCAGATTTTTTGTTTTTCCCCCCCTGTCTGCCATATGGGGCTTCCCACCAAACTTCCATACGGTACAGAGTGAAGATTAAGGCACGACTTAACTCCCGTTGTCCCGCCGCGACCGCTGCTCCCCTTTTTCTCCCCCCCTTTTTGTTGGCAGGCCCCCCGGCTTCTGCGTACACTCCACCTCTCTTGACCCCCCCCCTCTTGTCACACCATAATACGAGGGAAAACACCCTTGTGACGAGGGTGGCCTGTTCTCCCGCACGTGCGTCACCCCTTCTTTAATCGCCCCTGTTGGATCATGGAGATCGTAGGCCACCTTTTTTACAGTCGTTGGGCCCCTTTTGTTTCCAGCTTGCTGTGGTCCGAAATTTTAAACAATCATCGCCCCTAACTTTGGTGAAAGGAAATTTAAGAATTTGCCCCTTACTCCATCGCCCCCGTTTATTTGGTAAGCTTGCATATTGAGAAACGCCAGGCCTTCCTTTTCCTACTTACAGGGCTCTTACTTAGTGGCTGATCGGACATTGACCCTTGTCAGTTCTTCCCAACCTAAAGGTGCCTAGTTTAGATTTTTGAGGTCCACGTCCTGACACGGGCCCATTCCCCCCTCTAATGAATCCTTTGAATTTTTTTTTCCCCCCCTAAGAGGTTACAAAGATTTTTCTCTGGGGGGGGCTCCCATGAGTACCCCGGGTGAGGGTTGTCCCATTCATAGCCAAAGCAAAACTAGGTTCTTTCCAAAGTTTTTTTCGTAAACCTTCTGGACTATGGATTTACGTAGCGGGAATCATTGCACACCAAGTAGAATTTGTTGCGTTCGCTTTTGTTTCCACGCTTCCACGCACCTCTCTTTTTCTTTGGTTTCCCACTTTCGGCCTCGTCTATCTTGTGGCGTACACACCCCCCTGAACACAGATGGGATGAATTACCTAGCGTTCAGATCATTTGTTCTCGTGGCATTTACACCCGGTTTTTTACGATTTTGCGGTTTTCCGTTTTTTCCGACCTCTGGGGATCAGAGGCGGCCAACTGAAGGCTTCTTTTTACATCACCCCCATCCCCAAGTAGCACCCCCAATCTCATCTCATCATCCCCACATGCTTTTCTTGTTTGTTTTTCTGCTGCTTTTTCCTATACTATTTCCACCCTCTTCTTCACCCGAATAAGGTCCCCCTTCGCGTACTCGTTTTTAGGTCCTGAGCCGCTGTTTACGGCCCACCAATGACGCTTTCCAACCCCTGTATTCCAAATTACGGTTGGTAAGTCTTGACTTCCTTCCAATTGGCCCCCCCAACCGACGGTGCAAGGTGTCCCCCACTTGCCACGAGTGGTCAGTTCCCCCTTTGGACCGGCGCTAGTGACCTTCCCTTTTATTTCCCTACATCAGTTGTTTGAGCCTGACCTGTTGATTTTCTCAATTCAGTCACATACGGCGACGGGTGCCCCCCCTGTTCTTGTCAGGGATCCCCCTCCTTTCTTTGCCCGCTTCGTTAGTTGCTCCCTAAACGCGTCTTTGGGGATATCACTATTTTCTACAGAAGTCAATCCCGATCCCACCTATTCACCTAGGAAGCTCACGTCCACTTCGGTGGAACACCCTTTTGGCTCCCCCGTGGCCCAGCCTTCTCAATTGGACCCTTTGGTTACAATCGAGTACCTACCCCCTGCTCGACTTTTAACGTGCTTCCATTAGACCAAAAAACCACCTCCACCTTTCCTCGTTCCACCCCTCCCTCCTGTCCACGTGGTGAACGGTTTCAATTTCCTACTACCGACCCCGTTACAACCCCCGAGGCACAAAGATCTGGAGAGTGCTGCCCTACCTTCCATCATCGATATGTGTCTTCTCTCCCCCCCTTTAGTTCAGGTTACCTGACATTTAACAGTTTTTTCATTTTAGTTTTTTGTCTTCTCTTGTCCCCCCGTTCAATACCTGGCTTACTCTCATTTTCTGTCGTTTCGACCGAAATTTCAAATGGGCGGTCCAATACGTATTCGTTATATTTGAGAAACTTTATTTCCCTTGCCTATCTGAACGGCGGGGACACTTCTCCCCCCCTTTCTTGTCAGTGACAGTACTTGTTGTCCTTCTGGAGTTCCCGACGAGTTTCATGGCCCATTGCAACCGGCCTTCCCCCCGACGATCTCCTGATTTTCATTTTGACTGCCTCCGCTTTGCGGCTGTGTCCTCTTACAAACCGGAGCGAACTTTTCAGCGTCTTTTCAAAGAACGAGTTCGGTGTGATCCCTTTTCGCAAATGAGGGGATTAGTTTCTCTCCTTTTTTTGATAATCCCAGGTTCACCCCCCCCTCCCACCCTTCACTTTCTTCTCCGCGTGAGCCAAGCACGCGCATCGAGCACACTTTAGTAACAGGACCGGCCAATCACTGCTTTTTTTTTAGTGCCAGATTTTTTTTATTTCTAATTTTCCCGGCCTCATTGTTCCCAAAGCAGTTTCCCAGAAATGTCGTTCCGTACCCCCCCCCTCCCCAAAGGGCGGACCCAATTGTTTTGAAAACCACATGTGGTCCCCGGGAACACTCCTTTAGGTTCATTCCCTCACCCCTTGGGTTCTACGGTGCGGTGCGTCTTCGCACGACCTGCCGATGTTATACGACCAAACTTGATAATGGTTCCCCGCCTTCGCAGCATCCACGTCCCTTCCCTTGCAACACATAAACTTAATTTCCTGAGTGACTAGACCCTCGCTAAACTGCTTTTGTCCGGGGTGAAGTTTTTCCACCCTTTGGTTGGTTCTCCTTAGTCCTCATTGTTACTCTTTCACCAATCTGCGGCCTTTTTTTTCTCCTTTCTAATCCAGCCGGAAGACGGTTTTTCTCTCTCGACACACGCTTGTTTGAAGTCTGCCTGGACAACGTTTTCACACGTACCGGGAATATTGTGTTATTTCCCTCTGTTTGTTCTGCGCACTTTTCGATGGCCACCTCACAACAAACCATACGTGTGTATGGTCCCTCCTATAAGAGTGGTTTTGACCCCCCCGCTCGGCATTAAACATGCAACGAACTTTGGCGGCCCCTTAACGCGTTTTTTCAAATCTTCTCTTCAGTTTGAGAGCCTGTCCCCTTTTTCTCCCTTCTTTTATGCTAGCCCTCAATATTTCTCCCAAATGAACTGCCCTGGGTTCAAAAGTCAGCGATTTTCCCCCCTTCTTTCCCCCCTTCTTTGCCTGGCGATACCCGGTTCCCGCTTGACACTTTAGAAAACATCCTTGGTTGGCTTTGGGTCTGTTACCTGCCCTTTCGCAATCCCTCCCCCCGCCTGTTGAGCTAGTAGTGCTATCCCCCCTGGTTTCAGCTGGACACATGTCACCATCCCCCCGTCGTCTTGTGGACTCTCGATTTCAAGCTATGCGCCTTGTAGCCCGACGGGAACAATGCATTCTTTGCCCCCCCTTACGTGTTTTTTCGTGATTTAGTTTCACCTCTATGAATGGGAAGGGGCCCCTAAGTACCCTACTCCGGGCCTGACAACGGACTCTAATACTAATTTTCCCCCAAAAGCCGCCTCTGCTCTCCCTTTAGCACCCCTCCCTTTGCCCTACGTTTTTTCTCGCATGTTCACTCTTTCCCTTGGACTTCCTGCGTTTGACAAGGGAGCATGCACAATTTGCGTCTTTTAGCTTTCATTCCCCGATCTCCACATTGGGGGTTTTTCTTCCACCTTTTTCTTGTGTTGGGATGCAATGACTTGTCAAGTGACTTAAGTCTAGACGCCGTACTGAACCCCCAAATCACGGGGAGAAGCTGGGGACCCTTCCCCTAAGGTTTAACACTCTACCATCGCCCTGTTCAAACTTTTTAGCTGTAACTACTGCTTAGGGGAGCGGTTTTTGTTTACTCCCTAAACATTCGGGGTTTAACACTGGCCCCAAAGTTGGTTCAGGATGTTGCATCCTTGTCTCAACCCCCTCTTTGTTTTCTAATTTATGGTTTCCCCCCCACTTATTGTCTGATTCCTGTGCGCGTGACCCCCTTTGACACTCCAAAAAGTTTTTTGCATGACCTTTATCCTATCTGTCCGTTTCACTGGAATGTGTCACCCCGGCGCGACTTTTAATTTATGGACTGCCTTTGAAATACCGAAGAGTGACTCGGGCATGGGGAGTTGAAAGTCACTTGCGGTTCCGCCCCCGGGGTCGACACGCCACCTCGGTGCCACTCATTCGTAACCTCAGACCTGGACAATTGACCTTGTGCATTTTTTTTTCCCCATTAATGGTTGACCAGTACCCCATATTCCAATGGCACCTCCCAACTAGCCCTCGCTCCAAAGCCAGTTTTCGTCCAAAGACAGGCCTTCCATAGGCCCACCGTCTGTTGGTTCCCACCATTATAGTTGTACGACCTCCCCTATTAGCGTCATCTAATTATTCCCCTTTCAGAAATTTTACTCGTTTTTACCTTATGATTACGTGAGGAGACATTATTCGTCCCTCTTTTATACGTCCATCCTCTTAATTTTATGAAGAGTACTTCCCGCCTGGACATAAGGGAACTGGGTTACGCCTGACTGTTCTGTTCGTAGCGGGGTCCTGATTTCCCACTGTTTACCACTATGTTTCTCGGTGTCTTCTTGTGTTTCTGTTCTACGTTTCGGGCCTTTTTTTCCGTTCGATACCCCCTTTTTCACCTGTGTCTTTTCCGCCCAACCGTTTCCACCCCCTGTTATCACCGGCTTTAACGTGACGTCTACCTGCACGGCGCTTTGCGTGTCCCCTTGTGGGGCGTGTTCTCGCGCGTGGTTTACTTCATAACTTTTTTTTGGTCAAAGGTCCCTTGTGGCGGGGGGGGTCCGGGCCCGGTGGATTACGACCTTTTCAGCACTTTGGACCGGCACCCCGTCCCCCTATTCCTAGGTTAGGGGTTCCTCCATTGATAAGCGTTTTGTGACTTTGGCTGTACTTAACCTTTAACTTTTCCTCGACGGGAGAAGGGGGGCGGCCTAAATAAAGAAAGTTTTTGCAAACAATTTTTTTACCTTTTACTCCCATTCACCATGGAGGGAAATCACTGAATTTCCCTTGATGAAATGTCGAGGAGAATTCTGTGCACTTTCTTTTTGCGTCCGGGCACTATCCTTTTTTATCGCCCTTCACCGCCTTTTTGCTATTGATATCTTATTGGTTCATCATCTAGTCTTGAACCTGTCTTTCATACACTGCGTTTTTGAAGTTCTTACGTTTTATGGAAGATTACTTCGGATTTTATTATCATTTTTTTCATTGCACTTATTTTTTTTGATTTCCAGACCTGCGAGGGTTTTTCCACCGTTGTACGTCCGAAATTTGTCCACCCCCTTAAGTTTTCGGTTTCTAACTTTTCACCCCGAACCTCCTTACATTCAAGACAACCAACTCCAGCAGCTGGGACCCCCCCCCCGTTGTATTCTTCCCACAGACGGTTCGTTTCCCGTGTTGATCCACCCTTCCCACCACGGGTGCAAGACCCTCTATATTGGTCCAGCCCCACAAGTATAGACGCATGATGTTTGCTGTTACTCTCTGATCCACGCCAACCGTAATGATTTTTCTCAGCATGATCCCCATTCGTATAGTAGCGTTCCTTGTTTTTAGTCTATTTGGGAGGGAGTCCACGCAGGTTCACGTTCCTTGCAATCCCCCCCCGACCATACCCGTTGGTGCGCGTTTTGTGGGGGAACTGTCTTTTCGAATTTTTTGTTACCCAGGCGCGTTTTAAATTGTTGGAGCTGATTTTTCCCTTTTCTGCCGTGTTGTCTTTGCCTTGGGAGGCGCGACCAGGGACCACCCTTCAAAAGGCACATTGCCCCTTTCTTTCCCCTCACTTTTTTTCACGTTTCTTAACATATCCTCGGTAATCATTTTTTTGCCATCCAGTCATGGGGCACCAAACCCCTCCTCAGAATCATTCTTAATCTTTGCCTGTAGTGCAAAAATATATTCAGCCCGGTTTGCACCAGACACCGGTTCTTCCCTTCCCCCTTTTCTCCACTGGGGGGGTCGGATATGGGTATTTGCTAAATGAAACTCAAGGTTTTTTCCCATTCTCCATATTCCGTTCTTTTCCCGCTCCAGCTTCTCCCACGTTTTGTTGTTTGGATTCAGGCCAGGAATGATTAGGCCTTCGGGGGGGGCAGGACCGCACGACGGACCATCATTCCTCCTGGGTGTTTACCTTGGTCCGATATGTCCACTTCCACGTTGATTCCCAGGGGCCCCGCATGTTGAAAATGATCCCCCCCCCATTGCTGTAGAGCGCTATTCCCCCCTCTGTGCGTCCTTCCCCTTTTGGCCTTGCCTTTTCTCATTTTTTTTATCGTCATTCACTTTTTAGTTGAATTTGGTGATCCAGTACCCCTTTGTACATATTGTCTATTTCTACAGGTGATTAATTTCCCCTTTAAAACTTTAGTGGGCTGTTTTTTTGTTTCCATTAGGAAGGTACTGGGCCAACGAAAGAAAATACAGTTCCACCCTTGATATTTCCCCCCTGCAATTCAAAATTAATTTTTTTTCTTTTTTCCACGAAGGCCCAAACCCGCCCTTTTTTTTTTTGGTCCCTTCGGTTTGATGGACTACGAGCCGTGGTCTGTTTTATACGGATGCACCGCCCGGTCCCCCCTTACACATTTGGCCTTAATTTCCCCCCCTAGACTACGATTGTCACGTGCTCACCATTACGCCGACGTCAAAGTTTTTGGGGTCCAGCATTGTTTCCATAGATTCTGTGATTTTCGCCAATGAACCATCTTTTCCCCCTCTCCCCCATAAGGTTTTTCCTACCCCTTAGCGACCCCAGGATCCCCTCCGGGGACCTCTTTTTTACGTCCACATCCTGCGGAGGACCCTTTCCAAATAGTTTTTTTCGCACAAAACAAACACACTATGTGGTGAAAGTGGATTTTTTCGAACCACCAAGCTGCAAATCCGCGTTGTTCTGGCACGGCTTCCTCACAAAAACCACTAGTGTCATCACTTACACCCCCAGCTTCAGAAGTGTACTGAAGGTACTTCAATCAAGAATTCCAATATTCTCGATTTGCGGTGAATTATTCCTGATTTTTCTTCTGATCGCTCCGTTCCCTTTGAAGTCTAATTTCCCCCCGGCTCCTCCACCCTTATTTTTTCCCAAAGTCATCTCCAAACCGTAGCAGTAGCCCAGACTTTTCCTCTTCCTATTTCATGGCTTGAGCCCCACCACAAGTCTCGGGGGACGTTACTAAAACATGATAAGTAAGTGTCCCCGACCTTTGCGGGCCCCCGGGCACCTTGAATTTTCACCAAGCCATACCTGTGCACTCGAGAACAGGTTGAAAGACCTGATATCTACCCCCGGTCATCTCCCCATAGCCTCCGGGTAGCAAGTTTGATTACCCAGAACGCTAATTGGGGGGTAACGACCACCCCATCCACATTGGCCTTTTCCCCCCCCCCCCATTTTGCGGAGAAACCTCCTCCTCACATTCTATTTTCTAGCGTCCAGTTGGGTGTTTCTGGGGTGTCCTCGAATAAATACCCCCTCACTTTCCCCAACATTGGGGGAGTAAGTACGGAGTGTCTATTTCCCGGTGACCTCGTGCCCCCCCACTGGCCCTATGACCATAGTCTTAGGGGCACAATTTTCCTCCTCTCCCTATTTTTTCCCCCCTTATTTGGCAGGCCCCCCCCCCCATTCTCTTTGATTTTCAGAAGGTGTTAAAGACTTGGGGAGTCAGGCCCCACCCCCCCCCCCTTTTGGTTTTTTTCCGGGAGAGCACAAGTTGTTCTTCACCCCCACAACTTTTCAGGAGAATAACACTCCTCGAGTCGTCGCGTATTCTGAGGGAAACAGCAACTATCACGGGGGCTTCGGTCCCCCCACTCGGACTGTCTATTAAAATAACCAGCCCGCCGTCAATTCCCCTTCACTGTATACACCTTTACGAATATTTAACTCTTTCCCCCTCCCAGCGCCGGGTTTGGGTGAGTAAGTTGGCGGTGTTTTTGCTTGATGTGAGATGCGCTATTTTTCTAAAAAGTCGGAAGCCCTAAATGTTTTCTCCTTTGGATTTCCGATCTGACCCCCCGTTTCACTTAAACATTCTTTTACGTACGACTTTCACACATTCCTGAAACTAAGCTTTTTGAGACTGTGACCCACTCCAGTTTTTGTGTTAGACATCCATGTGCGACACCCAGTCCTCGTTGACAATTTTGTTCATTTTTTTTTTTCTAATTTCCAGTTTGTTATTTTAGTTACTACCGAACACATGGGGCTATGAAACGTGCTCTCCGGGACCGACATTTTTTTTGATCTGTCCCCCCCAGTTCGTTGATTTCCGATTGTAAGTGAAAGTTTATGGTTCCTTTTTTCCTCTCGGCATGACCAATGATGGAAGGGGGTGTGGGCAGTATGTTAACAACCGAGGCGGCGGCTGAAGCACAAGGAATGGTGAAAACAAGTCTTGTAGTTACTGGAGGCAACGGGAAGACTCTTTTTTAATGAGGGCTGGCAACCGAATGCACAAACATTCATTTAACAGGCGTTTTCAAGTAGATGTTCTTTTGTTTTTTGTGGTTCCCCTCTCCATTTCTTGAGGACCACTATATTTTCAAATACCGGAACTTCGCTGTGATTTTTTCCAGCATTTCGTTTTTCTTGGCTGGCTCAACGGGTTTTCCCTCTTTTTTTTGCGACCGAAGCTGGACCCTGTCTCCTTCCCGTATTACACAAGGATTTCCACCCCTTATTCTTGCAGGGTGTCCAATTGGCTTATATCAGTCTCCCCCTGGCGGGGCCCTTTTCTTTTCTTTGTACGTTTTTGGGAAAAGATTCCCTGGCACTTCTCCCGGGGCGCCATTTGGTGTAACTCCGTTCGCGGCAAAAAACGCATACAGGGTGGTTCCGTTTTTACATATTGTCAAGTCATTCTCTCTTTACCCCCCCACGGTGCATCTCCACTGGCCTTTTTCAGCAAATACAGAGGGACCATTCTGATGAGTTTCTTTTGTTTTAGAGGGGCAACTCATTATGCCTAGGCCGCCCCTCCATCGGGGTT
>Ga0179593_1320500_pt1 | contig 10619 bp, 9 predicted proteins | sample CZODoug2_1_08_16_FD_185931 | JGI IMG/M metagenome (GOLD analysis project Ga0179593, IMG submission 185931) | Vadose zone soil fungal communities from Angelo Coast Range Reserve, California, USA - CZODoug2_1_08_16fungal (PacBio error correction) | ecosystem: Environmental > Terrestrial > Soil >... | reverse complement strand
TCGTCCTCCATAGGGCCTTTTCTTTCCATGATTCCTCGACTCTTTGATTGTCCGTCTTAATCTGAGATCCCATGCCTCGCAAGACCGACTGACATTTTGGAAGTCCGGTACGACTACGGTTTTTTTTCTCCGGGTTTGTTAAGGAATCAGTGATCTTTCGCTATGTCTCGACGCAGATGTAGCGATCACCCCTTTTGAAGAGGTCCTCTTTCCTGACTCACCATCCGAGCTCCCTCTCCTGCCGAGAAGTCATCGCTATGTTTTCGTAGCTGATGGTCAGCTCTTGCCGGCGGACCCGAAGGGGCTGGTAAGGTAGCGCGGTCCGCCCTCCTTTGCGGTCCTGTAAGCTCTTTGCGCGATCGTCTGAGCGGGATCACAGTCAGTATCTACACAGGGCCTTCGGACTGCGAAGATGACCCCCAATTCTGTCGCTCTGGTTCTCCCCCTCCTTTTTTGTCTCCCCCCCTACTTTTCTCTGGTTACCTCCTTCACGCGTTTTTTTCCGTTTCCGTACTCCACTATTTTCTACGGCCTTGACTTCCCCCCTTAGTGGCATTTTAGGTCACGCTTCCTACTCCCTCTCAACCCCTCCTCCCCTCTATAAGTGGGGAGTAGTTATAACTTAAGGAAAGTAAGAGACGAATCCCTGAGTTTTGCCCCCCGTTTTAATCCTGATGCCCTTTGGATTTAAGCATCGTAAAGGGTTTTGTCATTGGGTTCCCCGTTTCGCTACGTTTCGAACTCAGTTTTAGGAGACATGCGGCGAGTACTGAATGCCCCTGGGTTGGTTGAAGCGCGGAAAATAGTAGCCCTTCTCCCACGCGGCATGCCATTAAATTCCGTCCTCGCCAATTCTTCTGTCGAACCTTCGGTTGTCTTTTTCTCTTCCTCCCCGGAGTTTCTCCTTTTGCCCCCCCCCTTTTGTTATAAACCTCCGTCCGGCGACCGCTGTCTAAAGCTCGTGCGGGCACTGCACGATTTTAAGAGATATGTAACCCTTTTTCGCTCTCCGCCTAACAAGTTGGAAATTCCCATGGATCTTCTTACTAGTTCCGTTTAAAGAAGAGGCCATGGGCGACCTTGCCCTGCGACTTCCTTCGTGATTAGTTCTTTTTGTAGGGACTTTTCCTTTTCAATAGGCCAGATTTCGCAGGCGCAGGTTGTGAAGTACCCTATCCAGGCGCGTCCCGCCGTCCGCTTTTCGTCGCCGAGAAGGTTGTCCCCTCTTTCCCCGTGCGTTTTTGACGCCTCTCTAATGGGGCTGTATCAATAGCCCTTCCTATCGTGGCGCGCGCTTTTTGATCCTTGTGTCCAGGAGTTGAGAGTTGGTCGTATCCTCATCGGCGGACTCTGGGTTTACGACAATCCCCCCGTTCAACCCCAATGTCTAGGGTTAGTATTGGTCCCCCCCCCTATTTCCCTTCTCCTCTCGGTGACTTTTTATTAGCAGCGGTTAACGGGGCCACACTTCCCTGCCCGAGGGACCTGCGTTTGCCCCGTAGACGCGCGTTTCCTCGAAAAGACAACGCGTTCCAAGTACCTATCTGGAATGGCTCATTGTTCACACTTTTCGCCTTTTTTTCCCTCTTCACAATCCCCCGTAGATTCTTCCTTCTGGAAGCTTCTCTATTAGTTGCTCTCCCCACCCACGCGTAGGGTTAACCATTTCCCTCCGTTCCCTCGTGGATTCTTAGTCTTTTTTCTATTACTTTCTCTCCCCCGCGTTTGTATTCCCTCTTTCATCGTCATCAGCGTCAGCCCCACAGCTACTTGGCTCTGCCTCTTCCCCTACCGTCGCTGGATGTATTTCGTTCCATCCCAGGACTGCTGTGTCGACTTTTCCTTTCTTCCACGTTGGCCTCTCCCCCTCTTTTAGACAATGTGTTCTCCCTCTATATTCCCCATTTTCCAACGACGATATGCGAACTCGGTGTGACAAAACCGGATCGTGACTTATTTGTAGTAAGAGGCGTTTGGAGTTGACATTAATATTCTCCTCCTTTGTTGTTGGTTGATTCTCATGTCGCCCAATATATTGCCCCCCCCAGAGTTTCCCACGAATATTTTTTCCCCCCCCCCCCTCTACTGTTTGTTTGCCACTCCTTCAACGGTCCAGAAGTCATGGCCCTGGGCGCGTCGACCCTGTCGCGTTCCTTCTCTCGAACCATTAGGCCCAAAAGATCGTTCTCTTTTTTTTCTTTTCATGCACTTTGCCATACCCTTCCTTTCCTTTGAATTGTCCCCCCCCTTCCTGAGTCTTTGGGGGCAATAATGGACGCTTTGTCCCCTCTCGCGCCCCTTCCTCTTTTTTAGCACGCTACCACGCCTGAAGGATCCCGGATTGCACGGACTGTTCCCCGAACCCGTCCCCTTTTGGGGGCGAGAAAGTCGATCTTTTAGTACGTCTCCCCTCTCTGTCTCTCCTCGGGTGAGTTTGATTGAACCTCCCCATTGCCCCCGGGATTTACCAGCTCTTAAGCCCCGGTTCTTTATCAGCAAACTTTTGGCGGCTACGTCCCCTGTTCTCCCGGTTTACTTACGTCCGGCAATCCCCCCCCTTTATTCAAATTTCCCCTCCTCGCGCTCAGATATTCCATGAAGGTGCAATCACCACCTAGACATGGTTTGAAACGTTTTGCGTGCACCCTCCGCCTCTCTTTTCTTCTACATTCCTGCCCGCCCTTAACCCTCATTTGATAGAAAGTATAAACCCCCCCCCCCCCCGAGCTCTCTTCTCTAGAAGGTTCAGCCTCCAGGGGAGACCGTCCCGTTTTTTCACTCCTCTTTCATCCAGACCGGCGTGCGGCAGGCGAGCTATGGGCCTCTGTCTTTTCCTACCACCCCCTTGGCGTTTTCTAGACTTAATGGGACCCTCCCCCCCCTCGCTTCTATCCGACTACGTTAATTTCTAGCAAGGACGGCCTCGGCGGATTGTGGGACCCGGCAAGAATTTTTTTTTATCCTGTCCAGCGGGACCTCCGTTGGAGTGAGCGAGCGTCGTACCCATTTACTTTTTTCTGTGAATCCTTTCACCGGAACCGGCACCGACTTGTCTCTCCCCCCCTTTTTTTTTCTCTCCGACTGTCTCCCCGAACTTGGAGTAAGGACAGCAGTCGTGTCAATCGCCCCGATTGTTTCCTCAGACGGTCGATTACCCCCGACCGGGTCAGGCCCCTCTCTATTCTTCTTTTTCTCGTCTAGTTTTGGACGGTTCACAGAAACTTGTATGGTTACTCTCGAATTTTTTCCCGACCGGCGCTCACGTGATCTTACTGATTTCCCATCTCCGCAGAGCAGAACGGCTGAACCTGAAGCTTCATTTTTTCACCTCATCTTACTTTCGACTTTGATTTTTTTCGGAACAGTTAATCTCCCCCTTGACTGGGACTTCTTCCTCTAAGTTTCCTCGTTGTGAAGGAGAGGTTATTCGCGGTCCTCCTCCTTCCCCCCGCCAAGTCACTCTCTCATGCTCGTGTCTGCGGCCCCCTACCCTCGTTTAGGCAAGGTCTCTCAAAGTTTTTTTACACAATGTTGGAGCTTTTTGACAATTCCTTTTTGAGTTTTCTTGCCCGCTTTCCTCCCTTTCGGCACCGACTGTAGGATCTTAAGCCGGTGACCCCTATCGTGGGTCACGGGCCTTCCGTGTTTGCGGCCCGTCTCTAACGGAACCAAATTCGATTTTTCCCTCCCCGGTACCGTCCCTTTGCTACCATCATTCCCCCTGCCTCGGTGCTTCGGCTCACTTCTTATCTCGGATTCGAGCCCTTTCGCGTCCTCGCCGCTTATCGGCCCAAGCGTTTTCGATCCATCTCCACGTACCCAAAGTCGGCCGTCCCCCCCTTCCCGTCTCCCTGTTTACAGCCCTTCATGTATGCTCGGCTTTCCACATTTATCGCCTTCTGGTTGCTTAGTCGTAAGATTCTTTTTTCCCAGCCCTCTGGAGGCGAACGAGCGGTCCGCGCCTGTTCCTTTGGCTCAATGAGCTGTTTACCTCTATTCCTCCAAGGTTGTACATCGGCCCTCGTTACCTGCACACAATCAGGCCCTCTTGGCCCCTTTCCGACGGTTCCTGATCTCGGCCTTGGTTCTGAATCCTCTTCACCCCCGATCCACCCCCAACCCACCTGAGATCCGATTCTTTTACTTCCGTTGCAATTTCGTCGAAGATTGTGGCCGGACAACTTGTTGACATGGGATTTGGTTTACTGCCGAATTGCGCTTGGCTTGATTTCTTTTAGACTCATTTCTTGGATGTAGAAGATGACAATCCTGTTCCCTTGCGCGTGTTCCTTCCTTTGTCTCCCTCAGCCAACGATCAAGGGATTTTTTTCCCAAGGTGTTCTGAGGGTTTCAGCTCTCGAGATCTGAGAAACGCGACAGGCGGCCGACGTCCTGACGCGGATCGTTTATTTTTGGCTCTCTGCGTTAGTTAAGACCTACCCTTCACGCGGTCTGGATTATTGTGGTTGCCGTATCGCCTAGCCTGCCAACTTTTCCTTCTTTGTTAATACGTACCTACTATCCACAGCCCCGCAGTCTCGACGCAAAGCCGTTACTCGTTATCGTGCTGTAGTGGACCCGAAATTCCCTCCCACTCGGGACCTTATGCGGATTCTACTTATCCAGTTCGGTATCTGACTTGAGGTCCTTCACTACTGTTCACTTCGCTTTATTACCCTCTCTGACTTCCCTCTTCCTCTTTTGACCTTTCCCGGATTACCCATAATCCCGACCAGTTCCCCCCGACACCATTAGGGCCGAGAACTTTTATTATCTTCAATCTTCCCCTCTCATGAAGAAACTAGCTTATCCCCAACCCCTCTCTCTTTCACTTACTGACGTCCCGGATAATAATGGATTCCCTGCTTCTCATACCCTCCCCCCTTTTTTGTTGTTTGTTGAGCTCTATTCCATTTCGGTAAGCGCGTATTACCTGACCTTTGCTACATCTTAGGTTTTTGACCCCCTGGGATGATTCCTTTTGTTATAGGTGCAAGATTACTTCCCCGTTCGCGGCCGGCGGTTCCCTTGTTCCGGGCTGGACCCTGTTCCCTGCCCTTCCTCCGCGCCGGTTCTATCACTGCCGCCTTCCCTCGCTCTTAATCTTCTCGTCCCGACGTTTCCTTTTCGGTCGTTTCCGGCCTCCCTAACGTCAGTCCACCCCTTTTTCACTTTCTCGGAGCGCTCTCCCTCTTTTTCCCCGGTTTGGCGATTCAGCCATACCCGACCCACTTTTTTCTTTTTCTTCCCCTTCTCCCTAGCTGAATCCCATGGATTTTGTTTATATTGTCCCCCAAGAGTCTCCGGTTTGAAGAATTTAGGATTTAATTTCACTGCTTTCCCCAGATGAATAATCCCAGAGTGAAGTTGTTTTAGGGAAGATCGGTCGGTCCCAGAACTCCCAAATAAGAGTATCGAGAATGTCCGCTCCCCCGACTCGATAGCTTTTTCCCCCTAGTTACCATGTCCTCCGAACATCCGCAACGTCACTTCTGGATTATTTAAAGGCGGACTGATTGAGCCCCTCCGACCGAACTTTCTGTTGTCCGATCGGCACCCAAATTTCTAGCAATCCGCACGAAAATTAAAGAAACTTCCGCGGCCCGCCCACCTCCGCCGTCACCATTGGTTTTCACCTTTCTCGCCCTCGCTGTGTCCACGGCGATTTGGAAGGCATCGGCTCTCTTCTGGTTTGTTGTGGTTTCTTCTGTTGATTGATCTTCAGTCTTTTCCCCACCTGGTGTGCCGAGTCGTCTACGGTCGCCCCAGCGCGCCGTCGCTATTGTTTGTGTGCATTTCAGCGTCGCCGCCCTTTTCACCTTGTCCCTCCCCCCTTTCCGGTGCAGATCATGACTTGGAGGGCGCTTCCCTTCCAGGTCCTCCCTCTGGCCGCCTGTTAGTCCTTGTTCTCAAGACACTTCTTGATCTTTACCGTCGAGACGGCCGAGATACTTTTTAGACAGTCACTGCTTTGCACCTTCGCCTCGGCGACCGGTCGCGTTGTGCTCTTTTTTCCGGCTCCGGTTGATGTTTGCTCGCCGCAGACAGTCTTCCGCTCCCATGCCTGTGTGAGTCTTGGGGAAAGTACATCATTCTCTCCCCCCGATTCTTATCGAAGATGTGAATGTGTCTCTCTTTTCAGAGAATCGGTGCCCAGGCCCAACCTCCGGGGAGTTTTATGTAGCGAGGGAAGACTTGACCGTTCCCCTGTCTCACGTCCATATGTCACCGCCCTTCGATGTTGAGCCGGCGACAGTCAGGGCTTTTGCTCTATTGCAGCGTGCCCCCTCCCTGCAATGCTGTCTTATCTTTTCGGCTCCGCCTCGCTGTGTATTTTTCAACCCCACCGGTCTCCCCTCTTTCTGACATTCGGCGTTCGCATTCCACACTACGCGCTTCTCCCCCCGCCCGTTTTTGGGAGGATCAGCTTCCACCCTCTGTCCTGAGTTGCCCGTTTTCCCGTGGTAGCTCGTCGCCGTCCGGAACTTCAGCGTACGAAAGCCGGTCTAATCCTGGGATTTTTGCCCGTCGTCCGGTCCGGTGAAGGTTACTGTCGTCTTCTTGAGGAATCGTTGTTCCCCCCCGAGAACCCAGGCTCCGAGGAGACCTTTTGCTTCGAACAAAAAAACAAACACAAAGGGGAGTAGTCATCCACTTTTTTGCGGGTCCACCTCCCTCCAACACTTAGCCGTAGCCCGCTGTATCTCTTTTTTTTTCCCCCTTTCCCATTGATATCCCTGACGTGTCCTAAGTCTTTTTCGATTCCCCACTCCCCGCCCCGGCCGGCCGTGGCGTGTTTACCTCGCACTTGAGACTGGCTTCCTTCATCTTGCTCTTTTCTTTTTTTGTTGAAGGAAGGATTCAGAGCTTGATAGTCATTTTTTCGCGAACCCAAATTTTCGTCCAGCCTGATATCTCACTCTTTTGTCCACACCGTGAGCTCCTTGTTCCTTTGGCTCCAGTTTTCTAGCCTCTTTTCGTCGGGATTTCGTTGAGCTCCTCCCAGTTCTGTGGGCGGATACCAGTAGTCCCTTTTTCACGCGCTTTGGTTGGCTTCCGCGAACCTCCTTTGTCATTAAATCGATTTAAGGCCTTCTTTCCTTTTCTAATTCCCTCCCCTTCTCTCTTCAGATTTTTTTATGGTGATCCGGTCGAGTCCCACTCCGTTGGGTGCTCGGATGTTAGTCAGCCAGTTCGGGCGTGAACGCGGAAAGGGGTCTCCGAAACGAGACCCCATGTCCTTCGTTGTTTTTAGTTCTTGCCCCATTTCTTTGACAGATTCTTGTCTAGGTTATCCGCTCTTTACGGACAATTACCTTTTGCTCGCTCCGGAACAGGCGCAGCCGTTCCGCGCCTTTGATGCCCATTTTTAAGCCACAAGAGTTTTTCGAGCCCTCTGTTAGTGTTACCCCTATATACCCTCTCTCCTTCGTTTCCCTCTTCCCCTTCCCGGGAGTTCGTACTCGCGTCCCGTTCAGACCCCACCCCTCTCTTTCTTTTTCTTTTTTCACATCCTTGCAATCCGTATGATATTTGTGTTTTCCTCTCTCCGGTCCCCTCGTAGGTAGTTATTCAGCGTCCTGAGGCTGCCCAAGCCCGAAGACGTTCGTCTGTCCCGGCACGTCAGACGGGGAGCTTTCCTTCCATGCGCGCTTTCTGACGATCGTTCCTAAGTTTCCCCCTCATCCCCTCCCCCTTCCCCCCGTGTATCGCGCCCAGCTCCTTAACGCGGATCTGACGTGAGGTATTTCCAGAACAACAGCGCATTGCGTTCTTTTTTTTGCTTGGGAGGATATGTTCCTCCCTTCCTTTTTTATCCTTTTTTTGGTGTTTGAGGAGCTGTCGTAACCATATAATGCCCCTTTGCGCTCCTCCCCAGATTTCGCTGACCATTTGGGCCCCCACTACCCTTTTCAGATCGCGTTTGGACGTTGAAACCTCAGGTCGCTCTGCTGGCGATCTAAAGTTCCACTCCCTTTCCCCATCCCCTGCTTGAAATAATTCTCTGCTTGGGGCCGTGGTCTTCCCTCCGTCTGGCTTGGCTCTTGACCTTTTTCCCTGATGAGCTCCGAAGCCGTGTCTGGGCCCGTAGGCTAGTTAACTAACCCCGAAAAACCTGACTTTCTTAGTGTCCCCGATTGCCCCTGGACGAGTTTGTTTTGGTTCCCGCACGCCACGCGTTTTCCGGTCGCCGCCACTCAAACAACCCTTGCCGGTCGGTGCTCGTTTTGAAGAACGTTTGACACGACCTATAGTTCTCGCCCCCTTTTTCGTGTTAACTTTGGTTTTGGTGTTCGTTTCTCACTTCTGGATTCGTTTTTTTCGTTCTCCACCGTTGACAGTTCCGTTTCCTCACGGAATCGTTCCTAGATCACGCGCGCTCAGGGGTGGTTTTCGGAAACCCAGGGCGAACCTTCCCCCTCGAATGTATGACCAGTTTGCGTGGCAGACTTTCTTTCGCCGCGCTCTGCACCACCCCCTTCCACCCCCCGCCTTGGGCTCCCTCCTTTTTTTATTAAAAGAGACCATCTTGATTTCGATCGCCGCAGTTATCCTTGCTCCCTTCTGGTAACTTTGTATCTGTACAACATTCTGCGGTTTCCGCCGTAGTCGCGGGACTCGCGCCGCCCCCCTTGTCCTTCCAACCCCCTGCTCGGCCGATAGGAAGGACACCAGTAGACTTTTTCACCTCATTTTCCTCGTTTTCCTTTCTCGCCCCCCCTTCTCCTTTTGCCCTTCGGTTGGCACCCTGACGATGTCTCGCCCTCTGTTCGGTGCCCTAAAGTTTGTAGTGCCGCCTTTAGCCGTTTTCGGCTCCAGTGATCTTTCTCTTTCCTGGCCGTTTCCCCTGTCAGCGACGAAAAACGACTGTTTCTCAGTCCATTGTTAACAGCCCCTGCCGTCAGGCCCGGGTGACCACTTCCGACCTCCTCTTTCACCCTTTCCGATAGGGTCTGTAAGCTTTTTTGGCCTAGATACTCGCGGTCCTTCCGTTTTCTACCGTTTTTCCTCGGGAGGCCCTCCATTTCTTAGTAACCTCGAGCGGTCCTCCGGCTTGGGATCGACATACGCGTACGACGCCGACGCACTGCGATCTTCCCCCGCACAGCTTAGCCCCCGGCTTGACGGCCATGTTTTTCAGTTCGTATATAGTCTGCCATTTAAGGTGACTACTCTCCACGACGAATTCTCGTTTCTCGGTCTTCGTCCTTTCCCCTCCCTATCCTCATTCCACACGTCAGGAAGTTTTTTTGTTGCCGGCCCCCCCCACCTCCACCCTTTGTAACGTCCGGAACCTCCCCACAGGTTTGCGCCTGAGCTTCTCACGAAAATTGGCCTTTTTCCGCTGCCTCCCTGTAGAAATACTGAATGTCTTCAATAAATAGCCGAACTCCCACGCTTTGAGTGGATCCCAGGCCCCAAGTTTCTCCCTGCGTCCCAACTACCCTTCTCGGTGCCCCCTCCGGCACTCGCTGTACAATCTCTAACCCCGCGGGCTCTTTGGCGATTTTGGTTCTTCGGATTGTTCGTCGCCTGCCTTGTTCCCCTCACCGGCCTTCGCGGCTCGCTTCGGAGAAAGGACTCTGCGGCGTCCAACTCTTCACCCGATAGAATCGGACCTCTTACCTGGAAGTTTAAATGTCATGTATCCCTTATGTAAAGTTCTTCGCCGGCCGGGCTAAGATTTTCACTCTTTTTTGGAACAAGGTCCTAGCCTTGGCGCGATTGCGGCGCTGGCTCCCTTGCGCGCATACCTCCTTCCCACGAGTCTTGAATTCGAGTTACCTCCCCGGTCGGAGCGATGCTTCACACCCCCCCCATAGCGGACGGTTGCCTCTGGAGAAGGCCTTGTCGCCGACCTTCCCCTCCGCTTAACCTCCTTATCGTCATCCCCGATCAACACCCCCTTCTCGCGCCGATGCCTGTATATTTTGCACTGCTCGTCTTTGCCCTCTGTGTACAGAGGCTTTGGGGGTGCCTGTTGAAGGTCGTTCTCTTTTCTCGTTCTCGAGCAGGAGCGGGCTTTTTCGATTTTCACTCCCCTGTTTTTCGGCTGAGCTTTTCTCGTTAGCCCAAGAATCTATTTGCAGTTTTCTTTGTTTTTTCCCTGTGATAATTTTCTGGGGACGACGCTGACTTTTTTCTATTTCCAGACCCGTATGCTCGTTCTTGAGTTCGGCCCTTCCCTGCTCCGAGGACGCCTTTCACCGCGTCGGAGTCGCGTTTGCCCTGGACCGGCCTTTGGCCCCTTTCCGAGTCGACCGTGCATTTTCGGACATCTACCAGTTTTCCGCCGTGCCTTCCCTTCCGCGTTGGTTTGTGCGTGACTGACCTTGAGCCTAAGTTTTTCGCCGCGGATGCGGTTCGAATTAAGTCCTTGAGTCGACTCTTTGTGCTCCTTCCCGGGCCATAATCACGGTTCCCATCCGGAATTTTCCAGTGGCTATGTCCCTGCTCCCACTCTGTTTGAACAAGCGGAGCGGTACTTTTGTCCCAAGCCCTGCTAGGCTTGCCTGCGTTCAAATTGACGGCACGAACTGGGTATGTCGTGACGCACGCACCATCTCGTCCACCAAATATATGTTCTCCCTACGTTGATTTCGCGTACCTCCTGTATT
>Ga0179593_1310817_pt1 | contig 10619 bp, 16 predicted proteins | sample CZODoug2_1_08_16_FD_185931 | JGI IMG/M metagenome (GOLD analysis project Ga0179593, IMG submission 185931) | Vadose zone soil fungal communities from Angelo Coast Range Reserve, California, USA - CZODoug2_1_08_16fungal (PacBio error correction) | ecosystem: Environmental > Terrestrial > Soil >... | reverse complement strand
CGATCTCGGTCAGGGCTGTTTGCATGTTACCACTCACTTGACCGGTTGTTGGGTCTGGTTCTCTTGACTCCCTATGTTTTTTTTTCCTCGTTGTTGAAATTTTGAGACACTTTTTTGAATTGCCGGGGATGGGTGGTGCTCCACCCATGCTTTCACCCCCCTTGGTTCAATCTTCTTTGAAATTTCATTACGGAATGGTTTCCTCTTTTTTTCCGGGCTTTGTCCCCTTCTTCCCCGTGATCCCCCTAACTTCAGCATCGTCCAGAAATTTGGGCGGACATGCACCGTTTACGAACCACTGGGCTGACAGGTTCTGTTTTTTTACTTTGGTTGCTGTGCATTGCGGCCTGGGGTGGGGCGGGCCCGGGTCCGAGATTTGCGTAGAACGGCCGGTCACGTGTCTCCTCTTCTAACATGTGGCGAGCGAGATTCCCCGGGGGGTGTCTTTTTTTGCGATTCCGTTCCTTTTTGCTGCCCTCCCTTTCCCTTTTTTCCCTACGAAGAGGTTGTTCGGCTGGGCCCCTTACGGCGTCGACTGGCGCCGGAATCCCTCTTTTTTTTTTTCATGGATTTCTTCCACTTCTTGTTTCCCCGTCCCGTCCTTTTACAATAAGTCACCCCGTTTTTTTTTCGGGAAATGCGTGCTGGCCAGCCATTGACGGCCAACTTTCTGGACACTTTGGCGGGGCCCCTTGGCCCCTTCCTTTCACAGGCTTTCCCCTGTTTATTGACCCCCCCGTTACGGGGGTTGCTTCTATCGTGGGAGCCGTTGGCCAATGATTGCTTTTCTCTCTCGGTACCAACGTCCCTTATTGTCTTTATCGGCTCCTCTTTCCTGTTCTGGAATGGGGGACCTTTTCTTCTTGTCCCCCGACCTTTCTGGCATTATCTGGACCTGGTGGTTTCGATTACGGGCCCTTGGTCGGGCGTTATCCTTCCCCCGCTGGATATGTGCCTCCGTTTCCTCTCAGGCGGTTGTAAAAAATTCCCCATTCCCCATCCCCCCTTTTTCAAACCCCTACTTCTTTGGTCGAGGGCCGAAGTATCAAACACGGCGGAGACCACCTTTTTCGTGCCTTCCCGACCCCTGGTCATCGGTGTCTTTCGTTTCACCCCCCCTTCCGGTTGCCTTTCTTTTTCTTTTTTTGGAATGAGGCGTGTCCTCCTGAGAATATACATCTGAGGGGGCCATCGTCAGTACCTTCCATTTCTTTTTTTTTTTCAAGTGCCCTTTTCTTTTTTCTTGGTTCGGGCCCGGAAAACTTCCGCTGTCCCCTTCTCACCATTACGACCTCCCCTCCATTTGTTTCCCGTAATTGGCCGGGGTCCGGGTAACCCCCCCCCGGACGGTTTACACAACCCCCCCTTTCTTTCCGAGCTTTTTTGTCCACCCCGCGTTCCCCAACCGCGCTCCGGCGGGCGCGACCCTTGCTGACACACAACTTTGCATTTGTGTTCTTAGTGGCCCCCCAACAGCCGTGTTTGCGTTGTCGCGATGACTTCTAACTCTCTTCCTTATGGAAAGCCCTTCGCACACCCTCCCTTCTCTTTTTTTTTTTTCTTTTGGAGCGTCCGTGTCAAAGGTTCTGCCCGAATTCACAGGAAAGGTCCCCCCTATGATTTCTCTAAGACCCTTATCCTACCACGTCTGGGCAAACCCCTTTTCCCTAATAAAAACCCCTCTTTTTCGGCTCGCAGTAGCCAAGGAAGTCTCATGATATTCAGGCGCGGTTTCTGGGCTCCGGATGGCCCCTTTGGGTCCCTCCCCGCCCATTCCCTTTCCCCTTTGTTTTTTCAATCCTTTCTGACCTGGTTCTTTTTTTTTTGATCTTTCTTTGAGGCCGTCTTGCGTTCTGTCAATTCGATTCCCTTTTTTTTCAAGGACGTTTCCCTTTCGTGACAGCGTTTGGACTCTTTGCCTTCTTGATGATGCTGAGCAGCGTTTTTTTGGCAGCTGCGCCAATTCTTTCTTTTTAAAAGACGCTTCCTTTTTTGAATGCGTCCCCTTTCCTTCCCCAGGGATGGTGGCGCCTTTTTTGGGCGAATGGGAATATTTTGCTCCTCCGTTGCCGCTCCCATTTTTCTCCGGTTGCTTCGTTGGTCAATCACCCGTATAATGAAGTTCGATCTTTCTGCCCGTTCCGACGGGCAGCGTAAGGTTCTGGGTATGAATACTCCCCCCCTCTTTATTCTATAGGCCCGCGTCCAAGCGGGAAGTAAGTCGGTTTACCCTGATTCTCCCCCCCCCAGGACTTTCCCTCTACTTTCCTGAGGTAGCCCCTTTTGCGTTTCCTCTTCTGTTTCGGTTTTTTTGAAAAAACTGCGTGTTTACCCCCCAATCCCATATGGCGTTCTTCTTTCCTCGTTCCGGCTTGTCCGTTCTTGCGCCCGTTGCACCCCCTGGTAAAACTGGATTGCCCCCTTTTTTTTTTTTTAAAATGGTAGACGCTGTTTTTTTTTTTCCCCGGGCCGCATCGCCCGCTTATTTGTCGGAACCCGTTGCATGAAACTTCCAGTGTGCGAGATACGGGGTGAAGAGTTCTGAGGACCAGCCAGTTTCCTTCGAGGCCAGAGTTGCTCCTTTGACAGTTCGCGCGTTATTGGACTTTCACCTGTAGTGGTTGACAGTCATTTTTTTTCCCCCTTCCCCTTAACGCTTTTGGGTCCATCTTTTTTCTTTTTTCAGATCCCCCCTTCCCCCTTTATTCGTATTTCTGTTGAAAAAATATTCTCTGACGGCTGGCGCACGCCGCAGTAGGTTTGATTTTTTTTTCTTTCTCCCCCCCATACAAAAGTTTGGTCCCTCCCGCACCCCCTCACAAGGTGACACAGGCCCCTTTTATCCCTGGTTCCTTCGTATTTTCCCGCCTGGTTCTTTCTTTCTCCCTCCCCCCAATTCAGAAAAAGTGCGTTACCCCCTTTCTAGGGGGTCTTTCCTTTATTGGATCTTCGGACGATTTCCTAACTCCCCAGCCCTTTAATTTAACGTGGATCTCTGGTGCGCTGCGATTCGATGTCACGGTTCCTCCCTTTCAGTGACGACTTTCCTTTTTTTTCATTTTTTGCATATTGTCTTACCGAGACACTGGTTGCACTACGGAATCCATCGATGTATCCGACTTTGTTTCTTTCTTGCAAATGTCTGGGCATTCCTATTTTGTTCCTTGGCTTATTTCGCCGACGGAGCGGTTTTTTTTACTTCCGCTTTTTGCCTCCGGCCATACCTTCCTTTTCCCCCCCCCCACGAAAACTGGCGAGGTCTCTCCTTTCCCTTGGGCCCAGGCGGCGACGCCCTTAGTCTTTCTACCTCCTGTTGTGGTCGCCAGCTGAGGAGTCCCGCGTTTTTTCGTGGATCGAAACCACTTTCCCTCCCCCCATAATAAACGCCAGTCCCCTTTCTGGACTTTTTGAGCTTCTTTGATCCACGGCCTTTTTCCCCCCTCTTTGGGATTGGTAAACGTCTCTTAACTGATCCCCAATGTGTGCCAAATGAATGCCTCTTGTTTTCAACCGAAGCCACCCGCAGGCGTCCAACATTAAACACCCCTTTTCTTTTTTTTGCCTTGTTTGTTTTTTTTTTTACCTCTGATACAGTTTAAAATGGATTGCTTACAGGCCCCTTTTCCAATATTTAGTGGTCTTGGGCACCGTGATCCTTCTTTTTTTTAATTCTTTCCCCCCGTTTTGGTTTTTTTGAGATTCACCCCTCCCATGGAGAAATCGATACGTCATTCTGTTCGTTCCTCCCTTCTCTCCCCTTTCCCGTTGTTGGTTGCCCTCTTTTTTTCCCCTTCCCTTATGCTGATTATCCTTGGATTTTCCTCCACAAAAAACCCAATGTGTGGCTTCCCCTTAATGGACCCACTTCGACAAAACCATAACTTACCTATTCCTTTCGATCTGCGGTCCAACCCCCAATTTTTTTTCCCCCCTCCCTTTTTTTCCTTTTGTTTTTGTCCCAGTTTTTGTGTTGGTCGTTCCTTTTCTTGGGGAAGTTGTGCTTTTTTTTTAGCTTTGGTCGCTTTTCGGTCCTTGGTTTTTCCCCCCCAACAGATTCCTTTTTTCCCCTTCCAGGGTGGGCAGTGGTTTGCCCCCCCAATTTCCCACTCTGAATTTTTCGTTTCTTGTCTTTGCTTTTTCTGTTTTTGCACGCCTTTATCCTTTTTCTGTTCTTTCCTTACTTCTTCGTTTCTCCGTCTCTCTTGTTGATTTCCTTCCTTTCCTCATCGCCCTTTTCGGACGCGGGTCTTGGCCCTTTATAAGAACCAGGCATTTGGTCCGGTTTTTTCCATTTTTTTTCCGTCTGCTCCGTGCCGGTCCTGCACAATCTTTTTTATGACTCAAGACGTTTCGATATATTCGTGATTTTTTTCGATTTTCTTGACAAACCCAGGGGCGGCGCTCACCCTCTCGGCCCCCCCCCCTCTCCCCCTCGCGGTACCGATGCCCTTTCTCTTTTTTTCTTCCCAGCGTATCTTTGTTTCATTCCCGACTGTAAGTCAGCTCCCAGATCCCCGTCTGCAAGTTTATGGTTTTTTGGCTTTTTCTTTTTTTAAAATCTCCTTTTTTTTCTCCACATTGCCCAGACACTTCCGAGCATTTTTTCTCCCCCTTTTTCCTCTTTTTTTATAGGGTCTTCCAACCTTTTCCTCCCTTCTTTTCTTTTAATTTTTCGGGCTTGCAGCAGGTCTCCCTCATGGGCCTTTCTATTTGCTTTGGTTTCGCAACTTTTTCTTTTGCTTTTCCTTCCCTGATCCTGTTCCTCTTTTTGCCAGTCCCTCCTTTTCCTCTTCCAAAGGATATTTGTCTTCCCAATAAGATCCCCCGGTGTTTTCCCCTTAATCTCAACTCCCTGTCTGTGGGTGACCCACGCTTCTTTTGAGGTCCCGTTCCCGCGTCACCACATTTTTTTTCTACATATTAAAGCTCTCTACAAAACATTTTTTCCCAGAAATATGTTTTACCCTTTGTTCCACCCCTCCTTTTTCGTTCCGATTTTATCTAATTTTCCCCCTCACTCCTTTTTTCCTCTTTCGGAACTGCATTTCACAGATGTTTCGTGCGTTGGTTCCTTCTTAGGGATCTTTCTGCCTTTCCCCCTCGATTTTTCTTTTCTAGTCCTTTTCCCCCATATTTTCAGTGTTGTTACCATTTCTTTTTTTTCAATTCGGCCATCCTGTAATTCCTTTTTTTTTTGTCAGCTCTCTTCTCTTTCCGCGTTTCCGTCTCCTTTTCCCCTTTGAGTCGCGCTTACTCCCGTTAATTTTTGGCCAAGTTCTTTTCTCTGGTTGTCTTATCCCTGCCACCGTTTTAAATTTTCGGTGGCTTTCCTCCTCTCTCCTGAATTGCTTTTTTTCCCCTACTCCCCTTCCGCTGACGTCGGGACCTTCCCCCCTAAGATCGTTTGTTTCCTTTTTTTTATACGGTGATGTCCAACGCGACGTCGGGCGTCTCTTTGATTTCTTCCCCCCCCTCCCGTCCAAGTTCGTCCACCTTCTTCCCCCCATCCGCTGAAATGCTTTTTTCCCTCAAAGTGACCTCCCCTGTCCTGTTATTTGTTTTGTGCAGCAGTTTTTTTTCCCCCCCCTTTTCGTCTTAGTGCTTTTCCCCTCTCGTTTTTTTGCTCACCCCATTTTTCCAAGAAATGGGTCCCCCCCTCCATGCTGGCGGTTCTTTTTAACGCGTGAATTTCCTTTTCCTCGATCGCTTTTTTTTTTTCCTTGCGCCTTCCGGTCCTCTTCCTAAACTTTTCCTCCTTCCCCGTCTTAGTTGCACATTTCAAAGTGTCCTGTTTCTTTGTTATGTTCTTTCTAGGGCGATTTTCTTTTTTTTTCTGTAACCTCTCTAATGATCTTCTTCTTTTCTCTTGTTTTCTCTTCCTCTTCTTGTGGGTGTCTTTTCTCTTTCCCCCGTTTGCGGTCTATCCTGTTTTTTTTCCTTTTTCATTTTGACCCTTTCCTCTGGTGGCTAAGAAAACTGACCACCCATTCCTTTTGGGCGTTCTTTCCTTTTTGTTTGGCATACTGTTCCTGACTTCTCCCCATCCCCTCGCACACGCACCGATTGGTCCTGCCACACCTTCCCTCTTCTGGAATTTCCCCTTACGCCGCCTCATTCTTCTTTTTTGTGTGCCCGCTTTTTCAACCCTGCGCCATTCAGGTTTTCCCGTACGGTGGGCCCGCCTTCCCGGCCAAGTTCCTTTTTCACCTCACTTTTTTTCTTTTTGCGTCTTTTCTTTTTTTTCTTCTTCCTACTTTTGTCGGTCCCGTTCCCTATCGGGCTTGCCCCATAGGTTGGTCCACTTTTTTGGTCCTCTTTTCCCCCCAGCAGGGTTTTATGACTTTTTCTTTGACAGTGCCTTTTCATTTCCCCCCTCGTTTTTCAACGGGGTTTTTTTTTTGTTTTTAGTTACCTTACCTCTTGCTGGCGCAGGCGGCCCTTTAGGTGTGCATTTTGATACTCTGCATCCGTTCTGCCCAAGATGATATTTCCCGTGTTTTTTTTCCCCCGCTGTTTCGCTTCCCCTTTTTTTCCCTTACTGTTTTCATCGTTCCGCTTGACCCCCGTCCTCAAGACAGCGGCTTTCACGAAGTAGGTTCATTTTGTGAACTGAATCTTGTGTGCATTATTCTCCCCTTTTGCCGGGGCTCTCTTTTTCCCTTTTTTCTCGGACTTTTTCACTCCCTAGATTAACCTCGGAGGTCGGTGCTGAAGGGAAGGCCACCCCTTTCCCTCCCACCAGTCCTTCTTCTGTAAAAAGTGACCTGTTGATCTTTTTCCTTTCTTTTTCCCCCCCACTTTTTTCCCCAGGTGTTTCCTTTTTGTCACAGATTCCTCAATTTCGATTGCGGCGCAGATCGACTCCCTTGGACTTGTGGGCCCCGACCACACCAATCTTTTTTCTTCCCCCTTCCTTTTCCCTTTTCCAGCTCCCCTTTACGCTTTTGTAGTTATCTTGGCAGGTCTGCCGGCGTGTTCTTACCCTGCTCCCTTTGAGTTTTTTTTTCACGGATGGCCAACTGCTCGTTTCCCCTCTCACCATTTTTTCCCAAAAAACATTTTCTTTTCCCCCTGGCCTGCGTTCGTCGTGTCAGTGTGGTCGCCCTTTCTGACCGATTGATTTTTTCCGGTGGTTTTTTTTTTTGAGTCTCCTTGGTCCCCGTTCCCCCCACTTTGCTTGCAAATTTTTCCACGTCGAATGCGCTCGGAAAAACAGCACCCTTGTCCTTTAGGTTCCCAAAACCCCCTCCCCCCCAGTTCTTTTTCGCATTTTTTTTCTTTTTCTCCCGTGACAAATTCAACGTCCACTCGAACCAGATCAGTCTGACTTTCTTCCCCAGGCGTTTTAAGATATTTCTTCTATCCTTTTTCCCCCCCCCCCCCCCGTTTTTTTTCTCCGTTAGATATTCCCACTGATACACGTCACGAAGACCTGTATTTATTGGGTTCGAGTTCTTTGGTTGGCCCTTGTTCAGATTTGCATTCCCTTTTTTTTCTTAACCATTGTAAGCTGGGGATGGCTTTGGGCCGCTCGCCCTCCACAATGTTGGGACCACCCCCCCTTAGTTTTTTTCCCTTGAGCTCCTTTCCCCTTGTTCGGTTGGGTTTCCGAAGGCCCCTTTCCCTGCTTTCCCATGTGTCCCTGGCTTATTTGAGTTTAATAAGTTTTATCCCCCCCTCACTTCCCTATTCTGTCCCACCTAAAATTGGGTCCTTTTTTTGACAATTCGTGACCACTCCGGCGAACATTTGTTTTGTGGGCTAATTGTTCTGCTTTCGGCAGTCGGTTTTCCTGCCCGTGTTTCGATTTTTCTGAGTTTTTTCTCCACCGGTGACGTGTCCGATTGCTGCAGATGCGGTCTGATCCGGTGTGTTGCATCGTTTTTCCTCTCACTGTTTTTTCTTTCCCCCCTTTTTTGCCCAAATCGACCTTGTGTGGTGCCACCGTCGGATCTAATCTGCGCCTTTTGCATCTCCTTTTTTTTACCAGGCTTTTCTTTTTTCCCCTCTTTCTGCAATCGCCCCCGTGTTTAGGACAGTTTTTTCTGTGGAAATGCGGCGGGCAGAACCTGGCACTTCTTCCCTATTCGGCTTTGGGCATGGTCCCTTCCAGGATTTTCCCCTTTCTTTCCCACCAGTCCTTTTCTTTCATTTCATCGTGGTCTGGTGTCCGTTGAATGCCCAGATTTTTCTGCTCGCAGTCCGGCCAGGCGACCTGTCGATAGTTTGAGGCCGCGATCCTTTTTATGTCTTTCCCCTTACGCGGATCTACTATATCGCCTCTGCTTCGCTTAACGGGGTTCCCGGCTTTTTTAGCCGACTTTCCTTTCTTCGGCCCCCTCATTTCATTAGCGGGACAACGTTTTCCCGTTTTCCAACCATGAAACCGTTGGCGCCAGATGGGGCCGGTTGTTGAAGTAGCCCCTGCGCACCCCCTTTCTTCTTTTTCCCTCAGGAGTGGCACCCTGCGGAGTTTGCTTTCAATCAGCCGTTCGAACGCGGAGGCGCGGTCATCCTCCCTCTCAAAGTGGCCTGGCGGGGGGGCACCCTTTTTCCCGTCCCATGACGGCTCCTTCTTCTTTTCTTTTGCCCTCCGGATGAAGGGTGATCTGTTGGTACCTTCGACACGTAGGGGAGGCAAGTATGGTCATGCCAGTCATCGGTCCCCTACGACCGACCCTCCAACCGTGGCTTTTCGTGAACAGGGGGTCTTTCCGGCCCTTTTTTTGGGACCAACATTTCGTGAACCACGGCCCCTTGATGCCGTTTGGGGTGTTGAAACGTTTCCGGCACCGTTTCTCGGTTCGCGCCTTTAACGTCCGTAAACCAAGGCAGCACATTTTTTTTGTGTTTTTACCCACACCTGTTTCTTGTTCTCGATTTCACGGTCCCTGAATCGTCTTTGACCCTGCCCAACGTTACAGGCTTTTCCACGGGCCCCTCCCCCCCCTTTGCACGATGTCCTGTCCTGTCTCGCCCGAGGAACCGGACGCCCCCCGAAAAGTACGGTCCTCTTCGACGGTTTCCCCTGGTTCTCGCCCGCGGACAAAAACCAACCTCTCGTTGAACCCCCACCCTCGTTCGCTCTCCTGAGCCCAGGATTCAGGACTTCAGTCCGCATTTTCTTTGCCCCCTCCCGGTCTGGTGGTTTCCACCTACGCCGCACGCCCCATCGACCGGTCAAATTGTTCCATAATCCATTCCTTTTTTTCCTCCTGTTATAGTTTTTTCAGGCCGGGGGCGCGTTTGCGGTTTTTTCTGCTGGGAGGACTGCAGGCATGCTCATGCACTTTTTCTTCCTTTCACAGCTGGAGCATTTTCCACTTCTTATTGATGCTGAGCAACCGTAAGGAGGGGCCCGCTTTAGATCTCTTATGCTTCATGCTCTTTTTGTTTAATTCTCCACCCTTTCCTTCTTTGTATTGGTGGAGCCGGTGGCGACTGCCGGTTTTGGAGATCGGATCGTATAATAGGATTTTTTTTTTTTTTGTTTGGGTGGTTTTTTTTTTTCGCGTGTTTGTCCTCCGTATCCTTTGGATTTACTCCGGGGATCTTCGCGTTACCTCACCGTGCCCCCTCAGGCTTCCTTTCTTGGTTACTTTACGAATTCCCGTACGAGGCGTTGCGCTCCCCTTTTTCCCCCCAATGCTGTGACAGAAAATTTTTCCGTTGTCGTCAACCATGATCGTCTACTTGCCCCTTCTTTTCGTGGGTCTTTTCCCAAGTCCTCTTTCCCCCCCGTTTGCTGTATTTATGTGTGTTTTTCTGTGTCCTCCCGCAATCATTTAGTCTATTTTTTTTTTTCCTGGGCTGGTCCCTCCTTTTTCTCTTCTTTGCCCCCGGGTCCACCTTATTCCTTTTGTGACCATGTTCCCGAAAGATGGTCCTGGTTCTTTCCGTTTCTTCCATCACTTTTCTCTCATCGAATTTTTTTGCTTGGTTCCCCCCTCTCTTTTGCCCCTGATAGCACGGTTCGATTATTCATCTTTTTCTAGTTTTCCTGTTGAAGTTTTCGACTTGTCTCTTGCCCTATTACCGCCCCTTGAGGGTTCTGCGGCTTCCTATTGATCCCTTGACTTTTTCTACCCTTTTCTTTTCCTCGTTCACTTTTTTCTGTAGGCACGCTTGTCATCGCCTTGGTGCCCGCCGGTTTTCTTGCCAGCCTACCCGTGTATTCTTTCGTCTTTTTTCCACCAACCCCCAGATCTTGTGGCCCTAGCACCCGGCTGGCTTTCGACCTTTTTCCCTTTTAAACAGGTTTATTCATGGACCACCCAACGTGTCGGTTTTAATCGCCACCTTTCAATTTTTTTTACCAAATTTCCCCCCCTTCTTTTCCTTTTTATGAGCATCTTTTCTGACTGACGTTGGACGATCTCATGGACCGAAGCCTCCCCCGGAACCCAAGTTTGAAAAAATTACCCTTTTTTTTTTAAATCTTTTTTTAGGTTTCCTGCCGGATTGGGGGGCGATTTCCTTTAACTCTACTTGCCTCCTTTTCCATGGTGGATGTTCTTTCGACTTTTTTGGTGCTTCAGCAACAAAGGCAAAATTGGCCGCCGTTTTTTAATTTTTGTGATGGACGGAGCCTTTCTTGTCTTCCATATCCCCTTTTTTTA
>Ga0179593_1285347_pt1 | contig 10619 bp, 14 predicted proteins | sample CZODoug2_1_08_16_FD_185931 | JGI IMG/M metagenome (GOLD analysis project Ga0179593, IMG submission 185931) | Vadose zone soil fungal communities from Angelo Coast Range Reserve, California, USA - CZODoug2_1_08_16fungal (PacBio error correction) | ecosystem: Environmental > Terrestrial > Soil >... | reverse complement strand
TTTCGACCTAATTAACCTTTAGCCCTCTTTTCCTTCCGGTTTGGCTCTTTCCAGTTGTCCTTTTCTTTCCCTGTGGGCATTGAGACGGCTTTCCCTCTCGCTTAGGCCCTGTTTTCAAGTTTTCTTCCACCATCACACCCCCCCCCCCTTCATTCCTGTCGTACCGAACCGTCCTTCCCGGGCGGTTCGCTTTTAGCCTGGCTTTTTTTTTTTTTTCCTTTTACAACCTTAAATGTCAAAGATCGGGGGTTGGTGCAGACCTGAACCATGTTGCTGGTTTTTTATCGATACGTCCCTCTGGTAGCTGTTCGCTTGTTCGATCACCGGCGAGGGGAGCTCTTTGATTCCCCATTAAATGGTTTTTTTTTGTTATGCGGAGGCCTGCTTCTTGCGAACAACAGGCTTCGGTCTGCAGCACTGCAATCTTGTTTCATCCCTTTTTTTTTCTTCGACTTGCTCTTTTCCTTCTGTCCTCTCGAGACTAGCTTTTTCTTTCCCACCCCTTCTCTCGTTAAGACTTTTCCTTCTGAAGAACAAAGCCACTTCCTTATGTTGGTGTGATTTGGTTTGAATCTTGTCTTTCTCGCCTTTTTTATCATTCGACCTTCTAGGCGCGAATCCTCCCCTCCTAACCAACAGTCCCACCAGGCAAAATCCTCGACATGGAAGAACACCTCCTTCCCCGAAACACGCTTATCGCTTGTGCGGCCCCATCCTTCCTGATCGGGCGGCTTATTTCTCCTTTTCCTCGTTTGTGTACTATTTTCTTTTCGTCCCGATCGTTTGCCTTCTGGCCAGCAACCCCGCCTCACCCTTAATTTTGATGGATTTTCCATTTCAGGCCGATGGTTTTGGTTTTTTCCAAGGTTGTAGGTCCGCCGACGTCTGGTAGCCTCGCCCAGCCCCATCCGAGGCGTCTTTTTCCCCCCTGGTTTACGTCCCTGTTTATTTGATTTCTTTCTTCCCGTCGCGTTTCTACTCTGCTCGTCTTAGTGATTACTTTGACCGTCCCCGTTCCGACCCCCTTTGTTCTGAGGTTTCGCGGTGGTGCTGATCCACCGAAGCCTTTTGTTTTCCGCCATTTATCGCATGCACGTCCTGTAATGGTTCTTTTCGTTTCTCTTACTAGGCCTTTGCCTGGCGTTTTCCTCCCCTTCTCCGAGAGGGCTGTCGTAGTTTTTGGTGGACCCGAAGAAGTTGTTTTCTCGTCAGGCAGCCCCCCTCCTTTGTCCTTTGCAGTTTTTTCAGCCATTTTGACTTCTTTTTCCCTTTCCTCCCCAGTACTAGATTATTCCGTTTCTTTCGTTCTGCGTCCCTGTTTTCTGTTGAAGGGGGTTCGTGTGCATTTAACTGCTGCGTGGGAGTATGCCCTATGCGCGTCGTCATTAACCTTTACCCCCGAGACGTCCCAGACAGCTGTAAACTTCACCTGACGGCCCCAGATGAAATGTCCTTTCTTCCCGTTTATTTTTTGTTGTTCCCGGCGGGCGCTCGCCTTTAGCGGCCTTTTCGACACGCTCCCACAGTCCGCAGTAGGTTCATTTTTTGTGATGTCACAGACCCTTCTTTGATTTCCCGTTTCTTCTCCTGTCAGTCTCTTTTCTTTCTCTGCACTCGTCTTTCGCTTTAGTTTCCCAGAGGAACTATGGGAACCTTTGCAGTCCTGACCTTTTTCTTCCTTCGAGGAGGGTCGGATGAGAGTTGCGAAGTCTTCAGAGTAAACTGATGCGTAGAAAAACTTACCTCTTCTTTTGCCTCTCGATCAGCGTTCATCTCTCTAGTGGTTTCTTTTTATCATCCGGTTCCTAGTGAGGCGTTTTGTGTCTCCATCGCGCGTGCCTTTTTTTCTTACCTTTTCCGTGTTGGACGTTCTTCCACCCGCCGCGTCCGATCTTTTCCCTTCTGCAAAGTCCTTTTGACCCCAGGCGTTTTTCTGCGTCATGTCGCCCTAGTTTTTGTTTTGACACGCTCCTTTTTAAGTCTCCTTCGTTTCGTGATAAAGTTTTTCGCCTTGCGGGACTGTCCTTTTCCCTTCGGAAGCGGTCAAGAAAGTGTACAGTCCTTTAGAGTTTCTTCCTTTTCCTTCCGGCAGCGTTTCCTCTCAGGCGCCGATGTCTCCCTTTCACCGCTTGACCTCGCCGACAGGATGTTTTCTCCTTCCTCTTTCAGGCGCGTTGCGTTCACCGTTGATCTTGCGTCCGACAAGTTCTCTACTGCACGGAACGTCCTCTCCCCGGCTTACCTTTCTGCCTATATCTTCTTGCTTGACTCGTTTCCGGTTGTGCCTTCTTGCGTCCCCCTTCCGCTCCTTCGTCCGTCCGGCATCGGCGCCCCCCCGCCCTAGTTATCCCGCCGGGGTCCGGTTATGATCTTCTCACCGCCGGCCCTGGGATTTCCGCCTCCTCGTTGCTGACTTTTATTGATTTCGCAATCTCCCATATTAGCTTGTGACAGCCTTTCCCCTCTTCTTGTTTCAGGCGTATTGCGCCGCCCAGGTCGGTCTGGATTTGCGGATTCTGTTTATGGATTTCCCCGCGTTGGTCCGCTTTTGTTTTTTTCCAGAACTTACGTTATCAGACTCTTCTCCTCGCTGCCCCTTTTCTAAGTTCGGACGACCGTCCCACATGTCTCCCTCGGCGCCTTTTCTTTATCCTGTCTTGAATAGTTTTCTCGTTGTGTTGTTTGATCTAGATTCGGATCCCACGACCGAACACAGCTTTTGGTATTGCTTCGCTTGTTTTTTTCCTTTTCTCTTTTTTTGACTTCTGATCCCTCTTTCGATCCCTCTTTGAAGGAACCTCTTACCTCCCCTAAACCTCCGTGTCCCCTTCGCAGGATCAGTCCCGCGCGCCTTTCATTCGACTTCACGACTTCCCGATGACTGCTTGAAAGGCCCAGCTCGGCTATTTTTTATTTTTTTGCGACTCTCTTGTCAACGACACTTTCTCCGGTTCTGCTCCTCTCGCTCGTCTTCATTCCTCGCCCTTTTCCGGTGGAGTTCCCCTCGTCCTCCCTGTGGCCTCTGGGCCGCCGCGTCGTCGCATGTTCCGTGCTCAAATTTTTTTTCCTTCAAAAAGAACGGAACCAGCTTCTCTTCCGTAGACGGACGGGCGGTCTTTTTTGTCTTTCCGTTTTCAACCCCTTTCTTAGGCGCCGCACTATTAACAGTGATTTTTCCCTCCCGCAGGGGAGGTGGACTGCTTCGAACAACATAATTTTGCTTTCCTGCCGCGGTTCTTCGATTCGCTTTTTCAAGCGCCATTTTTTCATTATTGTTAGACGGCTTCCCTTCTCATGAGTCTCCATCCCCCTCCCCTACCATTCCCTTGATCTTCCCCTTTTCTCATCGTGCAGGACGTTTAACTTTTCCCGTTGACCGCCTTTTGTAAGTCTGTATCAGTCCTACCGGAGTTCGTGCGGTGAACGAGGATGCTCTTTTTTTCTCCAGTGGCGACCCCTTGACGTATTCTTTTCGCCTTTATTCCGGCTCTTTTCCTCCGTCACACGCGCTCCCTGTGTCTGCTGGTTCTCGTGTTCCCCCCCCGTCACGGAACCTCCACCCTAAAAGGCACCCTCTTTATCGTATTACTTGCCCGGTCGCGTATTTCTCCCTTCTTACCTTTACCTTCCCTTCGTTATGCCACCTCTCTTTCCTTCAGTCGGTCATGGGGCAGGACAATTCGTGACGTTTTTCTTCTTATAGGGCTTTTCCTTTTCAACCTTTACACTCCTCCCCCTTCTGTGGTCGGATGCTGGACGATCCTCTCAACGGGTCACGTTCCAGCTTTACAGGGTTCTTTGTCTCTGTATGCTTATCCCCCTGTTGTTTTTTTTTGCGTAGTCGGCATTTACAGAGATCACCTCTTTCGTTTGGGTCCAACCAAAATAAAACCCCCTTTCCCCTCGACTTTTTCTCCCTTTCGCGGTCGCCGTCCGTACTTCAGGTATGACTTGCCTTTCTTGTTCCCCAATCTCCTGCCATTTTCTCATACCGCCTTTCTCTAGTTTTTTCCTGTACTGTGGCTAGTTAAAGATTATCCATATCTAGGACCTTTGTGTCCGTTCACGACGGTCCCTCCCCCCATTCGAGGCACTCCCCTTCCAGGGGCTACTTTGCTTCGTAACCCCCTAAAACTGTGACTTCCTCCTCCCTCCCCTCATCGACCGGGTCGGTAGTCGTCCTCGTGTGCAGTTGATTTTCCCCCTTTCTTTAACCTAAATGTCCCCCCCGCCTCTTGGGTTGGTGCCGACGGTTCCATTCGTTCTGTATTTCCTCATACTTGCTGCTATGGTGGGTTTGGCGATGGGTTCTTTTTTTTTTTTTCCCCCATGGAGTTTTTTTTGGCTGTGCCGTCGGATGTTTCCCCGGCTTCTGGTATCCCCTCTACCCCCAAGGTCTGGTCCTCCTTGCGCAAATTTGCAACGGCTCGGTATGACCCGTCGTCTTTTTGATTCTTCCAGATCCCTTCCCTACCTGCTGGGCGACGCGTTTCTCGCCTCTCAGAACCATGCTGTTACTTAACCATGTATTTTTATAGAGGGGAGCATTTTAAGTCTCTTTTGGTCCCTGATCGTGGAATTCCACAACCTATTGACCCATCTTCCCTTGGCCGATGTGACTTCCGCTTCTCTTGGTTTTTTGTTGCTTTACATCAGGCAAAATCGGGCGGTTTTCTTGCTCATATTACTCATAAGATTGTGTTGTTCTCTCACTTCAGAGTCCCCTTAAATAGGTTTGCTCCCTTTGGCCTGCACCCTCCCACATTAGTGTTCGTGCGCTTTGCGGCGCCGGGGCCGTTTTATGGTGCGTTTTTCTTTTTTCACTTCGGTGTTAGGAATCGCGATTCCAGGTTCATCCCCCCCACCCCCTTCTGCCGCCCAATCCTCCAATCCATTGGTCAGACCTTTTTTTCGATTCGTCCCTTTCCCACCCTCTCTCCCTTGGTGATTCTCCTCAGATCAGAGAGACGGACTTGACCTGTTCTCCCGAGGTGATTTTTTTTTTTCGGCTCCTGTAGGTACTACCTGTAGCGTTGTTACGTCCTTGCACGTCCGTCCTCCCGACACGTTTTTGTCCCCATGGTAATGGTTACTCGATCTTCCCCCCTCGGCCGTGCCTGATGAGCTTCCCCACCTTCGCCCTCGCGGAGCGATTTGACCGCTCCTGTTTTCCGGCACCAAGTCCCCCTTTGTTTTGCATTGAGGGTCCCCACCTTTACCCTCTTACCACTTCCAGCTCCAATATACTACCCGTATTCGAGATTTATGTTGTTTTGGTCTTCGTTGGTATGTGAATTTTTTTCTCTTCATTCCTCACTTTTGTGACCTCTATCTTTCTGCTTCTTATTCTTCCCGTTCCTCTCCTAGTCTTGGTCCTCGCCACCGTACGGGCTCGTTGAACCTTGTTTTTTCTTTTTTGTTCTGCGGAGGACCGGGTCCTTGCGTTTGCTCCGAAGAGCCGGCTTCCTTGTCCTAGGCGAAGGCATGCTTTTCCCATGGGGAGTTGTTTATGTTCGGTCAAAGGTCTGTGATCCCGCTTCGCCTCCCTGCCAGCGCTTCCGGGACTTTGACTGCTCCGTGTGCCCTCGGCCTTAAATTTTTTACGGTAGCTGAACCCGGTTGTCCGTTTTCCCGGCAGACTCCGCTCTTTTTTTCTGTTTTCTTTGTGCGGACTTTTTTCTATTTTTTTTTCTTTTCTCTTTTTTCTCACGTGTCATTCTACTACTCGTATGGTCGCCCGCTTACGCAGACGCGGAAAGAAGCCCCATGCGTTCCGCGCGTTCTTTCTTTGATAGCAGCCTCCTTTTATAATTGCTCGATGTCTTTCTTCGAGGTTAACTGCGACCCCCGCCCTTTCTTTTTTTTTAGCAGTGGGGGTGACCTTTCCTCTTGATGTTTGGAAGTTTTTTCTACCTCGAGCCGAGGATTCGATCGTCAGCGCTACAAGAGGTTCTTTTTCTTTTTTCCTTGAGGGCGACCCCGCTTTTCCCCTCCCTTGACGAGCGTGACCCTTTCTTCGCTGCGTTTTTTACTCAGGTTTTTCTTTGGTTTCAGAGGCCTCTCCTTTTTCCCCCTCTCAAGTCGATTTTCTGTTGGTCGGTCGGACTTCCTGCATTTCTCCGCCACCCACGAGCTGTTTTCATGCTGTCTCCCTATCCAGCGTTGGGCAGACGCCTTTTTTTCAAAGGTGGGAGACGTTCCCACAGTATTCCTTTTGGCCTTAGTTTTCGTCGCGCATAATTCCCCCCCCTTCTTTGCTGTGTTGACCCTTCTTTAGACCGTGCCGTCCCCTTTTTGTTCCTTTCGTAGTCTCCTGGCGCTTCTTTGCTATAGGTTTCTTGTAAGCCGGGTCCCCTTCCTCCCCCTCCCTCAATGGGCGTTATTATCTTTTCTTCTTCGCCTTCGCGACTCGTCCCTGCGTTTTCGTTTTATATGAAGCAGACCCCGCGCCCCACGTGATGTCTTTACTCAAGCTCGTTTGTGGCGGCTCGGTTTGACGTTAGGCCCTGCTCATCTTAGTGCGTCTTTCATTTTGAGCGCGTTCCTCGTTCCCTTTTTTAATCTTTTGCTTCCGCCGAAAGTTTCCTCTCGTTTGGTATCTCTATGGTTCGTTTATTTTGTTCGGCTTTTTCCCCGCTACTTGCTCGCCCTCTTTGTGCTCCGTGAGCCCCTAATGGTCGCCCCCCCATTTGAGAAGGCGATTTTTTTACGGTAGAGAGGCTGTTCCTTTTCTGGTTTCTTCTAAGTTGTTTTGCTTTTTAGCGATTTTCCCCCTCTACGCCGCGCGCCTGCAGTTCGCCTTTAAGGGTAGCCAGTAGAGCGTCCCTCCCGCGTGTTCGAGACTCGTTTTTGACCACGCTTTAAGTGCCACAATTGTGGTCTTCCGTACCTATATCGATTTTTGCATTTCTTCCCCGATTCACGCTTTTTACCCGGTTCACTCCCTTCCGTCCATAGTAGGTCTCCCTCTTGTGTTGTATGTAAGGCCCTCGCCCTTCCTTGCAAACGTCCGCCTCGTTTTTGCGTCTCGAATAAATTACTTTTTGCGATTTCGTCCTTGGAGATCAACAACATCACCTGTGGATTCCCCCCCGTGCACTCCTACGACTGTTTTGGTACCGCCGCGGTATACCTGGGGTTCCTTTATTCCCTGGGCACCCCCCCTAAATCAATCAGGAAGTTTCGGCGCAGGCTTTAGCCCCCCGGTTTTTTTCTTTATGCCGAAGTCAGACGTGTCAACACATTTTACGTTATCAACTTGAGGCTCTCAGTGGAGAGTTCGGCGATCGCCCCCCCTCGTCGGCGCGGCTCTTTGGGGTGGACCCTTTATCAACTGTCTCCCCCCCTTTCGTGGTTTCCCTTTGACACCTTCATGAGAAGTGACTGCACGTCCCCAGATGCTCGCGAACATCGCGTTCATCCTGCGTCCTTACCGGTCCACTTCCAGGCTGATCAACGTTAAGTTATTTTCTGAATTCGAGGAGTTTGTTTCTCCCTCGTGTTTTATTTTGACCGACCATCCGACGATCTTGCTTCGCTTTGTTCTCCTGTTGAAGCTCCTTTTCCCCTTTTGGCGGGGTTATTCCAGTTCCGTCCCAAAAAGGCCTACCCTTTCCCCGACATCCACTTACCTTCCAGCATGGCGATTGGGGTTCCCGGGCAACAGGGCGATTCTCGATCACCTTTAGTTTTGACCGGCTGGCTACCTTCATCGCCCTCCTGTCTGACTCCTTCCTTTTTTGGGGTTTTACACCCAATCGCCGTACGACCTTACGGGAGTTGACGTAACAACCGCCTTGTGGTATCATGGAGGATCCTCCTTCCCCTCAGGGTTTCTCCCTTTCTTCTTTACTTGTGCTGGATTTCCCTTCCGGACCGTGGTTGCCGCGTGATGTCTTCTTCGGCATCTACGGCTTAAACCCTCGACTACAGTACTTTTCGCATATGTCTCGCTTGTTCCTCTGCCGGCTCTTCTCGTCTTCTGTTCCCCACTCCCGTCCGCCATCTTTTCCCGCTCAGTATGTTTTTTTTTTTTGGGTGGGTCGTTCTGCTGTCTGGCCTTTCTCTTCACTGGTATGACGACGGCGAGTTTTTTCCCCCATTGCCCAGGGGATTACAATCCCTCTCCACCTTTACCACTCACTTTAGATTCTCCCCCTCCCGACACCTTGTGCTTCCCTCTTTCTCCCATTTCTTTTGAGTCCAATTCCTTTCACCATCAATGCCAGGAATTTCCTTGTTGGTCGGTGAAGAATTCGCCCACTTGTGCGGTAATGAAGAACTCGACCTTTCTCGTGCGTTTTTTCTTCATTCTTTTGGCAGCCGGTTTATTATCAAGCCCCTTCCAACTGGACGGGGCGTCGTGCAGCTCGTCTCCCCCGGTTCCGGTGTCGATCCCTACCCCTTGCTGGATTCATACGCTCTGCGAACAGGAGAGTTTCCTTTTCTCTCGAGATCTTCGTATTCCCTCCCAACGCTCCTTTTGCCAGATTCCCGCCTTGTTCCTCACCCGGTGTTCACTAACTAGGAGTCTTTTTTGATCCTTTATGCGGTTATTTGCCCCCCCACTACTTTACCCCCCCGAAAATTCCCCCCGCCTCCTACCCTGAACGCTCATCCAGAAAAGAAGCCTGGCTTCTGGTTGTGCGCCAACCTTTGTCTAAACTGTCGGGGATTTCTTCCCCGAATCCTTCTCTTTTCCTCTTTTTGTTTTTTTTATGAGATGGGTCTCCGCACTCCTCGATTGGATCTCACCATAGAACCAATTTTTTACTGAGTGTTTGCGGTCCATTTCGCGGTGCACTGTTTTTTGTCCCAATCTGTTGTAGGCATTCCTCCCTAGAATGCCCCCAATCTCATATTTCGCCCTTTCCTGGTTCCTTAAAGCCTTGTTTTCGAGGCGACAGTTTCGTCAAGATCGTTTGCGTTATTCTCGAATTTTCGAGCTTTTCTTCCCTCTCTTCTGCATTGCTGTTGCGGCCCCGACTTTTTTTCCTTTTCTCTCGCACTGCCTTTGTTCGCGAAGCTCCCGTCTGCTGCCCGACTTTTTTGACAATTTTTTGTGACTCAATAGACGTGCGTTCACCTCTGCCTTGCTGTGCGCGCGAGTCCCCCCGGAGTTGATCGTTCTTCATGCACTCGTTGGCCCCTTCCACACCAGTCTTTCCTTTATTCCATGTCGGTCGCGCTTAAAGCGACGACCGGTGTTATAGGAACGTATGTAGAGGGTTTGATTTCTTTTTGAAGGGGGTATAGTTCCTTTCCATCCCTGTTGACGGGGGCTGACCCACCGGAGAGTTCCTTTGCATTCCTTCTCCCTCAGTGTGCCATGTTGGCCTTAACTGTATTCCCCCTCTCCCTGCGGGATTGAGCCGTTCTTTTTAGATGACAGGGGCAGGATGTCTTCTCTAAGGAAGGAGGACCCTTATCCATAGTTTCATTCTTGTCCCTTGGGCTTTCTGGCCCTCGGTTGTTTGATCCGTTAGTATCCTCCTACCCTCAGTTCCTTCATCTGTGACCTGTCCTTGGTCGTCTGGTCAGTTGAAACACGGTAAACGCGGAGTATGACCCCCACGGTTGAAGGATGAGTTTTTATCCCCTTGAGTGTCAAAAGAGGCCAGGTTCTGGATTTTCTTCCCGGTCCTCCGTAGTAGTACGTGGTTTTTTCTCCATGACTCTGATCCCTCTCTTCTTTGTGCGTTCTATTATCTGTTTTTTTGCCTCCATTCGACAGAGCGAGAATTCGCGCTGGGCAAGTAAATAGAAACATTTGATGGTAGGTGACGGCTATTCGGTCGTGTTGGACGGCGTCGATAACCCGCGAGACTCTGCTCTGTTCCCCGCCTCCCGCTTCATCGGCTTTTTCCTTTGCCTTCCCTTGAGGGCCTGAAAGCGCCTCTCCTGTCGGCATCCCTCAATGTAAGGGTCCTGTTCTTTCGATCAAGGGATTAGTTTTTTTCTGACCTTTTGGTGCTAAGTTTCCTTTCTGACACCGTTTTTATCCTTTGATGTTCGAGGTTTGAGGACCAGTCTCTTCTCAGTCCTTTACTTAATTGGCCAGCTGCTCTTTCTGATTTTTTTTGATGCGAAGAAGTGAAATTTTCTCAGTCTCACTTGCTCTGCAGTGGAATCTCGTTTCGCGGCCTTTGTTAATCTCACCCTTATTTGACCTTCCCGGTCTTCCTGCCAGGAAGCTCCCTGCTCTTGTTAGTGATGTTTGATTTCACCACGAAGGGGTGACATTTCAGCAGGGCGATTCCTTTCTACTGAAGTATTGAGCGTATGATTCTTTTCTCGCCGTTCCCGCCTGTGTCAGTGTGATCTTCCCCTCCCGCGCCGTCCACCTCCTTTTGCTCGTCTTTTCTTCTCAAGTTTTTATGTTAGATGTCTCCGTATAGCCCTTCCACTCCGGGCGGATATGGTTTTTCCTTTCCCCGTTGTATCTGGGAAGTCGTGTCTTGTGCAGCCTTTATTTCTTTTTTTTTATCCTGGGCGTCTTTGTTGATGTCTTTAAGAGTGTTACTGTTACTTATATCGCCCCCCCAGATTTCGATCTCTCTGCGTCGTTTTCACCCTACATTTAATGCGACGTCGTTTGTTTTCTTTTAAGTCGTGTCGCC
>Ga0179593_1687001_pt1 | contig 10620 bp, 14 predicted proteins | sample CZODoug2_1_08_16_FD_185931 | JGI IMG/M metagenome (GOLD analysis project Ga0179593, IMG submission 185931) | Vadose zone soil fungal communities from Angelo Coast Range Reserve, California, USA - CZODoug2_1_08_16fungal (PacBio error correction) | ecosystem: Environmental > Terrestrial > Soil >... | reverse complement strand
TGAGATTCTCTGACTAGTGCCCTCCGTGAATAATTCTTTTCCCCCAGTCAAAGCAGCATACTATATACCCCCCCCCGTTATCTCGTTCTGTCTTTTGACTATGAGCGTTTGCACCCATTAGCGTCCATCCCCCTCACGCTCTTCCGCTAGTCTGACCTAACGATTGAATGCATCTATAGAGTCTCCCTTCCCCCTTCGCTGATCGTCCTTTTGCATTCCCCTCGCCCAGTTTATGCGTTCGTTCCTCATTGTTCCTCCCTTGCAGGTCCTTATTAAGAAATCTCTCCTTCGGTGGTTTCATGCCCAATCTTCATTTTTCCCCCCGACATCCCCCTCCATGTTCTTGTTTTTGCCACCCTCCTGACCCCCCGTCCCCCCCTCCCCAACTCCCCTTTCATTCCCCTTCAATCGGAGTAGTAGACCTGCCCTCTTTCGATTTTTCCAGTATCTCTCCACCTTTCTGCTTTCCCTTTCCTTTGATCTCTGCGTTCTCCTCCGCACACATTCTTTGGTTTTTTTCCCTTCAATCCATTTTTCTCATGCTTTTTCCCTCCTCCCCGATTTTTTTTATTCCTCGAACACAAACGCCGGGCCCCGTACGATCTGAGCTCTTGATGGTTTTTGTTTTTTTTTTTTTTTTTTAAGCCCCCAAGTTTTTCTCTCCGAGAGACATTTACCGCGTCCTCTTCAAAAGGAATGTACCTTCGTTGGCTGCTAGCCTTCTTCCTAACCCTTACCTTTTTTTTTTAGTCCGGCTCTTCGCCACTACCCTTTCAAGCGTTCCGACTCCCTTTATTTACTATTTTTGTCGATATTTATGTGGGTTAAAGCGTTTTAAGCTCCCTTCCCTGAACACCTCGTACTCACCCCCTGATTTTCTTTCTCCTTAACTCCTTCTCCGAACTTCCTTCTTTGTTCAGACGTTACCTTTGACGGCTTTTTTCTTTCCATCTTTCGCCGGGAGACTTCCGTCTCCCCCTAGCTACCTTAGTTTAAAAAAAATTAGTCGGGTCCCCCCTCTCTAGCACTTAGAGATTTCTCTTATCTCCGGTCTTGAGCCTCCCTCAAGCAATGGCCTTGACTTGGTGTGTTCCCTCCACCAAAGATATTCTCCAAGCTTCTACACCTTCTGAAGGCAAATTCTGGAATCTTTTCGATTATCCCAAACCTCCTCTTAACTTTCCCAGATTCAGCTCGACTTGTCCAGACAGTTTTCGTCACCCTTCGAGGGCTTCTCTTTTGAGATTCCTCGAGGAAGTCAGCCTCTCATTTCTCTTTCTTTTCCTCTGTTTTTTTATTCGAGAAGAATGCATTGACTTGATTAGTTTTCCCTCCTCGAAAAAGCTGCGTAACCCCTCCTTGAAACTCTCACCCCATTTCTTCTGTATTCATGTTCATTCCCACCTTCCAAATGCTCATGTGATCTCACAGTCTGAATTTGGATTTTCCCCAATCCTTCCCCTTCTCCTTTTCCCAGGAGGTTAGAAATCTCCCTCCATTTTCTTTTATACTTTTTAGACTCCCCTTGCCCCTCAAGAGACGGCCAAAACCCCTCTTTCTGTATAAACAGATCTTTCCTTATTCACGCAAGCTTCTTCTTCATTCTTTCTCTCTTTTGATAGAAGCCGTTTCTTCTTTTTCTGGGGCCCTCGATGTACCCTTCTCTTCTCCCCTTACCTTGAATAATCTTTCCCCCCCCCCGCGATCCTTCCTCACCCTTTCAAAAAGGTTTTTCAACATTGACGCGTTTTAGGAAGAGACTCTTTTCATCGACGAAATTCAAAACGTGTGCTTGATCTCCTGTCTCCTTCAACCAACGAACTTCCTCCCGACGCGACCCTTCCCAACGTCTTCTCCTGAGTACGATCTTAGGTAGAAGATAACTCAAATGGTTTGTTGCTTTTTTATCATAATCGATTCCCCCGTTGGAACCCATTCATATTATTAGAACTCTATGATCCCCATACTCCTTTTTGCGGACTTAGTACAAACCTTTTTAACTTATACGGCCTCTATCTTTTTCAACTCACCTTTTTAGCTTTTTTTTTTTTTTCCATGTCTCTTTAGATCTGCTTGGAGGGAATTCTCACCGTACGCTTCCCTTACGCTCTCCCCCCTCTTTCCCCCGGTAACTTCTGCCTACTTTATCTCACTTTTTGTTCTGGTCCATGAGAGGAGATGACCACCCCCCCCCCCGGACGCCGGTTCCTCCCCCAAAACCACTCAACCATTTCCGACCCCCGCGTTTCATTCAAGCCCTCTCTTTTGCTCCTTTCTCTAAAGTTTTTTTTTTGGTGACTGGACCATGGCGTAAATCGAGTGAAGTCCCTCGATTCACGCAGGACCCTTTTCCGGTCAGCTCTTTTTTTCCCTGACTTCGAAAGATGCCTCTCCCCTGAGTTCCTTTCTCTTTTTCACAGACCTCCCGGTCTTCGACTTCCTCCCCCTTCCTCGACCTTTCCCTAAGTTTTCCGATTCTGTTTAGTTTAAATTTGATACCCTTGTTGAACCCCGGTATTCGAACCATTCTGTCACCCCCCTTTGACCCCTCTTCGTAACTCCGGTATACTCTGTTCCTCCATGTTTTCTCATGTGCCGTTAATTTCTTTCCTTTCTTTTTAGCCGTGTTTTTCTGTTTTCTGCTTGGATTGGACCAACCTAAATCCTCTTCAAAGGTCCCCCCTTTTTTGCGCTGGTCCCTGAACCCTTTCTTATCATTTTTTCGTTTAGAGCTTTTCGCGATCTTCAACTTTTCTCGACGTTTGCTTTTCCTCCAGCCCCCTTTCCCTCACCATATTGCAACCTTATCGATCTATCTCCGAAGTCTCTCAATATTCTCGAGAACTTCCCTACGATTACCGTATTTCGATTTTTCCATCGGGTTCCATAGCTCCCCTCTACTCAAACCGACTGCCAATACTCTTGCAATTTACCCCCTCCCGGTCTCTTCCGCTTTTTCTTTGGCGTCTTTATACTTTCTGCGCACTTTTTCATCCCCATAAGTCCCCTCCAATCTCCTCCATTTCATGCGTCTTTTTGAAGATGCGTTTCCCTCCGCCATTCGTTAGGCTCCCTGGGCAAAAGTTAGGTGTTTCTCCCTCCCTTGATGTCCGCTGTCCGAGACTTTTTTACACTTTCCCCTTTAGACGTTACAATTGCACCGCGGTCGGTGCGGTTTTTCTTTTTCGGTTCGCTCCTCGACTAGTCCCTCTTTGACGATAAAGGTAAAATCTGCAGCCGTCGTTCTTCCGGATAGTAATCGGACCCTTTTTGTTCCCTTTATTTGAATTCCCTAATTAAACACTGATCGCTTCGTCTCCCCCTATAATCTCCTACCCCCCATTTTAAGGTCGATTTGCCCATCTTAATTCTGTAATTAGTCTCCGAGCCCTTTTGACGATCGGCAATCACAATACGCTTGTTAGCACTTTTGGATTTGGCCATACGCTTTCCCCGCAGGTTTCCGTTAGTTTCCAGTACCCCCCTTCTCAGACGATAAGTATAGGTTCGGTTCTTTACCCTACTTTTAGGTCTCCCGAGACCTTATCCCGCTCCCCCCCCCTCGAGAAGGGGGCCTCTTGCATAGATGATGCCTAACTATCTTCGCGTCCTCTCCCTCCCCCTTAACGGCAGGTTGACTCTCCCTTCTCCTTGTGTTTTACCTCAAGATTTTCCCGTGCTCTAGCGCTTTTTGAAATCTTTTCGGCAACCCCTCTTAATAACCTCAGAACCCCCAATCCCCTCCTAGAGGTCTTCCGAACTCTTCTGTGAAGAAATAGTTCTAGATCCCTCTTTCCTCGTCGCTGTGATTTTGGGACCTCACTTAGGGAGGTCTTCCCTTCGGGGAGACCTGGCACTCCCGGCCTTTTTCTTTCCTAATCTTCTATTCTTCTTTTTCCCGCTTTCGAGTCCTGAATCCCCCCCGACATGCAGCTTTTTTGTTTTAATCCTGTTTGTTTGACAAAGCCTACTTTGGGTCCTACTGCAGTCCCCTTCTCGACTAGACTTTAACTTCAATACCTTACTGAGCCGTATCGCTTGCCATAGTTTGACTCACTAGACCAATCAGTGAGGATCCTTTCCGCCCGCTCCTACTTCTTTACTTTTGTTACGCAACCCCCAAGTTACTTTTCCAGACCAATTTGGATTTAGCCCTTCTTAAACCTGCTTTCACCCTTCTTCCCCGCCCCTCGATTCCTCCCAACCCAAAGTTTATTTTTTCACAATTCCCCTACCCCTTGGGATTGCTGATAGCCTAAGAGAAATACCTACCCCTCGCATTCCCGTCATTCCTCAACAGCGACCGCATTTCAGCTGCGTCCTTGTGGCCCTCCTTCTCCGCAGACCCTCTTCGCTTAGCGTCCCACTTCCGGGTGTCAATCAGGCCCGCTCAGTCTCTTCCCCTGAACCCCCTCTCATTTCTCCTGCCTGCTTACTCTTTAGTTTTACCAGCCCGGGGGGTTTTGTTTTCTCGCATCTGAGTTCCATCCCATGGGTGGCCCAGATGATCTCAATATTCCTATTCCCCCTAGGACCCCCTTCACACCTTCTTATTAGCCTTATCCCCAGACCTGAAATCCTTCGAGAAACCTTTCTATGAGGCATCATGTGTGAGTCTGGTACTTTTCCCTCTGGTTAGTCTTTTAATTCTTTTTATAGTGCCAGGTCAAGTGTTGCTGTAACATTCCTTGCGTGGTCCCTTTTTCCCCGTTACCCCGCGATCCCCCCCAGCTTTGAGCTTTTCCTTTGACCTTCCCTCTCCTCATTTTCCCCAATTGGTGGCTTCATCTCCACCCCCCCCCCCCCCCCCAGAGCCCCCCAGGAAACGCTGATCTCCCCTCCGGATTCTCGTGCTTCCCTTTCCCCCCGAATAGGGAGAACGTCAGGATTCATTGATGAATCTTTTTCGAGTTGAGTCCCCCTTGACTTTACCCCTATTTTTAGACATCCGTTCCCTCTCAGATCTTTGGCCTTGTAACAGCCTATCCGCCCTAGTTTATTTACTTCCCCCCACAAAGCTGAGGCTTGTAAGGAATTCTTACTTTCCCTAGGAATGATCTCTTGATCCTTTTCCTAGGAGCCCCGCCCATCTAGGGCCCGCTAGATACCCCTCCTAACCTCCCATCTTTATCCTTTCGTCAGTAAAGCTGGGCCTATCCGCCCTCCCTCCTGATTCCTTCTTCCCCTTGGTGAAACCTCGCCCATATCTTAAATTGCACCCTCTAACTCCGATTCCCCAAGTTTCTGTATCCCGTTTTCCTCCAGTCATCTTTTTAGTATTTAGAGGTCGGATCGTACCGCAACGCAGCGATCGCCCCCCTCCCTCCCGACACAACAGGGGTCCGCCGGCAGACCCCTCTTCCAGACCGTTAGTCAGATTTTAATGGTAGATAAGCCCCCTTCAGATTCCTCCCTCTTGACTCGATTCCTCCATGCGATATCGTCCTCCCCACCCACGACCAGCTCAGGTTCCAAGTTCCTCCCTTTCGTACTTCCCTCAATGAGTAGGCTCTTCTTCCTTAATACACCCGAACGCTTTTTGAGTTCTGTGACCTTTTTTCAAACCTGAGCTCGCGGGAAGGGCCCCTCTAGATTCCTACTCTCTCCCCCCGCCTTTTGTATGACCTCTTTTGCACCCCACCCCTCAGATTCTATCTTCCCCGAATCTTTCTTCTGACCCTTCCCCGCAGGGCATTCTACTTCTGCTCGAGGAATTTCCTCAGGATTTTTTCCTTGATGATTCTTCTACGGCATACCATTATACTCTTCAACCCCCCCCCGTCCCCCGTCTCCGGACTTTCATGGCCCTGCTCGATTTGTTCATCGTACTCTTCTTCAATACCCATCCTGAGCGCTTTTTTCTCGACCCATTTTTTCAAAACTCCTCCCTCCTCTAATAATACCTTTCCGGTTTTTTGGACTCTTTTTGGACCATGTCTTTTACCCTTTGACGTCTCTCCCCTTGGATTGCCTACCAGCCCTCCCCCCTTGCCCTCTCTTGGGCTTGGCGTACTAATTTTCCTTCAATTCCCCCCGATCTCCCCTTAGCGCGCAGATATGGCGGAAGGGGATCCTAGAGGGACCCTTGGAGCTTTACCGACATCCGTACTTTTACGCTTAAGCCTTCAAAATTCTCTTTGCTGGCGTTTTGCTTACCATTTCCAGTTTTTTTTTCATTTCCACAGTCTATGAACCCTTATCTAAGTAATTAGGTTGTGACCCGGTTCCCCGTTTCCTGGCACCTTTTTCTGCTTCTTGAGGACATTCTTCTTTCTTAATAGTTTATTTTTAAAATCTTTTTCTTTCTTAACTTGAAGTTGTGCGAACCAAGTCTTTACAAGCCACTTTTCTCTATTTTCTCTCCCCTCCCCATACTTTTTTTTGTTGAGAGTCTTCAGCGCAACTGAAAATGTACCTTGTCCAGTGGATTTCCCTCTTTTCCCCCCATCTCGTCCCTCAGCAAAAGATGGCTCAAGAAATCATTCCTCCCCCGAGACTATTTCCTTTGCAGAACATGTCCCGGAAGGATCCAAGATTACCCTCTTCTTCCCCTTATTCTGCTCCTGGCAAGAGGATTAAATTTTCTAACGTTTCAAGCTGAGGCCCCCCCGCCCTCACCCCCAACTCTACTTTGCTCCTGCTGGAATTTTTTCGGAAGTTTATGACCTCCACAACCTAGTTTTGAATTACTTCCGGCATTTATTTGTGATTGAGATTTCACGGCCACTTGAGATCTTTTTTTTGGATTTCTTATCCCTTCCCCCTTTTTGGATTCCATTTGATTGGCCAGAGCCCATCTTTTCCTCTAACCCCCCCCTTTCGGTAGCCCCCCTTTGGCCCCTTCCACCTCAGGCCTTCGGTTGAGGTTTTCGAGACTCTCTCCTTAGTGTAGATTCCTTAGTTAGACCTTTAATAGGATAGACGCATCTTTCGATGTCGAAAACCTGATGACTTCTCTTCGGGTCCAAGAGCTCTCTAGTTTCTGCATCCCCGCCCGGCCACGCTACTCCCCCTCCCTTCATACCTCCCCCTGAAGGTCGTTGGTGACGCTTCCCTCTCCTCGCTTCTTTCGTGTAATATCCAGATTCTCTTCTTTGTTCACTGAAGCGTCGATCTTTTCTAACGATTCCCGGAGTATCTTGATTCCCTATTTTCTATCTTTTTTTACTACTTATAATTCTATTGACGTGTTTTTCTTGCACTTTTTTCTACCTCACACCCCGTTATTCTCCCGTCACTCCCCTATCATTACGAGCTTTTGCCCCGGCCCTCTTTCCTCTCCATAATAAAGATTCCTATCTCCCCCCAGCCTTCAATATTCTACGTCTCTTTATCCAAACACGCCTAGAGGGCCCGTATCTCCCTAGTTCCACGCTCGCTTTCCCCTACGGCTTTTCCGTACTGTCTGATCGTTATCAGGAACCCGCGCATTGTCGCCGCAAGTCGTTCGAACCAGCGTTCTTTTCTTTTTGGGGCAACACTTCTCACCGTGGGTCTGCCCTCTAGACATTCCAAAGGCAGTGTGTTCACAGGTATCAATCGATTTTTTTGATTGAGATCTCCGGCCTACAAGTCTAAATTCCCAGCAGGCCGTCCACCCCCTCGACAGGCCCTACAACATCTAATATCAGAAACTACCTCTCATAAATCCGCTTCGGCTTTAGGAGTTTGAAATTGGTGTATTGTAAAACACTTTTTTGATTTATGCTTTCTCCAATTTACCTCGGCGATGAGTTTTCAGCCTCCTTCCAATCTCTCCTTTTGTTAGTAACTCCTTTCCCCCCTCCTTTCTATTTGAGGAATGTGGAACGACCCATTCAACTTCACGAGGAATTAATTCAGCCCTTTCCCCCGTCGGGAATCTTCCTCCTTTTAGATTTGGGTTAGCCGCCTTTTTTTTGAAGTACTTCCCCTTTAAAGAAAGTTCTAATGTTTCATTCCCTCCAACTAGTCCTTGCTTCCCAGCAAGCACCTCCCCCCTTCCAGCCGTTGCCCTGCCCCCCCTGAGTGGCCAGGAACTCATTCAGGCCCACTTCCAGTAATATGGGTCCCGAGGGTGACCGTCTACAGATATACCAAATTAAACCCCGAGGTCCCTCCCCTATTCCTAATAAGTTGTTGAGAGTTCCGAGTCGGAGAAGCCCCACACTGTTCTCCGGGCCGTTTCCCCGAAGCAGTTAGCCCCCCAAACTTCTTCACGGTGATACACGAAGTCCCGTTCAACTTTCCGATCTTTCCTACTGCCCCCTCGCATACAAATTTCCACCCCACGCCTACGAACTCTACGGTGATGTACGAACTTCTCTAAGACCCCCCTGACTCCCTCCTTAATAGATCAACTTCCTAAACTTACCTCTCTTACGAATTCCGTCTTGACTCGTACTTTTTATTTTTTCCCAGAGTTGTCATTGGGCTTCTTCCGTTTCTCGGACCCTCTCTGAAATTCTTTTCACCTCGGATACTTTCTCTACTCACTCCTCGTTGTGTTTCTCCGATTCCTCACCAAGCGGTTTTTCGCCCAGTCGCCTCTATCTCTTTCCAACCTATCAAGGAAACTTGTCCTTCGGATTAAATTAGCCCACCCCATCAAATCACGTCCTCATAGTTCCTCTTATGAGACATGCCGGGAATCTTTAGTCTCCCGGACTAATGGACTTTCAAGAGTCCAAGCTCGCGTTACTTTAAGTAAATTCGTATCCGACGACTGGCCAGTGGAGACCCGTCTTAAATGCATAATTGCGATGTTTTGAATTGAGAAGTCGATTAAACGGGAATTAAGTGGATTCTCAACTTTCGTAGACAACGGGTGTGCTTGTACAGAAATCCCCCCAACTTCCACTTTGACAATTCGATTCCCTCCCTTGGAAACTTTACCTTCCCCTGCCAGCAAGCACAAAATCCCTCACATTCGCTGAATGAGCCAGGAGCCTCCCTTTTCTCAACTGTTACTCCCAACCGCCGTTACGGTTTCTTCCTTTGAATAGCGACTGAGTGTTCTTTATCCTCTACACCTTCACAAGGACTAGCTTAGGGCGAGGTTTGACATTCCTAGTGCTCGTAAACAAATCCCACGAATTTTCCGGACAACCCTTCCTTGAACATAAAGCTTCTTGTTTCAATTATCTCTCCAACCTCTTTAGCCCTCCCAATTCCCATTATCTTCTGATTATTTTTAAAGGATTCAACCTACCTGCCGGGGAAGTGATACACGTCTTCGGGTCATAATCCCATGACTTGTGTATTTCCGTACCTTCCCTCGTCCCCTCATTCTTCCTTGTTGATCATTGTGTCAGCCCGCTTTTTTAGACACCCCTGTGCCCCCCTCTCCAACACTCTCCCTGCATCCTTCCCGAGCTTTCTTTTTTCGTAGTGATGAATTAAGAATTCCATTCTGTGATTTCCATCCTTTAAGAGTGCATATTCCAGGGCATCTTAGCCCCCGTTTTCTCCTATTCCTTCCCAGCCAATTTATCAGCTTTCTTCCTCACCCCCCCTTAGGTCCCACACGTTTTTTTTTTCGGTTTCCCCCCCCCACCTAGGCCTAGTCGACGTCATCCTGTATCCCAATCTTCCAGCCCTCTTGGTTCTTCCCACCCCCCCTTTGGAGACTCCACCCCGTGATTAAATCTACATCCAGACCCCCTGCGCTTTTAAACCTACCTCTTTTTTCCTATGCTCCCCCTTCAGTTGTATTCCGAATTTTGGGATTATCTTTCTTCATTTTCTCCCTATCTTGACCCCGGTCATGGTGACCTCCTATTTTTCAACAGGAGAGTCCATAACCCCGTCGTTCTTTTATTTTTCAGACTGTTCTCCTTTCCTCAATACTATCTCTAGTATTCCACCTCTCTTTTCCTTTCCCGTGTCAAAGCCTTAAAGTCCTCCCCGTGGCGCTAGATCTTCTAGTGGCCGGTGCTTGTTCCTCTGGTCTTTATGACATTACAAGTTCGCTCGACACCCAACCCAAAAATCGTCCTTAGCCCCTCTTTCTTACCCCCTGAGTCTGCATTTGAACTGAATCCATTATGAGGCCCTCAGCCCAACCAACCACTGGAAGATGCCTGTGTCCTGTTGGTCTCAGTTTACATCAACCTATGACCTCCTTCAGGTTTCCTCTTCCCCTCTGGGAGACTGCCTCTACAGTGATTCTGTGACTCCCTTGTTCCTTTTTATATGAGTTTTCAGTGGTCCCACCGCCACGTTTTTTTGACTGTCGAACTCCCCAGTCTCCCTTTTTTGACCCTCTTGTTAATTCCCTCGTTTTAGTCGTGGTGAATCGTCGATTGGGTGCTTTAATGCATATGCTAGACCCCCCTTCTCGCCTCGCCCCTTTCAAAATGCCGCCAGCTCTTCTCGATTGTTATTTCGGTTGCTATTCGTTTTTCAAGTGCACCCTTGGGTTCACCATGAGGTCGCTCCCTCCCCAAAGATCCTCATTTCCAGACTCCTTCTCTCTTGACAGTTTTTTGGATCCGGCCCTTTTATTGGTGACGCAGGCCCCCCGTGAGAGTTACAGAGACTCTATTCGGTTCCCCCCGATGTGACTTTTCTTGGCTTTCCTTTTTTTTTTCTCCCTCCCCTTCGCCGGTAACAATCCCTTTTTTTGAGATTTTTGGTGAC
>Ga0179593_1622740_pt1 | contig 10620 bp, 8 predicted proteins | sample CZODoug2_1_08_16_FD_185931 | JGI IMG/M metagenome (GOLD analysis project Ga0179593, IMG submission 185931) | Vadose zone soil fungal communities from Angelo Coast Range Reserve, California, USA - CZODoug2_1_08_16fungal (PacBio error correction) | ecosystem: Environmental > Terrestrial > Soil >... | reverse complement strand
CCAGACTTTACAGCTAGTCAACCGCCTGCGATGGTTTACCTCCGTTCTCTTCCCCTTCCTTTCGCGCCCTCCTCCCTCCGAGTTTTTAAAACTCCGTGCCCCAAGAGAGAATGTGCTTACCTTGACTAGACACCCAGTATAGCCGGATGTTTTTTTACGAGGGTTTTCCCCGATGCGTGGAAGTTTTTATTTCGTGGAGTTGTTTCCGATGCCCCTGATCCCATAGAGAGGAAAAGGTCTTTTAGCCCAACTTCCAATCTTCTCCCACCCACTCGCCGCAGTCCGGTGGTTTTCTTTGGCTCCACCTCTGCTCTGGTTCCCAACCTCTTTTTTTCACGTTTCTTTTGGTTATCCTGCTCATTTGCACCACGTCGTATATTCGATCGACTAGACTTTTTCCCGCCCCCCCACACGATCAAGTTTTCTTTTCCCGATCCCTTTCTGCAGCAGGTGGTGGCGTCTAATCTTTCTGTCGACGCCACTTTTCGTACACAGTTAAGCCCTCCTTCTTCTGCGTGGCTCGTCCCCTTTTACGAGTCCAGGGCACACCACCGTGGATTTACAGTACCTTTTTGGGTAGTCCGACAGGGACTTTTTTTTTTTAAACCCCCTCTTACTCGTTCTTTACTCTCTGTGTACGCGCTGAGTCGGCCTCCCTGATCCCCTAAGTGAACTTGACAACCAACTTTAGCAGTTCCCCAGTTTCTTTTCCTACTGCGCGTTTCCCTCTTTCGGCTTTTGTACCAGGTGCGTCCCTCTTTGACATTGACATACCCTTCTTCCCCCCCCCTCGTTTCGGGCTATTTGGTCCTCCCACATTTCTTCCTTTCCGGCAGAAAGGAGAACCAGTTATTTCCCCTTCTTGGACCCACTCGTTATGTTTTTCTCCCACTGCGCACTTTTACCCCACCACCTCGTGTGCCTTTCCCCTGGCGCCCCTGCACATTAATCTTTCCACTTTTTTCTTAGGCCCAAGGCAGGTCGTAGGAGCGATTTACCTCACCAACCTAAGGAGTTTTTGAGTCTTCTGGTCAAGGTCCCTCGTCACCATTCACCCGACACTGAGCGTTGTCCTCCCCGCTCCAGACCTTTCCTTTCAGTTTCGACTAAAGCAGGACGTTACCAGCTTTTTCTTTCTAAAATTAGTCCAGCCCTCTCGCCCGTGGTATCTCCCACGGACGTGGCATCTTCTTGTCCTCTCGGCGCTCCTAATTTTTCCCTTCACTTTGCGTATTGTTAAAACTTTTTCCAGTTTGTTTTTATCCTGCGGCTACATTGCAGTTTTGCCCCCAAGCTTTGCTGAATCGGAGTTGAGCCTTCCAGAAGGTTCTGGGATTTCAAAACGTATTTCACGCAATTTTTAAAGCAGTCTCGCCCCCCCCCTCCAGGCCTCATACGTTCCCTCCGTGCTCCTGTAAGTAAAGCTGCTCGGAGGGATTTATTTCTTGTCCCCTTTGTTTTTTTCCCAAGGGACTTCAGTTTCGTCAGACACGGACGGTTGACCGATCCTTTCATTCTTTTTTTCTTAGCGTCGGTTGCGCCCCCTCCCGATTTCGAGCTTTGTTGTGGAGTGCGTCTGAACCAAAAGGCCGGCGCATTGCGTACGTACGAGGACCTCGTCTTCTTGCCCTCTATGCTTCCGCATTCTCCCTCACACTGTCCGTGGTCGCCAAAGAGAAGATAAGTCCATTTCCCCCCCTTCTTGCGCCTTCTTTTTGATTTCTCCCCTAAGGTATGCCAAAACTGATTTCTTCCACGTGAGTGGAGAAGAAGTTACTTGGAGTTTCTCCGACGACCTCTTTTGCGACTGGCCGCCCCGGCCAGTTCGATCCTTTTTAGAGTTATCCAATTAGCAGGTCTTAAATGCCTCTGTTTTGGGCTGGGGTTTACTCTACCCCCCATTGGAAGCGTGCAGATCTTTCTGGCCTTTTTATGTAACGCGCAGCCACTCTTGGTGGGTCCCTTTTCCCCACCCAGGCATGCCTTTTGTTGACTTTCTCTTGCACAGCCGTTCTGCCCGTGTTTTTTTTTTTCCGTAGACTTGTCTTAAACTTGCGCGCGAGTGGAATTCCTTTCCCCCTCGGGTCTTTTTTAGGTTTTTTAGACCCTCTTCCGGGGGTTTTCTTCAGGCGTTACCCGTCTTGGGTCTTTCCCCGTTCAGTGCCATCCTGTAAATGGGAAAGGATTCCCACCCCCCTTTTTCGCCGCTTCACGGTGCTTTGATGATCCCTCCCTCTCCCCCCGGACCGGTCCAGCGTGTTGCCGTTTTTGACCTTTTTTTAGTTCTTCCTTCTTTTTCTCCCTCTTTCCATTTTCAACGCACGGGGAAGGATTAAAAATGACCTGGCGACATTGGCAGTGGATACTAACCTTTTGTGTGCCCGTTCTGACCCACCCCCGGCCGATGTCGACGTTCGCTTTCCAGTGCCTCTTGTAGAAGCCTCCTCTCCACAAACTGCTGTTTTTTTCTTCGAGCCTTCCTTTTCTCCAGATTTAGACATTTTTTTCTCTACGTGGGTTTTTCATTCACCCTGAGGGTAACCTAGCCTTTTCTGACGGTTTGAATGTCTTCTGAACACCCCCCTTCTGGGCCATTTCAGAGGTCAACACCCTTTCCCAGTTTAGCTCGGTTGCTCCCCCCCCCCTACCTCCTCCCTGCTGCGCGGGTATGAAGATATGTTTTTTGATGTTTTAAAGATCCCTTGTTGCGGTCTTTTCCCCACTGTTGCGACTAAATTTAAAGCCCCCCCCTCACGAAACACTTCTCCATCGGGCCACCTGCGTCCAGTACATTACGCCCGGCCAGACTTTTTTTTTTCTTTCTTCCGTCGCGTTTCCAGTATCCCGTCTATCCCTCCAAGCTTCTCTTTTCCCCTTAGGTTTTGTCTCGAATGATCCGGTTGGCTCTAAAGGACGCCGGCCGAAGGAGCCCCCCCAGCTCCTTGAAAGATGTTCTTCGTGGACGTTTTTTTCAGCTCTTCCGGCCGGTTCTGCTTTCTTCATTCCATCCCGCGTCCGCCTTCCCCAAGGCGGTAAGATGGGCTGGGATTGATTCGCTGTGCTTCCCCAGACCCGCCAATGAACCTTTTTTGGGGGTCGTCCTTCTGCCCCGGAGCGGCCTTCCCTAGGCCGTTAAGTTTCCGGAGGATTTCTCCGGTTCCTCCGTGAGCAGGGTACCCTTCTCCTGGCCCCTATGTGCATATTTTTTGGCTCGATTATTTTTTTCACCTTCCGGGGGATTCGGTGAAACCCCCCCCAGTTTCCCTCCCACTGCGGGGGATAGTTGTTTCGGTCCCTTCTGACCGAGACACCCTTTTCTTATTTCGTATCGTTTTTTCTTACGCTTCCCTCCTCGTGCGAAGTTGAACGCCTGGCAATCTCTTTAAAGGAAGATCTTCCCAGGGCAGGGAAAGTGCCGAAGCCTGACTTTTCCGACGGGCACAGTGTGTCGCGCTCCGTTGGTCCCGACTCTATTCTATCACCTTTTTATGGGCCCTCCAAATGAGTCCTTTATCCTTCCCCCTGTTTTCTCGCCTCGGGCCGGATTTAAGGTCCACCTTCACACGCGGACCATCGACTTTCGAAGTAGGTGCTGGGACTTGAGGCGTGGGCACTTTTGCAAACCTTTCCCTTTTCCTTCTTTTGAGCATACGTTCTTTCGAATTTCTGTACCTCATTCCTCTGGTTTTTTTTATTTGGGACCAACCTTGATTTTTCAGAACCCGACGTCGCCGCCCTTTCCTCGTTTGTTGGTTGAGATCTATTTCGGCTTTTTGGTATGACCTCGGGTTTCAACTGATCGCCTCCTGTCCGGGCTTTTGACGCGCCTACCTTTCTTTAAGTGGCCTTGGCGAGAAAGCCAGGTTGCCTTGTAGTCCCAAGAAGAAGTACCCACGCTGCAGCCCCCCTCCCCTCGAACGTCTTTTTTTTTTTTTTTGGCCTTTCAGAGCCGATTTCTTTTTCCGACGCCTGCACCGATACTATCATGGTGGTGGTTTTCGTTCCGACATACCCCCCCCACTTTTTATAGATCCACCTACTGACTTGATAGGGACTGAGGTTGACTCTTCTCTCGTGAAGCGTTTCTTTCCTTCATTCATTTCGAGCTCGGCCGTTTATCTCATCTCCCATTTCCCCCTATTTCGGCTCACGCCAATCCCTTAGGAAGAATTCACCTTACCTGGTTCGGTTTAACTGTACCTCCCCCGAACAGGGCCTTCACTCTTTTTGCCCCCCTAGTTTGGGGTGGATCTTCTGGACCTGTTCCTTGGCACCCTGGGCCACGGCCGGTCTTCTCCATCAGCCGGGGCAGCATTTGCCATGTTCTTTGGTAACGAGCTACCCCACTTAGCCGACATGGAACCCGTCGTTCCCTTCCTCCTGTCAATGTCCTTTCTTTTCCCCGACTTCTCCCGGCGTCCTTGTCTTTTTCTCTTAGCCAGCGATCCCACCTCAGAAAAGATTTTTCAGGGATAGCACCTGTTTCTGCTTTTAATCGACCTGCCAGAACTGTAGGCCACCCAGTCCTCCTGCAGCGCTTTCCCCAAGTCCCCCTTTTTGCGCTGTTTTTTTTCCCCCCCCCTCGTTAGCTTCCCCCTTTATTTCCGCCTTCCCCAGTCTGAGAGCCCTCTTGAGACAGAAAACCCAAATCCTTGTCCCACATCGCGGCTAGTTTGAGCTCGACCCTGGATTTTCTCATTTTCGTAGCACATACCATTTCGCCGTATGGCCGGACGATCTTGTTGGAAGACTTAGTGGTCCTTTTTGTGGTTTTTTTTTCCTTTTTCTCCTTGACCTCCCCGCACGATTCTTCACCTGCGCAGGTGCAGCCGTTACCCCTCTCACCCTCTCTCCTTTTTTGGGTTATCTTGATTTCACTAGTTCAGTAAATTTGTTTTTTTCTTTTTCCTTTCGTTCAGACGGTAAGAAAAAGTGTCCCCGGCAGGAACTCTCCGGTCCCTTCCCCGTTCAGGTCGGGTCTCATTGCGCACCCTCCGTTTAGCCTCTTCCCCTTCTCTCATCCTGGTACGTATATTTAGTAAGGCGGCAAGAGCCGCTCGTTAGGAAATCCTTCCCCTTTTTTTCTGAGCCGGGCAAACAACTTTTTCCCCCTTATGTCCCCACTTCAACGGGTCTTTCCTCCTTCTTCCGCGATTCCAGTTCCGGCCCGTGACGCTCCGGACTTCGTCTCCCCAGTAGGCCCCCGGCAACCCCTCGTCCCTGTCGCTTGTTGTTTTCCTTTGCTCCACAGCCGCCGGCCGGCTGAGAAAATTTTGCGTCCTCTTATTTACCCATAGAATTGACCCTTACCATCGGCGGGAATCTCCCCCCCTCCCCTTTGACCGAGATACCTTTTTTTCTTTGACCATGAAGCTCTTCAGGTCCCCGAAGTGGTAACTGGCCTCGTCCACGCCTGGCGTAGTTTTTGACGACCAATGATCCCCCTTCCCCCCCCCGACTTTCATTTTTCTTACTTGGCCCGGAATGGATTTTTTCCAACGAGTCCATTCTGCTCGTCGGCGTCTCTTTTTTTCGACAGACCCTGCCATATTTCCCTTTCCCTCCTATCGCTCCTTGCCCCCCAACTTTAGCATGTGAATCCGTGCGAGGCTCAGCGGTGACCAATTTCTCCTGACACGTCCCTCCTTTCCCTGGTCGCACACTTCAGTCACTTTCGTACCCGCTCGTTATCTTTCTTCGTTGGTGATACCCCCTTTCCTCCCGGAGCTTCCTTTTCAAAACTTTTTTTTTTAGTCTTCTCCGGCGACCCTGCTTCAGCCATGGTGGAGGGTCACCGCGGCGGCGAACCTCTCGTCATTTAGGGTCCTCGATCTGACTTCTTTTTTTCCTTGCGCGCCCAAACACGTCCGTATCGCCCTCTTTCCCTTTGTCCACGCACGCCCGGACCAGCAGTGCACCCGTTACTTAGTTTTCTGTAGCAACAAGAGGACGTGAATTAACTTCGGTTTGCTTTTTCTCTCTCGTCAATCTCCTGAAGTTCTTTTCTCTCTACCTCCGCGTACATTACCTTCGTTTTGTTCTTTTCAATGCGACCGCTGGTTTTCCCGATTCGCCCCACTGTTTGTCTCTTTAGTAGAGTGACTTGACTAGGGGCGAGACTCATGGTTTGGCGCCCCTTCCCCCCTTTTAGGCACGCCGACCTTCCGTACTAGAGGATTATTAACTCTCTTGCCACGCCTTCTCCTCACACGGCTAACGGGTCGCCCCTTAGTCCCCTATCGCCACTTGCCCACGTCTGCGCCTTCCGAGTTGGCCCAGTTGACTTACAACAAGTCTTTTTCTTGCGGGTCTGATCGGGTTCGTATCTTAGCCTCTTCCCGTTGCGTGCTCGACTAGGGTCTCTCCCTATTCCGTCGGCTCCCTTTTTTTTCACCCAGCCGTGTCTACGGTCAGAGTCAACCAGGGAGGGGGAAGGGTTTCCCGAGAACCTGCTCTGTTTACTTAGGTTCTTTTTTTTTATCCCGAGCCGCAGACGAGCCGGCCTTGGTCTACTCATTTTCCACCAAGGATGACCTTTGAAGAGGTGTACGTTTCTCCTTTCCTCCGCCGGGTGTCAATTTGGTTTGACTTCCTCTTGTTCTTACAGTCCTCCTCCTCTTGGCCCTGACCGGCAAATAGGTTTCTGAGGACTTGCTTTTCCGCTTTTCTTGGGATCTTCTGCTTTCCCCAGGTCGTGGAGATTCCAGGACTGAAGTTTGTCTTTTTCCCATCCTTGCACTTCCGAGGTGACCTTTAGAATGGCACCTTTGAACGATGAAATGTACCCTCAGTCCCCCCCCCCCGCGCAGGTTCCTCTTGTGACCCCTTTTTTTTTTAGTCGAAGTCGTTATGTTCGGGCTTCCGCAGCAGCTCCGCACCTCTAAGTCAATGAACTTTCATTACCGTCCCGGCCCCCCTTTGCTTGCAGGATTTTAAGTGATTCCCCCGCAAGTTTGTGTGGGTTCCTCTCCCCAAGGGCCGATGATCCGCCTTGGTGTTTTTTTGTTCGACCCCCTCCTCCTTTCCAGCTCACCCCCCCTTACGCTCCTAGGAAGAGGATACGCCCCTCCTTCTTTCCTGTTTGTTTTTTTTTTTAAGTCTTCCTTTTTTACCGGATCTTTCCTGCTGTCTACCTTTTTCATGACCCCTTGTGCCCTGACTTTCTTCCCCCCTTTAATTCCATTGCCAGATTTCCTGAGTTGTAGAACCCAAGAAGAACAGCCCCCGGTCTTGAGTATGAAGCCACGGTGTCACTTTTGCACTGACGCCTTTTCTCTTCTGTGCGGGGTTCTTTCAAATTCCTCCTAATTGCCCAACCTCTCCGCCCACACTTACCCAGAAGGGTCTCTCTCCTTCCTTCAGACCGGATCCTCCTTTTTCTGTTGCCCGGTCTCCGAAGTTCCCCTTATCAAGCTCTCGTTCACTGCTCCTTTTTGGTTTGGTTTTCCGCGAGGTCCCCGGGTAGCAGCTAGAATCGTCGTCACTCTTCTTTTCCCCACCCCCTCGCATTGACTTTTGCCGTCGCTGCCGGCTTTCGGACGGGGATGTGACTTCGATTTCCCTTCTTTTTTCTGACGGTCTAGGTACCAGCCCTAGTCGGCCAGCGCCCCAAGGGTGATTCTTTTGCGTTGATGAAGAACATCCCCTTCTCCTTTTTTTCGTTTCCCCTCTCTGCAATCCCTGGACTCCTATTTCCTTCCCCTAGTGACCTGTGCTGATTTCGTTTTCCCGGTTCAAGTTGACCCTTTTTTCCGGCACTTGAGGCAAAGATGCGGCTCCCTTCCCGGCCTTCTTGTGACTTCCTGTTCCTTCGAAGGCGTAGCAATTCCCCTTTCGTCCTAAAATTTTTTTAGCTGCTTTTCCGGTCAAGCGAGAAACCTGTCTTTCGCCGACTGGCCTTTTTCCTTTTGATTTTTTTGACGCTTTTAGCCCTTCACCCCCTCAAGGGCTCTTATACCCGGCTTTTTTTCCCTTACCTTCCTGGTCAACTCCGGCCTCCCCTAATTCGTCGAGTAACTGACTTGTGAATTTCCCTCTAGCCCTCTTCTGGCAATGGGATCATAAATTATTTTTCTTCCTTGGCTTACCCCCACCCCATTATCGTCTCATTCGGTGCACTCGTCGTCACCTTCTCCACTTCCGGACCTCTTTCCCTGACCCGGTTAATGACATTCCGAAGCTTTAGTTAAGAATTTTTGATGGACCCCTTTGTGGGCACTTCGGATGCCCAAACCCTGTTTATATCCCGTCCCGTTCGCGCCCGACTTCTCGGACTTCCCTTTTAGGTTCTTTTCCCTCAGGTCAGCGAAGTCGCTCTCCTATATTGTAAATAATAGTGTTTTTTGTCTATCTCTTTCCCTCGTCGATTCTTTGAAATCGGGTGGAATCCTTCCCCCCCCCTCTGCAGGCGGTCCATATCTCGACGTCGGGCGGCCCTTTATTTTTCTCTCTTTTTTTTCTCAGAGGTTCCCCCCCGCCCCCACAGGGGACTACTCATCGACCTTGAAATGGAAGAGTGAAGGTTGGCCTGACGTCCTCCCTTCCGGCCCTGGCGCGGATCCCATATCTACGCATTTGTGTTTCTTCCCCAGACCACACCTTGGGCGTGATATCCCCTGACGACCCTTCTCGAGGGCTTTTTTTTTTTTCGTCCATAATTTGCGGGGGGGAATCCCCTCTCTGCATGGATGATCATTTTCCCTTTCCCTGAGCTCGCGGGTATCCTTTCCCCCTTTCGATTTACGCTATTGCGTCACTTCTTTCCGGAAGACCCCCCCCCTCTCTCCGTCGTTTAGGGTGTCATTCGTAAAAGAAAGTCACGAGCTTTCCCTCAAGCTTTAGTGCCAAACTCTTTTTTTCTTTCACTCCTTTCCCCTCCGGCCATGGCCGGCAACCTTCCAGTCCCCACGATTTCTTTTTTTTTCTCCTCTTCATTTGTTTAATTCTCCTTTTCATGTGCCCTCGACTGATACCAAGCGTCCCAAATCTTCCCAAGAAGCTTTTAATACTTTTTTCGGCAGCTCGTACCCTTTCTGCCTCGCGGTCCTGCGCACCCCCTGTTCCGTTGGCGTAGGTTCTACGGAAGAAATCCTCACTATCCATAAGTGTTGAATTTAATCGTTTTGCTCGGCCTTACTCGCTTCACGCCACCTCCACGCGATCTCTTCCGTTCTGTGGTGGACCCCGAGCGGTCGCCCGCGTGGTCTCTCGTAGAATTTGTCCACACTACTTTTGCAGATTCTTTTCTTTCTATCTACCCCTCCCTCTCCTTTCGTCTGACTCGCGACCCCTTCCCGGGTCTGCCAGGGTTTTGACTGTCACGCTCCCCCGTGTATTTGTGTGGATTGTTGGGAGAGGATTTCAGTCCCTTTTGTCACCCGAACGCTTCCTTTCCTTTCTGTGACCTCCTTACCACCGATCTTCCTACATTCTTCTCCCCCGGGGGCGTCTGGGGCCTCTTAGATCTTGTCGATGGGTTCACTTCCCTTTTTTCTCTTTACGCAGCGGTCATGCCCCCCCGTCGACCCCGGCCTTAACTTTTTAGCCCAAGGCCTCTTTTCCCACGCCACAAAAATCGATTCAACTCCCTTCCCCCCCGGCTCCGCCGGCTCCTCTCTCGACGCTCGGTGGTGGCGGCGAATTACTTTTTCGGACGCCAGTCGTTTCCCCACCCCCGTCTCCGATGTCTTTTGACTTATTGGTCTTTCTAGCCCGGGTGCAAAAAATGTTTGCCTTTTATCCTAACTCTGTCTTCCTTTTTTTTCCCGGGTTGCTCCTATGACCGCGTGATTGTCCTCCTTGTAGCGCGAGTCGCGTTTTCCTGAAACTCCCTCCTTCTCCGTAAACTTACCCCCCTAGTTTGGTTTTAGGGAGAACTTCCAGGTCCTGCAGGTGTGAACGCTTTGAAATTTTTCCCCCACTTTTCAATGCACGTCCCACTTTTTTCCCTCCATTCGGGAATCACCTCCCTTTACCCCCTCTATAAATCCCCCTCCCCCCCTTCCCTTCCTACCAGTTTTAGACGTGTTGTTCCGGAAACGTTTACCTTGCAGACCAATTACCCACCCCCCACCGCGCTAACTTCAGTTCTGCGCTCACTCTTCCCTTTCGCATTTGGGAACCCGTTCTTGAACCCTTCCTTTTTACGAATCCCGAAACCCCACCCTTCCCCCCGGGGAGTTTTTTTTTGTCGTCTACGTAAACTGTATTTTGCCCCCCCATCCACAGCCGGCAGCTTGAAGACGGCGGTCCCTTATCACGCTTCTTTACCTTTAGAACCTTCTTGGTGCGCACATTTTTAGTCTCTCCCCTCCCTTCCTTAGTCGACCCTCCTTTTCTCTCCCAGCGCAGTTGGCCGATTCCCTTTTCGACTCGTGCATATTTTCCCTGTGGAGATAGGCGCCCCTTTGCCAAACTTCTCCCGGTTGGGGCGCTTCCTAGTCGAGAAACAGCGACTCCCCCTTACCCCGGCCGTAGTGCGCATCTCCCCGTCCCCTTGGGTCATGGGCGCCACCACCAGTCCCCTCCCTCCCTGGACCATCTTAGTCCAAACCGAAGTGAATATATGTCAAGATTGAGTCCTCACCCCTCCGCTGAATTTGAACACGGATTTGCTTCTTT
>Ga0179593_1545103_pt1 | contig 10620 bp, 16 predicted proteins | sample CZODoug2_1_08_16_FD_185931 | JGI IMG/M metagenome (GOLD analysis project Ga0179593, IMG submission 185931) | Vadose zone soil fungal communities from Angelo Coast Range Reserve, California, USA - CZODoug2_1_08_16fungal (PacBio error correction) | ecosystem: Environmental > Terrestrial > Soil >... | reverse complement strand
TCCTTCGGCGGGGAACGAATTGGAAAGAGATCTCCATGATTCCATGTTTGATTCCTTCGAATAGAACTTCCGCCTTTCTCCCCCCCCCCCCCCCGGGCATCAGTCTAGCACGCGACGACAAGTTTTTCTCGGCGTGGCTCTCTTCTTCCTTTTCCCCGCAGCGCATGGGCCGCAATTTATAGCGGACAATGGAAAGTGACCTCTTTTTTCTTTGCCTTTTTTCCCCTCCCCCTTTTCCTTTCTCGGTTTCCCCTTTTCCCTGCTCTTGGACTTTTCTATTGCTGCTCCGCCAAATGCAAAAGGAACGGAACCTCCCTTCTTTCCCCTTCTCGTTAGAAAATGCCTGCACCCCTTCTTTTCTTGAGCGATTCATGGTTCTTCCGGCGGGAAAAAAGGTATGGCTTTGTCCTCTCTCCTTTCCTCCTGGTCTGAAACGGACAAATTGGAAACCCTCGATTTTCTTTCTTTTTTTTGATATAGGAGGAAAAAAAGAGCAGATTTTCCTCCTCCTCGTTTTTTTTTTTTTTTTTTTCCTTCCGGGGTCCACTCGAACTTTGTTTCCAATGTGTCCCCTTCCCCAGCCCCCTTCCTTAGATTCTTCCTTTCCCCAGCAGTACCGTGTGCCGCCGGAGGACCATGTCCTTTTCCCTTCTTGCGGTCATTGTAGATTAAGGAAGTTCGATTTCCCCTTCCCCCCCTATCTTTTTCCCCGGGGATTTTAAGTTCCTTTTTTTGGCTCTTTTCCTTTCTCCAAGTCCCCTGAGAAGTGGGATGGAGTTCAAAGGAAGGCCCCCCTCCCTTCTTTTCCTCTCTAGCGTCACTTTCCATTTTCCCCCTTTTTTTTCCCCTCCCTTTCCCAGGCGCAGCAGGAATACGAGAGCCACGCTCCCTTTTCTCGAGACTGAGGCCTGGTGTTCGCCCTTTTCTCCTCGTGTCCTCACCAGGAAGAAGGGTACGCATTTCCCCCTTTCCCCGGCCGCCGAGGGGCCCCTTCCCTTCCGAAAGAAAAAAGACAATGACATCCCTCTTCTCTTCTCCTTTCTAATAGCGTGCGAATCGATACATGGTGTTCTACCTCCCCCAGATACAACGAGAGCTTAGTTAGAGATAGAGCTTCTCGCTTTGTTTCTCTTTCTCCCTGTCGTGCCTCGAGTGCTGCCAAGCGCTTTCCTTCTTTTTCTTTTTGTCTTCACGCCGTGATCGAGACAAATGGCCGCGCCCCGCCTCCTTTCTTTTTTCTCTTCCGGGCCTCGATCCCTTCCTTCTTTTCGGCTTTGATGAGGGGTTTTCTTTCTCCCCTTCAAGCCACTTCGGCGCGATGGGCAGTTTCAAGCCGTCTGAAGGGAGGAGAACGTCAACCCTCTTTTTTCCCCTTTTTTTTTTTTCCTCGGGCTGATATGCCAGACCTCCTTCCTTCCCCTCGGCGCATATAGTTGCCATGGACAAGAACGAGAGCGGCTCGAGCGTCCGCCCCTTTTTCTTCTTCCTTCGCTTTCGAGATCACCAGTCGTTTTCTTTCCCTTCCCCCCCGGCCAAAAGTATAACAAGGAAAACCGTGGCTTTCTCCTTTCTCCTTTTCTCTTTTCCTCGAGGCAGGTTTCTTGCAGGGAGCACGACTGATTTCTTTTTTTCCCTTTCGTCGCGAGCCCCTTTTTTTCTCAGCCGCAACAAAAAAAAAAGCACTCTTTCGCCCCCTTTCCCCTTCCTGCCCAAATAAAAGATTTCTGAGCTCTCCTTAGAATTCGAAGGAAATGGCAAAACCTTTTCCCCCCCCTTCTCCCCTTAAGATAAAGCGCGGCTTTCCTTTTCTTCGCTAGGTGAATGAATGATGCAGGCCTTCCCCCCCCCCCTTTTCCCGCCCCAGTATTCTCCTCTCTCCTCCATCACGATTCGGGTGTAAATAGGGGCGGGATTGCTACTCTCCTTTCTCTCTCACTTGCTGACATTTCCACTTCGGGGAAAAAGAAAGCCGATGTAACCCCCCACCTCTTTTTCCCCTTTTTTTTTTTTTTGGCCACCGTCGGCAGGCCGGGGAATTTGGGAACTTGCTTTTCCCCCCCACCTTTCCCCCCAACTTGCGGAGTCTCGAAAAGCCCATTCCTCCCCTCCTCTTAATAAAACGACGACGTAACCCTTCCCCCCCCCCCCTTTTTTTCCCCTACCGAGACCACCCCCACCCTGGGAAAAAAAGGATAAATGGACCCCTTCCTTTTCGAGGGAGACCCGAAGGGAAGAAAACTCTCCTAACCCCCCTCCGAGATGATGAAACCTTTCCTCACCCTGAAGAGCGCCTTTATCCCCTTGTGTGGAGGATTGGTAAATCGTTGTTCCCCTCTTCAAGCGAAACCTTCAACCCTTGTCGAGCCAAAGGAGAGGTCCCCTTTCTCCACTTTCTATGACAGAACTTCCCACCAGGCTATGTAAGAGGGGAGATATATTTTAACTCTCCTTTTCCTCCGCTATGAATCTATCTTTCCTCATCAAGATGATTTTCGTCTCCTTTTCCCTCCCCTCTCAGGAAGTCTTCGGTGCGAAGGGGATTTCCTTTTCCCCTAGAGCGAAAAGTCGGCCTGTTTTTTTTTCCGAACGTTTCCAGACCACCCCCCGCCGGCGAATCTCTCACTTCCTCCGGCTGAATATGAGTAGAAGAAAACCTTTTCCCTGACAACCTTTTTCTTTTTGAGCCAGGAAAAAGAACGGCTACCTTCTTCCTCGCGAAGACAGATGCTGTTAACCTACTAGAGATCATTTTTTCTTCCCCCTTTATAGAAATAACACTGCCCTCCCCCTTTCAGAGAAATATGATGATTCAGCATGGTTTCCTCCTGTGTACTCTTGCGTTTCTTAGCTGTCGTTCTTCCTTTCCCACGAAAAAGATTGAGTGAAGAACCCACGCCACCTCTCTTCCTCCTTTTATTTTATTCACGCTCTATCCTCAAAATCATGGGTTTGACCCCTCTTCTTGTTGTCTCCTCTTTCCCTTCCCTTTCACCACCTACATCTGGCTCGACAAATCTTCGAACTGAACAAGATCTCTCTTCTTGCTTCTTTCCCCGCCGCATTTGTCGCGAGCCAGACTGCTTTAATCTCCCTCCCCGGCGCCGAGTCCCAACATCCGGCGAAAACGGCACGCGTCCCTTTAGTGGTGGACGCAGAGCGTGAATACCCAATTTTTTTTGTTGTGATTGAAATAAATAGGTTAGTGGGTTAGGCCATTTTCTTTCCTTTTTTTTCTTTCCCTCCCCACAGGCAGATAAGAAAAACACCGCTTGTTGCTGTCTTTCCTGATGATTGAGAGTTAAGTGGTATTATTAAGGTCCATGCCGGTTTTTCCCTTTTCCTTTTAACATCATCGTCTCGCGCTTTACCCCCACCCCCCTTCCCCCTTCCCTTCCTTCTCCAGAGAGCGGGAATAAACAGTGGATTCACGTTATCGTCCCTCTCGGCATTTCACAGTCGCCGGCGGCCTTTCCCCTCTTCACCAGCGAATTGGAGAGATGAAGGAAGTATTTCCAGGGACCCCCTTTTCTTTCCGCGTCTTCTCCCATACATGCAGACGCCCCCTGCCCAGCGTGAGAGGAGTTAAGAGATTAACAGCGCAGCCTCCCTTTTCCCTTTGCTGCGTATCGAAAGGTTCGAAGTTATCCTTTTCCTTCCCAATTTTGGCAAGGGAGAGAAGGAAGGAATAACCCAATCCCCCCCTTTCCCCCCCTCCTCCACACTCGGTGGCGATAGATGCGATCTTCGAGGGGCTATTATTTTTTCCTTCTTCCTTCACTTTGATATGGAGAGAGGGAAGAGGTTTCTTCATTCTCCTCTATCCCTTCTTTTTCCTTCTTTTTCCTTCTCCGTTTCTTGGTCCAATACGAATCTAGAGTTTTTTTCCTTTTCTTTCTTCTGGTGCTCCGTGGGGGAGGATGGGCTTTTCGAGACTCCGCCAAGTTTTGTTTCCCCTCTTTTTTTCTGAAGCCCTTTCCCAAAATTCCCTCTGTTCTTCCCATCGCCAGCCAGGAATTGAGAAGAAGAAACGTTCGCCCATTCTTTTCCCTCCTCTCTTTTCGTCAGTTCCTTCCCTATGACTACTTTCGCGAGCATTATACCAATAAGGTAAGAGGCTGTTCCCCCCCCTCCGGGGAGGGATGCTCCTCTCCCCCCCCGTAGCAATACTGGGGCGTGGAGAGGGGGAGAATCCCCTTTGGAGGTCCTTTCAACTTTCCCCTCCGTCACCAGAGCTTTTTCCCTACTCCCCCTTCTCGCACCGAAAAAGGTTGGAATGGCCTCGGACTCTCCTTTGGGTCCATTACTTTTCACTCAAATTCGATTTCTATTTGCTTCTTTCGGCTGGGAGAATTAGTGATTAGAGAAGAACGTCCGCGCCAAGATTCTCCTCCCTTCCTTATTACTCGACCCGCGAGAGGCCACCCCTCCGACTCTCCCGGTTGCCGGTGGAGAAATGGGGGAGGTTGTTTCACGGCACCTTTTTTCCACCCAAAGAGGTGCACCCTATTCCAGCCGTTAAATGTGAGGAAGATCGAGTTTTCTTTTCCCCCCTGGAAACGATCTTCAGCCATTCCCTTCTTTTATATAGGGAATATAAGCCGAGTATACCTCTTTCCCACGGTGTGGAGACCCCTCTCTACTAAAGAAATTAAGAAGAGTTTAGGCAAAGCTTACCCTATTTCTTCAGGACTGGCCCCCATAAAATCCGGGGAAAAAATGAAGGACCTCCCCCTCCTTCCTCAGCCATTTCCTCTTACACAATCAGAAGATGAGGGAGAGGAAATGGGAGCTAGCACGTCCTCCCCCCCCCCTAATAACTTCCGAAGTCTCCTTTAGCCCACCCCCCTTATTGAGGAAGGGAGCGGCCAGTAGATCTTTCTCCCGAACTCTAGCGCGCGTTGTATCTTTCCCTTAATCCTCCCTAACAAAATGGAGAGATTCGGCACGATATTAGCATTCATCTTCCTCCTTTTGTCAAGTGTCGATTTTTCTTTTCGGGACTCCCCTCTTCTTCCTGTGTAACGGAATGGGAAGTCCGATTCTCCAGAACATTTTTTTCCCCCCTTCTTCCCACCCAAGGCATCCTCCCGCACCCCTTTGTTGAGAGGAAGTGGCTGATCGGGATTCCTTCTCTTTTTTTCTTTTCCTGCATTTATTAGAGGACAATGGAAAAGTGACGCTTCTCTCGATACCTTTTTCTTTGCCCCCCTTGGGGCCATGCGAGCGGGGGGGCCTTCCTTCTCCCCTTTTGCTCCGCCACATGCAAAAGGAAACGGGCCCCCTGGCCTCCCTTTTTGCCGACCTTGAAGACGTCTATCTTACCTTTTCAAGACTCTTATTTTTTTCTTCCTTCTGGTTTCTTCCGGCGGGAAAAAAGGGGAAGATGGGGCAGAGCCTCAAGGGCACTTTTTTCTTTCTTCCGGGGGAGTGGTATCGGATTCCCCATTCTCTCTTTTCCGCTTTTTTTCTTTTTTCCTCCTCCCCTCATCCGGGACACTCGAAATGTGGGGACAAGGTGTCCGTTTCAGAACACGGGTTTTTTTTTTTTTTCTTCTGCCCCAGCAGGCCCCCCCCCTCTTTCACCTCCGCGTCTTGAGGTCATTGTAGATTAAGCAAGTTCGATCTTCTTCAGTTCTTCCCCCTTCAGAAAGTTCTTCCCCCGTTCTTTTCCTTTTCCTTTTGAAGGGGAGGAGCAAGCAATAGCCCCTTATCTTTTTTCCCCCCTATCCATGGCCCCAATTTTTCCCAATTTCCCTCCTCCTCTCTCACTTTACATTGGTCAGAGGTAAGGGCGGGCCCATTCGCCGTCGACCTTTCCCCTTTCCTCCCCCTTTTTCCTTCGCGCGAGCCTTTTGTGGCCCTCTTCTTGCTATTAGCTTTCCGAAAAAGGGAAGAAGGAGATCGACGTCCCCTCCCTTTCTTTTTTCCCTAAAAACGACACTGACAGCGTGCGATCCTAGAAGTCTTTTCCTTCTCCTAGCGTGAGAATTAGAATAAATGTGTTAGGCTGCCTTATTCCCTCCCTCCCCCTTTTTCTTTTTTTTCTCTCTTTTTGTAGTTCGATATCATGGCCGCTTCCCTCCATATTTTTTCCCCCTCTCTTCCTTTCCGAAGATATTATGGTGGTTGTATTTAAAGCGCTGCATCGCGCCCCTTTTTCCCTCCCCCCTTTCTTTCTTCTTCTCGCACACTTCCTGCAGTTTTCTGATGTTTTCTTTTTTTTTCCTCCCCTTCGGAGACGATGGGAAGCTTGGCCGAAACGCGTTCTTTCCTCTTTTCTCGGCGGCAGTTTTTGCGGTTTTCCCTTCCCGAGAGAAAAGAAAAAGGAGGAATAGTTCCTTTCTTCCCCCTTTTCACATGAACGGCTGTATTTTTTGTTGATCGAGATTTCGAGACTCACCAGAAGCGCTTTCTTTTCCTTCTCCCCTGCAAACAGTGGCCTGACTTTTTTTCAGTGTTGGATAGAGGAGGTAGTAGTATCGGATTCCTCCCCTCTTCTCTTTTGTCGCCGGACGTTTAGCCTCTCCTCCAAACAAAAAAAAGAATCTTTAGCTTTTTTTTTTCCCCACCCTCCCCGATTGAGTTCGTCTCGGGATCCCCCCCCCCTTCCCCCCTTTTCTCCAGTTATTTATGAGAGAAAGGAGATAAAGCGCTGGTGATTCGGCGGCTCCCCTCTTTTTTTTTTTTTCTTCTCAACCTTGCACGCACTTCTACTCTCTCCCTCACAGAGTCGGGTTGTAATAGGGGAGGGATTGACGACTCTTAACCTATTTTTTCTTTCCTTCCTTTTCTCCTCCTTGCACTGACGAACGCCTCCAACCCCCCCTTCCCCCTCCTTTTCTTCTAACAGTTTATTAGAAATTGAAGGGATGGCGGCTGTGGCCACCGTCTTTTCCTTTTCTTCCACCCCCCTTTGGAGTATAGAAAAGAAATTCAGCAACCACGGATCCTCTCCCCCCCCCCCACATACTACGATTCTTCTTTTCTCCTCCTTCCTTCCCCCCCCCTTTTAAAAAACTTATCGATGGAAAGTTGAGACGAAGGAGAGGTGAATCCCCTTTTTCCCCTTCTTTCCCCCTACGAGCGCATATATCGCCACCGATGTTTTTTCTGAGTCTTTCTTTTTATTAAGTAAGCGCCCTTGACCAAACTTGTCGAGTCCCCCTCCTTCTTTTTTCCCCTCCTCCCTCCCCTGCCCAGGCTAGGACGGCGGGGCTTCTCCCTGCTCCTGGACGAAGCGATGAATAGAGAAAGCGGCTTTGCGTCGGCATGTATGGCTCCCCCTTTCCTCCCCCCTTTTTCCCCCTTCTCCCGAGCGCAATCTTGAACCCTTTCCCCTCCCGTAGCAGACGCCGGAGAATTGGGAATCGAATTGCACGGCTGGAATATTTGCTTCTCCCCTCAACCCGCGCTGGAGCCCTTTTTTTTTCCAACTCTTTTTTCTTTTTTTTTTCATCGCGAGACGATGATGTTAAATGGCTAATAGGATAAGAGTTGCGAGTATTACCACCTTCCTTCTTCTTCTCCCCTTTCTCCCCCTCTCTTTTTATCAGCAGGTGAGACCCCCTTTTTCCCTCTTTTTTCCCTTGCATAATGGAAAAAACGAAAACAGATTGAGTTAATCACCCACGCCACCGGCGCTTGAGCCTCCCCCTCTCTTTCTCCCTCCCCCCCTTTTTCCACGCCTTGATCCTTTTTCCGCTTTTTTTCTTTTTTCTTCTTCCTCACTTTCCCCAACTACATTGGCTCGAAAAATATTAGAACTGAAAAGATCTCTCTCGTTCCTCGCCTCCCCTTCTTTCTTTTTTTTTTTTTTCCTTTCTTTCCGTCAGAACCGGTCTCTATTTCCAAACATCCGGCGGAGGAAGAGGATCAATTCGGGCAACCCCCCTTCTTTTCCTTTCTTTTTCCTTCCCCTTTCCATCTGCAGAGTCCATCTCCCTTGGCTCCTCCCTTTCTTTTCGGCCATTATGAAGGGCCGAAAGAGAGAAAACGGCAAGCTTCCCCTTCCCTTTTTTTTTCCCTGATCTCAGCCCATGATTGAGGAGGTAAGTGGTTATTTGTCAGGTCCATGCCGGTTTTTCCCCCTTTTCCGCGTTATCTTAACCCTTCTCGCGCTTTGAAAAATTCCCCGAGGCGCCGTTTTTCCTTCCCCCTACACCGTTTCTCTTGGCTTCCTTCGAAAGGAGATTCCAAGTCTCCTCCTTCTTTCTCCTCCTTGGCGTTAATTTTCTTCCCCCAGCGCAAAGGAGATACGTCAGGATTTAGGAAGCGTTTTCCAACATGCCTCCTCCCCTTTTTTTTTCGTCCCGCCCTCCACATAGTTCCGACCTTTTTCGAATGGGGCATTTGCTTACGGTTCCCCTTTCTCCCTTTTTCATTTCGGCTCCGTTGGCTCTCCTCTTGACTTCCTTTCCTTATAAAAAATCACAGAAAAAAGATGGACCAAGCCTCCAAAACTTTTTTTTCTCTCCTTTCTTTTCCCTACTCTGTCAATGGTTCCTTGGTCTCTCCCCTTCCTTGCCTTACTTTTCCAGGGTTTGTGAATTCTTTGAAGGATAGGTCTTGTCCACTCCGAATTCTTTCTCTTTCTGTCTTTCTTTCTCTTCTCGTGGTTCTGGGTATTCTTTTCCCTCAGGGGAGTGGGAGGACGGTTTGTCCTCCTTCCCTTTTTTGGCCCCCCCCTAGCTTCTCCCCTTTCGCTATGCTGGTAGACCCTCTTTGGGGGTTACCCCCCCCTTTTTTCCCCCTCATTTCTCGAGCATCTCCCCCTGTCCTCCCTTTACCCCGAATAGTGGATGGATGCTGCTCTTTTCCCCCCCTCTTTCCCCTTTTGATCGCTCTTTCAGGTTTCCCCCTGCCAGGCATGAAAATAGAGAAGCCGAATTTTCCCCCCCCCCCTCTCTTCCCTCCTCTCGAACCGCCAATGTTCTTCTTTTCTTTTCTCTAACTCATCGGGGAGGTTGGCCCTTCCTCCCTTTCGGTTTTTTGTTCTCCCCTTTTTTTTTCTCGCGACGAACGCCGCGCCCAAGAGGCGCCTTCCCTCTCCTTTCTTGCATGCATGCCCTTTAGACTTCTCCCCCCACACGCACGCCGCAGAAGGAGAAAGCAAAGGTTTTTGCCTTTTTCTTTCCTTTCTACGTTTGCGGTTTCTCTCCTACCTCGAGCGAAAAAAAAAGAGGTGCACAAGGATCCTCCCCCTTTTCCCCCTTTTTTTTTTTCCCCTTGTCCCCTTCCGTGCGGTGATAGTAGGGCATATCAGCCGCGTCTCTCCTCATTTACCCTGTCCCCCCTCTTTTTCCTTTCGACGAAATTAAGAAGCGTTAGGCAAGCTGCCCATTTTTTTTCCCCCCCTCCTTTCCCCTCCTCCCCTCCTGCCCCACCGACTCTCCCTCTCCCCTAAAACGCGAACAAGAAGAAGCTGAGGCGCGGCCCTTTTCCTCTATTCCCTTCCCTCCCTCTCCCTTCCGAATTCGTGTCCTGGAGTTCCTCGGGAAGGAGATAGAAATCCCCCCCTTCGCCCTCCCCCCTCTTTCTCCTCTCCCTCTTGACTCCTTCCTCCAACATCCTCTTATCCTCCCTTCAGAGTATTGAAGAGAGTATGATAGAAGAGGATGTAAGTGTCTCTTTTTTTTCTTTTTTTTTCCTTCTCTTTTCCTCCTTTTACCGTCGATTTCATATTCTTCCTTTCTTCATCGCAAGGAAGGAAGGTCTCTCCATTCTCGCCTTAATCTTTTTTTTTCTCGTGGGGATATAGGGATTAATGTATTCTCTTTTTCCCTCTTTCCTCCCCTTTCCCCCTTCCCATGTGACGTCTTTCTTCTTTTTCCACCCCCCCCTTTTCCCTGGATAGGGGGACTTCCTTTGTCCATTCCTTTTTCCCCCCCCCCCCCCCCCTTCTCTCCCCTTCCCTCCCCGCCCCCCCCTTTTAAAAATCCCTTTTTTCCTCCCTGAAAGAAGATCGAACTGCCGGAATCTACAAGAACTTCCCTCCTCTTTCCCTTTTTCCTTTTCCTCTTTGGCCGCTTCCTTCACTCCCCCTTTCTTCCCCAAGTTCGAGTGGAAAGGGAGGAGGGATTCGGATTCCCCCTCCTCTCTCTTTTTTCCTTCTCTTTTTCCTCCTTCCTCCCCTCCTCATTTCCTTTGTCGTTTCACGAACACGGTAATGCACAGGTGCCCTGAGGATCTTCCCCTCCTTTCTTTCCCTCCTTCTTCTTCTTTCATTGTTCTCTTCCCTCAGTTTTTTTCGTCAGCTTCCCAGAGAAGAAAGTAGATACAGAGATTCCCCTTCTTTTTTCCCTTTTTCTTTTCCCCCCCCTTCCCCCCCCTCTCCTTTTTCGTTCCATGGCCCCAATTGTTTCAAACAACTTGCGCTGTTTTTTTTCTCTCCCCTTCTCCTCTCCTTGCGTCCCCACTTTTTTCTCCGGAATACCGAGGAGCAAGAGATCCCTTTTTCTCTTATGCTTTTTTTTCCAGTTTCTCCTTTTTTTCCCTTTTCCACAAAAAGGGAAGAATGTAGTATCTATTCTTCCCTTCTTTTTCCCTTCCAGACTTCCCTTCCCGCGCTGCGAGAAGAAAGATTTAAATACTAGATTACTTCTATCGCTCTTCCTTGTTTTT
>Ga0179593_1296621_pt1 | contig 10620 bp, 10 predicted proteins | sample CZODoug2_1_08_16_FD_185931 | JGI IMG/M metagenome (GOLD analysis project Ga0179593, IMG submission 185931) | Vadose zone soil fungal communities from Angelo Coast Range Reserve, California, USA - CZODoug2_1_08_16fungal (PacBio error correction) | ecosystem: Environmental > Terrestrial > Soil >... | reverse complement strand
AAACTCCCGCCCTTTTCTTCCCGGTTGGAACTGGGTCACCTTGGGCTGACCCTTCCAAGTTTGCCTTGAAGAGTTTCGTTTTTTTTCCCTTCGTTTTAGGCGTGGGTCCCCGAGGCTTGTGGCCTTCTTTGAAAAAGTTTTTGGTTTTAGTGACCCCCTCCGGCTCTTCCAAACGCAGAAATTGTTGTGGTCGGGTTGTAGGTTGATTGTCTTCCCTTTTTGTTTTTTTTGGGGGCCGTTTCCCCCCCAGTGTGACCGGCCCCGGCCAACCATCCCCGGTTGGACGTTTTTTTTTCTTTCCGTTCTTCGGCTTCCCCCCCTTTTTTCCCCCCCCATTGGTCCCGGGAAGGTTAGCTTTGATCCCCCAACGTGGTAAGGAAAGTTCTTGCATTTTTTAGATATTTTTCCACCTCCTCTTTGTTGTGTTGCTCGATTGATCGTCCGCAAAGGTTATCTCAAGGTTTTTTTGCCGAAGTTTTTTTTTTCTTTGCCGACCAATGACGTCCACAAGTCTTCTGTTTGTTCGCCATTCTTCCCTGCAAGGTTGACAATTTGAAAAACAGCGTTACTAGTCTCCCGTCCCCCCCCGTGTGTCCCTCGGTTTACCTCTTTCTCCCCCCAGCGGTAAAAGACTTGCCACGAGTTTTCACTTTCCTCCCAGAGGTTACACCCCCCGAAGACGTCTTCACTCGGGAGGCTGTTTTTTTCCCAACTGAGAGGCCCAAGCCAATAACCTGTGAGTACCCCCTTCGGTTGGACCTCTTTTGACCAGAGTTGTCCTCGTGTTCACTGTTTTTTTTTTAAACGCTGTAAACCTCTTTTCCCCCCCCCGGGTTCGTGCCACTTCCTGGTTTTTTTCTGTTTCCCAGTTCCCTCCAGGCCAGTCCCAGTTCGCCCCGAGTTGTTTGACGGTTTGTTTTTTGGTTCCTTTTCCCGAACTGGAAAGAGCTTGGGTAAAATGGTTCGCTCTTTGTAAGCCTACGGTCGTTTTACGCCTCGTGAACTTGCCCCCTCGGCCACCTTTTGGTTTCCCGAATTCAGCGGCACGCCGGTTAACGTCCGTTCCCCCCCCGACCTTTGTTCCCCCCCCAACTTCCCGCGCACGGTTGCACAGTTTTTTCGGGAAACCGCTTTAAGCCTTTCCCTTTCGACCCAAGTGCCTGGCATGTTTTAAAGGTCTAGGTAACCTCTCCCCCTATTGAAGTTGTCCTCCTTTCCCCCCTCGGACCCTATGTCTACGGTTGGAAGAAGAGTTTCATTTTCACCCTTTCACGTGTTCAGTTGTTTGGAGGTCGGCAGACGAAAGTCCCCTGCGGGGTTTACATGTGTGTCCCCTGCCCCTTCCGACCATGAGCCCCAATTTCCCGAGGATCACGGCGGCTTTTCCCTTTTGCCAAAGGTCTCCACTTTTTTTTTGAATTCCTTACAATGCCCCGGTGTACATGACTTTTCAGTTTCGGACCGCCCAGGGTGCCTCAATTTTTTTTCAAGGTTGGAAATCGGTCAAACTCCACACTTAGTGTTTTGTGTTTTTCCGTGTACTTCTTCTGGTCCCCCTAGCGCGGTTAATGGGCCTTTAGTTTGGCCGTGAAAGAGCCCCCCCAGAACCTTTGGCCCGCGTTTTCCGATTCAACAGTTCCCCCCTGTTGGAAGGAACGGGTTTCCCCCTGTTGTGTCCAGTTCTTTCCCTTCCGGTGAACTTTACGTCGTGTCAGTTCCTTTGGTGTCACCTTGCCCCGGTGTTTCACCCGCCGTTCCGTGGTAAAGGCTTTTTCAAGAGGTAACCTTTTCCCCCCGAGGTACCATTTGTTTGAAGGTTACCACTCTTTTACAGTTTTTCATTTCTTTAATTTTTTTCCCCGCCCCGAAACGAAGTCTTTTACAAATTGAACGGAATTGGTTTTTCACCACTTAATTTTTAAGACGGTTTCCCCCGCTGGGGAACAATTTGGTCCCCGTAGAACCTTTCCCTGTGAAGGTACAGATTTGGGACACCTAAGCTTTACCCCCCCACCCCTGTGAAAGGTCATTTTCAGAGTTGCCCGCGGGAAGTTGGACCTTGATTTCCGTTACCGGTGAACCCGTAAACGTTTCCCCTGCCCCCATTCTTTGTTCAAACTTGACTTTTTTCCCGTTTTTTCATGCGAAAGCTACTTTTACGGCCTTTTTTTTTCAAAGCCTGGTTCAACCCTTGACCCAGGGTCGTCCTGCACTGTTTCCTTTTTTTGACAAGTGTCAACGCGGTAAGGTTGCCACAACTTTTCACAACTTGAACTCTTGGGGTAAAAGGTGGACCGGTCCACTCCCCCCTGCCAACACTTTCTTAAATTTTGAACCCTTTTTTTTTGGGGTAACGCAGTGGTCCGCGGCTTAGAATGGTGGAAATTTTCTATTTTGAAGAAAGAGACCTTGCGTTTAGCAAGGGGGACTCCTTGACACCCTCCCCCAAGTCGAAATAAAACCCCCCCTCTCTGTCCGTGGTGCTGGGGTATGTCTTTTGTCCTCGGGGTGAACTGGGGGCCCCAGGGTTGTCCACTTTTATTTTCCTGAATTTTTACGTTTTCGGTAACGGTAAAGCAGGATTCTTTTCCTTAAGACTGGGCAAAGCAGCCATTTGTATTGGTGTTGTACAATTCTCTGAAGTTTTCCTCGGGGGGACTTCTTTTCGGTTTAGTCCGATTAACGAAAACAAAGGAGATTTTCCCCCCTCTTGCACGGAACCCTTGCATGAAGGGGGGCCCCTGAGTTTTTTTCTTTTTTCTAACACCAAGACCCTTTTTCTGACCGGTGTGACAATCGGAGACGGCTCGGGGAAAAGATTTTTTTTCTGGTGCATTTTTTTGCTTCTTTTGGTTTTTTCTTTATATTTTTCTGTCCAAATTTTCTTTATCGCTCCCACTGTTTTCATCTGTTTCTGCGGTTTCTTAGTCGTAATCCCTGGTTTTCCGTATTGTCTTGCCTAACCTTCCAGGACGTTCTCCTTCGTGCCTTACCAGTACCTTATTTAAACTAGGGACCCTCTTTAGCTGTCCCTTGGTCCAGTGCGCTTTCTGATTGAATACCCCCCCCCGTTTCCTTTTTTCCCCGGAAACGGTGCCACCCCCCCAGTGAAAATGGATTTTTTTTTTTGCCCCCCAGATTGCGATCCTTTTTGATAGGAATGGGTTTTTTAGTGCATTACCTGTTTTTCCTGTTGGGTATCTGCAGGTGCCCCTCCTTTCCTTTTCATTTATATACATCCTTTGCGACACCCTTTTCCCTGAATTCCCCTTCTTACTATGGTTCCCACTTTCCCCTCCCCTTCTCTTTTGATGCTTGGAAGCGGTTTTTCCCCCCCCCGCAAAAGGTTTTTGTGCCTTCTTCTATTTTAGCCATTCCTTTTTTTGTTTTTTTTTCACGAGATCTTCTCTCCCCCCTTTACTTTTTTCTCTTTTGGACCCTAATGTTGGGATGGGCCCCAGTCTGAGTGTTCACTTTTTTCTCCCCTTGTCCGTTTCGCCCTGAATCTTTAGACGACTCTCCCCTTAATTTTATGACTCCTGACCTGGGGATTAACAGTGTTCCCTTCTCCTGGTCCAGTTTTTTTTCCCCCCCCCACCGGCGGACTTCACCCCACCTCTTTTCATTTTTGTGTGTATTCCTTCCTGAGGGGATTCAATCGTTTCAGACCCTCTGCTTTTTGTTCCCCTTTCCACCCCGGCGAAGGCACCGCCCTCCCCTTTTTTGGCTGTCCCAAAAGTATTTCCCCGTTTCCCTTCCTTCATCGTTTTTTCCCGCAGCTCCGACCCAAATTTTTGAGACCGTTCCTCTTGTTCCAAAGGCCTCCCCCCCACAATTTGTTCCCTTTTCGCCCATTGGGGCGTTCTCCAGTTGTCAGCTACTCCTCCATCTTTCCAACCCTTCCAAAGTTCCTTTTGCCCTGCTCCCCTCTTTTTCCCCCCTGCGAACCCCTTTCTGCCGTCTTTCGTCCCTTCCGTGCCAGTCCCTTTTCTGTGGTGTGTACTCGCAAAGCGATTGTTATTTTATGTCTCTTTTTCCCTGCAAACGCTTCTTTTTTGTCCCCCATCTTTTGCCCCCGGCCTTTCCCCTTCTGGCAAAACCTTCCTTTCAATTGATTGGCGTTTTTTTTTTCTTAACCTCCTCCCCCCTGTACACGGGACTGGTGTCCACCCCCTTGTTTTCCACCCTTTTTTCGGAGTGACCCGTTGGCAAAGTCCCACGGCTTCCCCAACTGGGACCCACGGGCCGGCGGCTTCCGGCCTCAACCGTGAGTTTTTGGCTTCCATTCGGATTGTTCCCCCTTTGTCCACCCGGTTGTTTTTCTTACCCCCGGGTCAAGTGACAGAGTTTTTGCGGGACCGGGTTTTTTTTTTCTTTTGTCCCCCCCCAGTTCCCACCGGTTTGGTTGACTTTCGGTGACACCATTTCCCTTAGGGCGGAATGTTTCACACCTTGATTGATGAGGGGGACCCCCCTCCGTGGGGTCCACCCCCCCCCCCCCTTATTTTTTTTGGTTGTAAGTGGGCGGCCGGTCGTGTCACCGAGGTTGCGATTAAAGGGTCCCCCCCCTTTTGCTCGGGGCGGCTACCCGGGGTCATTTTTGGACCTGCGGGTCGTTGTTATTTGACACCTTTTTCCCGTTTCTTTGACTTTTGGTGGGAACCAGGTTTTTTTTTTACGGTGGGTGTAAGTTGGTAAGATCGGCAGGGGCTAGGCCACCTTACACCAAACTCTGCGCAGTGCAAGCTTCCCCCCCCCCCTTTGACCGATTTCGGTACCCCCAGTTTTTTTCCATTGTTTGCGGGTGACACCTGTTACCCTCGTGGACTTCGTCCCCAGGCTTCCGTTTTGGGACCAGGTTTTCTTTTTTCCTTTTTCTTCCCCCTTCCCCCCTTGCCCGTGACCTTGGTTTCGTTTTGGGGGACATTCCTTTTTTTTACCCTTTTTCGTTGCTTGAGTGAAAGGGAGTCCCATACCCACCGTTGGTGTCACCGTGGCACTTACAGAGGTCACCTCCTTTAAGAAGTTTTTTTTTTTCACCCCGTGACCGGCGGTTTTATTTTTTAACGCCCCCGGCTTTTCTCTTTGACAGGGAGTTTTCCATTTGTAAATTTTCACCCTTTTTACCCCTAGGGAGGGATTTAAAGGACGGACACCAGTCCAAGTTTATTTTGTTTACAGGGGGGGGCTGCCCAGTACACTTTTTCCCTGCTCGGGCGAAACTGTCATTTCTTTCCCCGGCGGAAACCCCCCTTTCTATGAATTTTTTTTTTCCAACCCTCCCGCGGGCTTGGGTGACCTCGGCTTTTTCGTTCATCGTTTGGGTTGCGTGAGGAACAAGTCCCTCTGTTCTTTCCCTTTGAACTTCACCGAGGGGTCCTTGGTTTCCCCCGGTGGCTCCCGTGGGCTGGCGTCTTTTTCTTTAGGAACTCCTTTCTGGGTTTATTTCCCCTTTCCCCGGAGGCAAACTTGGACCCCGTGCTGCCCCCCACTTGTGTTCGTAACTTGTCCCCCGGTCGCACCCGCGTGATCCCGTTGTGTTCCACCCCGAGTAAGGGAGTTTTTCAAGGGCTGTTTTTTTTCCTCTTGACCCTGTCCGGGCACCCCCGTTTTCACATTTTTCCTTTCCACGCGGTGCGTTCCCTTTTACCTGCTACGTCCCTTTTTTTCTGGTGAGGTTGAGGTTCCGGAGTTCCAATTGACCTCGGGTCCCGGATTGTTGACCTTCCTCCCTGTACCAAGACCCTTTCTTTAGGGTAGTTGAACTTGTTCCCATTTCTTCAGGGGACTTTTTTTTTTTCTGTGGTTCCCCCACCTTTCACGCTTTTGGCCTTACTCAGACAAGATGCTTACGTACCAGGTCTTCACGAGGGGGTTTTCCTTGGGCGGTTCTACCCTCGGCGCGTGGGACCGTAGGTGCCTGACCCCCACGGTGGTGTGCACCACCTCGGGAGGAGTTCCCCCTGGTTGTCGTGAGTGGGTTCCCCCCTGTGAACAGTCACTTCTTCCACTTTTGGTGTCCTTTGGAGGTGCGTTGTGGACTTTTGTTAAAGTTGAACTCCCTGTCCGCGTTAACGGGGATGGTTTTTGTTTGCCCACCTGGCAACCTGTAGTCCCAGTTAGCTGTGAGTCAAACCCTTTTGTTCTGACCTCCGACTTCTCTTCTTTTCCTTCCCGTTTTTTTTTTGTTTTGCAGATCTTTCGGGGAGAAGGACCCATTTTTTTTTTCCCATGCCAGTTGCGCCGGTACCCCCCGTTTAGACCAACCCCCCTCCACTTGAAATTGTTTTTGACACTGGTGGAGGCATGGATTTTTTTTTCAAGGTGGAAAGTACCCCCAACCATGCACCGTCATCTCCTTCCAGGAAAAACAGCTCTCCGCCGTGGGGACACGGCCTAGTTTTTTGTCCACGCCGCTTTTTAAGACGGAACAACTGCTTCAGCCTTCCCCCCTGCGTTTAAAGGATTACACGTTTTTCCCCATCCGGCCCCGACTTTGAAAGGTCCCCCCTAGGTCTTCAACTTTTGCAGGGGTTGTAGTTCCCTCCTGTTCGCGCCCTCCACGTTCAAAACGGTCTCAGAGCTCCCCCCCGAGTGCTGCTCCTGTGCCATGTTTTGAACTTGCACCTCTGCAGAAAGCCTTTTTGAAAGGTGCTGAACGTCGTACCCCCAGCCGACCCTCTGTTACCCCCCGGTGACCCAATGCCTAAGACCTTGTTTTGAAGTTGGTGACTTTCGGGTTTCACGCCCGACCCCCTTCTTAAGAGTGTTCCCCTTTTCCCTCTTTTCACTCTCCGCGGTTCACCTCCCCGACACTTTTTTTTCCCCCACGTGCCCACGGCGTCCCCGCTTTTTGCAGATTGGTGGGGACAGTTCCTCAAGTTCCAGCAACCAGGTTTTCCCCACGGGTTGACGCAGTTTCCACGCCAAGTCCCCCCCCCTTCCCCTTTATGAATGCCCGGCCGTGTACAACCGAGGTTTTTTTTTTAGTGTGCCGCTCACGTCCCCGCAGCCAGTCAGGAGCCTTTTGGGGATCTTGGTGTTTTAACTTTGGGACGTTGCTTTGGTTTGACTTTCTTTTCTGCTCAGCACCCTCTTTTCTCCCATCCCGGCTCACCCCCCCCCTTCCCGGACCCTGGTTTTCTCCCCCCCTGCCAACCCCATCCCCCCGTCGTCCGCAAGACAAGCCTGTGTTAAAGGCAACGGACCTTACCCTACAAGGTCTCACGGTTTTGACCCTGAAACCAAGGAGTGGACACTTTGCTTTCAAAGGCCAAGCGTTCACCGTGGTCACAGGTGTGCCTCCTGGTCAAGACTCCCACCCGTTTGGACGTTTTCTTTCTTGGACCCCGCCTTGTTCTCCCCCCCCCCCCTGTGACCTTTTGGCACGCGGTTTTCCCCCCTGTCGGTTGTCCCCGCATGGTTTTCTTTCACCAGAAAACTTTTAACCCGCCCTGGCCCGAGGTTCAACTAAAATGTTTGTCCCCCCCTCTGCATCCCCTCCCCCCCCTTTCTTTGAACCAAGTTGACCGAGCGTTGCACCTGTTATCCCCCGGGTGTCTCCTTTTGTTTTTTCCAACTTCTGCCCATTCCCCCACTCCACTCCAGTTTCCTCATTGCCCCCCCCCGGTAAGTTTTTTTAAGCCCCGGGCCTGCCCCAGTGTCCCGCTTTAAAGGTGCAGCCGTACACTTCCCCCCCCTTCTTTTTTTCACCTTAAAATGTTTTCCCGCCTTGGTACGCCCGCGGTTATAATTTTTTAAGAATTTTTTTTTTTCACGTTCCCACGACCTATTTTTCTCTGGTGGAAGGTACCCGTTATTTTCACGGCTCCTTTTACCCCAAACATCGAAACCCCCATGATGGTGACACGGTAGTTAATTGGTTGCCGCACAGGGTGACCATTTCTCCCCCCCCTCCCCTGGTAACCGGTTGCCACGGCCATAGGCACACTCGGTAAACATGGTGCCCCCCCCCTGTTGAAGCACTTATTTGGTGCACTTTAGGTTTTTTCCGGGACCTCCCTACCGAGCTCACCCCCCGATTTGAAGTTTTTTTTTTTTGCCCTCGGGGCCGGTTCCACAAGTTTTTATCACCCTCTGTCACCGGGGCCCCCCAGTAACCCCTCTCACAGCTTTTTCACTCCCGTGCCCCCTGTCCTACCCCCGGTGCTTTTGTCCGGTTGAAAAACTCTCCTCCCCCCAGACGGGGGTTGAGAACCTCCTGGTTGGCCCCGTGGAAATTTTACCTTTACCCCCGCAACCGCCCCTTTTTTGAAGAAGGGGTCCCCAAAAGTTTTCCGCCCCCTCGAACGCAAACTCTTTTTTAAAGGTTTACCGCCTTTCTAAGGTGAAACCCCTCTTTCTTCACGCATGGAAAGGTTAGGCCCCGGGTTTTCGGTGTACCCGGGTTAAATTTTCCCGGGAGCTTACAGCTCCCCGCGTGGGTGCTCTCTCCTTTTTCTTTTTTTGATTTGGTGTTGTTTTTATCCTTTTTTGGGTGCAGGTTGTCCCCACGGGTTTACTGGGGGGCGGGTGCACTCGTGGAGTGACCCTTTCTTTTCCCCATACGGTTCCCCCCGGGTCAGATGAGCTGGGGCTTTTCATGAAACCTTACGGGGCCATTCCTTTCGTTGAAAAAAAGGCGTTCGAACCGGTGCGCCGTTTCACGGGGGGCCTGTTCCTTTTTTTATCTCCTTAACTCTGGTGGGCGGTTTGAGTTGGTATCTTTTGCACTTGTTCGTACCCAACCCCGATTTTCATCAGCACCTTGGTTCTTGTTTCTTTTTGGCCCCGTCTTCCTCTTAAAGATTTTTGTTCTATCTTTGGGGGGCGTTTTCAAATCGCCCCAGGGGTTTTACAGAAGGTCCCTTTTAATAACCCCATTCCTTCTTTCAATTCCAATTTTTTACTTATTCGCACCCTTTTTCTGGCCTTCGTTGGGTCTTCCTCCTCTCCGTTGAAACCTTTTTTTTTTTCCACAAACCCACAGTGGTTTTGGTTTGACCTTTCTTTTCTACGGAGTGTTTTTTTCCGTTTCTCTTTTCTCGATGGCTCCTTTAATTTTACGTCTTTTTTCTGCATGACTTCTCAGTTCTCTCAGCAGCACAAACATGCCCAATGGAGAGTGTATTTTTCCCCTCAGCCACTAACTTTGTGGTCTTTTTCCGCGCCTCCTTGACAACTTTTTTGCGGCAGCCATCTACTTTTCCTCCATCCACTCAAAGTTGTTTGTTTTGGCCGCCCTCTCTTTGGGATTTTAACTGGGTTCCGAGACACACTTTTTTTGTTTTGCCGGGAAAAACATTTTTCCCTGTGAAGGGTTGATCTTTCTTGAGTTTACTACCTTCGCGGCTTTCTGTTCCCTACGGAGCTGAGTAGCCCTGATACCGGCTAACCGTCCCCCCCAGACCAGGATTGTCAGGGCGAGCCCGGCGCAGACCCCCTTCAAACTGGTGCCTTCCACTTTTGACCCAGGGGGTTATTTAAGCTTTTCTCCCGGACTCGTTTTCCTTTTGCCGCCCTTACACAAGGAAAGTGACCCCCTATGTTAATGGCCCCTATTTATGCCGTCGTACTGCCTGCAATTGTTAGTTGACCCAAAGAGCCGTTCACCCCCTCAACCTGTTGCGATTTCCCCCGCCCGAAAGCACAAGCAGACCAGTTGCGAAGCCAATTTTTTTTTTTCCTCGATAGGTTCCAGTCACCGACCCACTTAATCTTCCTCCCCCCAGGGACACCCACATCGTTTACCACCTTCCTCGGTGCCCCCGGTAAAGGCCAGACGCTTTTCTGTCTCGGTTGCTACTTTCATAGTGCATCGTGTTTTAGGTCATCGGCCGTTTGAAGACCCAATTAGGCTTGTACGTCTTTTTCCCAATGCCATAAGATCTTTCTGAAAGGAAGAGAGGACCAACCCCTTTTTAATTCGCATTGCTTCCGGACAGTGCACTTGTTCCCTTGGGAAGTTTGTGGTCACCGCCCCCCAGCGCAGTGACCGGTTTTGGGGCCCCTGAAAAACGGTTTACAAACCACAGGGTCAAAAAAGGACCGGCACTTCCGGGAGGACCAACTTGTGATCCGTGAGGGTGTCGGAGGGGATTGTCACACCTTCCCCCCAATGTGTGAAAACGATTTTGCGTCCGTTGGACAGGCATTGACCGGATTCTGCAGGTTAGCTGGGAACAGTCGTCACGGCGGAGCTTGCAGGGTTTTTCAAACCCCTTTTTTTGCCCCTCCGTTTGGCTTGAACCCAATGCAAATGTTCTTTCTTTTTCACACCTCTTTTTTAACCCAGGGGGGGCGTGGCGGGACTTTTCAAGGGCGTGCGTCAGGTTCACGTCAAACCGAGGTTTCCGTTCTCAAGGTCCAGACGGGGGGCCCAGTCGGAAAGAGTTTTCTTTAAAAGGGTGTTCAAAGTTTTGAACCATCCAGTTGAGGTGAACCTTGTTAACAGGAGCCCCCCCGGGGAGGTTTTTTTAAAGCCTGTTCCCTTCTTTTTAGTGGTTCCGTTTTTGAAGTCTGAAGGGCGGTAATTTCCCCCCCCCCTTTTTTTGTTGGATGTCCGTGTCCTTAAACGGGGGGACAAGCTTTGTGTGTGACGGAGTGCAAAGCTGGCCGGGG
>Ga0179593_1730879_pt1 | contig 10621 bp, 11 predicted proteins | sample CZODoug2_1_08_16_FD_185931 | JGI IMG/M metagenome (GOLD analysis project Ga0179593, IMG submission 185931) | Vadose zone soil fungal communities from Angelo Coast Range Reserve, California, USA - CZODoug2_1_08_16fungal (PacBio error correction) | ecosystem: Environmental > Terrestrial > Soil >... | reverse complement strand
AGTTCAGGACCGGGACCAATGTTTCCTTTCCCCCGATCGTTGTCCTTTTCTCATTTTTTTCGCGGCGCCTTCAACGAGTCCATAAGATTTCGTGAGAGAGAGTGTCCCCGTTGCTGCTGCTTGAATTATTCCTTTTTGGACAAACTCTGCCTTCTCCCCCCTAAATTTGGCAAACACGATCAGGTTCGGCCGGGTTGCAATGCCTGCCTTTGGACATTCCGAGCTTGTTCCAGCGCGCTTCCCCTTACATTGTTATCCCCCTTCGCCCCTTTTCCCGCTTTGGCCGACTCCCAAACCTTTTTCAGCCCTGATGGCGTCGCCCCTTCGCTCGGCCCCCTTCCAATGTTCAGAGATGCCCCCTTTCTTTTTGGCGACTATCCTCGAATTTACCGAAATACCCTCTAATTCTTAGTTCATCGGCTTTTTTTATCGATGACCGTCCGCGACGATTTTTGCATTCCTAAACTCCCCGAGAAGCCTCAGCCCATTCCTCGTTGTTCCTCCCCAGCGTGCCCACTTCCTTTTAGGACAGGAACCTTTGAGCAGTTTTTTTGTCCCAGCCAAGTGGAAAGCATCGACAATTTCCAGTACTGGTTTCCGTCCCCGGCAAAAGGCCGCTCCTTATCTCTTCCAGATCTCCCCTCCCCCTTTTCCGGCGCAGTTCCTTTTGCTTTTAATCCCTGGCGACAAAGCGCTCATCTTTTTTTTTCCAGGCCTCAGAGGAACAACGCTTGGAGTCTTTTACCTTCTCCCTCTGCTAGCTCGACAACCCTTCTCCGCTTTTTCGCGTGGTCTTAAAGACTTCCATCTCGCGTCAAGCTCGTTCTTTTCCTTAAAACTCAATCTGATTCGCCATCTTCCCAACTGTCAGTTATTGGTATTTATCGGACCTATTTCACCACCCCCCCCGGATGGTTTTTCGACGCTGCTTTTTTTCCCTTTTTACTTTCTTTCCCCCGCGCCTCGGTTGTTTCTGAGCGGCCCTCCCACTGCCCTTCTTGTTATGTGGTCCCCTATCGGTTGGCTTTACGCCTCCATCCCGATTGGTGGACCCCCCTTGACCCTCACAGCCCCATCCAATTTTTATCGGGCGGCGCTGGCTCCTGCCCCTTTTGTGCTTTCCCGGGCATCGTTAACCTGTTTTTTCCCACCTAGACCAATGCGTTTTCCGTTTTCGCACCTCTGTCCCTTCGTTAAACCGGCACAATTTGGCCCCCTGCTCGTCATTGCTATTCCAACCAAACGGTTTAGTTCCTTTAGACGCTGAACTTCTTCTTTTTGACGGCTTCCCTGAGTCCCGACTTTTTTTATTTGGTCCCCCCTGCTACTTGTCCATTGGAGATGCTCGCCCCAAAATGCGGCACTTTCACCTTGCGCCGCTACGTCTCCGGTAAATCCGTTTAAAGAGGTGGCATCGGCCCATAGGTCCCCAGCAGACTTAGTCAGTCCCCCCCTTTTCCAATTTTGCCTCGAGGACGCGTGACATTGTAAGGCACCCCCCCCACCTGACGTTATCAGAAATTTTTCCTTTCCACTTGCGCCGAAGGAAGCGTCTTTCGTTTTCCCAAAGTTGCCCAAGCTGTTGATTCTTTTCACCCCTTCTTACAAGTTGAATTTTCCCATGCGATGGAATCAATTTTCCCGCAACCCCTCAATCTTCGCAGAATAGGTCTTAGCCTTTTTTCTCCCCCGGTCAATTTTTGCAGGACACCACCCTATGCTCTTGTTTGGACATCCCCCCACTCGTTTTCCATTTAATATGCCGAACAACCGCCCCCTCGTATTTCGTTTCGAGGCCCCCCCCCTCCTTGCAGTCTCCCCCTTCCTCTTTTTTTGGTTGGACGGTTCCCTTCTTCCCGAGATTCTCTGCGAGTTTATTCTCTTTCTTTTCTTCAACCTCGGGAGGCGCGATTACTCAAGAGGACCTCTGGCATTTTCCAGCCCCAGATCTTTTTTCGACCCCCATGAATCTCGTAATTCAAGGACCGAGCTCAATTCGAGGCGGGACCCCCTCCTCTTAATTCCCAGTTGGTTTTATATCTTCTTTGCATACGTTCCGCGCGGAATTGCGCTTGAAGTCGCTCTTTTTACTGACAGGATAGGGGGCTGGAACCCCCTCCCAGGTTTTTTCGCGAGTTGGAAAGACTGCCCCCGCTCGCAATCCGCCCGAGAAGCGGGCGTCTTTTTTGGATTGAGTCACCGCCACCGCCTTATGGAGGGTTTTTGGTTGCCAATAGCTGCGACGTTGTGTTCGGCATTTCAACCACGTTCACGCTGTTTCCCGTCATAAGGATGTGTTTGGGTTCGACTTTTTCCTTGAGGCTGCCTCGGCGCCCCTATGCGTCCCTGAAGTCTTTTTCCTTTATCTTCCCTTGTGCAATTCCAAGACTTTTTTGCGTTAAGTGGTGCACCGTAGTACACTTTGCGCACTTTTTTCCCGATGAATGGCGGCTTTTATGTGTTAAGAATGGCTCGAAAAGCGTATACCAGCGGCCACTTCCGTTTCATTCGATCTCGATGTCTGCGAGTCGCGTAAATATGCCATTCCTTCATCAACATTTTAGCCGCCGAACGGTAATCGTGCTTGAATACAAGGACTAATTTTTTGAAGCACAGACTGGCTGGCTGGTTCCTGCTCGGAGTCCGTTTGTTTTTTTTTTTTTTTTGGGACTTCGGTTGAAGACCAAGGAAATTATACCAAGACCCGTTTTTGTCGACCTCGTCCTTCCCCCCTGACTTGTTTTTTATTTACTTTCACTAAAACCTGTGAATTACCCGGGGGAATCCTTTTTCTCTTGCCCCCTCTTCTTCCGAGTCCCCGGCAGCCCTTCCCTGTTACGCTCTTTTCCCAACTATTTTTTATGTTTTTTGATCCCAAAGCCCCAAAACACTGAGCCGCGCCGAGCCCATCTCCCTGGTCCCCCCCTTTGCTTTGATCCCGGTATGAAACCCCTTTTCTGTCGGGTCAAGCACACACGAATTGACCCCCCCCTTGAAACGCAGCGCAGGGTCTTTGCGCCCGGCAATCGGCGCCCCCATGATTCAACAGTCCTAGCTTTTTTCTTCAGGTCGGCAAAAACAAGACGGTGGCGACATTGTTCCCCCTTTCTCGTAATACCTAAACGACAGTGTGGGGTGAAGATCGCTGTCTCAACTGGCGACTTCGCGTCTCCTGTTTTTCCCCCCCTCCCCGCCGATATGATCTTGATGCGAGACAATTTCTCCGTAAGACAGCGTCCGCGTGGTCCTCATCCGTTTTTTCTTTCTTAGATGAGGTAAACTACTCATGCTCCGTTGTTCCTCTTGCTTTATCTGTCTTTAAGACTTTTTTCTTCTTTGGTTAGCCGAACCTCCGTTTGATGCCCTGCGGCAGGCTGGACTACCTTTTTTTTCTGACATTGCCTTTTCCTTTGCCGATCTGAGGGCTTCGCCATTCCTCCCCCGTTTGATCTCTTCCCCCCCATTGATTTTTGGTCAGTTAGGCGTAAGCTTGTTGAGTCGTGGTGGAGCAGACACCCCCCTTTTCTTGGTAACTTGGATTCAGTCGTTCGCAGCACCGGTGATCAGTCCATTTGCTTGAACGTATCGGTATTTTTCGTCGCGAAGAATTGCACTGTTTTTCCAAGTGCGCTCCGCCTTCATCTATCCCAAACTCTTTCTAATTCCCCACTAAAAGGCTCTGAGTTGTTTCTTTTCTTTTTTCGCCCCTTAACAGCGGTGATATTAAATCCACTTTGTTTACTATGCTCGATCGACTTTTTCCGCTTTCCCCATCGTTGCGAGGGCAAAGGTTGGGGCCGCAGATCGGCGAGCTTTTTCCCCCTTTCCTATGTCAGCGCTTGCTTTCGGTGTCCCGCTACGGCCCCATGGTGACTTTGCCAACGCGTTTCCCTCCCTATTCGTCCCTCGTTGACGTTTATCGGCAGGGAAGGTGTTTTTTCTTTTCATAGCTTTACGACACTGAAAATATCGATTGAATTTCCTTGTTCCGAGATCCGCGTCCTCAGGCCCACTGGCCCCCATTCTCGACTAATTAAAGTTAACTCTTCCGCCGGTGGACGAACCCCCCCCCCCCTCTCAATCAATTTTGAGAGCATTTTCTTCGGCTTTCCGGCGTTCCAGAGACTTCCTAGTTCGCTCATGTTTCCTGGGATGCTGATTCGCGATTCCATCTTCTATTATGTCGTTAGCGTTTTTGTTTCCACCTTTGTCCGATTATTTCCCGTCGCTGCTTCCTCCGATAATTCAAGTTTCAACATCTTAGGTTCGGCCTCGTTCCCTGGAGTTTCCCTTTGACGAGCGAACCGTTAATTAAGCGCCTCTGTTACCAAGTATTTAATTTTCGATCGCCTCGCCGAACCTCAACTGTAGCCAAGCATGGCCGGGAGAGAACTTTTTCTCCTCTATTATGCAAAACAATCTTTCGAGACTTCCTCCCCGTGCTTGTGATGGCCGACCCCTCTAAGTTTTGCGATACAAATCAGGGAATTTCTTCTTTCATTCACGTATTTTTCGACTTTCTCTGCTTTTTTTTTTCTACGCCTTTTGTGCATTGACTTTTTTGACGGCACCGTTAAGGACCCTTTCTTGATAATTGGCGTTGCGCGCGACTATGCCTCTCCAGGTCCCTCGGTTCCATTGGTAAGTCTGCTTCCAAGGACCGGAACTCTTAACGAGTTCGACCGGCCACGTCCCAGCCCGTGGGTCATAAAATGTCATGTTCTCTTTCCCTTAAAGAGCGACTTCCGTGTTCAGCTCCCGGCAGATTGATCGCATCCGGCGCCCTGCTAAGCCATCTTCCCCGGAGTCCCTCTACAAAGAATCCTCCAAGTGTTAATTTGAGCAGGAGAGTCCCCTTTTGTCTTCCCTCGTTATATCTGCCGAGCTCGCTTTTTTCTCACAAGAGCTCATTTCGCGTTTTTTTCCTCAAGAATTCCCTTTCACCTCGCTATTAGCTATCCCTTCTGATATCTTTCCGTTTCTCTTTCTTATCACTCTTCTCAACCAACTGTCGTTATTGTCATTTACGTTCCCCCAACATTAAGTTTTTAAACCCATCCAGTTGTCCGGACTCTCCTACACAATGTCCTTTTTGCTCTTCAGCAGTTTGCTGGCTGAGCGACCCCAAAAAGAGCGTCATTTTTCGTTCGGGTGTCCCTTTTCCCCTACTTTCTGCACGAATGTCCCATTATTTGTTTCAGACTGTCTCCCTTCCTTTTCACTGGAAGTTCAGCCCATATGGGCGGGCCGATGTGCTCAGGGTCGACAATTTGTCCCTTGTCTCCCCGGTTTGATCACCAAGATTTAGAGTCACATTAAGACATTGTTGGCGGCCGCCAGAGTTTTTAATCTTCTGGTAAACTTGACACTTCCCGGTCCCCCCCGGTGCGGATGTTTAGTTAAGGAAAACCACTTTTTTAGTCTTTCGACCGGTTTTCCGATGTTGACGGCTTGTTTTTCCCCCAGCTCCCCGGCCAAATTTGAATCGAGAGGCTTCTTAATTTGCTAGAGGACTGCCCCCCCTAAGCTGACGTTATGCACACATGCAGTACTGATTCTTTGGATACTTGTCGTTAAGCGTTTCCACTAATCGATACGGTCTCTTTTTCGACTCCCTCAGTGGTCCCAAGTTGCCTCGAGTGACCCTCCGTTCGAGTTCTCAGGAACTCCCCCGTTAAGAGCCCACCCCATGCGCTAGAGGGAACTTTTTCCTCTTTTCTACGTTGCAACACACGTGGCGGGATCCGTCCACACCCAAAAGGATTCCCCGTTCCCCTGCGCTGGTCCCTGCAGCACCGCAATCTTTTCTAGCATCTCTTCCCACCACAATTTTTTTTCCCACACCATCCTGTATGCGCGTCGTGACAGCTGGTGGGCATTCAGTGACTCCCCCCCCCCCCCCCCGGTTTTCCAGTTTTTCGTTGAGCAAGCCCCCCCCGCACCCGCATCGAAATGCTTTTTTTTAGGTGACGGCCCAACCATTGCACTTCACTTTCCGCCTTTTTTTTTGTTTCTTTTTTATTTCCCCCTAGCGCAGTTTTCCTTCCCCTTGTCGGTCGAGCGATCCCTCGTCTCGACTCTGGCAAATTTTCCAGCCCCTCCCTATACGCGTACGGTATCTTCCCCCTGGACCCTGTTCTCTAGCTTGGACCCCATCGTCTCTTTTCTCATCCTTTTTTTTGTTTCTCTCTGTTCATCGCGCAGAGACCCGCGATCGTGGAATTTTTTATCTGCTCAGACCCGTCTTCATGTTTGCAAGGCTTTTTTTGGCAATACCGGCAGACGGCACCTCTTTTCCCCCAGAAGCACGGAAAGCGTCGTTAGTACTGCACCCCTCTCCTGACAAGTAACCGAAGCTCTCCGAGTATTCTCTTCGGGCCCCCTGCGTTGAAGGCACTCTGAACAACAGACCACTACTTAAAGGGTGTCGACCTCCGGGGTGGTTGCGAGGTTCCCTCCATTACATGCATTTTTGTCTTATGTACAACCCTTACCAGCTTCGACTCTTCCCTTCTGGTTGGGCAGTCCTACCTTTGCGTGATTCCTTCCGATGCGGCGAAGAGAGGTTATTCCACTTGATATCGCTTTAATTCATGGCTTTTTTTTTTCTTTCTCTCCACAAACACACCCCCCCCCCCCCTCCCGCCATTTTTTTTTTCCCGTTTGATAACCTCTTCGCGCTCTTCTTTAGTTCCTACTTTGTCCCGTCCCTTTTCCTCTTTGGAAAAAGGAACGCTGGAAGAAGGCAACATGCAAGGTGGCAAGGATAAAAGGGCGACAAATAGAGAGGGACAAAGGCCGTTAATTCATACCCCCCAGCGCGTCGGTTCCTTACGTTGGCTCGACAAACTCTTGTCACATCTCTCGCGACGTGCCCCTTTCCCCGCTTCCTCTCGATGATTCTGCGTTTTTCCTTCGTGATGCCGAATTCTCCCCCTATTTACCCGAACCATTCCGCGTTACCTTCTCCTTCTCCTGGTGCTCCCTTCCCCTCTTCTTTTTTATCATCATGTTTTCTTTGTCCGCTGGTTCCACAATGCGTCGTGGGGCAGACAGCAAGGCGTCCACCTCGACCACGTTTAATTCGGTAACCCGCCCCTTTTTTTCTTCTACCCCTTCCCTCGCCCGAAGTTTCCGCACGTTTTTGCTTGAGATTCGCCGCTGCGAAGCATTTTGTCTTCAGTACGATTCCACCTCCCCTTTGTTTCTCTGCCTGGTATGACACAAGCCAACTTGTTCTCCCTCCTCTCCCCGATGCCCTTTTCCTTGGTCTGTGTCGTCTTTGGCGTCAACGGCTGCAACTGGTGATTGCCCTTTCCCCCCCCCCTGTTCAAGACAAAAGTTACAAAGTTGTCCTACTCTCAGCGCGTTTTCTGTGCTTAGTTTCTCCCCTCCCCTCGTTTCCCTTGATTCAAAGAAGTCTGGCCCGTCGTCTTCGACCAACCAGCGGTGGCGTCCTTTTTTTTTTGATAAAATACTCCTGACGGGGTGGAAGATCGATTTCTTTTTTAACCAGGGGGACTTTTCCCTTTTCCATGAAACGACTCTTCCCTATGGATCGTCAAATTTCAGCTTTGTCCCCGATGGAGTTCCCCAAGCTTTGGTCTCGGCCAGATTGATACTCCTCATGCCATGAGCGTGGTCTGATGAGGCTTTCCCTATGCACTTGCTTAGAGTCTTTGTTTTTTTTAATACGCGGTTAGTTCCGCTTTCCCCGGAATGTTCTGCGCCTGAGTGTCCACCTTTAAGCCCTCTCTGGCTCTTTCTATCCCTACTGCAAAATTTTTGCTCCGATGCCCCCACTTCTGGACGCTTGCGCCGTCACCTTTTCCCTTCCGGTCGTGCGCCTACCCACTCACCGTATTTTCCTCTGGATTTTCCCCCTGCGTACAGCAAAGCGGCCCTTGGACATTTGATCTTTTCCCTGTTCCCCTTTTTCGGTTCCCACGCTTCTCAATGTTTTGGCGACTCGAGAGTATCGCCTATCCCCTCTTTTAGAGTCCGAATGTCACAAGAAGCCCATTCTCCTGGTAGCCGCCCCCCTTTGCGTTTTTTTCCCATCCAAACTCTTGATTATTACAGACCATTCTTTATTGCCCGATTTCTCTTCCCCCTTTCCCTCTCTGATTGGCACACACCGGTTGGGTATCGGTCCCATATCCTTCCGCTTTCTTTTCAATTTACCTCGCTTTCGGTGTTTTTGTTACGATGACAACTTCTTTCTTCAACACGCTGTACACTGATTTTCAACTTCCGCTGGTTATTTTCCTAAGCAGGAGTGGGGGGAAATCACTTCTTTCCCTTGTGGCCCATCTCTTTCTACTCATATCTCGATGTTTCACTCCTCCCGGCGTCATCCACGGGCACCCTCGGCTTTCCCCAGCGATTTATCCAAGGCCACAAAGTTAACTGATTCGCCCGGCGGGCCTCCCACAAACTATTTTCCTTCCCTTTTCCTCCTTCGGTGTTTTTCGAGTCTCTAGTTTGTTCCGTACTCGGGGACTCAGTTAACTTTGAGTCACCGTCCGCTACTTTTAATTGGAAGTGTACTTTTTTCTCTTCTCGAGTAAAATAGATCCTCTTCGTCTTGAGATTGTACCTTTCTTTTCCGAGTCTGCATTAGTTCCCTTACCACTACTGCCACGTCCCCAATGGATTCCTCGCAAAACATATTGACATCGTTGCAATACAGTACGTGGCATTAAACTTATCGCACAACCGACCAAGAGTACAGTAGTTGAGTCACCTCCTGCCCGACTGCGCTTCACCCCGGTGCTCGCATCCGCTGGCCTTTTCGCGCATCTCTTCTCTGTTTCGCTGCCTTCTGAAAAATCTTCTCGTGACAATCAAGAGAGGTTTTCTCGTTTGCAGAGCGAATTCTTACTCCCTCACATACCTACTGAGAATTTTATGTTAGGGCTCGCGACCGTTTGATAGGGTCCCTTTTTCTCCCTCTGGTTCAACACTTTACTGATTCTGAGTTTTTCACAACATCCGAGATTTCCCCAGCGAAGGCCTGACAGTGCTTTGGCGCCTGATACAGCTTACCCCTTTTTTCTTTTCTGATATTTCCGTTTTTCCCCTTATAACGCGCGTCCCGCCCTGCCCCCCCGAATTTACCTGCATCTATAAAATTTACAGAATCGCTCCGTCGGTGCAAACAGCCCCTTTTCTCTTCAGGGCAGATCGCCTCCCTCCGTCTCTTTTCAGAGACGACCCTTGCGCGCTCGATACTAGCTCCCCCCCAGCTCCCATCCACGTTGCGAAAGTGACATTCTGAAAGATGCCCATTCTTTTCATGAGTAGTTCGTTACTTCCGAGTCCACCCCCCCCCTCTTTTTTTTCCTCAATCCTCCTAGCGCTGGTCTCCCCTTCCACTTATCCCGTCCCTCTCAGCGCTTCGCGATTGTTAATTCGAAGAGAGTCCGCTTGTATTTTCTATTCACAACATCCGTTATCTCGTAAAACCCTCTACCCCCCCCCCTCCAACAGGTGGTTTTTCCGCATGAACGTTCCAACCTGCATGTACTTTCACTTTTCCTCTCGCCGCGGTTTTTTATCGTCCCTCCTTACAAAAGAGCCCCCTGGCGTCGGCGTGGACAACTCTCTCGTGTTGGCTCCTTCCTGTCCACCCATCCCTATTTTTTCCGACACAGTTGACTCAAGACCATGCCTTCTGACACTTTAGTGGGTTGCCTTCCGCTTTTCGGTCTTCCTTTTTATAACCGGCCTCTTCCCCCACAAGGATTCGGCGAACCGGGATCCATCGGCTTTTCGCAGCGTTCCTAATATCGTCGTGGGAAACGACGAAAACCTTTGTCTTGATGTCATCTTTTGTGAACTGCCCCCCACCCTTTTTTTCTATAAAGTCGACAGATGTCATTCGTTCTTTTTGACGTTTCCTTCTGGTTATCTCGTCCTTCACTTGGGTGCACCTCCCCCCTAGAAGAACCCTCCTCCCCACCATGGCTTCTCTTCTTCTTTTTTTTTTACGGCCCCCATGAGGAAGTGACCATTCTCCGAACTTAGTTTTTGATCAAACTTTTATTGAGTTGATTTCAGGAATTTAATCATAGGTCACCTCGCTCCTCTAGTTCTTCCCCGTCCATGCCTTTTCCAACTTTTTCATGCTTTTTCATCAGTCCATCGCCGCGTAAGTCCGTTATCCCCTCCCTTCTCTCTGCCACTTGCGATAGAAGTCATCGCAAGTTTTTTTTTAACCGTTGACTGTACTTCAGCGACCCAAACTGCTTCCAGTAACTTTCAATGGCTTGAAATTTTCTTTTCCTTCCCCTCTGCCTCGTGGCGCGATTTGCATACAATTCATTTGCGAGCCCAAACACCTCCTTTTCTGCCCCCCTTTTTCTTCGATTGTTTTTTTCCCTGCTGGACAAAACGTTTTTCCCCCTTCGCGACTTCCCCCCCTCACCGCTGCAGTCAGAAATTTTTGCGGGGGCCCCTTTGCTTCCCCATGACAAGTCTTCCTCCCTCCTCTTTTGCTTCGGCGTTTCTTGGTCTGAACTTCTCTTCCCTGAGACGCTTAAGAGGCCCCCTTGGGAAATTTTACCACGAGCTTTTTTCCCTCCCCTGCCTCGACGATTACTAGCTTTGAGTCGGCGGG
>Ga0179593_1635921_pt1 | contig 10621 bp, 13 predicted proteins | sample CZODoug2_1_08_16_FD_185931 | JGI IMG/M metagenome (GOLD analysis project Ga0179593, IMG submission 185931) | Vadose zone soil fungal communities from Angelo Coast Range Reserve, California, USA - CZODoug2_1_08_16fungal (PacBio error correction) | ecosystem: Environmental > Terrestrial > Soil >... | reverse complement strand
CAGCCGTTCCTTTGGGATCTTTCCTTTTTAACGAATCCCTTCGCTTGGGGCAATGCGCCGCACCTGTGTTGTGATGTCTTGCTGAGCCTTTCTGAGGATTTAATGCCCCCAACGGAAAGCTTTCTGACGGGTCTTGCGTTCTGACACCCCCATTCTCTGATGCATCGAACCCCATTCTTTTTTATGGCATCTCCCCCCTTTTGGGCTCCTTCTCTTCTTTTTTTTTTCCAATTATTACAGACGTTGCCCGTTGTAGTTTCGCTCGTGTACTCTTTTCACTAATACCTCCGTTGTTTTTTTTCTTTTCTACAAAGAGAGAAAATCAACGAGCGCACCCTTTTAATAACTTTGCCTCTGCGCCCCTTCCCTCATTTCCCCCCCCTCTTTTGATTTGCTGCACATAGGCGAAACCTTTTTTCTGCAAAGCCCTTTTTCTTCTTCGCGTAACCCCTCAAGGATGAGGTGGTGCTCTTTCATTGCTTTTCAAGCCTCGAGAAGAAGGCTTGCACCACATAACACCACATGTGCTTTGACAGACCTTCCCCCTGAGGAAGGACTGCTTTTTACACTCTCCTTTGTCGGCTGTCTTTTTTTTTTTTTTTTTCCGTCTCAAAACAGACAAATTTCCCAGCCGGAAACGACGGTCCGCCGTAGGTCTTTGAGCTTTCATTTCCCGCGACTTTGCAGGTAGCTGGTTTTTGGCCTTATTCCCTTTTCGGCTTTATAGCGAAGCCGCCCCTCGTTCACCGGAAAGAGGATTCTTTCCTCGTTTGTCCAGAAGTGAACCCCCCATTGCACATCGCTGTAACTCCTTCTCGTATTAGTAAGTGCCCCCCCCCCTTCTTTTGTTCTCTTCTTTCCTTTCCCTCATTGTCGTCCCTTTCCTCTTTCCATCTCTCCAAACCGACGGTCCTACAGTACCCCTGAGTCGGTAGTTTTCGGCTGCAGGCATCCAATTAGGTCGTATGTCCCACCCTCCTCTGAGGAATTTTTTTTTCTTTTCTTTAGTTAATGTTTTTTTTTTTCCCCCGATCCCCCCCCCTGATGAATCGTCCTTTATCCATCTTCAGTAATAACTTTGGTGATTTTCCAAACCTTTTTTTCGCCGTCGAGAAATACTCTCTCATTGTACGCGACGCGACAATTCTTTCAAACAATCTGTCGGGACCCCCCCCCAAAAGTGTTCCTCTTTATCCTTTCCGTACCCTTCTTCTCCCCCATCGCCTTTCCTTTTGTGCTATTCCAATTACGATCTTTAGATTAATTTAGGGTCTTGCTGACACAGATCGTGATCTTTTTTCTCCCTCTCCGTCCCTTCTACTTCAATCGATGTCCTCTCCTCGCTCCTCGAGCCAGCAGCGGTCCTTTATGCCCCCTTCTTGTTCAATACAGCATGTAGGATTTCTAGCTCCTAACATTAAGGTCATGCGGCTTACCGATGAAACTGGTTGCATAGATCTCCCTCGGAAACCTTCTTTCGCTTCCCCTTTTCCTTTTTCTAGTCCTTTATTTTTTTGCCGACTCTTCCGCTGGCATTCTCGGTGGTTACTTCCCTTTCCTCTTCACTTTTTTCAAGGACAGTTAGCGACCTTTCCCCCCCTATCAAACCATCCCCCCAATCGTTCTCGCGTCTCCTTTAGTCCCCTTCTATCGCCGCGAATCTCTAACGAGGTCCAAGTTACCTGGGTTAGGCCTCCAGAATGTACATCGATTTTTTTTCCAAGGAGAATTCTCGCTCGTATCTCCTGGACCCCCTCCCTTGTCGAGTTCCCCCCTCTCTTGGTGATTTCTTTTTTCTCTCCTTTAAGTTTTCCCCTTTTTTTTTCGCCAGGATCATGCTTGTCCCCTGAGTCATGGCTGTAAGCGAAGACCCTGCGTTCGTAATGATTTGTCCTTTATTCCTCCTTTGAAAGTTACGAGTCCACTTTCCGCACGGTCTTTGATTTCCCTTTTTTCTCGGCTCTCTGGATTGTCCTCCCTCTCACTTTTTTTAGGTGACTTAACTTCTGGAGTTAGGTGCAGCGTTTTATAAAGATATCCGGTCCCCCTTGACCCCCCCTTACGCTCCTCTTTTTTTCCTTCCCTTTTTTCGTATGTTCGAACTGAAATCCCCATTCGGAAAGTGAATCGACCTAATAGGCCTGTCTTTGTTTGGCGTACAGTAGTGGTAATCTTTTCTTCTTTTTTTTTAATTCCCACCCTTTTATGAATGGTCTCTCCCCTTTCGAGCCCCTTTTTTCCGCTTGCGGGCGATCGAGTTTGAATTTTAGAGACTGGACCATCTCCCCGTTTGATGAGGCTCTCTTTCTAATGATGCTTATCTTTTTTTTCTTCTTTTCCAGTGCTCCCTCTTAATCTCTTTTAACTTCTTTCCCGTGCGCGATCTCTTACTTTCATCTAGAATACCACATGCGCTGATCCTAGGAATAATCGAGGATCGCATAATTGCTATTTTTTTTCATGCGAATTCTCCTTCATATCTCCGTGCTTCCCTAGTCTTTGTTTTTTCTACGAACCTTTTCTTCTCGTAATTTGCTGACACTCCTTAAATTGTTAATGAGATCGTTTTCCTTGATTCCTTTGGTCGCCGGGAGAAATGCCTTTCCTTCCGGGAGTTGACCTCTTTCCCCTTTTTCTTCTGAGCTTTTTTTCCTCTTTGCTGAAATTCCCTTTTTCCCCTTATAGCCCTTGCTGCTCCGAGGAAGATGATTTAGGTCTTAGGTAGGGTGTTTTTTCAAATCGGCTTTCTTCTTTCTCTCCTGTTTGTTTTCTCTCGTCCCATCTTCTCCCAGCTCCTCCCCTCTACCTCTTGCTAAACCGTTTCCAGGACTCTTGCTTAAACTTGTTAGAAAGTCCCCTTAAGCTCTTCTTCCCATAGCCCGACGTTCGCCAATCCTTCCCTCCTTTCCTACGCTATCATTTCCCTTCCCCTCCCGGGAATTTCGAGCTAACCTTCTAGTGGCCGGGCAAAAATTGTTTTATTAGCAGAAAGTAGCTCCCCGAAAAGAGATCTTACCCTTTCTTTTCGTTGCGATCCTTTCGTCCGTCTACCCACTTCTCCCGTCAGATAGTCACTGCATTTTTTTCCTCGATTCTTCCTCATTCTCGAGCATTGGGATTCGCTGAAATAGACAGCCCGGGACGTATATGCGGGAAGTTCTTTGGGGACAAGAATTTGATGCGACCTACCGTCTTAACCCTTCACAATTCGCTCATCTAGAGGGGGCTCTACCCCTCCCCCCTCTGTCGTCTCTAATCTACACGCTTTTTAGTCGCCCTCATGCACGGCGCTCATGGATCTCGTCTGGGAGTAGAATTCCTTCTTCCCATCGTTCAACTTTCTTCCTTGACTCTTCCTACCTCTTATTCCCCTCTGCTGACCCCTATGGTACGCTTCACGGGCAGAAGTTTGTCGAGTTTCGACTCCTTTCAAATGAAAACCCTTCTCATTCCTACTCACCCCCTCTGTCCCGAGAAGCTGATGTATAGGTAAGTCCACTTGCAAATACGCGAAGCCTCTCCAAACGGCGAAGATTTATTCCAAACGACTTTTTTCCCTGAGTTTCTCCTCCCATCTTGGGACTTTCCCCCTCTTTAGTCCGGCTTGACATTTGGCGGTACCAGAACAAACGGTGCCTCTCAACAGCCGGGAGATAGGTCTTTTTAAAAGGCCCTGTTTTTGAATCTTTGTGTCCCCTCCACAGCTCTCTTTCCCCTCAGATTCCCTCTCTTTCCCACGTCCTTTTTTTTTTCGCTGGGACATCCCCCACGTCTTATTACTTTTTTCGAGCAATGCCGATCGCCCACTTCGCGCCGTATTTCTTCTGTGGAAGAAAAGACGACTCGTTTTATAGTTCCCTTTTTGCCCTTTTTTCCTCATCTGAACGCTTTTTCCCGTCCTCTAGCAAGTGCGTTCTTCAAGCTTTCTCCTCCGGTTACGCTCTCTTTTTCGTACTACTGTCCTGGTCCGATATGTTTCTGGAAGCAACACTATCGTCAGCTGGCGGCTGAATTCCCTTACTGCTTTTCTCCGCAGTATGAAGATTCGCTCATTTCCAGTTCCCCGTAAATCTCTGCCCTCTCCTTGTTTTGCCGGACAGCGGCTTCGGAGTTGCGCCTTTCGTAAGAAAAATTTCCTCATTCCTCCTTATGTTTTCCTCTAGATTCCCCCCCCCCCTTTCTTCCTGGTCAGGACAATTCTTTTTTCTTTTTGATGCTTCTTCGTCTCAGCTTATGTTCCACTTTTCTCAACGGTCTCAGGTCATGCTGTTATCCCCACCTCATTCTAGTGTGCACTTGTCCCCCTAAACTTATCTCCTTGCGCTTGTCTCCTGATTTTTCCCTCACCCTTCTGGGAAGCTCACGCCATGGCTAGATTATTTTGCACGAAATATTCGCACTTTCCTATCTTTTTTCCCCCGACGTCACACTTCTGCGGACGCAGGTGGTTCTCTTCCCCAATGCAATTGACAGCTTGCTGTTTATTTTTGGCAGATCCACTTTTTTTTCTGCAACTTCTTCCTTTTTCTTCCCCTTGACTCTCCTTCCCCATATTTCTCCCTGTCGTTCAGATTGAGTTTTCGGCCATACAGAAAAAAATGTCCCTCTCCCGGGTGTTCAGTACTCAAGTTCCTGGGAAATCTCCCCTGCGCCCCCTTAACTCCTCCCGTTTTTTTTTCGTCCCCTTTTTTTTCCGATTTCTCCCCCTCATTCGTCAGGGACTTAGTTCGTCGATAAGAAGAACAAGAGGGGCTCATGGGTTGCCCTTTCTTCAAAGCAGACGTCCACCATGTGCAATTTTTTTTTTCGTTCGTTTTCCCCCCCCTTCTTCCTTTTTCATATGTTCTTTTTTTTTCCCCCTCAATCTTTTTGTCGTTTGTTGACGCCCGACGGTTACCCCCAGCGCTATTGCTAGGAGTCTTATAAAGCCTGCCAGTCGAGTCACCGCTTTCCTTCTAAAAATCCCTGCCTCCCTTTTTTTTTTTTTCCTCTTCAGCGTTGGATCCCCTTTAAGCCGGCTGTCTCTGGGCGACCCGCAAAGATCTTCGTGTGGGCTTGTGTCAATTCTGTTCCAACTCTTTTGTTTTCTGTTCCTTTTTGCTCCCTCTTCTTCCTTTTCCCCTCACCATTCCTCTTTCTTCCTTTCCTTCGTTGTTTTGATATTTCAGCACGAACAAATTCGTCGTCGGCATCAGCCAACATCCACTTCTTTTGCTGAGCGGGACTGAGTACAGATTCCCTGAGTCCCCTTTCCATTTTGCCCTCTCTTTTTCGCTTGTATCTCCCTTTTTTCCTCCCCCCTCTTTTTTTATAGATACCCTGTCTAACTCCACCGAGCCGCAAACAACGTTACTGTAATTACTCTGAGCCCCCCCATTCCCCTCTCTAATCGATTTGAGGTGTTGCTGATGCCCTCGGACCCGTCATGGTTCTATTTCCCCCTTTGTGTCCTTGTCCTCTTTCCCCCCCTCCAACCTTTCTCCCCCCATCCCCGTGGCTCTTTCATGATCCAGGCTGCACACATACACCCAACCTGTGAGGTGCGTTGCTCCCAATCCCAATGAGAATTCTGCGGTGCTTTCAAACTTCCCCGGCCCCAGTTCCGGGACTGGCTTTCTTTCTTTTCCCCTAGAAATTCGGAGGACCAGCTTCCCTATCTTCTTTCTTTGATTTTTTCTTCTTTCTGGTTCCCCCTATCGCAATAGCGCCCTTCTTTTGCGGTGCGCAACCCCCCTGCGCAGACGCCAACATCTTACGTCCCCAGGACATATGCTTTACTCATTTTTTTTTTTCCCTCCTCCAAACACCTTGGTCTTCCTCGCATCTCTCCCCCTTTCTCCCAATTCCTCCTATTTTCGCTGATCGACAGGGACTCCCTCCCCGCCCTAATGCGCCATTTTTTTCTACCTTTTTGTGGGTTTTTCTGTTTTTTTGTGGTGTGTTTTTTTTTTTTTTTTTGTGTTTTTGTTTTTGGGTTTTTTTTTTTTTCTTGGGGGTTTGGGGGGGGTGGGGTGGGGGGGGGTTTTGGGGGGGTGTTCTTCGTCAAACCCGGATGGAACTTTTCCCCCCCAAAAAACTGCGTCTGTTTCTGTTGACGGGCTCGGGTTCCTGGAACTTTTTCGTTTCTGTCCTTAATTCTTCCTTTTTTTTTATTTATCTTCGGTTCTGACATCGCTTTTCTTCGAGAGAGCAAGCCCACTTTATTGATGCCCTTCCTTTAGCTCTGACAGACTGCAGGCCCTTCTGTTCGGAAAACCACCAGTTTGTCTGAGCCCCCCCCAGCGTCGCCCTCAGTTACGGACGCGCCCCCTTTGTAACCCCTCGTTGTCCCCCCCAATTCCAACCCCCTATTGCTGGAGCCCCTCCTATGCCCCAATGGCTGTAAAGAAAAATCTATTGGTAGTGCATCTTTGTTCCAAACAGAAAGCTCGTTCTTTTCTTTTTCTTTTCCCCCTGACCTGGTTTCCCTCCCCCCGCCTTCCCTGGAGACGATAATCCTTTTTCCTGAGAACTCGGCTCTCAAGATCAGTTGGACGTACAACACTTATGCAGCGAATTTGGTATCCAAATAGAAGTTGCTGCATAGCTTATACATCAGCTTTCGGAGTTGGCTTCCCCCTCTCCAAGTTTCTCCCACTCCAGCCTCGATCTCTCCTTAAAAACTTTTTCCTTTTCTATTAATTTATTTCGCTCGCTTGATGAAAGGGCAGCTTCGAATGCGGCGCCCGTCATTCTCAAAGTTATGGTATTCTCATGCATCCTAACTTTTTCCCCTCACTTTTTCCCCCCCCCTTCTCTTTTTTTCTCTTGATCTCCCTCACAAGTCCTAATATTTGCGCGAAGATTCCCTCTATTTTAACGAAACTCTCTTTCTTTTCCCCTTTCTCCCTAATTTTAACTCAGGACCTTCTTTTATTTCTCCACGAATTCATTCCTTCTTCATATTATCCTCGCATTTGATCGTATCCTACTGCTCGATGTACAGGACGTTGTCTTCCCCTCCGCCGTTGTGATTTCCGTATTTCTCTTAAGCTGGGTCCCTCCCCTTGATAAATAGCGCCCTTAAGATTTTTCTGAGTCAGCCTTTAATAGAAGGACCTCCAGTTTCTTTCTGTTTCCGGAAAATTGTCACTTGCCGAGCCCTCGTTCCCCTCTTTCCTCCCCCCTCGTTAACTCCTTTTCTTTTTTCGATTTTCCTTCATCCCTTTTGTACAGACCGTCGTTTGGCGCCCCCACCATCTGAGCAGGTGCCTTTTTGCCGCGGTAGGTTTTTTTTGTGCTACCCGATCCTCGGCACTCCATCTTTGCCAACCTTCGGTGTTTCCTCTTCCGTCTTCTTGCATTGCAAAGGAGGTTCCCTCCCACAGACAATCCACCTTAGGTCCCCATTGCGTGCCCACATAGCGCATCTTCTTTGTGTGTTCCAGGTAGTTTTTTTTCTCTGGTCCTTTTTCCGTTCCCCTTCTGAATAGCCTTTTTTTTCCAGACATTTCTAGTGTAGCTCGCGTTTTCGATCGCTTTTAGCTGACTGACCTCCCGGTTTCTATATCCCTCGTTACTGCCTGCTTAGGTTAATTTTTTGACCCTTGAGAAACTATCCCCCTCTTGTCACACTCCCCTAGATAGTTCCCGGTCTCCGCATATCATCTCGTCCCTGCGAGCAGTGAGGTTCTTTCCACTAGTTCCTCTCCTCTAGCCCCCAACTGTTCGCAATTTTCGACCTTTCGAGCTGCTGCCGTTGCCGAAAGGGAGGATTCGTTTTTTCCTATACGAATTGATGCGCCTAAATTTGGCCCTGCCACCCCTCCTCAACTTTTACTTGAGTTCTTGGATGTTTTCCTGGTGCCTTTCATTCCTTCTCCCTTTCTCTAGGGATCGCACACGGAGGGATATGAGTGCTCGTAAGAGGGATTGCGTCCTCTTCCAATATGAAAGCGCCTTTTCTTTTGCTCACGGTTTACTTCTAGGGTTCTCTTTCTTTTCTCTGTCCTCCCCCCTCCTTTTCTGATCCCTCTTTTTATTCACGAGATAGACCCAATCTTTTCATACAGGCGCCTCCCTTTACTAACCGTTACAGATTTGTCCCAGGTCGCCCGCCCCCGTGAGAGACTCTTCCCTCATTTTCTCTCAATCACTTCCGTCCTCCCCCCTTCTGACATTTTGTCTAAGGCACCACGTACCGAAGGAACATTGCCGCGTCCCCCATTTCTCGTTTTCCTTTTTTTTTGCCAAACTTCTTCGGCAGCCTTCTCACTTAGCTCCTCCCTTGGCTTAGTGCGATCCCCTAAGGTCTACAATTCTGAGTTGGCATTTTCAAGGAATGTCCTCCGTCTTCTTCCCTCGTCTTCCCCTTTTTCTTCCTGATACGGTTGCCTTCGTCCGGAATTTATGGGGACAGATCTTTTGATCTCATCAATGTATTTTCAACCCAACCCCCTACCGACCTTCCTTAGAGGTTGTTCCCCTTCCGATTTTTCTCTCACCTGAGTCCTTTTTTCGTATACTAATTAAACCCCTTGTACAGCACGAATCCCTGGACCCTTTTTTCATCCCCTTTTTCATGCGAAGACAGCCCGTCTTTTATCGGTGTTGCTAAATAGGAACCCCGAAATACGATCCCCCTCCCTTACCCTCTTTCCCCCACCTCCTTCTCCCTCGGTCTTTCCCTTTTTGCTCCCTCTTGTATTTCGAGTTCGACATCGTTTTCCAACGATCGGATCCTTGACGGTGATCTACAAAACCCCCCGTTGGTACTTTTGAAGCTTTCGCTCTTCTATGTTCTCTGCCACCTACGCCTGCCCTTCCTAATTCTCTGTTTCGTACGCAAACGACTTTAAATCCATGTCATAGAAGAACATCTGCCACTTTTCAAAGCCGTTCCCTGCCGGATGTCCGCTTCACCCTTTCTAGCCTTTTCCCCATCACTTCCTTGAACGAAGGCAGAAGGAAGGTCAGTTAAAAGGCCCTGTGCAGGCCCTGCTTCCTTTTCGGGCGATTTCCCCGATCTTCCCCTTCTTCCTTTTACTCGCTCCCCTTGCGCTTTTCTCTTCCCCTCGAGTCCCTTCTATCGCCTCGAGAGATTGCTATCGTGGGACTTAACGATCGATGACCCTTTTCGTTCCCCTCAAACATGGGACTTGTCCCTCCTTTCTCGAGGATTTGACGGATGACAGCTGATTTTTCTTTCCCCTCTTTCTCTCTGCCCCTTCTTCCTCCTTCCCTTGATTTTCTTCTTCCCAGCTCTTTGTTCTTCAGCAACACATCTCCCCCCAGCGGAGGAGTACGAAATTCCCGTCCTTCCCCGCGTCCCCCTCGTTCACTCTTTTTCCATTGTGCCCCCCCCCCCTCCGCCCCCCATTAATCTCCACTTCGTTCGTGCTCAGCGTGGACTCTATGAGGAGTCTGCGCTCGGTAAGCAAACGTCTACAAGCTTATGTTTTCATGAGGATCAGCCCCTTTGATGGGAGCTCCCCTTGAACCTTTTTTCGTTCCTTTATTTTCTTCTTTCTTCCCCCTCTTCTTCATCGGTTTGGCCGTGCGCTTTTGGAGAAAAAAGATCCCTCTTCCACGGGTCGACCCCCCCCCTCCTTTATCCATCTGCGCGTTTGGCCTCTTCATTAACTAACCATTCACCGCTTTTCTATGAAGAAGGCATTTCGCCTTCCTTTCACAGCAATATGTCGCACTTTTTTTTAATAGATTGGTTCGCCCTCTCCCGCTGACTTCTTTTGGGCTCCTCTTCCCCTCCCATTTTTTTTTTTCGCGCGTTTCTGGTGTTTCTCAAGGCAGAAAAGGGTGGTTTCCTAAGCAATTCTCTAAGTCTGGAGAGCTCCTTTCATTGCATAAATAAAGTGGCTTGGACCCCTTATCTTTTTCCTCTTCCCGTCGTCTCCAATTTTTTCCCCTTCCTTTCTTCCTTCGACTTCCCCTCCTTCCCCTAATTCTCCTCCCATTTGACCTGGAACGCAGTTTGAGTACTTCCCCCACTTCTGACAGTCGATTTTTTCTCCCCCAGTTTCTCCTTTGGTCTTTTAGTCCGTCCCCTTTTTTTACCCCTTTTTTAGTCTCCCTCCTTACCTTCCCTTTCCCCTCCCTAAGGCGATAACAGCGATGGTGCAAGGTTTGGTTTTTTTTTTTTTTAAACCCCCCTCTGAAAGAAGCCTCATAGTCTTTTTCAATTCTCTCTTCCTTTTGCTCCCCGTCCAGGGGCTCCATGGATGAGTCACCCGCCGAAAGACAATTCAAGTGAACAGCAGCCTTTCTTAACTTCTTGCTTTTTCTTTATCCTTTTTTCCGGTCTTTTCCTCTAATCTCTCTTAACCTCTAATCCTTTTTTCTCATTTTTCCCCCCCCTCCTTCGAAGTGGGATTGGTTTCCCTGATGGGAAAAAGCAAAGTCCTTGTGTATGTTTCTTCTTGATGTTTTTAGTTTCTCTGCTTCTTCGCGCCACAGGCAAGTCCTGGGCTTTTAATTGTTAGAAGTGTTGCGCTGTCCCTTTCCAGTGATATTGAAGTCTTCTCTTTCTTGTCCTCCCCCTTTTGTCCTCCCCCAAAGCCTCTTGTTCATGTTATTTTTGCAGAGGCAACGTTACCCTTCGTTTTTTTTCGTTTTCTGTTTTTTT
>Ga0179593_1514334_pt1 | contig 10621 bp, 10 predicted proteins | sample CZODoug2_1_08_16_FD_185931 | JGI IMG/M metagenome (GOLD analysis project Ga0179593, IMG submission 185931) | Vadose zone soil fungal communities from Angelo Coast Range Reserve, California, USA - CZODoug2_1_08_16fungal (PacBio error correction) | ecosystem: Environmental > Terrestrial > Soil >... | reverse complement strand
TGTGAGGTCAATGATTTTCCGCCCCACTTTGGCCAGCGTCCCCCTTGAATTCTGACGACGGGCCCTTCCGACTCCAGTGGGGTCGCGGACGTCCCCTCCAACTACTACGAGAACAAATCCGGGGGGCAGTTCACCCGGTCGTGACCGGTTATGTATCGGTTGCGTCTCCGTAGTCTTTTCTTTCGGTGGCGCTCGTATAACAAAATACTGTCTTTGTTTGCGACGGATGTTCGTGGTCAGCTATGATTATTATCAGCTATTCTTGGACTGTGCCCTTCCCATTGTTCACGGTTCTCCCCTTTTCAGAATGCGGTGGTCTTGATGATAAGTGAATGGGCAACGGTTGCATAAATCCTCTCTTGAAGGTCTTTGGCCTTCCCAAACCGTTGCTTCGCCTGGCCGTGTATTTGTTACCAGCGTATTTTGAGGGTCTGTGGTTTCATGTATCTTTCCCTACCTCCTTAGATTTTAGCTTGGCGGGAGGCTCCGAGGTTTTTGTTCTTTTCCTGCCTTCTCGTTTTGGGCTGTCTTTTTCCGTTGCGCTTCCCCCCTTCGTCTCCTTCCCGGCTTCTCCTTCACTTCCCGTCGCGTAGATCCCCGACTGACCAGCATTGAAGTCGCTCGTCCCTGAGTCCAGTTGCAAGTTTCAGACGGTTGTTCAAGTCGATTTTTATTCTTCCTTTCATTCTGTGAGACCGTTTTCCGCCTTTTTTATGTCTGTATCCGCCTTTGCTGCCCCCACAACGGTTTAGGCGGGAAGGCCCCATGGCTTGTGTTTTCTGCCCCTTTTTGGTCCTCTCCCCCTCGCACTTTTGGAATCGGCTGATCAACTATAGATATCCCCAGAGAACCTAAATCTTTCTGCTGACTTTCTTCGTGCTTTCCTCGTGACGAGATGACTCAAGGATGCCCAGAACGACGGGTCCCCTGCCCCCCGATGGCCTTTGCTTGCTGGCTTCTTGGGCTGGGTACCTGGTCGGGGGGGAGGGTCGTCGCGAGCCTATACTCTTTGGGGGGTTTTGTTTCTTTTCTTCCTCGCCCTGATATTCTGTTTTGATTGCCGCAGCTCCCCTCTGGTTGGAGCTAGGATACCGCTCGCGCCCCTGGTCGAGATTTATTTTGTTTTTCGGTCTTCCTCTGGTTTCGTGATTTGTCGCGGTAGTAATCCCTTTTATGTTTGCGTGCATCTGTCATTGGCATTCTTGGGTTCTAAGGCGTATGTCGTAGCACTATCCGCGACAATTTTGATCATGTGTTCTTCCACCTTTTCAGTTTCATTCCTTTGCCTCATTTGTCGAGCATGTTTTCGAATATAGGGGACTTATCCTAGTCCGAACAAGTCGTTCCTCACCATCCAAGGCTCTTGGTTATCCGACTCTCTCTTTCGTATCCCACCCCCTTCCCTTCTCTCAGAGATTTATTTTTTAACATCTGGTCAAATGCTGTGTTCTTCTTCAGGGGGGGCAGAATTATTGCTTTTGAGCCGAGTTCTTAGTAGTCCGTGGTATGTGGTTATCTTCCCAGTCTCCCCTTTTCTTCTTTCTTTTTTTATAAGTTTTGTTGTCCCCGTCCCCGGTTCAACTCTGTGCCCCTCCCCGTGTCGCGACAGACTTCACTTTTCCGTTCCCCCTTCCCCTGCTCTTCTTTCTACTTACGAGGGCCTTTGTATTTAACAGCAATGTTTGCCACCCCCAGACCCCGTTTCCTTGATTTGTAGTCTGGGGCCGGATTCGACCAGTCTCGCCGAGTGACTCCCTTTCTCTTCAGGACCATCCCCCCCCTTTCCCCCCACCGCGTTGTGATAGTGACCATGTATTCTCTTCCCTGCGGTGTTTCTTTGTTGAGAGATGCCTTCGCTTGGTACTTGGGAGGGACATCTCACCTCGGTTCCTCTGTTTCTTCTTCTCTTCCCGTGCCCCTTTTTTTTTTCGTTGAAGTCTTGGTCCCTCTTGTTTGGTTCAGCCGAGCGGCATTCTCGAATAACGTGGATCGCCGCGGGAGGCTCTGCTCAGTTTTGGTTTAGACGATGTTGCGTCCCCTTTCTTTCCTTTCCCACTTGGTGTCCCTCCTTTTCGTAATTGCCACCGATCTTCCGCGTGTGCTTAGCCTATCTCTCGCATCGATCATCGGTCGCATCACTGTGCTGCTCGTGCCGCTACGGGCCCCTCCTTTCACTTGAGGTTTTATTTCCCCTGACTTTTTTTCCCCAAACTTGCCGGGGGTTGTCCGTGCAGGATCGGCGGGTACGCCGTGATGGGTGTTTGGGCTTGTTGCGGAGCTGTCGTTTCCGCTAGTCCTAGACCGTTCAATCGCCGAAACACCTGAGGGAAGGACATCCTTCATTGGCGCTTCGCTTGTCGTTTTTCTGTCCCCGCGGTCGCCGATAGTTTGGCGACCGCCAAGAAACTTTGCGCTTTTCGCCCCAGTCTCCCAGATTTCGTTTTCTTCCTCCCATTTTTTCCTAGAGGACATTCAGATCGGCATTCCCTTTGTTCCGGGCGGAGGTTCTGCCGTCGGCAGCCGCTGGGCGGAGTCTCAACAGTGAAGGTTGCTTCTTCTGTCCCCCTTGCTTTTTATAATAGAATCGGCCTCGTCCATATTTCCAAGCGGCTCTCGCCCCTTTTTGGTACGGTCCCTCGTTCTGCCGTGCCGGACAGATTCCTTTCGTTTTCCCTTTTCCCTCTTTCTTGTCATTTTCGTGCGTGTCGACGTCACGACCATTCCACTCCTGTTTTATGGGACGTTTTTTTTACTGGGTAGGCCGCGATATCTGGCGGCGTTGGGTGCTACTTCCCGGCTGATTTTGCACGCCATTGTTTTTTTGCCTCCTCTTTTTTTTTATGTCCAACTGGTACCTTGAAGACGACCTCCTTCCGTATGCCCCCCCTTATGCCTAAGGTTTTTGATGATTATTCAGGGCGGTGCGTGTCCTTGCCAACGAAGTTGGGTCGATATCGTCGTTCGCGACTTTTGTTTTTTTTTTTATGGTTCTTTTTCCTTTCTTGAGACCCTTTTTTTTTGCCGGGCAGCGGTCCGACTAGGCGACGTTTTCTTACGCTCCGGGGCGATTGTCGCGAAAGGCGTTTGTACGTTGGTCGCGTTTCCATTTTTTGCAGTTTGGCTCCATTTTTTTCCCTCCCACCCCCCCCACATCAAGATACTTGTTCAACACGGACCTTTCCGCCACTTTTGGGAGGCCCCACTCTCTTCAAGATCGCTAGAGACATCCTTTTTTTTCGGTCCCTCTGTTTTTCCACCGGTTTTGGGATTTCTTTTTCTTCGCGTTCTTTGATTATGAGTGCTTCAGCAGCAGGCCTGTACTCATCCCGGTGCCCCTGGTACCCGCATTTGAGTTGACGCAGGCCCGTTCTTTTTGCTGCGGCGTGTTTTTTGCTCAGCCGGATGTGTGGTAACTGTCCTATCTCTGTCTCGGTCGTTTTTAGTTGTCGTGCCTCCCCTTTTTCCCCCACGAAGGCCTTTTTTTTCACGGTTGAGTCTCCAATCCCTTGCGCTGGCCTTTTTGCTCCCCTCGTTTGGCTGCATCTATATTTCCTCCTAACTCGTTTGGGTTTGGTGAGCGAGTCATTGAACTTTCCCATCTGGAGATAGAGCAGGTGCCAGATGTCCAAGGATCTCTGTCCCGGATATTGTGCTCCTGCTTATGTTTTTTCGATCGGGCTTTTCCTCCAGACCACAGACGCCTCGTTCAACTTTCGAGGGACACCATGCACGGAATTACCCCCGTTCTGATTCTTTCGCCTCCTTTGTGACCCCCTCTATGGGCCGGCCCCTTTTAACCATATGGACTGGATTTTTTTGTTTTTCATGGTCGTGCTGATTACCTTTCCTCTTCGATGATAAGGGCCCTAATTAGCTTTCCAGCCTCGAATAATTGAAACTTTTTGACGTTGGAGCTACGGTGTTAGTTGTGTCCCCCTGGAGAGCCGACAGCTCTCCTCGGGTGGGAGGTGATCGTTTTTTTCTGTGATTCTTTTCGTCCTCATTTGTGTTCCCCCTTGGCTTTCCTTCGTTGATGTATATGATGGTAGGTTGTCGACGTTACGGCCCCTCCCTTTTCTGCATTTTGATCCAGGTTTCTGATGGATATCGAGGTCTTCTGTGGCAACGTGTTTTTCCCTTCCGTTGACCTTCCATCTTCTTTCTTCAATGTTTGCACGGCCTAGCTCGTGAGTTCCTCTTCAGATCACTCCGCTCCTTGCGACGGACAAGTAATCCATCTTAGCGTACTGAACTTGTTTCATCGTAAAAACCTAGCCCTCGTTTTAGTGATTTCCCCCGTTCGGTTTTCTGCAACTCCCCTGACCCTCAGGGCATCTTTGGTACTTTACCGGGGACCCCCTGCTTCGTTTTTTCTCCGTAAGCTATGACATCCGCGTTCCTTTTTCCCCTCTTGTACCCCTGGCAGCAATATCTGTTTCAATGCCCAAACGCGCATACAGAGCGAAATTCGTTTGGCGCAAACTTTACCCCCGCTCACTTGTCCGACCCAACTTTTTCTCTAATTAGTCGGGCCAGTTGTATCTTCGATGACTTCAACTTGATTGTGGCCTTTTTCTTCCTATGTTCGGCCCTTGGCGTAGTTCGGGTTGTAACTGGTTATGAGGAGACTTCAGTTTCAGACTTCGTGATTGCCCCCTCGAAGCGACGCTACGTTATGTTGAGCGCCCAGCGCTCCCTGGACGCTGTCCTTCCTTTCAGCCCCCCTCGACTGGACCCCTTCTCTTGTCCCCTGATGGCTATTGTCCCGGTCGTTCTTGCCGTCCACTTTTTTTCTTCCCTTTTTTTTTTGCATAGCTCATTGCCCACTATGTGGCGTTCCTTCCAGTTTCGTGTATCGTCTTACTCGATTCAGCTTTTTGATGTTGATTTTGCAGAGTTCTTTCCCTCCAATTGTTTTTCTTCTATGCCCGATAGGTACCCTCCTTTTCTGCCTGCTCCAGCACAGTGATAGCTTGCCCCTTCCCCCGGGCATTTGTTCTTCCGATGCAACGTTCACCCCCTGATGATTTTCAAATTGTCCCGCCTTATTCCCCCCAAATGGCTCGTGAGAGCTGCCTCTGTGCGACAGGGGATAATCCTGCCTTTCGACTTCTTTTTTCTTTTTCTGGTTCACCCTCGTCCTCGTGTGGCCGTCCATTTGCTGAAGAGGTAGGGTGCACCTTGGGCTTGCCCCTTCTTTCCTTTTGTCCAAGTCTTGTCGCAAACACCAAGTCTGTCATCACCGCTCCCGTTCGCTCTTTTTTTATTATCTCGTTTTTCCCTCCGGAGAAAGTATTTCTCGTTTCCCACCGGCGTGAGCACCTTTCTCTACTGACCAGGACATACACCCAGTAGGAAACGCCCCCTTCAGATTTTCCTTGTCCCTTCCAAGCACGGCATCTCTCTATTTCCCATGGGTGTAGCGTGGGTGTTGTTTCATGGGAGTTTACTGATTTTCGTTTTTTGTCCCTGGTAACTTTGAGTTCTCCTCACCTTTTTTGATTTGGTTATGGTCTAGCTTCCTTGTCGGTTGGACGCCGTCCGTCTAAGTTTGGTCGGTCCTTATGTTGGGCCCGACGCGGTGCATTTCTTTCTTCAAAGGAGGTGCCTACGAACGATGTGGCGTTTTCGATTTTTTCCCCCCCCCTCTGTGAATCGTCCGTGTGTTGCACCCAAGGTGGCCCGAATGTCTGCCCCTGATCCCCAGTGACTAGTTTGCCTCCTGACGAAAGCCTTGGACGCCGAATCCGCCGGGGCGGCCCCCCCTCAGTGTTTTTTCTTCCCTAAAATAATTTCCTTCTTCAACTTTGAAATCCCTTAGAGGTGTCTTTTCATGTCTTTCCGTCCCCTTTTACTGTGGGAGTACATGTTTTGAATGAGTCCTTTTTTCTCTCTTCTTTTCATACTTCCCTCTAGGAGCATTCGTCCTAGGAAAGACCCTTCCCGATGTTCTCCCATCCTTCAAACTCTTTCTTAATCGACGGTCTTTTTTTCTCTTCAAGGATTCCTCAAGCGTTGACATTAGCCGTTGCCCACCGTACATCAAGACCCGACCCGGCTGACCATCCGGCCGCGGAAGCAGACTTTAAGAAAGGTTTTTTCTCTGGTCTGAGTTTTCTGCCGCAGGGTTCCAGGCCTTTCGTTCCTTATAACGGCCTGCGTCTCCGAGCTTCGAACAGCCTGTGTCGGATGAGTGCCAGTTCAACTCGGTCATCGCCAGTGGTATCCGGCATTTGAATGCGGCCCCGATTCCTTTCATAAGTACTTTTTGGTTTTCCTTCCGTTTGTTCCTCATCGACGTGCTCTTTCCGCCTTTCAGGACCATTCCCGCCTTCGTGGTGGTCGTTTTTTCTCTTGTTGATCGTTAGTTGTAATTCTGGCGGCTGGGTTCACCCTTTCTAGGACCCTCTCCCCTTCTGGTTGGTAAGCCTGACCTTTGTTTGCTTTCCCTTTGTTTAGCAAGAACTGAAACTTCTTTTAGGTCCCGTCATTCATCGTCCTGTTGCATCGGATGCTGCTCACAGGGACTGCTCGAGGTGGGCAACCACTCCTTCGTGTGTTTTCTCCTCAACGTGAGCTCTCTTCGTTGTTGGAGTCTTAGCAGGTGTCATCTCCTTCGCCGCTCGCTTTAGTTACGTGATATGTACAGGTACTGTTGATGTCTTTGGTACAACTCGAATTTGCCAGGGTTGTTTGGCCTGCCTCGCTACGTTTTTTCCCTTCTGGGGGCTGTAGTGTTTGGGTGCGGGCCGGACCTCGTCTTCATGAGACAGTCCACTCCTCACGATCACCTGGTCACAACGTCGTCAGGCGAGGAACTTCTGGGAGTGGGCCAATCTTTCTCCAAGACTCTTGCTCGATACCGGATTGCGGCAGCCGTCATCCTCCCCCACTGTTTTGTGTACCGTTCGGGTTTTTGTTTCGCGGTAGCCCGAGGCTTCTGATTGCCCCTTATTCCCCCTTTCCTCTTGCGACACGTCCTTTTCTGGATATCACGTCACAGCTTTTGGTTGTCGCTGCGGTACAGTCTTCGCGTTATGCACATTTGTGATCTACTTTTGAAGTTGATGCCCTCATTCGTGGTTCTCCTCGTTTGGTCGTGCGGCGCGCGCGGTGCTACCAGAAGGCGTCGGCCTTCTAGTCGAGAACAATTCCCTTGAGTTTTTTAGTGTTGTGACCTTTTCACGTTTCCCGCTCTTTTCCTGTGTTTGCTTGATTTTTTCCCGTCGTGTAAGCCCCATCGGGTGGCCACAGCGCCCGCGTGTGCTACCTGAGAGACGATTATTTTCGACGCCTTCGTTTTTTTTTTGTTTTGCGGCGATCGACTGAAGACTAGGGCAGTTACATCATTCAGCCGTTCTGATTAATCCTGGGGCGCCAGTTACCTAGTCTTGCCTTTTTGGGCAGTCATCTCAACAGTGATGATATTACTTCGGTTCCGTGTCAGGCCTGATGTTTTCCGGGCCCTCATCTCCGTGTGTTCGACGAACGCGGAAGAGTCACTCTCAGAAACACGGCCAGCGGGTCCCGCCATCACTACCGGGGCTTTGCTTGTTTATGCGGACACGTTGTGCTTGGTTCTCGAATAGGTGCGACGTGGCACACAAGGTTCGTCGACTGTTTGTGCTTTGGTAGTGGATTGGTCATTTTTTCCCGACCTCCTTACTATTTGAAATGGCGGAGCTCCGCTCGGTCGCGTCTTCTTTCTCCTGGACTCGTTTTTTTTCCCCTCACAGCCTCATTCGGGTCCGGCACGGCCTCGAGAGAGGCTGTTGCACGCCTCCATCGATGCAATAAGAGTCGATGAACATGATAAACCTTCGTGGCAAGTTCTTCGCCCTGTGTGGCTATCGTTTGACTCCGGCTATCAAAGGCACAGAGAGAGTTCTTGTTCTTTCCTCCCGCATTTGCCCCACACTGTACAGGCTGAAATCTGGCACTCTTTCTCCCAGTCATCGTGTCTGCGCCCATCCTGGACGCGCCCGAGACTTTGTTGCACAAATTTAGAAAACCGAATATTTCGAGTGATGCTGAAGTCAGGCGGGGCACTCTTCCTGCGCTTAGGATGGCCTTTCTTTGATGGTTTCGGCCTCCCCTCGTGTTGTCAGTGAAGGGGGTTTTTTGCTGAGGTCGATTGAGTCTGGTCGGGTTGCGAGGGCGGCGATCTTAGCGTTTTTCCAAAACCCGACGAATTCTGTTCCCTTTTTTGATGCCCCTCCCCTGAGCCCACATGCGGTGCAGCCCCCCCGGCGAAGATGTCGTTGGTGTCGTTCTTTTTCTGTAGGCATATTGTCGCCGTACTCAGCCGCTTGAGGCCTTGGGCGTTGCTTTCTTGCCGTTTCCTTTTGTACATTGCCCGTCAAGTTGCTTGATCTGTTTCTCCCATGACGAACGTTTTCCTCCTCTGCTGTTCGGCTCTGATATTTTATAAGCTCCCATGCTTGCCAGCACGCTCCGTTCCCCATGCCCTGTACTCGGCATTGAAGAGTGACACAACCGGCTAGATTTTCACCCTAAGAAGTAGAACGTCCCTCAGAGGCAATTCTTGTTCTTGCGAGAGCGTCCTTCTTCGCCAAGGAGGTGTTCAGACTGGCCGGCTCGGGGTTTCCACTGCTTTTTCAGGAGTCTTTGACTTTCCCTTCTTAAACCAGTCTCACCTTTTTTGCCCCTCCGTCAGTTCGAGTTTTTTTTCAACACCAGTCGATCCGCTGAGTTCGTTTCTGGCGATCTAGACGTTTAGTTTCATAATGCAGTTTTTTTTTTCCCACCAACCCGGCGGTTCGACAGTATTCGTCGGTTCCATTCCCCCTCCGATTGATACGGTGCACCTCCCGGCAGCCCCCCCCAGCCCAATTTTTGATCCTCTGTCTCCCGTGACCCTTTTTTCGGGAAGCATTGCTTTTCATCTACCAGTTGTTTTTTTTTTTTTCGCTGCAGTCGCTTGGTGTTTCTTATCCGCTCCCTTCTCCCAAGCTTGGTTCCGGCGTTTTTTTTTCCCTTTTTGAGCTTCGTGCAACTGCCCGACTGCCGTTGCCATTCTGTTTACCGGTGTGGTTTTCTCTGCGGCATTCTGAACCAAACTTCTCTTCCGAACTCTTTTTCCCGGTCGACGTGGAGAGTTTTCGAAAAATAATTGACTTTTTTTTTTTTTGCAAGAGCACATTTCCCCCCTCCTTTGTTTTCCGCCCTTCCCGCCCTCTTCGAGGTCGCCGCTATTCAACGGCTATCGGAGCCTGAGCTTAAGCCGTCGTGCTCCCTTCTTCTTCCCCTTACGTGGGGACCTGTTCAAGTTTTCCCCCTCTTTCGCTTTAATGTTTTTCTTTTCTGATTTTCCTCCCCTTGATGGTGGGCTGTGTAGCAATTTTTTGCTTCCTTCGAGCATCGCAAGATTCACCCTATTTTTTTTCGGACTTGTAAGTTCATGGTCGCCCCAGAGAGTGTTTTCCTCTTTCCTTTTCCGTCCTTTTTAAGGATCCATGAATTGCCACTGAGTCCTTCCCCCCAATCCAAGGCATCCCAGTGACCTTTCTTCTTGACCGTTTTCCAGTCGCATTGACCGGAAGACATATCCCAGAGATACTTTTCTCCCTTTCGTGTTTTTCTGCATTGCGCCCCTTCGGGGACTCGCATGATTGCTTCATTTAGGCGTCCGTCCGGTTTCGTGGGCCTCCCTCCGCCGCTTCCCACCTTCAGGTTCTCTCTCGCCCCCTCTTTTACCGTGCACGGAAATCGCCGGCTTCCCCACCTTTCGGGTTCAGTGCCCCTGACTGGTCCTTTCCCCTCCTTTTTTTTTGCCAGCCACTTTCAGGGCGAATATTTGAGTCTATGTTGCAGCGGAGTTCCTTCTGGCGTTTTGGCCTTGTCCCCCCGTCTGCAGGGATGTTCAATTCCTGCCCGCTGGTATTTGGCGGATTAACCTTCCTTCCTATTTTCCGTGTCTCCCTTTGTAAAGATTGCTTTCCATTCAGGGGCTGCTCCTGTTGGCCCTGCCACGACTGGTGGTCAGAAATGTACATCTTTGCGGCTTGTCAGTTGAGGCTTCTCCTTCTCTTTCCTTTTTGCGATCCGTACTCTGATTCGATTTTGAGGTCCCATCCCCCCCAATCGGCCGGCTCTTTGCGCCCAGCCGCGCAAGAGGTTGCAGTTTAAACTCTTAGGCGTTTGGGCCCTGGAATGACCCACCCTTATTCCTGGTCCATTTTTTTTGCCGGCCCGTGTCATCTTTGGGGAGGCCAATCTTCGCTTCAGTCCGATTTGTCGCGGCATAACCGGTGATGAAGCGGTTTTGACTTCCCCCGGTTTTTTTTTTCCCGTGAATAGGTATTCGTTCAGTGACGTCCCCACTCCCCTCCTTCATGAAACGTTCACTCGCGCATCTTCAGGAAAACCTTCCCGTCCCCCCCCCAAAAACACCCCCCCCGCCCCCCCCCCCCCGCCACCACGCTAGAGAATCCGCTTTGGTCGTGAAGTGCTAGTTCCTTCATGGCGCCTGTAGACCGGCTGTAGATGTTTCCTCCCAATTATCCGTGTATAAGGTGTCCTGGAGCGCGTCGCGATCTCCCACGAGAGTTTCTCTGCATTCGTACGCTGCTTCTCTGGCAGTGTTTCTCCCTTTGCGTGA
>Ga0179593_1484063_pt1 | contig 10621 bp, 18 predicted proteins | sample CZODoug2_1_08_16_FD_185931 | JGI IMG/M metagenome (GOLD analysis project Ga0179593, IMG submission 185931) | Vadose zone soil fungal communities from Angelo Coast Range Reserve, California, USA - CZODoug2_1_08_16fungal (PacBio error correction) | ecosystem: Environmental > Terrestrial > Soil >... | reverse complement strand
CACCGCTCCCAACTGCTATCCCTTTCTCTTCCTCGATATGTGCAGTACGCTCTTTCCCCTCGAAGAGATGTTTTGCCCCACCTTCCAGGTGATTTTCCTCTTGGTTTGAAAGTTTGGCTCCTCCTTTCCATGAACACTATTTGCTCCCTTTTACGGGCTTCTGTTCTCCTTGTAGACCCTTTTTTCGGTTTTGTCCCCTTTCAGGCTCGGAGTTTTCATGGCTTTGAGGTTCCTTTTTCTCTTTTTTTTCCATGGTGCAGCAGTATCTGTTCTCTCCCCTCTAGAAGTTGCGGCCCTCCTTTTTTCAGGAAGTTTGTCATCCTTTTTTTCATGCCCTTCGCTCCCCCTTTCCTTCATTCTCGCCCCCGACTCCTTCCTAAAGTCCGCTTTTCTTCATGAGAAAGCGCCTGTCCCGTTGTCGATCCGGTTCCGCTTTTTTCTTTTTTCCCTGCTTCCCTCCCTTTTTTTCCCATGCTCCTTTCCTTTTTCGGCCTTCTTTCGGTTTTTTCTTTTCTTGTTTTTTTTTGTTCCCCACTAAGTGCATGTCCCTTACGACCTGGGGGCCTCCCGATTCCCCCAACATTTTTTTATTGTGGACTACCCTTTTTTCATTCGGTTCCTACTTTTTTTACGAGATCCGTCTATCAGCACAATTATCTTTGCATAAGTTGTTTTCTTTTTGCTACCCTCTTTCGCCGTCCTGGTCTGATTCTCGTCGCTCCCTTCGTTCTGCGGTTGTCGTTACCTTGAAAAGTGAGTACTGGCGCTTCTTTGACTTCCGGCCTTAGCCCTCTTCCTCCTCCCCTACGTTTACTGACCTCTGTTGTTCGCTTTCCTGCTTCGAAGTCTAACTTTAATCGGGATTTCCCCAGCTTGTTCCATGATATGATTTTTTTCGCCTTTCCTTCTCTCCCTATGCTTTCAATTTTTTTTTCAGCTTTGGTAGCTTCCCTTTGTCTCGATCCTCCTGAGTTGCATGATAGCCCGTGTTTTTTTTTGACACGCTGCCAGCTTACCTCTGTTTTTTTTTTATTTCCATACACCCCCCTTTTCGCTTTTCCTCTGGATAATCCCCCCCCCCCCCACCCCCCGGAGCGTCAGGAAATGAGGTGTGAGAGTTCCCCGGTTGCCCCCTTTGAAAACCTTTGCCCCTTGCCTTTTGCCCTCTATCATTTTCTTCCTTCGTGTACGAAAAACAACCCCCCTTCTCTTCTTCCCTTTCTTTTTGATGAAAAGGATGGCCGAGTTCCATTTTAATTTGTCCCCCACCCCCCCCTTTGGCTGAGCCCCCCCTTCTCCTTTGATCTTTCCCCCCCCAGTCTCCCCCCAAAAAGAATTTACTTCTTTTTTTTCGGATGTCACCCTTGCCCCGTCGATTTTGTTTAAGGATCTAATTTTCTTTTTCTTTTTCGGCTTGGTGAATGAAGCTAGTTTCCCTTGCTCCCAGTGATTTCAGTTGGCAATCGATCGATTTTCTCTTCTTTTCTGGTTAGTCGATGTTCATCTTTCCCCCCTTCCCTCTCTCTTCTCGTCTTTTTTCCATATCTTTACTAGGTTCGTTTTTTTTTTTTTGATTAGATGGCTTCTTTGAGTCCCTTTCTCATCCCGCCGTGCCGTTTGCGCGCCCTTTGCCATTTCTTCCCCTCCCTCCAGTTTTCACGATCCTCCACACTTCCCTACACTTTATGGCCTTCCGCGCCCCTGGTTAGATGATCGTCACTTTTTACAAGAATTTATGACAGTGGATCGTTTCAACCCCCGTCATAGACTTTTTCCTACGTGGCCGAGCCGCTTCCCCCCCCCCGTCTAGCACGCCTTACTAGTATTGATTCCGATTTTTGACGAGGCACCCCTCCCTCCGTCCCCTTTCCCGATCGCCCTAACCTTGCCCCGCAGCCTCCGGGAATGTAGTGTAATATACCTGCTAGTATCCCCTCCTTCCTCTTTCCTGCCTTTTGCAGTTAATTTTCCCCTTTTTCTCCCCTGGTCGCTCCTTCTACCATAGGGCGCTTTCATTCGAATCCCCTTTCCCGCCTTCCTCCAGTTTCCCCTCACGGTCTGGCTTTTCCTTGCCCGTTTTCCTCCCTCCCCTCTTTCTGCTGAATCCTTGATGATTTTTCGCACGGGCCCTCCGCCAACCGCTTTCCTGAAGAGCGCTTTTAGATCCCCAGGCAACATGTTTCTCCCTTTCTACACCAAGAGATCCCCCTTGGCAGACAGCTTTCTCCTTCCGAGTACAGGATTCATTCGAAGTGCGATGGGAACAACTAGAAGTTTCCTTCTTTTTTTCTAGTTCTTAATTTCTTCGCCCCCTCCCTCCGTTCCCCCACAATTTTTCCCTGACACCCCGAACCTCCTTCGATCTCAGCCGGTCCTCCTTTTCGTCCTTCCTGACTCCCCACTCCCCGACCCCCGTCCCCCCATTTTTACCACGATCTCCATTGATAGCTCCCGTGTAGGCACGGACACAGAGCCCCCTCGTTCTCTCTTCCCTTCCCTCCCCTAGTTGCCCCATGTTGAATGGCCCCTTTTTTAGAACCCTTTATTTTACCCCCCCCCCTGACGAACCGCACCTGTTGTCAGATAAGGCTTCCCACCGATTTTAAACTCCGGCTTTCCATCCCTTCTTTTTTTCCCCAATCCCCCTTTTCCTCTTCTCTTCCAAGATTTTCCCCCTTATTCGTCCCGTCCTTTGTCGATTGCCATTCATGATGGCTCTTTTTTGACTTCTCCGAGTTCCCGTTTCCCTCCCCAACCTTAGTAACCCCACCACTGCACTACGCCGCCGATTCCTCCGTTTTCATGTGGACGCTTTGAATCCCTCCGTTTTCCAACCCAGGAGAGGAGGTTGTTTCACGTAGTTGCCCCCTCGCCTGATCCGACACAGAGCATTGCCCCTTATTTTACAACTCCCGGACGGCGGGATTTTTCAATCCTCCTCTCCCCAACTCTCTTTTCTTTTCAGCCTGCTGGTCCATTCCCTCCTCCCCCCCCCTTTAAAACCCCCAAAACCTCAGCCCCACTTCCTTCTGAAAAGCAAATTTCCTGTTTGACCACCCCGCTTTATCAGTCCCTTTCCCTTCCCTATTCCGTCCCTTTGCTTTTTTTTGAGATGAGAAACTCTCTGTCCTCTGTCTTACTTTTTACTTTTGGGAACATTCCTTCAGGCCAGAAAACTCCGCTATACCGCTACGTTTCCGCCCCTCCCTTTTTGAGAACTTCCTTAGTGAATTTGTTTGTTTTTTCCTTTTTTTACTTAAATTCCCCATTCCCTAAGTTCTGGCACCCTCTTTTTTCCCCTCCGTTCCTCCCTTTTTCTTTTTTTGAGCATTTTTTTTCCTTGCGCGTCTGATGCGTTTCTCTTTCTCGCTTCATAAAGTGTCGCCCCTTTCGAACTTTTTCCACTTGAGTATGATTGTTTCACGCCACATCTCTGTCTCCGACCTTTTCTCGTTTCCCTCTCTTTTCTTATCTTTCTTCCCCCCCAGTCCGGATTTCAGAAGACTTGAATTGGATTTCTTTTTGTTGAACCCTCCTTTTTTGTTCCCTCTTCTTTTTTCCTGCTTTTCCTCCATCTTCATTCGATTTTTTCCCACAGGGTGACCTGCAGTTGGCCCTAATTCAATCGATAACTTTCCTTTTGTTCCTTGGTTTTTTCTCGTTTCCTAGTTCAAGTCCTTTATATTTTTTTGAACCCCCAGGTGGTCGCCACAAGTTCTTCCCTCCTCCCTTGGCCCCCCTTCGCACACTGAGGTTTAAGCATCGTTTCTCCTCCCCCTTTCTTTGTCCTTCGTTCGGCATCTCCCTTCGTTTTTTTTTTTCTCTATATTCCGCGCCTTTTTCCTTCCCAAGCCATTTTTTCAGCGAGATTGCCGGCTCTTTCTTTTTGAACTTTACCATCGTGCTTCCATGGCATCCGCCATTCTTCTACTTTCCTGACCCCCCGTTCCCTGAACTTCCCTCTCCTCATATTCTCAGCCCCTTTTTTATTCCCCTTCGTCCCCTCCCTTTCGGGACACCTTACTTTCTGATTTTTTCTTCTCTTACCACCTGATACTGACACCTGGTTTTTTTTAATCTGCTCTTTTTACGTCAGACCTTTTCCAGTGCTCCACGCTTTATTATTCTCCCCCACTTTTCGTGTGATTTCAAAAACTCCATTTCCCCATAAATGTCAATACCTGGTTTGGACCTGTTTTTGACTGAAGATCGCGGCAGTCTCCTTATACTTTGCCTTACTAGATTGCAGTGTGATGGGCTTTTTGCGTTCCTACCCCCTTTTTCGAACCGTTGGCCGCCCATTATTTCACCGTTCCTTAAAGAGAATCTACTTTTCTTTTTTTCCCTTTCCCTCGACGGCCCCCCTTTTCATGAAGTGTGTCTCCCGCCTGTTGCCAGCCTTATGGCTCCCTGACCCGTCGGATCAGTTCCAATATTTAAAACGCCTGAAGCCATCTGTGGCCGCCCTCCCCTTCCCTCCCAAGTTTAAGTTTAAAGAATGTTTCCTGCCGGAGTCTTTGTTATCTTCAAGCGAACTCAGTTTTTCTCGATTTTCTTCTTAGACAAGAACTTCTTTCTCTCCTCTCTCCTGTGTGTTGCTTCTTTTGTGCTGGGCCACCTTTCAATTTTCTGTCTTATTCGACTATGAGGTCTGGTTTTTTTCCCTCTCTGGCTTAAAGATTCCTTTGCTACCTTCTCCGATGCTTTTGATTTTGGAGAAGTTTAGCCCTTTCGTTCCTGGGGCCATGCGCTGGGGTTTTTTGTGGGTTGGTGTGGTCACACAAGTCTGTGCTTTTGTTTTCTTTTCATTTCTTTAGTGGTCCCTTTAGGCTTCTGGCGAGTCGCCACTTGGTTTTTCGCAGCAGCATTATTAGGGCTTATCCGCACTTATCTCTTTTTATGTCCGGCATTGCGGAAGGACCTTGTCCCTTTTTTTCTGGCTTTTTTTATGTAGTTTTTTCCGTCTTGCTCTACTCCCCATCCTTGCAAGATTGCGGTGTCAACCCGAAAAGGGTTTCCATCGAGGTTTGTGATCTAAGGGACCCCAGTTTACGATAGTTTGGCGTTTTGTTGTAAACTTATTTGTTCTCCCCTTTTTACTGCCCCTCTGTCCTGCTCTTCCTAGAAGAAGTTTTGTCTTTCGTTGGTGTTGTTCCGACATCCCTTTTCTCCTGAAGGTTTCTTAAAATTTGTGTTTTTCCTCTTTCCCTGATGCTATCCGTTCCCCCTTTGGGACTCCCGTATTTCTTTTGCGTCCAGTCTATGTTCCGGCGTTCGCTGGGAAGGACAGGTATGTGACTGTTGCCTCCACCTTTCTTTCTCACGTCCCTCTTTGGCCTTTTGGATCAGTCAACCCGGAGTGATTTTGTTTTACGGCGTTTGCCTATTGTCCTGTTTCTTGGTCCTGGAGAGCCTCAATCTCTCCCCTTCCTCACACCGCTTCCTCCCCCGGATAGTTTTTTTTGCATCTCTCGACGCGGCGACTTCTCTGAAGTGATTCCAGGGACTTGGGTCCTTTCCTCCCCTTATTCGACCTTTTCTTTGTAATTTTTTTTTCTCATCCGCGCGCGTGCGTGCTAGGACTATTGAAGTTTTTTGTCCTCTCCCCTGTTTCTTGTCCATTGACGCCCCCTCCACCTGGTCTGTTCAGCGTTTTCCCGCACTTGAAGCATCTCTTACGTAATTGAACGCTGCCCTGACCTTGGCTGAGGTTTTTCGATTCTTTCTCTCCGGCTTTTTCTCACCCCCCGTCCCTCGATCCCTCTGCCTCTTCTGCTCTACGACCCTTTTTTTCTTCCACCCAGGGTTCAATTTTTCCCTGCCTTCCTTCTGAGCGCCTGTTCCGCGTCCCTTTTTTCTCCCAGACCTTCCTTCCCGGAGATTTGCCCCTGCTTTCTTCCCAGAATTCTCCTGGCGTTCCAATGGTCGCAGTCGTTTCCCAATTCCCCATAAGTTCCCTTCCTTTCTCTGACGTTTTAAAGGCTTTTTTTTTTTTTTTTCTTCCGGCGGCTTCCCCCCTCCCCCTGGCCAACGTTCTTTCAGTTTTTATATTCAGCTAATTCTTATCCCTTCAGTCCCCCCTCTCCTCCCCCCTTTCCCTGACTCTCTGTTTCTGTAGCGGACCTTTGTAGGAGCCTGGAATCTAGAGAGTTACTAGTAGTCGACGAGAATCTCTCTCTTATCTCGTTGTTGTTCTGGCACTTTTCAGCTCTTTGAAGACGCATTTTTTTTTCCCAGCCGACCTTCCCAGCTGTCCCTCTCTATACCCATGCACTGCTGGGCCGCATCCTCAACCTTCGTTTAAGCTATGAGCTATTGCACGTCAGAAATTCCTCCCGTTGTTTTGCCTCGCTCCCCCGATTTGCCAGCGCCTTTTTTTTGAAACCGTCCTCGCCCGCGATGCGTGGGCGAAGGTGTTTTCTTTTCAGTACTGACGTCCCTTCCCCTTCTTTTTGCTCTGCCCTCTCCGGTGCTCCTACATCCTTTCTGTTTCCTTTTTCGTCCATCCCCCTTCTCCAGATTAAGAGTTATGCGCCGGCCTTCAAGGTTTGAAAAGACCCTTTTGAGGCCCCTGTGTCGCCTCGACCATCTCTTCTTGTTCTACTCATGTTTCTTATCCAGACCTGACCCTTATTACTACCCATCCCGGTCCTCGGTGCGGTTCCGCTTTGGCCTGAAAGCCATCTGCCACATCCTGATTCTCTTGTCCTTTAGTTAGATATTACCGTCTTTTTTTTTTTTTGCCAGAGTCATTCCTATCTCCATTCCCCTTTGACCCTTCCAAAATCTCCTTCGGCCTATACTTTTTGGCTCTCCTTCTCTACTACTTCCCTTTAGCCGTTAGCTGAGCACCTTCTCTTCGGTTTCTCTTCCCCCTCATTTGACCCCGTCTCCCTCTTCCCGAGTCTTCCCCCCCCACCCCCTTCTCCTCCCCTTTCCACAAGTACCAGATTACCCTTCGTCCTGATGTCCGTTATTAAGTTTCCTCCCCCCCCACCGGTCCCTCCCCTTTCCCCTGTCCGAAATTATAAACTTGCTTAGCTTTTTCCCTAACACTATTCCCGCGCCTAGCTTTTTGCTTTGTCCCCCCCTTGTTGCCCTTCCTGCGTCCTTCGTTCCCCCCGTCTTTTCCCCCATTTTCCAGCCGTCCCCCCCCCTCCCTCGGTCCCTATCACCCTGTCGCCCTTCAATGATGAAACGATTATCACCTTTGTTCCCACCAGCCCCCTCTCCCCCTCCCCCCCTTTCCTTACTTCTCTCCCACGACCGAGTACGACTTTTGGTCCTTCCCCGCAATTTCCCCTTTCCTTCTCTCATGCCGCACCGAACCCCACCGCTGGCCACCCCCCTTAACCGTCCCTCGCAGAGCTTTTCATGTGGAGGCTTGCCGACAATTTTGGTTCTGGTTTTTCGTTTTATTTTTGTTTGTTTTCTCTTTTTGTGGGGTGTTATTGTTTTTTGAAACTGCGCTCTCCCCCCATTTGCAATGAAGTCCCCCCTCTCTGATCGACATAAGTGAACATAAGTCCCCCCCTTTCCTCCTTCGAAGGCTTTTGAACAAAGCCATCTGCTACGTGATATTCCCCTGTTCCTGTCCCTCTCAGCATCCCCTTTCAAGAAGAAGACTCCAGTCTTCGCACTGGCAGGATCATTCGCCCCTGATTGTTTCCCCTCTCGATTGCACCACCTCTCTATTCTTGCGTAACCTTCCTGCCTTTTCGGTTGGCGTAGACTCTACATACTTGAAGAGCAGTTGGGTTTGGCCAATCCATGCTCCCCTCCAAACTAAGCCTCTCCGTTTTCTCTGTCCGTGCGGCTTTTGCGACCAATCCCATGTTGCTCCTGTTCCTCCGAGACGGAGATTTGTCGACAGTCGCAGATTTAACCCGGTCCGTACGCCTTTCCATTCCTTCTTGACCGCTTTTTATTTACGCAATTTTTCTTCTGCTAGGGTTTTTCCTTTTCTCCAGAGTATAAACGTGGAAGTCCCCTTTGTTGCCGCCACGGTCCACTGTTTTGGTGTTGAAACCCACACCTTTGGTGCTTAGCTTCTTTCTCCCTCTTTAGGCTCTTCTCTCACCAGCTTACCTTTCCTCTCGTAGTCTGATGGGCCTTCTTTTTTTTAAACCACGAAGTGGTCACCGCCATCGCCAACCCCGTCTGCCTTCTTTGCCAGTTGACTTCCTTATAACACTGTTCGTTTCTATTTTTTTTTCATTATCCCTTCACCTTTAGACTAAGAGCCGAATGCTCGCTATGGATTCTATTCGTTTCTGGACTTTTCTGTCTCTATGTTTTGTACCCCCCCCCCCCTTTATTAGTCACAATGAAGGGCAATTCTTAGCGTAAAGTTATCCCGCAGCAACATCTCGCCTTCTTTAGCCCTTTGTCCGGAGCTGCATTCTCTTTTGAAGAAGATGTTTGTTTGTTTAGTTTATGGCACCCCCGCCTCGGGGGTGCGAGTTCGGTTCCCACCCGTGTTTTCTATTGCGCCACGTGTGGTGTCGACCACCGGCTGCCCAATCAGACCCAGCCGGATTACGTCGAACTTCATCGGAGCAGACACCCCTTCGACTTCAGTCAGTCCTTGTCAATTACTCGGGTTCAGGGAGACAGCTGACCACCTCTGTGCACGTGAGGGAAACCGCTCGGTCGTCAGGCTCCCCCCTCTCTTCTTTTTTTTACAGACTTCGTGCGTGGCTCACCCGGTCACACAAGGGACTCGTGCGTCGCGAACTCGTCTTGGAGCGAGTAAAGCTGAGCTTGGACCCCTCTTTTCCCCTTCAGTCCGTGTGCCTGGCCTTTTGCCTCGGCCACCCCCTCCTCGATGGACCTTGGCCGTCCCCCTTGGATGCAAAGTTTCCGACTAAGAGAACAATAATCCTTGCCGTCGTCATTTTTACGTGGCGTGTCATGACTCTTCTTCTCAACCCGCTTTGACCCCCTTCCCTTTCTATTGCCTACAACGAGCTTTCTTTATCCCCTTTTCCCACCAGCATTTTTCATAAAGAACGCTTGGTTTTTTTCCCCACGTGCGCATAGAGGAATTTTCATCTTCGTTTCTACGGGAGCCTTTCTCTCCATTCGTCTGGCGTCATCCTTTTTTCTCCTCTACTCCAACTCGAACCTTTTATCCTACGAGCCTAGGATAATGTGTCTTCATTTGACAACCTCTTTAAGAGATGTTCGGCCTCTTTTCTTTTCTCTTTCTTGCTCTTTTCCTTTTTTTGGGTTTGTCCAAATCTCCTCATGATGAACATATTTTCTTCATCACGCGAGCCTACACATTTCAGGTATTGATGTGGTCTTCTTTTTCGCGGCGTACTCGGGCATGAGACACTTAAGGAGTTTCTTTTGGAGCTGGTGAACCCGGTCTTCTCTGTTTTTTTTTCTCTTAGCTACCCCCCCCGTAGAACTCCCCCTCCCGTCGTGATTTTGCCGCCACCTTCTTTTTAAATCTGCTGGATGCCGAGGACGAATTGAGTTTTTTTTTGGAGGTGAAGTTTTCGCGCGGGGCCGCGATGAGAACCTCTATGACCTGTTTTGCATATCCCGTTTTGATCCCTACTTTTGGTTTTCCTATCTCCTTTTGCCAAGATGTCTACTTACCTCAAGCTGTGTTTTCATGATGCATCACCCCTCCTTTTTGGAGTTTTCTCTTCCCCCTCGGGTGCTTTCTGTTGTGATGAACGAAGTGACCTTTTACTGCCGATACCATTGTTGTTTTTGAGGCCACTCCCCCTCGGTCGCTTTTTTCTTTTTTTTCCCGTCACAGGTCTTTTTCGTATAGGATAATGTTGCTTTTCTCAGTTTAAAGCTTTCTTTGTAATGGAAGACGGGAAGTTTAGTCTGGGCGCATCTTTCGTGATGCGTTAGAGGCCTTGCCCCCTGCGGAGGGGCTGTGCCTGCGCTTGTCTATGTTTTTTGCGGAACAGGCGAACTTGAATCACTTTCCGTTTTTCTAATCTGGTGTGCCTCGGTCTTTTTTTTCCCTTCGCCCCCAATACGGTCCCCGATGCATTCTTTCTGCTCCCCGCCAGCTGATGATCTTCAATCTGTGAGATGTGTGGGAGAGTTGCAGAATTTACTGGCGCTGTCCTCCCCCGAGTTTTTCCTCCCCACCTCACTTTCATGCCCGCCTTTCCCTCTTGTCTGATTTGCTCGGTCTGGAAGAGTAGGCGGTGATCTTATGGCGACTCCCCCACCAGGACTCCCCGATCTCCCCGAGGTTTCTATTCCCCTTCCACAACGTTCAACCCCTTGTTACTCCCCCCTTCCTCGCATCTTGCCGCTTCTCGAGGTTTTCGCGATATTGACGAAGTCCCCTTTCCTCTGATTTTCGTGCACGCGCCCTTTCCGCAAGCGATTGTGCTCGCAGTCTTTTTCCGCGGCCAAAATATCCGGACCTGCGAGGACACACTTTTTTCACGCAGGAGATTGCCCGGGATATAGAAAGGATGCCTCCTCGGCCGGTCGCCCAGGTGTTTTCCCCTTTCCCCGACGTTCATCGCCCGTTTTCCGTGCAGGTCCCCTCTTTCTTTAGTCGGGCATCGATATGGATGCGGGGGACTTTTGTCTGAGCCTTCTGTTTTCTGCGTTCCACCTTGCGCTTTTTCTAGCC
>Ga0179593_1444627_pt1 | contig 10621 bp, 11 predicted proteins | sample CZODoug2_1_08_16_FD_185931 | JGI IMG/M metagenome (GOLD analysis project Ga0179593, IMG submission 185931) | Vadose zone soil fungal communities from Angelo Coast Range Reserve, California, USA - CZODoug2_1_08_16fungal (PacBio error correction) | ecosystem: Environmental > Terrestrial > Soil >... | reverse complement strand
TTCTTTTTTTTGAAAAGTCCGCTTCCTTTGATGTGAACCAGACTGGTTGCTCGCGACGCTTTTTCCCTCCTTCGTGCGTTTCATTAGCGGTACCCCTCCTTCCTGCGTCAGTGTCTTCCCTTGTAATCGCTCCTTATTTATAGGAGCTAAGAAGAGTCTTTCGCTCCTCTTCTCCCTCGCCACGCCGCTGGCTCCCCGACGACTGGATTGTTACAGGCCAGCGCTCTGGGTTATTTTCCTCCACCTTTTTTCCCAGTCCTACCTCGACAGGGTTCGAATGCTTTTTGGCTTCAGTTTCCCAGTTCATTATCCGTTCTACTGGTATATCCGCCACTCCTCGCCTTCTGCCGGTAGTCGGGAGTTAGTTGGAGACTTCCCCTCTCCAGTTGAATCCTTCTCTTCCCCATCTGCTTGGCCCTAAATCTCTTGCCGACCTCCGATTGTTGGTTGAATGTACCGAGGGTCGTTCCGCGTCTCGCCGGTATACCCGTCCCCGTCGGATCACCTCGTTCTATAGGCCAGGAAAAGTCCTTTCCGCCCGGTGCCCCGTTTTTTTTAACTCGGAGGGCCCCTCCTCCCGCTCGATCGTGGATAGGTCATACCTTTTTTCCTGAGGCTTTTCTTCCATGCTTATACGTGGAGGAACTATTGGTCGATTTCTTTTTCCCCTTCTGCCCGCCCCCCCCGACCGGTCTGTGCCCAGACCTCGAGGACCCTGCGTGACTCTTTTCCCGTGAATCGCGCGCGGTGATGCCTGTTCGAAAGTAACCTTTCCGGGAGCAACGTGTGCCTTTGATCCCGGAATTTCCTACCTGATTCTGCCGTTTTTTGCGCTTTCTCAAATCGTCGCCTCCTTATACCTGGCACCCCGCCCCGGCCCCTCGTTTCACCGATTTTCGAGTCCAACCCAAGAGGAGTTTCGTATTTACCGTTCCCCGGACGCGACTTTCCCCGTCCTCAGATCTCCTGTTTTTCAGGCATCCAGTTTTTTTTGCACCGAGGTCCTTCGAACCCCCCCTTTACGGCAGCGCTGATCCTCCACCCGCCCTTTTTTGACCCAAGATTTCGCGAGCCTCCCATCCCCCTTGATTTTTGCCGAACGTCACCGGTGTTTCCGTTTCCAGTCGCATCTTGTCCTTTTATGGCTTTCCAACTCTTGGGCTTTTTCCTACCTGCTTTCCGCCTTTTTCTGCTCTCTTGCGCATCTTTTCGCTTTTCCTCCTCTTTTTGTAGTCGATCGACTTTTTTTTCGTGTGAGTATTATGGCCCTGCTCGCAACCCTTTTGATAATCGCGAGGATAGTGTGCATGGCGACGGACACTTTCCCCTTTTTGTTGGCGGCATCTATTCCCTGCGTAAAAATCCCTTTTTTTTCCGCCGTCGTCCGATATTTTCCACTGCCCCCAAGTTGGGCTGATTTCTTCTGTCGGACGTTCTCTTTGTCAGCCGGTACGGATTTCTGCCTTTCAAGGTTCGATAGGATTTTAGTTTCCAGAGCTACCGTCTGCCGGGCACCTTTTTACAGGAAACGTCGCGTTGGCGCTGAGACCAGTGCAACTTTCCTGTAGATTCAGGCCCTTCCTTTTTTGGTTTTCCTGAACTTGATGGGACCTCTTCTCCCACCCCTGGATCCAGGTCCGCAACTGCTATTTTTTTTCCTTTTTGTCGTCGCATTTTCAAACTACTTGCGTCCCGCCCGGTTAGTTTCTTCTGCCCTGCCCCCCGAGCGTCGATCCCGGAGGCCTGTCCCTGCGTTAGGGCGCACCCCAGACCGTCTTTTTTTCTTTTACTTGTAGCCCATACTTCATCGCAATGTAGAGGCCCGAACCCGTGCCTGCTGTTTCGCTTTCATCACACTTTTTTTCCTCCCTTCCCTTTATCTGATTCCCTTTTTCCCCGCTCTCGGCGCGCTCTAATAGGTCAACCCCCTTCAACTGCTGTCGGGAAATGGTGCCTGTCGGCATGGCCGGACCTTGATTCCATTGTTGAATAACAGGATCTCACCGCAGGACGCTTTCGGCATGCTACCGCCACCGATATTGACAGTCTATGTAGTTACCACTGTTGGCCGCGTTTCACATACGCTTCCACGCCCTATACCCGCCTCTACCCTTTTGCTAGAGTCTAGGATATAGATTATCCGGCTAATGAAAACACCCCAGCAATCTTGTACTTTCTAATGCCCCAAAACCCATTATGCCCTGTACAGCGTATTCATTGTTTCACTTTCTGGTTCGGTAAAAAGACACCCTCTCCCTTGCGGCTGGTTATCATTCTTGGCAGCCGGTCGTTTGGCCTGATTCTGAGCCTGTCGGTTTGCCACCAATCTTTTCGGATCACTTTACCTATAGCTCCCTGCTCTTCGCTGACTTCCCTAATTAATGCTCCGTTTTCCTGGCTATTGCCTTCACTCTTTGATGTACTAGCCTCCTCCCGTTTGTCCCTACCCGCCCCCCTCGCGTGTTTACCTTCTGCAGCATTCCCAGATCTCTCATGCTGTAGCTGCGGCGTTTCCCCTAACGTTTAGCCCGCTGGGGTTTCCCGTGCGTTGTTGGCCTTAGTCATGAACTTACTCCTCCGTCTTCTATGGTAGGTGTTTTCAAGTTAAGGGCTTTTCTCCCGGTACAAACTTTCATCCCTTTCTAACCTAGTACGTGCTACTGCTCCCCCCCCCCCTGCCTTGAGCCGGAGCCCTCGTCGTGAGGACCTCAAACCACCCCCAATAGTTTTTTCCTCTTCTCCCGAGTGATTACTGCGCGTCCAAGATTGCTGCTTGTAGCTGCGCGTCTTGTTTCTGAATCTTTCTGGTCCTGACCCCATCCTATCCCCCAATTTACACCTTCCTCCCGCGCCAATCCTCTTTCACTAGGTGTCATCCCAGCCTGACCCAAAGACAAGACAATTTCTCAAAATAAACTAATAGAATACGTCCGTGATACCCCTGCTCCACCCGTCCCTAGTCGTCGTGGCCGATGCCGACCCCCATCCAATCCTCACAAAGTTCTTCTCCTAACTTGCTGCAGCAGAAAGACCTTTCCCATTTGCCCACCTCTTAACGTTTTCCCCGCCTCCCGCGGTTGGCTTCGGAGAGCCTCGACACAACCCCTGCCTCCTTACAACATTATTTAAGCATGGGCTCTACCAGTCTTTCTTTTTTTTTTCGCACCTTTCTTATCCCCTCCGGATCTTCAGCCTCTGGTTGCGCTCAGCTGCTGGCCATCATAATGTCCACCTTGCAGACAGCCCGACCACGCACCAGTTCCCCTCCGCCCCTTTGTGGGTGTAGGCTATTCGGATGGTTTTCACTCTAACGATGCGACCAAGCCATCGGATGTGATCCCGAGACAACAGCCATGGCCACCCCCAGATGGTCAGGATGTCGACTCCCGTCCAGTGTGGTGTTTTAGAAAACGTAGAATTGGTCACATGCAGTGTTTTCTTCTCTCAGCCTCTCAGAGTCGGTGTTAACCCTAACTGTTAGCAACCCCCACTTCCCTCTTTTTCCTGAACAACAGGCATTCTCTCCATTCAATGAGTTTATCAAGCCTCTTTTTTGTTTTTTTTTTCGCCGGTTTCCCTTTTCCATCGCGGGTTTGCTCGAGCTGTCCCTGTTCTTGTTGCTCCAGATGCTTGAGAGTTCCCCCGCTTTTCTAGCTTATGATCTCCTAACCTAATATGCTCACGGGTATTTAACCCTGACTGTTTTGGTCTTCCCCGCCAAACACTTTGACCTCCTTTTTCAGAGCCTTTTGCTGTTTTTTTCCCTGGACTGTCTCGTTGCGTCTTCCTCGTTCTCGGGCAAATTTTTCTTCCCGTGGAACACGACTTTCATAATTCCGAACAGTTTCCCTGGGGCGCTGATGGGCCTCTTGGTTGGTCTTTAATTCCTTTTTTGACTTTTCCTCTGAGGCGAACCCACCTTTGTGCTGGCTTTTTTTTTGTGTTTTTTTTGTGAACTTGGGAAGTTGATGTTTCCACCAGCCGGCTTTTGATTCACGTCTTTTTCTCATCGATTTGTTCATGATCCGCTTTTCGATCTCTCCGTTACCCCCTCTGCGAGTTAGTTATTCTTAGTCTCGTTTAACCTACCGTTGAGTCTTTTTTTGCCATGTAGTTCGAACTTCTTTTCATCACGGGCCTCCCCGTGGTGGTCTTATGGCCCTATTCCTTCGTTTGTCAGACCGATATTTTCCGGTACTTCTCGGGGGTATTAGTTGTTTTTGATGGTCGCTTTTTGATGGTGCTGCTTGGCGATCTTCCCAGACACATATGCCAATTCCGTCTGGCTCAGCTGTCGGACTGGATTCGGATTTCGAATTTATGCTGGTGATGTGTCGTCCGTCCCCCCCCTGAGGGTTCGGCAGTGCCAGCGACAGCTTGTGCTCCTGCCTCCCCGGTTGAAGTAAATCTTCGACCCGCTGAAGTTTTCCGGTCTCTTTCCGGCGACTTTTTCTTGTTTTTGGCCTCTCGGGGTTTTTTTAGACCCCGGTACTCCCTTCTGTGTCATGAGTTTCTCCCTTCCCCCAACGCTATGAGAAGAACAGCCCCCCCTCATTCTCCCTTCCTTTTCTGCGCCACCAGTTACCTAATTTCCCGGGCCCCAGATTGCCAAGGTATATTCCCCCCACGTCTCCTAGTCTTTGCTCTCTAGAGATTTGATTCTTTAGGCCTTTCAACTTCCGCGCTTTCTGTTTCCCTGATTCGTAGCGAGCGTTTGATTGGTCTGACTCTAGGAAAAGCTGCGCGCACTTAGTTCCTCTGAAGCTCTTCTTTCTTCTGGTCATTCCTTTGTGAAAGAAATTGTTTTTCGAAGCTTCCGACAATTACTTCCCTTTAGACAAGTCCCTCCTCGCCGTTTCTGATGATCTGACCAAGCTTTTGATGTAGTGTCTGTTGCCCTGCAACTGCTTCAATTCTGACGTGATTGAAGATAGTTGCGTTCTTGAACCCGTAGTTGTCATGTATCTGTTCCTTCGTCTAGCCGATCCTTTAGCGCAGTCCTTTGGTTTTTTTCTCGTGCTTCTGAAAATCTGTTGAGCCTGTGCGATTTTCCCCATGATTGGACCCTAGGGCCAGAACGACAGCCTTGATAGCTTCAGATATGCCCCTTAGTCGTCCGCCTGCTCACTTACGTATATAAACACTGCTCGGTCCTATCACGTGCACAATGGTCCGTCAGGACAGTTATGGTTTTTCCCCTCTGCGGCCGCGTCTCTCATATCACTTCCCCCTTAGAGCCAGACCGATGGCCTTCGCTATTTGTAAATTCTTCTACAGCTGCGGCTTCCCCCCCAGCTTCGATGCTAGGCACGACCGATCTTTCTTTCTGCCCCCGACCTCCCCCTTTTTTAAGGCCTTCTTTCCCATCAATAATGCTGAAGTGTTGTACCTGTACCCCTCAATACTTTCTCCCCTGAAAATTTCGTGTTCCCCCTCTTTGCCTTCACTGCTCGAAAAGATCTACGTGCTTTGCTCCTGACTTGAATCCAATGCATGAGCGCTACTTGCAGTCATTCAGCTCGTCTCGCGCTCTTTAATGTCCAGCGCACGCTTCTTTTTTCTTCTGTCCCGGTGGAAAGTTTGCCGCCGTTCATCCGCTGTCCGCCGTGGACGATCGGCACCGCAGATTTTTTAATTAATACGCCCCTCTGGCTGAATTGCTCACAAACTTCGCATGCCGAGATGCAACTTCCCCCCGCTCTACCGCCCTTTTCCTTCCCGATCGATTTTTTTAGAACTTGATTTTGCTCGGAATCTCTCCAGGTCTTTTTTTCCGTTTTCGTTTTGTCCCCTGTAGCCATCACGGCTTTTCCTTCTGAATCCCCTCGTGCGCGCCATAATACTCCCGCTCCGCTTCCCTGCTCTCTGCACCTCTTTCCCATCCGTTTTTTTTTTGTAGAGATGATTCGCCCGCGGTGACCGTCCCTTAGTTATTCTGTCGCCTACCGGGCGTGATAATCTGAGGTCCCAAGTTGGCGACTGTGCCGTTTCCTTCCCTGCCCCCAACTACTTTTTGCTCCCCCCCCCCGTTGGTTTCGTCGATGACGTTTTTTTCTCCCCTGGGCTGATCGCTCCCTGATGTCGTTTTTTGTTTCAATAGTTCTCCACGGAGGTCGGATTTCTCGCACCTTTTCCGAGCATTTGCTTTTCTGATGTCGCCTTTCCCCCCCTGTGGCCCTCCGTCCCAGACCGTGTGAGATGGCGGTCCTTGAATCCTTTTTTTCGCGTTGGCCTGAACCTTTTTTTCTTTTTTTTTCGAAGGCGTTCCCGGTCCCACGGCGCACACTCTTCTTTGAGTCTCCGCATCTACCCTAATGTTCACGACTTTTATGGAGTCTCCTCGCCACCCCCCTCATCTATGGAGGTTGAATCCGTCATAGATTCTGTTTGCAGTCACTTTTCTTTGATGTACTCCCCCATTCAATCGCACTGGTTTCAAGACCAGACCGATTGTTAGGTCCTAGAAGGTCCTCCAAAGGCGAATGGAAGTTGTTCCTTCGCCCCCTTTTACCTTGAGCCTTTCTCTGCTCTGCTCGGTCCTCTCCAGAGGCCCTAGTTTTTATGTGCTGGTAAGGATGATCCTTTTAACTTCCCATATCTAGGTGGGGATTAAATTGGTTTAGGACGCTTACGCCAATCTGCCTGAGTGGACCTTCCAACCCCATCTCTGCAGTCTCTTATTACCTCTTTCTTTTTCCCCGGCCCCCCTGTTCATTTTCCTACAGATTAACCGAGGACATTCCGGCGGACGAGGAACTTCCCTATTCTCGGTCTTCTTACAAGGCAGCATCTTTCCGAAGATAACCCTCACTAAATTCGCGGTCCCCCCCCCCCTTTCCTTTCCTGGAATTACTCTTTTTTTTTTCCTCAATCTGACACGCATGCGCGCTGGGCCTGGACCCCCCCGGATCATTAGTCTGGCGTTTCCTCTCTCCTTTCTTCTCTTTCCTACCTGTGACGGATTGTTTCAAACGCCTTTTAGCGCAAAAGGCGCTTGTCACCGCCTCTATGCACCTGACCCCTCAGAAGTCCAGGCATTTGATTAATTTATTCTCCCAGCTGTCCGCAATTTTCAACTTCCCCCCCGGAGCGTTTTTCCCAGCGCCTTTACACTTTTCGACATCGAGGAGCTGAGTTTTTGGGGATATCCCGATCCGCTGGTGACCGAGAATTTTATTTTTCCTTCTTGGTCTTTCCCGCTTGAATGAGACGCGGCTCGTTCATTTGCCTTCTTTTTTTTTCCAGTCGGTCGGCCTCTCAAGCTCATTTTACACACATAAAGAAGGAAGTTACGGTCACTCCGTCCGAGTAACCTCACTCGCCTTCGGCAGATGAAACACATTTCCTCCCCCCTGGCGGACGATTTCTGACCGGGGCGAGACCCCAGTCGGCCACTTATTTTGGGAGCTTTTAGAGGCAGGAACGGCGGTTTCTACCGCGCTTTTCTTCTGCGCTTCAACCCTCCGCCTCAGCCCTGCGCCTCGCAGTCATACCGTCCACATTTGAGCGTCGCCAGCACCCTCGCGCCAAGCAGCGCCCCCCCTAGGAAGTTCCGACTCCTTCCAGGCTTTAGTTGACCGGGCGTTGCCTTCTGGAGTTTCCTTGATGCCACTGGGCCATTCTTCCGACCCCAGACGTTCTTCTCCTGTAGAAGCCGACTTTTAAGTTAGACCTCCACTTGACTCACTCCCGTTCCCCTGCCAACCCCCTTTTCTGAAAGAGTGTTCTTCTCGCAGCGAACCGGCCGTCCGAGAACACCTCCCGGAAGACTGGGTTGGCTGATGCCAGGCTTGTTTGAGAAAACCCTATTTTGTAGGGCCCTCTTCCTTTCGCAAGACACCTGTGGGTTTTCTTCTCCCTCTGCCTTCCCCAATAACCTCCTCTCAAGACCGCTTCCCCCCCCCCCCCGAAGTCTAAACCCTTTCTCGACCGGTGCTGACTGCGGCGTAGGCGGGCAGTTTTTCACGATCGATTCTTTTCTCTAGCTCTTGACTTCGTTACATTCCACTTCAAAGCTCTTTCAGTGCACTTTCCGTTTTCCTTTTTTGCGACCACCATCTGTGAATTTTTCCCCTGCGGTTCCTAGTAAGGTTTTCGTGATATACGGACTCTATACCTGTGTTAAAGATAATCCCAATCAGGTGCCTAACTCATTCACGTGATCAACCCCTCCTTCTTAACCCCGATACCCGTTCGCTGATATATATGTCACCCCATCAGTAGTGACTCTAAGCCTGTTTGAGATGATTTATCCTTCGGGTGTCATCTGTCGCTTGGGTATCCTATTGCTGTCGTGTCCCCCCTCGCTGTTATCTTTCTTCTCCTCCCTCAACCTCTGCTCCTGGCTTTGTCCAGGGTTAACCCCCTGCCCTGGTTGCAAAAGCCACCCCCCCCATTTTCGACCCGGTCCTCCCCCCCTTCATCTGGTCCTTTTTCCCTTTGGTGCTCTTCAACATTTACGACTCCGGTCCCAATCGTCCCCCATAGGTTCGTCTTGAAAAACTTAGTCATAGAAGAGGAAAGAACGTTCCCTCCTTTTCTTGGGGCCTCTTTGCTTTTTGTATCGTTTTTTCTTTTTCCCCTTCTTGGATAAGGCCGTCGCATCACCCCCACCCAACCGGTAATGTTTTTCTGACTGCAATCTGGCTACGCTTAGTTTCTACCCGTCCTGCCGTTTTGATCAATAGGCCACCCCTGTTCAAGATACCTATTTTGCATTTCCTCCTCTATCCGCCGCCACCTCGTTGATCGTGTGGTTCATTGGTGGAATGGATGTTTTGACTCCTTAGATACTTTTCTCTTAGCCATGTATAGAACGGTTTTCCTTGCCATCCGTTCCGATGTGCCCCTGGAACCCTATCTTAGGTAACCGGAATGTCCCCTAAGGTAGGGTCTTCTCCCCCCCCTTTCGGTGTTTTTTTTTGCCTCTTGAATGGTTCTTGCGGCTACTCAAAGTCCCCCGGTATTTCCCCCACGATCATTTCGTTCTGCTTTATGCTGCTTTTTAGGGATTTGAAGGACTGAGTCGGCTCCCTGTTACAGCAGCGGCAGTTTCCCTGCAGGGTTGCGCTAGACTCCTTTTAATACACTTCCTCCTCAATTTCTGCCTTTCCTTTTGTTCTTACTGCGATCCCCTTTCTTTGTTTTTTCCTCTTCTTCGCTGTCTTTTACTATGACCTTTGATGAGTTTCTGGTTGCATAAACCCCGCTCCTTTGATTCTTTCTCCGCCAGATTCTTTTCTAGTCCGTTATATGAGCGCGCCCATCCCCCCCCGTCTTTCATCCCCTCAGCGACCACGGGACTCAAGGTAAGTCCCTCTGAACCTAGATGGCAGCTTTATCTTAGAAGAGCGCTTGTATTCCCCCCCCGGTGTTTTTTAACCCTTCTCCTTCTTTTGATTTTCCCCCCTCTTCGTGCGATTCGTCCCATTCTTGGCCAGCTCTAAATTATGCCCGAGCTGTCTTAGTTCTTTTCCTCTAAGGGCTGAGAGCGTTTTTCCTTTTTTCTCCTGCAATAGGTTGCTTAAGGAAGACCATATTCACGCCGTCCGCCCCCCTGCCTTCCTTTTATGACCCTATTATTGTCTTTCGTGACCCAGTCCTCCCGTCGTGCGATGAATCCCCAGTACCTTGGAACTTCATTGACCATGAGACTGATTCGCTGGTGTGTTGCTTCTTTTCCCCCTCCCTGTTTGTCTTAGCTCTTAATATGATATAGCGATCTACCTCTCCTCCTTTCGAGGTTATCGGGTGAGCCGTGATCTGTTGAGCCCGGTTTACATTTTTTACTCCGGATGGCCAAAGATACGGTCCCTCCTTGTGCTTTTGGTTTTTGGGATTTTCGGCCGTTCCCCGCGGTCTCGTACAGAACCCCTTCCCGTCTTTCAGAAAATGAAGTTCCAAAGATCCGGTCCGACAATGCGACGCCAGTTGGTGGGGACCCCTGCTTTCTGACCGCCGGAGAGAGGTCAATGCCCATGAGGCATCCCCCCTGTCTTTCTTGTGCCGATTTGAGTCATGCCCTTAACGGCATAGGTTTCGCTTCACCGCTTTCGTTTCCTACTTTTAAACTTCGCCCTCCCCCGCGTGCGGTCCTCCCCCCAGAAATCCTTGCCCGTCCGTTCAATACAGGAGTTTTCCCTTTTTTTTTTGCGCTCTCGCTCCCCATACATTTTTCGGTATTGCCTTTCGTTTTTCTGAGAATGCCTAAAAGATAGCTTGGCGCCTGGATATACGACTCGTTTCTCCGTTTGCATCCATTTTCATTCTCGATAATTTTTTAATCGATCCTTTCCTCTGATTAATGTCTCTTCTTCTAGGTCGTTTGCATTTTCTTCCGGTCATATGTGTTTCTCCAGAACTCAGCGAGGTTTGCCAATCCTGTCCAATACGCAGTTGCTTGAACGAGGCCTGGCTAACCCCCGTACTGCTTTCCAAAGAGATGAAGAACTCCTCGCCCTTGGATTGAACCTGCATCCCTGAACGACTGCGCGCCCCCCCCCTATTTGTTGCTCGGACCAATATCTGCCCGGCACCTGTTTCCGTTTCGCCTCAACGTCTTTTTCTCTTCCCTAGACTCACACCTCCTTGAGTGCTCGGTCTCCGGTAGCGGCGAGGCGCG
>Ga0179593_1700970_pt1 | contig 10622 bp, 14 predicted proteins | sample CZODoug2_1_08_16_FD_185931 | JGI IMG/M metagenome (GOLD analysis project Ga0179593, IMG submission 185931) | Vadose zone soil fungal communities from Angelo Coast Range Reserve, California, USA - CZODoug2_1_08_16fungal (PacBio error correction) | ecosystem: Environmental > Terrestrial > Soil >... | reverse complement strand
GAGCTTTCCCCCCTCCCTCGAGAAGACAACCCCCCCTTTTCCCAAAATCTTTCCTCCCCCTTTCCTTTTTTTCCCCCGAATAGGGGCATAAAGGATCTGGGCCCTTTCCAACCATCGTTGGTCTTATTTAAGGAGGGGAAGGTCCCCTCATACCTTCTCTCTAAAAAGGGAAGATGGGCTTGTCGCTTCCTTGAAATGATAAACCCCACCCTCCTGCCCACTTTTTCCTCCTCTCCTAATGAAGATATGAATTAACTTTTTTCCCCACATAATATCTATATTTTAATACTAATAGTTCCCTTTGTTTTTTTCTCGTCGAGATTTGGAAAGGGTCCCATGGTAAGACAGAAAACCTCCCTCCCCTGGTTCCCCTTTTTCTTCTCCTGAGCCTTATGTTAGTTGTATGAGACGGTAGTCCCGCCAGAGGAAGGTGAAATTCCCTCCGTACCTCCCCTTTTTTCTTTTCTGCCTTGTGTTAGCGGAAAGATATACCTTGCCACCGAAGGGAGTTTGGCGTTAGAACCCTCCCCCCCCTTAAAGGTTTTTCTTTTTTTTCTGCTTCGCTTTCCAGGAAAGCTAAGGACAACGCTCTTTTCCTTCTTCCACTTGCCGATTTGCCCTCCTCTTCTGAGAAAAAATAGCGTAGGAGCGTGATTTTATCCAGTTTGTCTTTTTCCCTTTTTATGCAGCTTCTCACCTCGGCTTTGGTTAAAAAGTGTGCATCACCCAGTTCCGCGACAAAAGGTGTGTCGCGGATAGCTTTCTTTCCGAAAGGCCATAGATGAAATTATGTTTGTCCCTCTGGGAGTGTGAAGAAGAAATTGGAAAGTAGCGCGTTTTCCTCCCTTTCTAGACCCCCCCTTCTTTAAGTGGAGAATTGAGTCATCTTCTCACGATGAAAGAAGACGGGTATCTCTCCTTTTCTTCCACTAGCAACCCTTCTCCACTTGCGGACAACTGGAGATTTCGCTCGATAAACTCTTTTTTTCTTTCTCAAGTTTTTTTGATCATCTAACATTAAAGGGCGGAAGAGGAGTAAGGTAGACAGTTTGAGTGACGCTTCCTTTCGGTAGATGGCAGTTTGTTCAAACTTTGATGGGCCTCCCCCTTTTCACTCGTCCCCCATGACAGCGCAAGTGTGGACGCTGGATGGGACGATACTCTCGCTTCGCGGATTCTGGGAGGAGTGGGTTCTTTTTCCACACGGTGCAGGGAGGAAAGATTTCTAAGAAAACCGAAGCCAGTGTCCCTTCCACCTCCCTTTATACCCTCGACGGTCTTTTCCCGGACATGAATAACATGAGCTTTTCTTTCTCCCCCCTTTAGCTTTTTCCTTCGCAGATGCGATGGAAGGGGCAGAGATGATCCTCCCCCTTATTGCTTTCTTTTTTTATTCTCGGAGACACTCCAGGATTTTTGAGTGTCGGATGTACTTCCCTCCGCAAGGTGGTTCGTACAGCCCCCCTCCCTTTCCTTCCCCTTTGGGTTTTCCCTCCCCGATTCCGGTGGAAGGTTGTTCCTCTTCGGACTGTGCGGATGTATGGCTGCTTTCTCTCTTTTCTGTCGCCTCAGCTCATTTTGAGAACTTCCTCCTTATGACAGAAAAACTTCTTTCCCCCCCTCCCCCCTCGACGAAGTTTCTTTCTTGCCGGTATCCTCCCTTCCAGGCGCGGAGTTCAATTCTACAAAAGTTATTTCCCTCCCCCCCCCATTTCTCTTTCCGAGGGCGTTTTTCACTGTCTTCTATACCCCATGAGGATTTTATGAAATGAAAAGACGACAGAATTTTATTCCCTCATAAATCTTCCTATCTAGTGATTTTAGGAACTCCCTTTTCAAAAACTCATTGCGGGAATTTAACTTTCGGGTCGTCTTCCCCCCTCCCCCCTTTTGGTCTTTTTTTACTCCGAAAATAGATTTCCCCAGTGTGGCCCTTTCTCTCGGGAGAGTTTATGACGAGGAAAGTCCTGTGGCCACTCCCCCCTTTTTTCCTGGCTGCCCCCCCTTCCTTCATCCAGAAATCATAAGATGGGGACCCTCGCAATCGTTCATAGAACAGGATGGCTTCTCCTTTCCCAACGGCACAAAGATTCCGCTTGCCTTTTGGGATTATAAAGCACACCCTTCCCCTTCTTACAACTGCCAGGGAACAACAATCTCTCCCTGGACCAGCTCCGGCAGATTGCGGTTTCCCCCTCCAATCTGGCTCCCCTTCTTTCATGCGGGTTTGACCCAGGCAATCGTTGTTTCTTCGGTTGAACCAAAACCACCTCTTTCAAGTGGATTCCCACTTACTGCGCATAAGCGAAGGTTTTTTCTTATCACTACCGAGGGCGCCCCCCATCCGCTTTTTCCCCTTCGTCTTCTGCGAGGAGAGAGGAAATCTAACGGACCTCCTTGACAATTTCAAGAGCAGAGAGTATACTTCTTTTCGCCTCTTTCGCTTTCCTTCATTCCCGGAGATAGAAATGTTCCCGGCACCGACGCAAAGTTTGTAACGCAAACCTTTCCTTTCGCCTCTCAGGGTTTTTTTCTCTCACGGGTTTTAAAGGAAAACACTTCTGTACATCCTGGCTGAGCCTGTCGGCATATTGTTTCCTCCCTTTTTTCCTGTTCCTTGTCTTTTGAACAAAATACTCCCGCGGTGTGTACCAGACTACGGTGATGTAATCGGAGAATTAGCTCCCTCCTCCTTGATGCCTTTCACTGCCACGATCGCAGCGCTCCAAAGGCCAAGTAATATTGAAATTTTGACATTCCTGTCTTTTGTTCTGCGTGTTTTTCCTCTTTTTTCACAAAGACGCCAACCAAGACGCGGCCAGGAGGCTCAAATAAGATCTTTCGCGCAGCTATTCTCGAAAGAAACGGAAGTTCTTGGACCACTTTAACTTTTCAAGTTCGCCAAAACCGAACTTAGGGAAAATGCTCACTGCCGCTGCTTCCCTTTTTCTTTTCCTCGTGCTGTTCCTTCTCTCTTCGCTCGATGCAAGAGGATATACGTTTGCTTCTCTTCTCTCCTTTCAGCTCGTTTTCAGCATAACTAATAGAGCAGCGAATAATCTCCCCGTTTCCTTTCCCGAAATTTCTTGAAAGCTGAGGCTCCCTTATAGAGCGGACTTTTTGCGTTTTACACCCCAACTCCACGCGTACTCTTATATTCTATAGTATCATACTCTACTTTTTCCTCTATAAGTTGTTTGGGTTTGAGATTCCCCCTCCTTTCTCTTTCTGCTTCCCCTGCTGCGGCAAGCCGCGCACTTGATATCGATCCGCACCCTTCTCTTCTTCCCGAAACCTGTCCCTCCCTTCCCTTTTCTCTTCTTTTCCCCCTGATTCCAGATTGATCCTAGACGATATTTGAAACCTCTTTTTTGCAAAACTGTTCTTTTTTTCCTTTTCCCCTTTTCGTCAAAAAAAAGCGTGAAGCAACCTCTTTCTTTTTCCGCCTGTCCCGAAGTGAGCGCGGAAGTGAGCCTCCTTTTCAATACCCTTCCTTTTTCTCTTTCTCCCCTTTCTTTCTTTAGAGAATTATCTGCGCGGACGCAGCATCCTCTCTTCGTCTAGTGGAGACTTAGCCATCAATTTTCATAGGTCCAACCTTTTTCTCCTCCCTTCCATTTACTTGGAATTTGGGAATGAAAAAGTCCTCTCTTACCCCCAACAAACCCTCCCTTCACTTCCCCCTTTTTGGTCTTATTTCCTCCGTATCGACTCTTTCCCCGATACTAAATTGAAAAACTTTTCCCTCCTCCAAGCCCCTCCCCCTCTTTCTGTTGAACAGGTAAAGGATTTTCCCCCCTTTTCTCGGCAAACGCCATTGCTTCCCCCCCTTTTATTCCCTTCCCCTTCTTCTTTTTTCCTTGAAAAACCCTTGCTGATGAAAGAATGACTTCCTCCCTAATTTTTTTTCCTCTTTTCTTTTCCTTTCCCTCAAATTTATATAGCAGGGTCATGCATTCTTTCCTCCACGAAAAGGAAACTAGCAACCTCTAAGGTACTCTTTCTTTCCCTCTCGGAGAAAAGTTGAAGGCTTTTCTCCCTCGGAGTGATAAAGAAGGCCCCGTAATTGCTCTTCTCTCCCCCCCCCGTGAAAGATACACTTTGACTCCCCCCTAGTCGTTAGGTTTGTTAAACGACTGGCAACCCCTTTTTCTGGATACCCTTTTATCTCTTTCCTTCTTTCCTCAGAACCGAGTTTTTTGAGGCTCCTCCCCTCTTCCCCCATATAGAGTCTTTTACTTCTTCTCTCTTTTCTTTCCTTGGGTGTGATCTTTTCCTCCCTCCCATTAAGAATGGGCGTTATCCCGTCTTTTTCAATTTAATCTTCCTTCTCTCCTTCCTTCCCCCTCTTATTGCGAGATCCTCTGCTGATTTCGGAGATCTGTCCTCTTCTCTCCCCCTTTCCAAAAAGACTGGAGTACGATTCATTTTTTTTTCCCCTTACCTCTAAAGATAATTCTCCTCCCACTTGTCTTCTCCCCCTTGATTGAAAGACTCTACGACAAGTTGCCGGCTTCTTCCCTATTCTTTTTTCTTTCTCCTTTATTTTCGTTGCCGGAAAGAACGCGATCCTCCCTTTTTTTTTTTCCCCTTTAGGAATTGGATGTAGCCGCCGTCCTATCTTTAGCCCCCTCTCCTTTGCCCGTTTCAAACAAATTGGTGCCACATTCTTCTTTTCTACTTGGAAATCAGAGCCTGGCATCGATTCCTTTTCCCTCTTGCCTTTTTCCCTTTTTCTCTCCTCTTTTTTTTTCCTGTGGTTGACTAAAGGTTGATTCCCTCCCTTCCTGCCATCCCCATGACCAGATCTGATTGACCTCCCTCAATTTTATGAGAGACCATCTTCTCCCCTTCGAAAGATTTGCTAGACACTCCCCTTTCTCTCTGATGGAATCCTCCCCCCCCTCTTTCTCCTCGGAAGTTATAGTAGGGTTTCCCTCCCCCGCGGCTATGCGATGGTCTACATCCCCCCCTTTCTCACTCGTGCCCCCCCCCCCCCTCCCTCAGGAGTTGAAAGGATCATCGTCCTCTTTTCCCTTCCCCTATGCTCAGGGAAGATAGACACGCTACCCTTTTTACACCAGGTCCTTCCTTCCCCTCCCCTCCGCAGGGGGAGGAAGTGCCGTTTCTTTTTCCTCCAAAGACAAGAGAGCTCATGCTTTTCTAGCTTACTTCCGCAAATGGAGGCGTTTTTCTTTCCTCCCAAGAGAAATGGATCTTTCCCCAAACCCTCTCCACGGTATGAAAAGAAGAACCCTCCCTCCTTCTCGCGGGCCTTAAGCGTCCCCCTTTGCCACCCTCTTTCCCTCCTTTTCCTCTCCTTTCTGCAATCCAAAGTTTGGAAAACTCTCCCCCCCTTCCCCTGAGCGTAAAAACAGAGTACTTTCCTTTGGTATTGCCCTTATTTCTCTCTTCTCCAATTTATCAGAGAGAAATCCTCTTCCCCTCCCGTCAAAGTGCTGGTGGAAATTCGGCGTTTCTTCTCAACCTGCTTCTTTCCCCCCTTTCCCTCCATAGAAAATGAAAGGAAGTGTCCTTTTTCTTCCCTTTTCTCTTCCCTCGCGTCAAAAAGGGACTTCCCCTTTTCTTTTCCCTACCTGACCTTTCTTTACCTTCTCCTCCTTGTTGATAAGGGAAAGCTCTCTCCTTCTTCCCCTTGGAGAGGAAAGTGGTTTTTTCTTTTCCCCCCTGGTCTCCCCCCCTTTCCTTTTCCTTTTTTCTTTTTTGAGTATAGATCACACTCCCTTCCATTTTCTCTATTTTTTATATACCATCAGAGTGCTCTTTTCTCTTGGGTCTCCGCCTTTTTTCCTTCTTTCTCCTCTCTTTTTTTAAAGGAAATTTTTCTCCCCCTCGCTGATTGGGAACGATAAATCTTTCCCCCCCCCTTCTCCATACCCCTTATTTCGATGTGATAAAGTCTTCTCCCCCTTCTCTTGGAAAGATAAAATTTTTTTCCGTCAACTTTTTCCTCTTTTCCCCCCCCGAAAAAAGAAGCCTTCCTGAGAGCTTCTTTCTTCTCCCCCCCATCGTTTTTCCTCTTTTCCTTCCCAATAGAGAAGCTTCTCCCAGTGTTCCCCTCCCCCTTTTCTCTAGTGGATGAAAGAAGGGTGGTGTTTTTTCTCTTCTCTTTTCTTGTGCCGTGCAAAGCAAGTTTCCTTCTTTCGGACGCGATTCTTTTTTTCCCCCCCTTGCGAATGAGTACCCCTCTCCCTTCAGGACTCCCTCTTCTTTCTTTCAAGGGTTAAGAAGATTATGTTAGTTGTTATTTCTCTTTCTCCCTTGAAGGGGAATTAAAATCCCCTTCCTCTTTGCCAACTCTTTTTTTTCTTTTCCTGAGAAAATAGCTAGGGGGGGCCCTTTCTTCCTCTCCCCACCCAGTATTTTAGGAAGATTCTCCTTTTGCAGCTATTTTTTTTTTTTTTCTAGCTTTCCAGGAAATTCCCCTTCCCCTCCCCCCTTTTTCGACCGGGAAGACGAACTTGCTTTTTCCTCCTCAATCTCGGCGCTACCCCCTTCTTGCGTGGGGATAGAGATAAACCCTCCTTTTCTCCTCTTTTTCAGAAAGAGATTGTGAGTTACAAGTGTTCCCCTCCTTCCTTCCAAGGTTTTCTTCCCTTTTTCTGCGTGGCCCGGCTCCCTTTTCTCTTTCAAGTTAAAGGGCGATAATGATTTTTCTCGTATCTCTTTTTTCTTCTCTGCGATACAGCGATTCGAGTGCCTCCCCCCCTTTTTTTTTCCTTTTTTCTTGCAGGAAGATGTTGTACGCCCCTTTTCGCCATTTTATCTTCTTTTCTTTTTTCCTGCCGAATGGCCAACAGCACTTTGGACCTTTCCCTTCCCTTTTCCCTCATTTCGCTAGATTAAAAGTACCTTTCTCTTTTCTCGGCACTTCCCTTTCTCCCTTTCCAGTGAGAAATAGTATTGCAGTTGTTCTCCTCTCTTCTTTTTCCTTTTCTCGATGGAGGTAGAGGAAGTTTGTTTTTCCCCCCCCCACCTTCTCTGACGGTTCGCCTTCCCCTTTCCGATGAGTGGAGAAAGCCCCTTTTCTTCCCCCTGTGGGGATGGATTTTTTTCTCCCTCTCTTGTATTATTGGTCTTTTTTTCTGGGGTGAATTGGACCTCTTCCCCTCCTTCTTCCTCAAGAGAAAGTAGCTATTTCCCCCCCTTTTTTCCTTGTTGCGCATCCTTTCTGAGAACTGACCTCCCCTCTTTTCCATGTAATAAGAGGACATGACCCCCCCCCCTTTCCCTTATCGATGGCCTCATGTGTTTTTCGGTAGCGTAGAGAGTCTCTCCTTTTTTTTTCTTTTTTTTTTCCCTCTTCTTGTTGCAACTTCTTCTTCCTTCTTTTGGTTCTTTTGCGGATAGGGAGTCTCTTCCCCCCCTTTTTCTTTCGTAAGAGAAAAAGCGCAGTCTCTCCCCTCTTTAACAGTACCCCTCTTATGAAAAAAATGTTCTTTTCCCCCCTCGAATGGTGCCCTCCCTTCTCACCAGTTTACTTTTCCTCCCGACATTGCGGATGTAATGGAGTCTTTTTTTCTCTTATCCCTTTTTCCCCCCCCTCTGGAGTATTAAAGTCCTGCCCGACAGTCTTTTCCCTGGGTCTTCCCCAGAAAAACTGATATCACCCCTTTTTTCCTCCCCCCTAACAACGCGAAGGTACGCCTCCCCCATTTTTTTACTCCTGTTCCCGTACTCTTCACTTCTACAAACGTTAGTGCAACCTCCCTTTCCCCTGTCAAGGGTAGGTTTTGAGGAGGCTTTGGATCTCTTTTGAGGCTCTTTTTGTAGATAGATTTTTATTTTTTTTCCCCCCACAGAGAGGATGGGAGTGGACGACCGGCACGGGATCATATAAGTTGACTGTGCGGAGATTTTTCTTTTTTTTCTCCTCGGGTTCTGAAATGCCAGATTCCTTCCTGAGAGAAACTTACAATTCCCGACTTCCTTTCCTCCCTCTATTTCCGGAAAAGCTCCTTCCCCCACCCCTTTCCCCTGAGGAATCCAAGTCGGGTAGTAGGTCCTTTCACTCCTTGTCGTAGATGGCTTTAATTCCGATTTTGCTAACCTCCCCTTGGGCAGGATTAAAACTTCTCCTCTTCCCCCTTTTCTCCCTCCCTGAACTCGGCCAGTCTTTTTTTCTCAAGGGCGTTGTAAAAGGGATCATCAAAATATTTCCTTTCCCTCCCTCAGAGGGGGGGAAAAACCTTCCTCCCCCCTTTTTCCTTTCCGGAATGTTACGGGCACAAGTCTCTTCTTCTCGGGATAAAAGCAAAGTGCGGAAAGTTCTTCCCTCTTTCTTCTGATCGGTGACAAGTTTTCATGTTACATCCTCCTCCTGTTCTTAATCTCTCTTGTTGCGCCGTTCGCCTCAACCTCTCCCTTCCCTTCTTCCACCGCGGAGGGTTGTTATTCCCTCTTTTTTTGCAGTCGGTGAACAAAAAGAACGCTTGTCTGCTCTCTTTTTTTTTTCTTTCAACTTTCTCTTTCAACTTGGCTTCCCCCCCGTAATGGAGCATCAGGAAGGTTGGCTTGAATATCAGTCTTTCCCTCCGAGGGCGGCACAGCCAAACCTTTTTTTCCTGTAATTATTCGCCGTCGTTCTTTCTTTCCGGATCAACTTCAGATTTCCAGCGCAGAGATAAGTCGTTCTTTTTTTTACTTTGAGCCCGAGCCCCTGTTTCTAGGACCGGCGATAGAAATGTGCCCCGTGACGCCAAGTTGTGTAAAGCAACCCCCCTTTTTTGAGGCCTAGTCGACAATACGTCCCTTTCCTTTTTCTTTCCGGTTCAAGGCAACCCCTTCGTCCATCTTTTCTCCCCGATGGCTTGCAGCTGTAGGCTATTCTTTGTTTTTCCTTTTTTTTTTCCGATCCACCAATTGACTTGTCTTTTTCTACCCATTTCAACCGAGCAAGCGGTGTACAGACTCTCTTTTTCCAGTTTTTCAATTTAGTATCTCGGCATCCGTTCCCCTTCGCTACCGAATAAGGCGTTTCGAGAGGCAGTTTGATAAAGCTGTATTGTTCCTTGAGTACTATTGAATTTGAAATTAGGCTGACGGAATTTCGCCCCCTTTTCCCTAATATTCTTGATGTTTCCCCCCCCTCCCCTCCTTTGATGGATAAGGATCATAGACGCCGGCGTATCCTCCGGTCCAAATCAGAGAGAATGCAGTGCGTCGCGATATTTATTTTCCCCTCCCCTCCTTATTGAACTTCCCATCTATAGAGGGACCGGCCCTCCCCCCATTTTTTCTGGAAGTACGTGTTCTCTTCTGGACAAATGATAACTCCGACGATAATCTGGAGCCTTTTTCCCCGGACTACTGGAAGAGAGAGTCCCTTCTCTTCCTCTTTCTTCTTCTTTTGAGTAGCGCGAGCAAAGCGCTATACGTTTGTCTCTTCCCAAAATAATCGCGGAGCTCGTTTGTAAGCATATATGCGCCGACGCCTAATTCTTCTCCTCTCGGAGAGTTCGCAATGGGAATCGGGAAAATAGCGCTCTTCTTTTTTTTCTTCCGCCCCCCCGTCCCCCCTTTCTTATAGCGCGAAGTCGCATTTTCTTCTTCCCCCTTTCTCGGAGTTCCCAGCCTGGCTCCGGATTAACGATGAAGGAGGAAAACTTCTCCACATTTCCTTTTTTTTTCTTCTCTCCCCCATCTAAGAGTAGCCTTTTTCATCCTGAAGAGTATCCGGCGTTCTCTTTTTTTCTCTCTCTCCTCCCCCCCTGACTAGCGTATATGCTTGGATGCATTCTAGCCACGGAGGCAAGCCCCCCTTTTCTCCCATGGAAATGTTGTCACATGGACCAGAGCGAGAGTTCCCTTTTCCCTTTTCCCTTTCTTCGGCTGAAAAACGAGCTCCGCGATTCTTTTCCTTCCCTCCCCCCTCGAGCGCTGATCGCGGACTCACGCAGGACCTTCTTCACAAACATTACGCAAAAACAGCCGACCTGACTCTCTCCCTTTTCATTCTCTTTCAGTGAGCATTGGTCCAGAATTTTTTTTTTTTCCTCCGTCTTTCCCCCCAGTTCCCAAGTGTAATTCCACCGGTGCCGCCCTCTCTAACGGCAAGGAACTACGGGTCTTTCGAGCCCTTCTTTTTTTTTGCTCTCGGCGTATAGTGGAGCATTAGCTATCAACTGCTTCTTTTTTCCCCCCCCTTCCCCCTTTTTTCCTATTTCTGCCAAACACGGGAATCGTCAGCGAATTCCCCCCTATGTTCCTTGGATGTGGTTGGCACAAAAGAAGCTTTATCAAACTGCTTTTCTTTTTTTTTTCCTCTTTCTCTCTAACTTGAAAAAACTGGGCCGGCTTCCTTCCTCTTTTTTTTGCCCAGGTAAGGGATTTTGTCACAAAGACAAGGAAATAAGTTTCTTTCCACGCCCTTGTTCCCAAAGATAGCCGAGCGGCAAGCCTCTTCTCCCCCTTTTTCCTTTTTTTTTCTTTCTCTCCTCCACGTGACTTTCGATGCAAGCATGAAGTATGCTTTTTTCCCTTTTTCCTCCCCCATTGGCGTCGTTGCGCACATCATAGCCGGGCACAGTACCGCGCCCCCCCCTTTCTTCCCTTTTCCCCCTCGCAAACGCGTATCTGCGCTGGAAATTGTTCCTTTTTTC
>Ga0179593_1672586_pt1 | contig 10622 bp, 11 predicted proteins | sample CZODoug2_1_08_16_FD_185931 | JGI IMG/M metagenome (GOLD analysis project Ga0179593, IMG submission 185931) | Vadose zone soil fungal communities from Angelo Coast Range Reserve, California, USA - CZODoug2_1_08_16fungal (PacBio error correction) | ecosystem: Environmental > Terrestrial > Soil >... | reverse complement strand
TTTGCTTTCCCCTCATAGTTTTGAACCTTCCTCCCAGTAGTTTCCTTCCCTGTGTTTCCCGATCCGACCCCCCCTCCTTTTACGGCGTAGTCCTTTTTCCCCCCTCACAGTTCCGTTCAGGATTCCTTTTCCCGTTACTAGCAGAGGTAGTCGTTTTCAATAATGGCGGTTTGATGAAGTGAGCGTTTGACTTTTCGGCCCATTGGTTTTCCTTTTGACTTCTTGCCCTGATTACCTCATCGGAGCTCTCCCCCGGCAGGAACTTCGCTTTTTCACCCCTCGGATAACATTTCCCTTTCCCTTTTTTCTGTCTATTCCCCCTATTTCTGAGCGTGCGCCCATAAATTTAGGACAGACTCACTTCTTCCCCCCCCAAAATCCCCAAGTCCTTCCCGGCTCTACCAGCATACCCCCCCTCCCGTCTTTCGCGCAGAGCATTTTCCTTCCCTCCTTGCTTCGAGAACCAGAGCTTTTCTTATCAGTTTGTTCCCCCCCCCCCTGTGTTTTGTTCCACCGTCCATTAACTCCCCTCAGCCACACCTTTCTTTCTCGCCCCCCCTCAACGATCGTTAGATGGTCCACCCCCTTTGCCTGTTAAGGTACCGGAACAGGGCCCTCCCTAAAGAAAAAAACAAGCTCTTGTCGAATCGTAGCGTCGTTTTCAAACGCCCTTTTTTTTTTTTTTCCAGAACACCTTTGCCACCCCTTTTGCTTTGAGGGTTTCTCCCCCCCAAAATGACGGTGCTGCTCTACAATTCAGCAGTCCACCGACTTCAGCGTAAACGTCTTCTGCCCCATTATTTTCGACCTCTTCCGACACCTTTCTTTTTTCTCCTTGAAGTCCTCCCTTCCAGTTTAAGAATTCCCACTCTATGGAGCTACTTCAGCTGGGAATAATTAACAGGATGTCCTCAATACCTCGACTTTTTTTTGTTTTTTTCCTTCCCCGTACTTTATCCTTCTTTTTTAAGTCCCCCCCACGAGATCTTTTTCTTATTCGGGACTCCCCCTCCCCTTTTTCTGTGAGCCGACATTGACTTCTTCCTTATTGTCTTGGCGTTAGGGCATTGCCTTGTTGTCGAAGTTCTGTACCTGCCCCCCCCCCCCGTTGTGCCACCGAGGTCCCCCCCGTTTATCTCTTCCTCCCCCTTTTTTTTCCCCTAAGACTCTTCTTTGCCTTTCCTTTCCTCTCCTGTTGTCTGGCTGTCCCAGTTCCTCAATGAGTCGGCTGCAAGAAATTTTCGCCAAGAGCAGCTCCGTGCCCTTTGTCCCTCCTATCCTTCTTCGAACCCCTTTCCTTCTATTTCTCCTTTGAATTCTCTTCCCCCTGCATAGCAAAAGTGCAAAAATTGTACTGTTCTTCCCGCCCAAACCCTACCCCCCCGTGCCGTTACCCCCCCTTTGGCCCATTGCATTACCCCCTCTGATGACGAATGGCTGCGCGTCCTTAGGGACCCCCCGCCATATTGAAAGTGCCTTCCAGCTCTCTTATTTTTATTCAACTCACCCTAGTCCTGAGGTCCCTTTTGTACCCCCCCAGAGTCTACAGTTACTGTCTCACTCCTCTCTTTTTATTTTTGATGCTCTTTGTCTCCCCGCCTCCCTCCCCCTTTATGTTCAGAACCGGGAAACGGTTTAATATATGCCCCCGGATTACCCAATTCTGCCCTTCTTTTTCCCTCCTTTCCGAGTTCCACATTCCCTCTACGGAATTCCCTAGAGAGTGGTATATACAGCCGTATTTCCCTCATCGAGCAAAACCCTTCTTTTTGCCGCCTGAGTGCCCTTTTCATTGTGTTTTCTCCCCACTCTTATGCCCGTCTTTTTCTCTTTGTGTTCACAGACAAAGAGCTCTCTCGGTGGATCCCTCCCTTGGTCGCTTCTCCCCAAAGGAGCTTCAATCTTTGGAAACCCCTTACATGCCCGGAAGGAAAGGTTGGCCCCCTCTGATGAGCGCGCCCCCTGTCACCCCCCGCTGAGCCCCCTAGTCGCCTTCTTGGTATGTCGATGACCGTCGACTTATCTCTCCCAGTTTTCCTCTGCGACTACGCCGTTCAACACGGCCACCGCGTTTTTTTCTGACCTTTTGCTTACTCCTTCTCTGTTGCTTCTAAAGTTTTCTTTCCTTTTGTGAGTATCTCCCTTTTTCAAAACCGTGTCTTCTTAACACCCACCCTTTACGCGAACAAAGAGTAAGTCGGAAAGTTCTCGCTTCCCCTTTCAAGATTCTGAAGACTCTCCTGTATCTTCATATCTTTTCATATCGATCACCCCTGACGTCTTGCACGGAATCCCGATGCTTTGAGCCAGTCCTCTATTTTACTGTTTCTGAGCCACCTTTTTTTTTTACCAAATTCCTTTTTTCCTTTAAATTTGCGCGGCCACGGTTTGCCTCCATTGGAAATCAGGCTGTTCTTTCGCAAAGGAAGGATCTCGCTAATCAACCCGGCTTTTTCCCCGCCCCCCCTCCTAGTCTTCCGAGTGTTTTTCGAACCAAAATGACACGTCTCCACCTCGAAGGAGTCCCCAACCGACACTTTTTGAATGTCTTTTACATTATTTCCAGGTTCTCCTTCCTGTTGTTGCTTCCTCTCATCGCTAACTTGAGCAGATATTTAAAAGACCTGCATCTTTTTTGTATACTTCATATCGCCTCCGTTCCTTTCCCACGCCCCTTGTCACGAGACCCCACCCCCCCCTCCCCCATCACTGCCGAGCGCGCTTCGGTTCTCGTCCCCTTTCCCTGTCTTTTACTTTCCACTTTCTTTCGGCGACTAAATCATGTTTGTCCTCTATGACAGATGTCCCCTGCCCCCAGTGCAATATTTTCGATTCTACCGACTGCCTCTCAGCCTTTTCCTTCCTCTTGGATTGCGATCCGGCCAGAACTTGTCCTTCTTTTTGAGACGTTCACCGCGGGAGGGTTAGTAAAGATGTTTTTTCAATCCCTTTTGCCTCACTACTGACAGTTGGTTTCTCTCTTTGATTCCAACTCTCCGACCCGGTCCGATGGTTTTTGATTCGCCGATCCCCTCTTTACGCATTCCTCTTTGGTCTGCTGTGAGTGTTTTTTTCTTTTTCTTGCCAGACATTGGCGGACCTTGCACACCAGACAAGTAGTTCACTGGATCCGAGACTTCCCCCGTCCGTTTTTCCCTTTCGCCTTGATTTGGCACCCTTCTTTTTGGCTACAGAACCTTTTCCTTCCTGAGGCCCATTCTAACTTGAAACGGGATACATACGAACTCTCGGTCGATACTCGGTCCCCAGAACAGTGCTTGTTCCTCCAAACCTCAGGTTTCTTTTAACCCCCTTTTTTTTATTAAGTTCCCATTGCTTGAACATAGACAACCTTTGTAGGGCTTTCTTCATGCCCATTTCTGAATTCTCTTTTTCCCTCCTTCTCCCTCTTCCCTTTTCGAGTCATTTTTTCACGAGGATGGACTTCTGACCTCGGGTACAAGGTCCCTGAAGATTGCTTGGGCAAGTTTGATAGAAGCTGGAGTGGGAAGCGGAGTTTTGCAGCATGGCGTGAGGCAGAAGTTCCTTTTACCGATGGATGCCCCCTATGGCGCCTTTAGTTTTTTTTCTCTTCCAGAGGCTCCTTGTTGGTTTTAGCAGGCGTGGGCCTCGGGGTTACCTTTTTTCCTTCTCCAACTTGGGTAGGCCCCTATTCTCTCCAGGTCTTCTATTTATCTCCCCCCTAACTTGCTCGCATTTTTTTTAGGCTTTGGTACAGGGATTCTTTCTCTTAACGATTTTCTTTTACGCTTCGAGAACCTGGCCCTCCTCGCTACTGTTTGGTCGGCGTGCATGTTCTGTTACAACGGGTTTTTACGGTGAACCGTCCCCCGTGTTTATTTCTCTGTAGACCTCACATCTCCCCCCTGTTTCTTCTCTGGAGCTTTTTTTTGCGGCAATCGGTGCTGCTTGGATGACCGTTTTTCCCCAAGAGACTTTACGATGGACGTTTTGCAGGACGCATTGTTTCAAGGTTCACGTCACCCATGAAGATTCCCCGGCTACCCCTTTCCGCATTCTCTTTTTTCCGTGTGCTGTTTTCCTTTAACATTCTCTCTTGTGCGGGGATCTCCACTTATCCCTTAATGCACTGAAGGATACAATGGGCTATGAACCAAACACGCTGCAACTGCATCACGCCCGGCCGGCGAGGACTTTTTACTCTTCCCGTTCTATGTTTTTTTTCTTTTCCTTAACTGTTCTCTCTCGAGAACAGCGCTGTTTGTTTCGAATTCCCACTTTTCTGACACACACGGTCCGATGGGATACCGGACGCCGGAGACATTTTCCCCAGCTATGCAAATGTGTGACGTTTTGCTTTCCTCTCTTGTTTTTTTCCTCAAGCGAGTTCCTTTTTTAGCCTGTTGCTCCCCCCCTGAGTCAGGTATCCCCCAGCGAAATGTGTTGAGCCACCCCTTAATCGATCCGCCAACCTTCGATGGTTTCCAGGTTAAGGACAACCCCTTTCCGGACATTCTCGCGTTCCCTTTTCGATGTCATTCCCCTTTGTGATTTTTTTTTTCACTTGGTCGAGCGCCCTCAGTGAATTCTGCCTTGTCGATGCCCCCCCCTCAGAACCGGTTTGCTCGTGTTGCCGAGCTTCTCAAGCCTTTTTACCAACGAGCAGAGACTTCAACTAGGTGTCCCCTCAGCACTCCCTTTTCTTCTCGTCTTTTTTTTTTCCTTGAGGTTCCCTTTTGCCTGCCCCCCACAGTGACATTCTTCCCCTTATCAGAAAACCGAGGCAGCTAAAGAAAAAGCGTTTTCGCAGATCCGCCTTTTTTTTCCTCTCCCTTTGCTGTCTTTCTTTACCGTTGTCACCCTAGCCGCCTCTTCCCCTTTCCGACTCTGGAGTTAGCGCAAGCGTTACAGCAACGATTTTTCCGACAAACCGCGGCTCTCCGGTACCGTGCTTCCCCTTACCTCATTTCCCCTGGCCTTCCCTTTTCTTAACATAACTCTTTCGCATGGGTTCCTGAGAGCACGCTTTCCCCCCACGATTTTCCCGCCTGCTCCGCCACCGCTTGAGCTTGCTTTTTTTCCTCTTTTAAAGTAACGCACTTTCTGCCTTCACTCCTTCCCCTCTAATCTTCCCCTCTCACGCCATTGACCCCCCCCTCCTTTTCCCCCCCCCATTTCGAATCTCCGTTCCTCCCCTGCTTCCCGTACGGCTCTTCCGCATCGAAGTCCTCCTAGTTTTGGCCCAATCTATCGGAGCCCTCCCCCTTCCGCTGGACTATTCTTTGCCTCAAAACCTTCTTCCCCTACTGGATTTCTCCACCACAATGACTACCCTTCTTTTTTAGTTGCTGTTTCCTGTTCGGACTCCGACCATGTGATGTTCTTTCGATCTCTGGAATTAGACCTCTTTGTATCCCGTGGTTTTGGGGTTCTTTCATTTCTTCTTTCTTCCCCCCAATAGTTTCCCCCGTAGTCCACATCTTCTCTTCCAATCTTTTGATAGCTGTCCCCGAAGCGCCGCCCCTTTGTCCGGATCCAGGGGAGCCTTCCTGGTCTTTTCTTTCCCCTCTCTGACCCCCTTTCCTAAAAGACTTCCCTTGAACGTCCCGCACGCCAGGCAAGAATTCTTTTCCCCCTCCCTGCGGACAGGAGAGAATCCACCTTATAGAGTGACCTTCTTTTACGCTCAACCTTGCTCCCCCCACTTTCCTTCCTTGTTTTTTTCGGATTTCCCCTCTTTATCCGCCCCCTCTGTGGAAATTTCCGCCCCCCTTTTCCCCGTTCGTTGCTTAATTTTTTCACTTCTGGCTATTTTTTAGCCTTTCCTTCCTGTCTTCTTTGAGGGGCAAACCTATTGCCCTTTCCCGTTGTCGCGATGTCCCTTCTTAGAGCAAGGCTGTTGATTCTTCCCTAACCCCACTCCCCGATGACTGGGTTACATTTTTTTTATCCAGAGTGGGTCACTCTCCCCCTATTTTTCAGTGCTCCTTCGTACCCTCTCCTTTCGTTCCTGGACTCCCCAAGTTTGAACGAGGTTTCCTCTATGCACAAGATAGGATCCCCCCTTGCAACCTTTTTTTTCTCTCTGACCTTTTCTACGCTTTCCCCCCTTTTCTGTCCTCGAGCTAATTTTTCAATTCCCCACTCTTTCCTTTCATTCGAACCAAATTTTTTTTCGTTTTTTCGCCTTCGTGCTTTTTTTTACTTCAGCCCCCCCCCTCTTCTGGTTGATCGGATTAGACACTTAGCCCACCCCCTTGACCTCTTATAGTGGCTTTGATTCCGGCCCTCCATCTGATTGGCAAAGCTCTCCATTTTCCCTGGTAAGGACCTTTTTGTCAAGTTTGCGCAGCGCCCGATCAGAGCTTATTTCCTGCGCCACCAGCTGGTCTTTTCTCAATTTTGCTTTTCTTTTTCGCGTCTCCGATAATTTTTTTCGACCTTGTTCCAGCTCGCCTACGCTTTCTCAACGGCCCCCCCCCTTTACTTGTCCTCTTTGATTTAGAGGTCTCGATGGTTGCGCAGACACGGAAAAATTTTCTCCCCCTGTTTCTCTTCTGATAATGCTTTCAAATTTTAGAAGTGCCAACACTTCGCCCAAATCTTATGGTCTAGTCCAGTTTTTGTTGAGAAGTTTCTTCTGCCGTGAGATTTAACTGGGAGAGCGAGTATAGTCCTCCTATGTTCCGTCCTTACCCTCTGCAAGCGAATAAAGCGCCCTTTTCCTCGGGCGCTGCGCAGCATTTTGGCACCTACTTACAGGGACAAGCCCCCTTTTCCCTTCCCCTTGTTTTGTCTGCTTTTTTTCCCAAGGCCTCTCTCAGATCTCACCTGCCTAGGCGACCTTTCCCCGACGTCAGCCCTTTCAACCTCGTTATTTTTTTCTTCAAATTTCCCCACCTGGCCAAGGCACAAAGAAACCCTTGGTGCGGCTCTAACCCCTTTTACCCATTTGATGATTCTTAGTTTGTTTTTTTTTCGCGTACGTTGATCCGGGAGAAATTTGGAAAAAGCCATTCTCTTTTCTTCCCCCCCCTTGCATAGGCCCTGTTTGAAAACGTTTTGTGTGCACGCCCCCATCCAGACTGACAGAGCCCGCCGCGATCTGTTCAGCAGCTCGTGCCCCCTTAACCCAGGTTTCCCGGTTCGTAAGGTCCCCCGTAGAACGTTCGCGATGATGACATGGACCTTTTGGCACCCAAGTGCGATTCACCTCCCTCCCGTTTTTTTCATCCCTTTGACGGAGACTAGCCGGTTCGATGCCAGTCAAAACGAACTGTACTTGCTGTTTACTTTCGGTTTCATTTAAAGTTGGGAACGACCTTTCAGGTGGAAGAATCGTACAATGTTTCCCGTTGAGATGCATCTCGTGTGCTTCCTTGATTTGTTGGTCTTTTTTCCCCTATAAGCGATTTCAGAATCTTTCGTGCACCGTGCCTGGGGAGTGTGCTTTAGTTAGATCTCTTCTTCTTCCCCCTTTCTCTAATTTTAACTCCTCCCAGTAGGCTCCTTCTCTGAAACCCCGATGCGATTTCGGGGCGCTCTCCTAGCTTTCTCTGCTGATTGGGGGCCGAATGCTCCCGTTCAATTCCCCCACGAGGATACATACGAAGTTCTAGGTCCAGATTTCCTCAGAAACAGTTGTCCGTATTTCAAGGCCCCAACGTTGTAAGATAATTTCCCCTCGTTTGCCCAAAAGTCGTAGGTTGCTGTTTTTTTTTTTTTCGGCTGCCGGACATCCTTGATATTTTTCTCCAGGTCTGGCCTAGATCGGATATCCTTTTCCACTTGGAAGAAGCAGATTGTCGGATAAAGATGGAAGTTTGGATTCGACGGAGTTGTTCCTATTTAAGCATGGCGTTCTTCTTTTTTTTCCCCCGCTTTAGCTGAGCGAGTCTCATTTGGAATCCCCCTCCAATTCTCAAGAATTTTTTAGGAGGCTGACATCGTGGGTTCAAGGCGGTGCGCTCAAAAACTTCTTGTCCCCCCAGGTTAGATTCCTTTTTCCATGACTTTTGCTGCTCTGGATTCTTTTTGATTTATTTGCGGGACTTTCTTTTACGTTTGAGTCCCCTTTGCGGAAGCGAAAGATTGCTTTTACTGATTGCTCCGTCCCTTTCGAAGAGCGGCGTCCCTTTGGCGCTGCCTGTGTCTGCCTTTCCGGATGGTCCGGGACCTTTACAGGATTTTTTTTTCTCAAATTCTTTCTCTCCGCAAGCGGACGGCGCTGGATATGCTGCGAGATGTGGCCCTTGGTCTTCCTTTGTTTTTTGTTTCTGGCTTCCCTGAAAGGGACGAACCCTTCTCCTCGAACTGAAGGAGATGTGGCGATAGAGGGAACCCAGTCGCTGCGCGTGGTCGTGTGCTGGTCTCCTTCGGCAACATCTCCCTCTGCTGCCACATGGCAAGTTCTTTCACTGTTTCAATTGCTCGAACATGGGCTATCACAAAGTCACGTCTTCACCTTCACGCCAGGCCGGCCGATGGTTTGTGCTACATCGCGTCCTTCCCTTCTTAAGAGACTGACTTTCGAAGGACGTCTCCCCCCCCGAAGGTTGGAGTTCATTACAACCGGGAACAAAGTTCCTTGAACCTGACGCAGGAGTCTTTCAACAGGCTATGCCATGTTTTACACCTCGCTTTTCCCCCTTCTTCTCTCTTTCCCTCCTTTTTTTTTCCGGAATTCCCATAGATGATTGTCCTTATCCCAGCGACTTTTTTTTTTTCCTCGATCCAGAAACCTTCGATGGTCTATCGTGCGTCCCCGGTCCAGGTAACCCGTGAATAGTTAATCGCGGAAATTATTCAGCTACCGTTATGTTTTTCCCTTTCGGTTTTCGTGATTTCTTATACTCAGCTCCTTTTAATTACAGTTTTTTCCTCTGAGTCAAGTCACCGGCAGTGCGCGCTCTTTTAGCTTCTCCCGCCCACTTTCCCCCTCGCGACGGCCCCGTTCTCCCCCCGAAAGCATCCGCTGGCGTTTCTTCACCATCTGCTTAATGAACCCACTTCCCCGATAATTGGAACAAACCTTGTGCAGCCAAGCAGTACGCGCTTGCGTCTCAGAGCCGTCTCCTTTTTTCCTCGTTGAGCTTCCTAAGATTCTGCTGTTCCCCCTCTAACAGAAAATTCTGCCGATTTAGCCCCCCCCAGCGTTCTCTCGGACATTTCGCGCAAGCGTACCCTCTAGTTCGCTTAAGCCCCCGCGGCCTGGAAACGGTATCGGCCCGCAATACTCCTCCTTCATTACCGTTGCGAAATCTCTGGGGGCCTACCTTTTGCTAGACAGCTTTGCCGACATGGACGTCATGCTCCGCCACAAACTGCCCTTTTGAGCTGGTTGACTCTTCCACACCCGCAGTCGTTCCTCTCATTCCCCCTAGCCCCGTCTTTTTTTTTCAGGCTAAGTGTCCCCCCCCCGTGTAGAACTCCCCCGCTCGACAACCCATCAGGATCCAGAAACTCTTCGTGTAACAGGATCTTCCTGCATCTGAGTCATCCTTTCCTTCAGGGACTTTCCCCACTCCTTCTTTTTCCTATCCTCCTTTCACATTTTACTTCCAGTTTTAGTTTTCAAATTTTTTCTTCCCCACAATCATAATTGATTGTTTCTTACGGAAAACACGGGTACCCGTGAGATAGTTGCGATTTTTTTTTCGGGACTAAGACCCTGTCATTTTTCAACCTTTTTCTCCCGTTTTTCGGCCTGGGTCTGCATTTTCGGCACCCCAAGTGCACCAGTGTCACATCCCGTTCGTTCTTAAATCTCTGATCTCAGCCTGGGGGCTGATCCAGCTTTCTGAGTTTTTCCTCCTTTATATCTTAGACGAATTCTCGCAGGAAGATCCAAGAGAGAACGTTGCCTCAGATTCCGCCGTTCACTCTCACCGCCCGCCCTCTATACGGGTCTCCACTCTATCCAGGAATCGCAACGGTCGGCCAAATTGTACTTTAGTTATTACACTTTTCTACCTATTTACTTGCGACGACTTTCACCTTTCGTGTTCCTAATTTCTCATAGGATATAGCAGGTAGGATGAGAGTCTTGGGGAGACCCCTCCCCGTATCGAGGGAAAGCTAATTATGTGAATACCGACAACTTGCCTGGTTCCATTGAAGAAAAGCGGCCCCCGTAACTTGGCCTTCCCCATTCGTTCGGTTCAGACCGGGAACCCGTTCTGAAAAAACAGATCGGCCCGCTGCCTGCTCCCCAGATATGATCCCTGTTCAATTCCAAATCCGGACCCTGCGACTTTTTATCCATCCTATACTCCTCACGAGCACCACAAGGGTGACGTCCGCCTGAGTGCCTTGGTCCCAGGTCATTGTGCCGTCACCCACTCTTTGATCACATTGAGTTCCTTTCGTCCTAGTTTTCTCTAGACCCTCTTTTGACTCAAGTGTTAACCGCTGCATTCCATTCTATTTCCGTTCCCCTCGCACAAAGGTTTTTTCCCCCTTTCTTCGCAGCGACCCTCACCATGCGATCGGCGAAGCATGGGAGGCATTTTAGATCGTGAATTCTCGCTGACCGATTACTTTCCTTTCTTAGTTCTCCCTTCCTTTCTCTTTTTTAGTAAACACGGGCCCATAGACGTTTTCCCGCTTTTCTATGGTTTGTCCCCCCCTTTGCAAAGCAA
>Ga0179593_1629602_pt1 | contig 10622 bp, 13 predicted proteins | sample CZODoug2_1_08_16_FD_185931 | JGI IMG/M metagenome (GOLD analysis project Ga0179593, IMG submission 185931) | Vadose zone soil fungal communities from Angelo Coast Range Reserve, California, USA - CZODoug2_1_08_16fungal (PacBio error correction) | ecosystem: Environmental > Terrestrial > Soil >... | reverse complement strand
GCCTCTACCTCTCTTCTTTCCCTCTTTCCTTCCATCTATTTTAGACCGCTTCATAAACGTTCTATGCGTCAGCACCTTCTCCCCCCTTTCTCCGTTGTTCCTGTTTTTCAAGAAGGAAAACATCCGGACGAACCTGCCCCTCTCCCTCTTCCTCAAGCTTAACAGCACTTGCAATTTGTGGGTAAGTAAGCTGACGTCTGTCCCCTTTCCCCTCCCTGAAGGCTCACCCGTTGGAATTGAATAGTCATCCTTCCTCCCCCTGCCGGTTGGCGCGGGAAGAGAGCGATCTTTCTTCAACAGACACATAAGCGAGTAAACCGATTTACATTTGTTCGTCCCTTCCCTTTCCCCCATTGCCCCGTTAAGGCAGCAGAACGCGGCTTTTCCCTTATTTACCCCCTCGGTGACTAGATCGATGGGTGATTTTTTTTTTGGCGCTTGTTTCGGATATTTATGTGGAAGATGGCCCCTTTCCCTAGGATGACGGTATCAGACCTCACTCTTTTTTTTTTCCACTCACTTCTGGGGATGGCCAGCAGTCGGCCCGGACTTCCGGGGGAAGTGGCAATGGGCGTCAGTGTCTCAATATTCCGGCAGTTAAGATCCTCACGTACAGGCCCCCCCTTTCTCCTCCTCGCCTGCTCATGCGCCAGCCTTCTCTTGACGGTGAAGAAGACCATTGTCGGATTTTTTTCTCCCCCCCCTCTTAGGGATGAGTGTTAAGCGAGGACTTTTTTTTCCTTTGCTGCTCCAGCCGGCTCACAAGGCTTGCCGCATGGTGCTTCTTTTGTCGCGCGAGGTCTGCGAAAAAATTAAGAAGCGCATTCCTCCTTTTCTCTTCCCCGCCACCCCCTTTTCCCTTCCTGTTCCTCATCGGCGTTCGAATAGGGACTCTTTAAAACGGCCGCCAGGAGTGCAGTGGGTGAGATCCAGGACAGCGGCTTTCCTCTCTTCCCTCCGACAACCCAGTCTCCAACTGTAGCAGGATTCCTTTTTTGCGAGGCAGGAGGCAATCCAGTGCCCCCCCTCCCACCCCTCGGGCTGAAGAAGGATGATGTTTCGAGTCTGGCGGCGGCTCTCTGTCTTGCAATTCCCACACAATTGATACACCCCCCTCCCTCCCCCCTATTTCTTCCGGAACGGGCGGCATAGAACACCCGCCCCCGGCTGTTACCCTTTATTCAAGGTGACGTGTCACGTGCGAGTAGGACGCGGCCTGAGGATCGTTTTCCCCCTCCCGATGGTCTTTTTCAATCTTCGTACAGGCGCTTCTTTTTTCTTTGCTGGGTTCAGTCTCGCCGGTTAGGTTCGTCATCTCTCTCTCCGAGGAGAGGGAAATGTTCCCTTCTTCTCTCTCCTGGCCTGCTTGAGAGTTGGTTGTTTTTTTTTTTTTCTTCTTTTTCATCCCTTTCTTTTTCCCCTGTGCACACAGTTCAGTGCGGTCATCTTTTGCTTTCATTGGTAAGCAGTCCCCGGAAGCTATACGTTTTCAAAAGCGGGTTTCTCCTCCTCCCTGTGGACCGTTTGAAAACACCGTACCAAGATATGCTCGCCCTCTCGAATCGCTAAGCGGAAGATGTTCTCGCCAGCCCCCCTCAGTGAGCTGAAGTGGGGCGGTCGATTTTCTTGCTCCCTCGTTGTCTTAACCTGAGCCGGACGGTCCCCTCTTCGCCGCAGAAGATTTCGATCGAACCTTCTCGAATTTCCTAAAAAGAGTCGATCTTCTCTTTTGTTGTTGTCGGAGAGGATCGACGCTTCTTTCTTCTTGGACGATTGGTTTCAGATCGAAATCGGCCCCCTTCGGAAGTTTTATTGAGATGATGGACATTCAGACCACCTTCTGCCCTTCCCCCCCAGCCCCACGGCAGGAGAACAAATTCTTCTGGTCTTACATCTCCGCGTTAGCGATTCGCCCCTAACGAGCATATCGCGGTACGTGTTTCAGACGTTCACCCTTCCCTTTCTAACAGTTTTTTTGAAAAAGTCGGAATTTTCCCCCGCTTCTCCGCCAAACAGCGGCTTACCGCACTGAAAAAAGGGGGGGCCTGAAGACCGTTTCTCCCTTTCCCACCTCAATTAAGGAGGACAGGCTTTTTCTTTCCCTCGGAGCTGATCCAATATGATGATGGATGACGAACCCTCCCCTCTGCGATCCGATTCCCTCTCTTCTTAAGCGCCTCACTAAGATTCACAAAGACCCTCGTGATTTTTTCGTCTTTACCCGTCACCTGGAAAAAAGGCATGCTGTGCACGGGTACTCTTTCCTCCATTCCTAGGCTCAGCTCGGCAGGATCGAGTTTTGCCTTTTTTCCCCCCCCCCTCTTTTTGGGGACTTCAGACTTAAATAGCCGCCAGCATCGAAACTTTTCCTTCCCCCCCCCTCTATGATTGGTTTCGGGAGTGCCTCCGGCCTCTTCGCTTGAGCGCCAGAGAACAGATCCGGCCTCCTCTTCTCCTGGGGTCCTGAGTTTTTTTCTCTTTCTTTCAGACCCAAACGGCCACGCAAGGCGGGCCTTTCTTCCTTCGACCAGCTATGAGGACCGTCGTGACGGAAGCCATTGTGACTTTTTCTTCTCAAAACGTCCATGAGATGAGGGAATGGTTCGTCCTTTTCTGCTTCCCCCGCTTCCCCTCAGCACCTGCGGCAAGCCTTGGTGATTCGCCACTTTTTGCGGTCACCAGTCAATGTCTTCCTCCTCCCCGCTTTTCTATAATATTCTTTTTCCTTCGTACCGAAGAGGTTGTCTTTTCTTCTTTTCACCCTTCCCATGCGCTTCATCACATCGGCGCGCTTTCCCTCTTCAATTCTCGTGCGACGAAGTTCCTACTCTGTACGTTTTCTCCTGAACTGGGGAAGATGTCTGTTCCCTGCTTTTTCCCCCCCCCCTTAGGTCCGAACTGCTGGCCAGTTTTCCCGCCCCCACTTCACCAGTACTGAGTTATGATACGTCATCGCTTCGTCCCCTTTCCAGTTCCACCTTTCTCTCCTCCCCTCTCCCCCCTTTCCTGTCTGTTCTAGAAATCCCAATCGATAGAGTCACCGCTTTTTTTTTTTTTCTCATCCGCTTCTGCTGCCTTAGACGTGTTTCATTGGCGAAAGGTTCATGTCTGACCCCCCTTCCCCTCGGTGGAATAGCTCTTTCGGTGATTCGTACGAGGCCGGCCTTCTCTTCCCCCACCGGCCTGTTCGGCCTATGCGAATTCCCATCGTTTCGACGTTGGGATCATTAGTCACTGGGACCGGTGTTTCCTCGTACTCGGCCCACAAAACGTGCAAGTGCTGTTCAGCTGTCTTTTTCTTTGGCCGTTTTTCGTCCCGGAGGGTACTCTTGACAAAACGGCCCTTTTCCCAATTTTCTAATCTCCAGGTCTGCTGACGCGAGGAGAACTTTATGACGGTTTCCTTCCCCCTCCTCTTTCTTGTCCAGGCTGTCAACATGAGGTAGAGGCATCTCTCTCTTTTCTCTTCTTTCCCTCTCTCTTTTTCCAGCCTGGACAAATCAAGCTCTGTTCTGCTTACGCCCCCCTGGGATTATTAACATGGGGACAATTGAAGTAGAACTTTATCAGTTGTTTCGGTTTTTTCCCTCCTTTTCCTGGACGAACTACAGCCGCCCGGGGCTTTCTGCAAATGCCCTCTTTCTTTTCTTTTTTTTGGGGTTAATGGCGCTGACGCTGTACCGGTCCAGTGACGCAGTTCTTTCTTTGATCCCGAAACTATGGAAATTCGAATCTCGTGGACCCTTCTTTTTCGGGACCTAGTTATCTTGCCGGCCTCGATCCTTTCCATACTAGCTTAAAAAGATTTTACATTTGTTCGCCTTACCTTTTCTCCTTTCCTTCTGCAGAACGCGGATGCAGCGCGAACATCAATCGACTGGTCACCCCCCTTTCCCCTCTCGATTGGTTCTTTCACAAAGAACTGACGGGGTGGATCTTTTTTTCCTCTTTCCCCCGGGCCGAGCGATGACGTATCATCTTTTTTTGCGAGGCACCGCCAACGGAAATGCGGGGGGGCTGGCCCGCCTTTTTCCCTTCTGTTGGGGTCAGTTGACATCGGGCGAAGTGGCAATGTCCTTTTTTTTTCCTTCCCCTTTCAGATCCTCACGTACAGTCCCTCGGGAATTGCGCCTGCTCATGCGCCCAGCGCTCCTTCTTTTCTCTTAAGACTCCATGGGGACGGTGAATTTCTTTTTCTCCTGGCCAACCTCTTCGGAGATGAAGTGGTAGCTCGTGACTTTCTCTTTTCTGCCGCAGCCCGGCTTCACAAAGATGCCGCATGGTGCTGATTGGGCAGCTTTTTCCCTCGGCGCGCGCTCGGTGCGAACACATTAAGTCCTCTCTTTTTTTCCGCCAAAAAGATCCCCTGGCTTCTTCCCTTTTCTCCTCTGGGGAAGCAAGAAGTGTGAGGGAAACCGTGTCCTTTTTTTTCCCGTGGTTTCCTGCTCCAGCCGACAGCGGCTTCGCTTTCCCCCTCTCCGGACGTGGTCGCGGGCGCTCTCGCCGCGGAGCCGGAGGCCATCCCTCTTTGCAGGATGAAGAAAAAAACCAAGAGGCTGAAGCCGGCTTTTTTTTTTTCCCCCCTTGCGAGTTTAAGTGTGCCCTTCCCCACTTTTGCTCAAAAGGCAAAACCGCAGAGCTTCCTCTCCCCCGCCCCCCCGGAAGGTTAACCGGGCAGCAGCTTCCCTTTCCTTTCCTTGTAACCTTTTGAGTAGGACTGCGGCATGCGGATCTTCTTTTTCTTTTTCTTTTTTTTCAACAATCTTCGTTCGGCGCTTCAGGATTGCCAGAGTGGATGGGAAAGATCGCCGTCTGTTCTGTCCTTGAACGGGGATCGCTCCCGATTTTTTTTCTGCTTTGTTCCCGCGGAGAGTGCTTGGCCACCTTGCCACCAGTTTAAGTGCGTCATTCACTTCCCCCCTTTGGGATTTTTTTTCCGCAGAAAGCAGTTCCGACGTTCTTTCTCGCACCCCCCCCCCCCCCCCCCCCCCCCCCCCCCCCCCCCCACCCCCCCCCCCCCCCCCCCCCCCACCCCCCCCCCCCCCCCCCCCCCCCCCCACCCCCCCCCCACCCCCCCCTCCCCCCCCCCCCCCCCCCCCCCCCCCCCCCCCCCCCCCCCCACTCCGGGATAGTAACGTCCTTTCCTTCTCAGTTGCGCCAGTGGGATGATTGCGATCGCTGACTCCTTTTCTTGTTATCGCACAGCACCTGCATGCCTTGGGGAGGTCGATGTCCTTCCTGTTGAGCAGAGTTGTTTTTTTTCCCTTCTGCAGAGACCCCTTACATAAGCGCAAAGACCCTTTTCGATCCTCCCACACGTCCAGCGCCCCCCCGTCGATATAGATCTTTCCTCATCCTCCCTTTTTTTTTTTTTTTTTTTTTTTTTTTTGTTGAGGGATTTTCTTTTGCGGTAAGGCGCTGGACGATGTTTCTTTTTTTTGCGGCGAGTTTCTTGCTCTGATGGGAAAGTAACGGCTCAGGAAGACCCCCTTTCTTCCCCCTTTTTCCGAAGCCACTAGACCGACCCCCCGGTTTTCGCTTCTTGGGGCTGGGGGAGAACATATTAAGTTCAGCGATTCTCCCACTGGAGCAAACTTTTTTTTTCCTTTCCCCCTGATTCCCGGTGGCTCACCGCGGTTCCCCTCCTTTGCTGCGGAACAAGTCGCGCCCCAACAGTCCCCTTCCGGTACATGTGATGACCGCACTGAACACTTTTTTTTTCCCGTTGGAAAGACACGATGTCTTCCCCCCTCACAAATACAGGAGCATGGCTCTTTTTTTGTTTTCCCCGCAATCGTGGAGCGATCCTTTTCTAACATACGGCGATAATGGGACAGACACTCTGCAACCCGTGTCCTCGTCGATTCCGGAGCGCCGAACGAAGATTTTCCCACCCCCCCACGCTCCGATGCCAGAGTCTCGCGCACGTGTTCCCTTCCTTTTCAAAAAGGCCTCTTCCGGGTAACCGGCCGGGGTCCTTTTTTTCTTCCGAGCGCAGCTCGGCGAGGAGTTTGCCTTGTTTGATCAACTTTTCCTCTCCGCCAGCATCGAAAAAGAAGGCTTCTTCCCCCGTGGTGGTTTCCCTCCCCCCCAGTTCTATTTCTTTGGTTCTGGATTGCCTCCTTTTTTCTCTCCCCCGAGAACACACGATCCGGCTACGTTCCTCGACTGGGGGAGCGCTCAGCTCGGCTGGATCAGAAACCCATGCCTTTCTCTTTTTCTCCCCCTTTTTTCTGCTTCCCCCATATTCGAAAAGCTATTGAGAGAACCGTCTTTTCCCTTTAGCAACAACGGAGGAATGCGCTGCTGACGTTCTCCCAATCGCGCGCGCCGATGTTTTTCCTCAGCACCATGCGTGCAGAAGTGGGTGATGAAGCCGTTTCCTCTTTTCGGTCCACCAGTTAAAGAAATTCCTCGCTTCCCCCCCTTTTCCGCAGAACTCGTTTTGGCCAGACGACCTTTTCCCTTTTTTCCCTCCTGGCGCTCTGGCGCCTGCTTTTCCTTTCAATACTTCCTGTAGGAGGATATGAAACGCGGGACTCTTTTTTTCTGCACTGCCCCCTCGCCCGATGTCCATTGAACTTTTGCCAGCCCCCGTCATGGCGTTGCGGCCCGCCAAAACTGCACCAGTCTTTTCTCGGCCCCTGGTTCCATTTACAAATAAAGATTCCGAACCCCCCCCTTTTTTTTCCCCCCCCCAGGCAGTTCTTGGTCTCGGAAACTCACCCCCCTTTTACCGTCTCTTTCGTCTTCGCGCGCATCCCGCGTTTCGCTTTTCAAGGTTACGGCGAGACCAAATTGGAAAATGTTTCCTGCTTCTGTTTTCTCTTCTCGAGGCCCCGAAGATACGCTCTCTTTCCGCGTTTGCATTTCTAGTTCGATCACGAATCATTCAACGTGGGCTCCCTTTCGCGTCAGCTTCCGTACCCACAAAACACGTGCACGTGCTGTTCCTCCTTTCTTCTTGGCAGACAGCGACGGCGGTTTTTTTTTTCTTGCCCACCGAACCAAACTGATAAAGTTCTGACTAATTGTCCCTTTCGCTGAAGAACGTTATGGAAAGTCTTAAGGCGAAAAGAGCTTGATTTCTTTTGAAAAAGCCTTTTATCGCATCTCGCTTTTCTCCTCCTCCTCTTCTCTATCTGCCTCTACTATTTGCCAGCCTGGAAACTTCAAGCCTTCCTTTCGGTCAGCAACCTGGAGATTATTAAAATTGGGACAATTAAGTGCACCTTTTCCTTCTTTTTTTCCAGAATGTCCCATCGGGGACGAACCTGCCCACGTTCTTTTTCCATTCCCCCTCACTTGCACGTTTGATGGGGTAATGAAGCTGACGGTCTCCTTATCCAACTTTGGATTGAATTCGTGATCGAAACTCGTTCGCCTTTCTTTCTCCCACGGCAGGTTGTTTCTCCTGGAAAGAGAGTATCTGCCTGTCCTCTTTCCCTCCGTATTAAAAAGATTTTACATTTGTTCGCCTCCTCTCTTTCGGAGCCAGAACGCGGATGCGAGCGCCCCTCCCCTCCTTCTTAACAAGCCCTTGACTCGATCGATGGGGTGATTTTCTCCCTTTTTCTCTTGGTTCGGATATTTAGTGGAAGAGGGAACCTTTTCCGTATCAGAACTCAAGGGACTGGTGAGTTTGGTCGGGCACTCCCTCCCCCCTTCGGGGGGGGCTGTAGACCCAGTTCGGCCACGGAAGGTGGGTTCTCTTTTTTTCCTTTCACATGCAAATCTTCCCGGAGTTCAGATCCTCACGTTACTTCCTTCATGGCCGCTCATTGGCAGAGAGACGATGTGATGAAGGTCCTTTTTTCTTTCTCTCCCATTGTTCAATGGCCAAACTCGTTTTTTTTTTCCCCTTTTTTTTTCCTTTCTGAAACTGGTGAGACGCAAAGTGGCGGCCGTCCATTTTCCGCATGGTGCTGATGGAAGCGGCGCGTTTTTTCTCGAGACTAGGTCGAGAACACATTCTCTCTTTTCTGCTTCTCCCCCAGATCCCAGGTTCCGTCACGACCCTCTTTCTGGAATAGGGAAGCAAGAACGTAGTGAGGTTTTGGAAACACGTGCAGCCGTGCGTGGCATTTTTCTTCCTCTTTCTTTCGCTCCCAGTAGCAGCAGCCACCCATTTTTCCTTTTCCCCTTGTGTCGAGGGCGCTCTTCGACCCCCTTCGAGGAGGATGGCCCCATCCCAGAAACCAACCTTTCTTTCTTCTTTCCTCCCACCCAGAGGAGGAAGCAGGGCTTCTTTAAGTCGTTGCCCTTCCCCAAACATTTTTTCCCCCCAATTCACCACTCCGCCGAGCTGCCTCGTTCCTTTTTTCCCCCGCCCCCCTGCCGGTTACCAGAGAAGCAGCATGCCTTTTTCCGGTTGCTTTTCTCGGACGCGGCATGAGGATCGTGGGTCACCACACCGCTTGTTTTCTCTTCCCCTATTCGTTTTTGGCTCAGGATCTCTAGTACCTCTTTTTTCTTTTCTTTTCCATATCGCCGGGAGTTCGTCAGCCAGCAGCCTCCCTCTCACGATGGAGAGGGCAATGGCCACTCTCTTTTTCCTTTTGTGTTTTTGATTGGGCAATTTCTCCCTGGCCCACCAGTTTCCCCCGTTCATCACATGGTCGAAGCGCTGTGGGCGTTCTCTTTTCTCAGCCCCAAAGCAGTTGCGACGGTTTTCTTTTTTTTTTTTTCCGGGATCATTTTGACCGTCTGAAACACGTCTTAGTGGGCTGATTGCGAATAGATGAAGCGGCAGATGTTTCTCCTTTTCCCTGCAGTTCGTTACTTGGGCGGTCGAGTTTTTTCTTTTCTCCGAGTTGTACTTCCTGAGCTTTTTTTCTCAAGAAACTCGCAGAGCCGATTTTCGCTCCCTACCTTCTCCTTGCGATTGCCCACCCAAAGCGTAGATATATCTTTTTTCCTCCTGATCGACGCTTTTGAGGTCAGGCTTTTTCCTTGCGGCGGAGAGTTTCTTGCGCTGATTTCGTTGCTTCCCCCCGGATCCTTTTGAAGACCCCCAACATGATACGCCGCCATCGTCTGCAGGCCGAACTGAATGGTGCTGGGCGGACCCCTTTTTTTTTTTCCTCCCTCCGTCCACTGGACGCCAACGAGCACTATCTTTTTTCAGGACGGTCCAAAGTGATCCGGTGCTCCCCCGTCCGTTTTTTCCCCCTTCCATGCCGTTGCTGCTGACCCCCCCCCCACATCGGCTCCGACTGGGATGGAACACTGGTCCTTTTTTAATACACGTGTTAGGACCATTTGCCCTTCCGTCCAGGAAGCGAGGGCCATTGCCCGCGCATCCTTTCTCCCCCCCTTCTGATGCTTGGTCTGTCAGAAATACCGGCGATCTGGACCCTCCTCTTTCTCGGGAATAGAAGGAACGAAGATGTTCACACGCCTTTCTTTGACACCATCAGCATGCCGGTCCTACGCTCCCTTCTTTCCCAAGGCATTCTTCTGCCGGGTGAAACCGGCGGGGGGGTCTCTTTCTTCGGCGTTTGCTTGTGATCAAATGGTTTGGGGAACGGTAAGCTCACCTTTTTCCCCCCCATCCTTCTTCAGCACGAGGGGGTTTTCTTCATCCTTGGCCCCCCATTTCTAGGATTGGTTAGGGTTGCCTCCGTCCTTTTGAGGGAAGCCCGACCACCCCCTCTCCTCCCCTTTTTTGAGACTGGTGGCTGCTGCGATGTCCCCCTCTTCCGTCGGTATCAGCAACCCATTTTTCTTTTTCCTCAATACAGTTCATTGCTTCCCCAATTCGTTCCCTTTCTAGGAACTCGGCGTGGACGGAACTTTTCTTCTGCAACAAAGGCGGAATGCGATGCTTCCTTTTTTTCTCCTGCGCCGAGGGGACGAGCCGCTTCCATCAGCACATTCCCTTTCATCCCTTTTGTGCCCTGGTTCGGCGGCCGCCACTTTTGCGAGTACACCCGTTCCCTTTTTCCCCACTTCATCGCCGACTAGGTTGGAACAGGCAGACATGTTTCCTCTCATCAATAGGAGCGCTGCGTGAGCATTTCACCTCCTCGTGCGCAGATTCACTCCTCCCTTTCCTCTTTCTGTCCCTGAGCCATGCAAATTAGCCCGAGTCCCCTTCTCTTTGCTGGCCAGGCCCCCCGCAGTGAGTTGCGGTGCCCGCCCCACCCTTCCTCCTTAGTTTTAAGTAATCGAATGTTCCCTGGTTCCCCTCCCCTCTCCCCCCCCGCATGTCTGGTATCGAAAACACCCAATCGATCCCTTTGGTTCCCAGTAGCTTGAGGTTCGAGAGCATCGCGTTCTGCTTTCCTCTTTCTTTTTGCCAGGTTAATGACTACACATGTAAAATCGGTTCTTTTCTCGGCCGGCAAGATTTACGCTCTATGCCGAGCCAACGGCCAGGTTTCTTTTCTTTCCTACCAGTTTCGATCACGAATTTTTTTTTCCTTCTCCCTGTTCAGCTCCTGACCCCACAAACCGTGCAAGTGCTGTTCAGCTTTTTTCCGAAAAGCGCGGCGAGTGGAAGGTTCTCCCTGCTTTTTTCTTGACCAACCCCACCGAAACAACTGATAACGTCTCCCCCTTTCCCCTTCTTCTCCCGTTATGAAGTCTTAAGGCAGAAGAGCTTTGGATTTTTCTTCTTC
>Ga0179593_1550663_pt1 | contig 10622 bp, 13 predicted proteins | sample CZODoug2_1_08_16_FD_185931 | JGI IMG/M metagenome (GOLD analysis project Ga0179593, IMG submission 185931) | Vadose zone soil fungal communities from Angelo Coast Range Reserve, California, USA - CZODoug2_1_08_16fungal (PacBio error correction) | ecosystem: Environmental > Terrestrial > Soil >... | reverse complement strand
TTTCCCCTTACAGGTCTTCGATGACCCTCAGTCGTTCTTCACATGTGCCGGAGTCTTCGTCCTCCTTGCCGCCCCCCCTTTTTTCTCTCCGCCAGATAAACGTTTAACTCCGCGTGCCGTTTTTCCGACCCAGAACCTTTCGCCGCTGCACATCGCCTGTTTAAGCCGCGCAATTCCACCCGGTACATTCTCTGCACATTGGTTGTCCTTTACCTTTCGACGTATTTATTGATTTTACCCCTAGATCTTGAAACTTGGACGAGTCTTCTTCCGGTCGACGCCTATTTTTCTGCTCCGGGATTAAACCTCGGCTCTGCACGCGCTTTTCAAGTCACGAAATACCTCCCTTATGCACCCAGTGAGACGCTCTTTACGCATTTCTGGGAATATGTTTCCAGTTTGAGCTTTGTAACGTGTCGCTGGTTTTTCACTCCTTGGTCGGCGAGACTTCCTTTCCTCCCTTTAAACCCATTGATTCTCTCCTGAGCGTCGCGGTTTCTCCTCTCGAAGGCGGGATCGTAGACGAGTCTTCTCGTGTCGGTGAAGGCAATCCCCGGGTGACTCTCTCGGATGGTTTGTTTCTTCTTCGTAAGCCCCCCTTGTTCTTTATCCTAGAAGAGTAATCACTCCGACCCCCTCCCTTGCAACCGGCTGCTCTTTTTTTACCATTCACTAGCTAGAGAGACCGAGTTCTTTCTGACCGGAATCCGCTCACCTCCGAGTGTAGGTTGTTTTTTAGGTCTTTAGATAGGTGATGAGGCCCTGACTCAGCCGGGAGGGAGTTTTTCCTGTTCCGTGGAGGCGTTTTCTTCCCCGCACTCCTTTTAGAATGGTCACACACCCGATCCCCGCAGCATTCTGTCCTTACCGTGAACTGAAAATAATTTGATTTTTATAATTGTCGCTACGACACCTTCGCTCGATCCTTAATTCTTTAGAATTAATTGCGTTCCCCCTTCCCGTGAGACCTGAAGGTAGAGTACTTCTGGTTGATATTTTCGCACTTGCTTTCCTCCGGCTGCCGAGCCTCCCGGTTTCTATTCCCTAAGCAGAAAAAAACAACCCACCCCCCCCCCCCCCCCCCCCCCCCCCCCCCCCCCCCCCCCACCCCCTTAGAAATGGCGTGCCCTTCCCTGCGCATCTAGTCCCCCACCTATGGAATTCGTTTTCTTTTGATATGAGATAGGCTTTTCAGGCGATTTTTTTCTTTTTATGAACGTCAGTTTCTGGCTTATTCCCGTCATTTAGATGCGCTTGTAGGTTTTTCGCCGGTCTTTCCTTCTCTCATCAGGAATAATTCTTCGTTCCTGCGTTTTTAGAATTTTATTGCGAACCAGCCTATTTTCAGTCGTCTTTTTCTGAGACCCCTCTGGAGGAAGCCCTTTTCCTGAAGAACTTTTTCCCAATTTTAGACTTTGAAGACCGAAGATCTCGGCTTTTCTCATATGTCAGATTTCCGGTTTCCCTAGACAGTAGTTCGCGCCATTTATTCCCTTTTCCCCATATGTCGGTAGTAATTCCTTAAGATCCAGCGCTCTCTCCTTTCAAGCCTCTATTCAGGGCGGGCTTGTACCGTGGCGAAAAATTGTCGCCCCCCTTTTTCCTTTCTCGCTGCCTCTGTGCCAGTTTTTCTGTTCTCCTCTTTTCGAATGGGCGCTGCTCAGGGATCCCCTTTTTTCTAGTTTTGATGGTCGATAGGCTTTCCCCCCGTGACTGCAAATTTTCTTGGAGCATCCTTTCATTGGGTCCCTGGAGTCTCCAACTCCCCTCCCCGATGCTATGGTTTTTGCGTCTTAGTTCGGATTTTTTCTGTCTTCACCGGTCTTGCGTGGCACGATCTCTCTCCCTCGTTTCCCAGCCGCTCTCCCCTTTTGGCCAGCCAATGCCAGTCCCCTGCCCTGATGAAGACCCCTATTCTTCCCTCATTCTATTTGCTCTTCTCTCCCTTTTGAGAGTGGCTTTCCCCGCACAGGGCCATTTCTCGAGACTATCATTAGACGACTCCTCCCCTGAAACCGATTCCGATTCCAGATATTCATGAAGGATATCTCCCTTCTATTCTCTCTTAAGGCTCGGAGAGATCTTTTTTTTCTTTGATAGCGGCTTTTTCTTCAATCACGAAGCGCGGTTACCTTCCGCTCGGAGTACTTCCGAGCAGAGGCTCACCTCTACTAGCGTCTTCTTCGTCTTTTCTTCGGCGTCCTTCATTGTATCCAGAATTTTGGGATGCGAGCCTTATTGAGTGTAACTGGTCTAGAGGAGTCCCTCTGCGCGGACCCGACCCACTCGGTTTAGATAATTTCTCCCTCTATTCAATTTGTTGTGTCGTATGATGACCCCATATTCCTTAACCAGTTCCTTAACCTGCCTCCTCTCCCCAGATCTTGTTTTTACCCTGACAAAGCAACCCCGCTTCGCCTAATTTTTGATCATGTCTCCCCCCCTCCGATAGCGCGGATCCTATCTCCCGGGTCGTCTTGAAATCGCAGAGACGCCTCCTCCGGCGCTAAGAGTTAAGCCTTTTCCTCGTTTTCGGCGTATTTTTGTCCAGCCGAGTTCCCGACATCTCTCGGGACGATACTTCTTAGAAGACTGAGACCTGATTGCCGCAGGAATTCTCCCTTTGTTGCTGGCTCAGGCCCCCGCCATTTACGTTCTCCAAACCCACACCCATGGGCTTGATCAAGTCTTCTGGCCTGCACCTAAAAAGAGTTCTGATCCCTGCGAGACAGAGATTTATAGTGGTAAAGCGGACTTTCCGGACGCTTTCCCCCAGAGGACTCATTATAGTCTTGTCTCCTCCGAGATCTTCCACGCTGCAGACCGATTTCCTCCCGCGACATCCTGACTCGTCCCTCAGCTGCCCCAATCATCCCCATAGTTTTTTTGTTGCCCTGCCAGTACCTTTTCCCCCGTTTGCTATGCACATCCCAATTTCTCTCCCTTGAGTTCGACCCCTCGCATATGCTTTGCATCCCGGAGCATGCGCTTTCTTCGCTTTTTTTCCCGGACGACCTTGTTCCACCCAAAAGAAGTCGTAATTCATTTCTTTCCCCGCCACTAGCCTTCTCCCCCTAATCATGATACTGTCTGGAAAATGATCTCGAGCCTTTCTTTCCCCTTTACGCAAGAGCCCCTTTTCGCCGCTGATATAAGGCCCAAGCCGTGTCTCCAACTGGTCCCCTCCCCTCAGATCGCCACTATTCCTACGCAACTAGATATAGGGATCCTTTCCCGCTTATACTATGTCGTCTCGAGATTTTCATGGGAACGTACTCTCCCCATCCAATACGTTGAAAGAACGTTCGCACGTCGGATGAACCCCTTTACGACCTAATCCCTTCCGGGAGAAAGGGACTGCTCTGATACTCCCCCCCCGCGAGACTTACAGAGGAGACCCCCTGCCGTTTCACTCCCCCCCAGAAGAAATGCACACGTCTCCATGAGGTAGCCCCCCCCCTCCCCAAGACATCTTTTACGATTGCTACTCCTTCGGCACACAGCTTTTTCTCCGAAAGATATTTTTCCTTCCCCCCCCCCCTTACCGGTGATGTTCCCCTTTTTTTTCCACTGCCCAGGAGAAGAATACCGTTCCTTTCCAACATACGTAGGAGGCCCCAGGTTTGATTGTTCTCTACAAGTAAAGGAAGCGCATCCCCTCTTTCAGCGCCTCCCCCCTATGAGACTTTAGCCCTCCCCCCCGGTGCGGTGAGGACTTGCCCCCCCAATTAGGATATTTGGCCTTTCTGATCCTTTTGCTGACTTGCACAGTGGCGGCGACGGCTCCCTCTCCCGTCAGCCCTGCTAGCTTTCCCTCTCTTTGATGTTCAGAGACGCTCCACGAATCGAAAATACAATCCAGTCCTTCCCGGCCTCTCACAATTTTACCTACACGAATGAGCTCTTGCCCTGGCAGGTCGCTTTTCACTCCCTCCCCCTGTAGGCGCTCCGTAAATTGCGCGGACTTTGACCCTGCGGTTTCTTTTTTCCGCGACAAGATTCCAAGACCTTCTCTGTGTTGTAGTTTGGTGCCTACTACCCCCTACCTAACAGGCACCGCTGGAATTGTCCGCTTTCCCGCCTTTTCCAACAATACCGTCCCCTTCCTTATTAGAAAGTGACTCGGCTCACGTTCTAACTCTCCGAAGACTTTTTCTTCTGTGCCGATAAATACCAATCGCTCCTCGGCCCCCCCCTACTTCGCTCTCGTCTATGCACCCATATGCAACTGGGAGCAATCTCGTTCCCCGTATGATCTGGCCCCTAGAGAGTTAGACTTTTTCCTTCTGGTCTCCGGGAAGTTCCTGAAGTATGGGCCGGCAAGCTTCAGGTATCCTTTTCTCCTCCGATTTTTTTTCCTGCCAATCCATTAGGACTCCTCTCTTATGTTTCGGTCTTTTAAGCTCTTTTTCCTGACGTAATTTCCACTTTTTTTCGCGGATTTTTCCCAAGTGTTTCCTCCGGGCGGCATATTACGCCTCTCTTTTTTCGCCCTCGACTTTCACGTCCTTCCCTCTGATCTTTACCCAGTTCCCCCCCCCCCCCCCCCCTGGGCGTCTTCACCACTACACGGGTTGACTTCTGATTTGCTAGTCCTCGAGAAGAACTGTTGATTTCTTTCATCCCTTTTTTTTTTCAGATCCTCCTTCTCAGTTTCCCTTCCTTTCCTTTGCCTAAGCGGTTCTCCCGGTTCCAGGGCCTTGTCTCGTTTTTCCCCCTTCTTTAGAGATTTAATCGACTTTCTTTCCTGCTGCCCCCTCCGTCCCGACGCCCCGCTAGCGTCCCTGCACATCTGTCGTACTCTGCCCCTGTCCGATGAAGATCGAGTTTCTCGTCAGACTTTTGCTTGTTCTGTTCAGAAGAAACTTTTCCGTAGCCTCATAGAGATGCTTGTTTTTTTTTTGTGGCCGGGACGAGGCGCCTCTCTAATTAAACAGGACCTTCCTCGGGGTGCTTCCTCCCCCGGCAGGCTCTGAAACTCCCTCGCTTGAGACCCTGCGTACGCTCGCGTCGCAGGCTCGAGTAGAATACTACTTTGCTGTTTGCAATAGACGTTTCCTTCTTTTGAGTACCTTGTCTTCTAGCCGATTGTCCCTCTCTTCGCATAAGACAAAACGCTTAGGAGAATGGTCGAGCTCTCTATTCTGTGCACGCCCCTCCTAGGGCTCGGTATGACCGTGTATTGTTGGAGTTATGTTAATTCCCCCTCAGGCGCCGGTTCCGTAGTTGTTGAGGTATATGGTTAGCAACCGTTCGTACTTTTTTGATGCCTTTAGCCTTATTTAATAGAAAGACGGCCCCGCCTGTTTTCGCGGCGCTTGCGCACCTCACTGGACTCATATCCCTTGGCGAAAGAGTTATCTCCACGTGACCCCCCTCTCTCCGGTAATGATTGTCTTTTTCGGGATTTTATCTGTGTGATTTAGCTGTCGAATGACAATCAGTCGTTCCCTGGGGCCGGATTTTTCCGTTAGGGAGGGTAGAAGAATGGAACTCTTCTTAACCCACCCCTTTCCCCCCCCCCCTAACGAGCACTTCCCTTGCCGGAAAATAATTTGGAAATCGCTCATCGATAGGTGGGCTCTTTAAGTTCTCCTTCCTGTTGTAGCAGCCCCTCTGCTGACTCGCGTCGCCTTTTTCCTTTCTTAGGATTGCGCCTTGCGTTGGATCCCTTCCGATTTTTAAATAACCAGGGGACGAGGCGTCCCTCCCCATTGCTCCGCGTTTCTCTGGCGTTCCTCTTTTCTTTTTTTTGGCACATCTACTCTAACTCTTGAAGAAAGGTGGTTGCTAATTTATTTTTGATCAGCGATTTATGTTGGTTTCCCCCTCGGACGGAAACAGGCCTTCCATGGTTAGAGTAATAGATCTTATGATGCGCTGTGTACTAATCTTCGGTAACAAAGTAATTAAATTTATCTAGTTAGCCCTTTCCTCTTTTTTCTTGGGACCTAGATATTTTGGGATAACTGGTGGAATCCTTTCGAATCTAACCTCTCTATCCTACCGGAAAGCCCCCGGGAAGAAGAACCGCGGGCATCCCACCCCCACCCTCCCCCTCACCCCCCCTCGGCTCCTCCCCGGCAGCTTGGCGATTCGAAAGTGCTTCCTTTACCGTGAGGGGTACTCAGAATGGAGTAGTCAAACGGCGTTTTTTAAGTAATACTGAATATACCCCCTCCTAGATGGTTACTTTACACTCTTTCTTCGGGCATCTGTTTTTCCTTGTCCCGTCAGACCAAGGTTTTCTTCCCTTTCGTTTAATCCTTCAGATGGAGTAAGTCTGATCTTTTTGTTTCTAATCAATTTCGTCGGTGTCCCCCATGCGCGACTGAGGTCTCTTTATGGAGCAGGTTCCAATAGGCTATGTTTCTAGATCCTCCACTCCGCCTCTCCAATTTTTCTTGGGCCCTTTCACCCTTGGTCACGGCGGCCCTTTTTCCCGTCACGACGAAGTGGATATGCTCGTAATTTGAGTCTTCCTACGTCCCTTTTCTTCACCGGTTTCGTCTTTGGCCCGATTTCTTCCCCTTTTGCTACCCCCCTCCCAGCCGCCTGCCCGTTGCCCCGATCCGCCCCCTTTTATTCCGCCTTGCCCCCCACCCCCCGTCTTTTGTGTCTCCCTCCCTGGTGATTTCGGTTGTTACCGCCCCCTTTCCACGGCCCCGATGGTTTGGCGTCGAACTTTTCCTGCTTCATCCAGTTTCCCGCCTCTCGGATGCATCTTTCTTCGGCCCTCTTCTATCCGTTTCGCGTAACGAGACCCCGCCGTCGGTTTTTCCGCTGCTTTTAGCGAGCGGCTACGGTACCTCGGACCGCTCCTCCTATCCGTTTCTACTCAAAGCCTAATACTCCCTGGGTTTTCCGTTTTGCCGTCCCTTTTTCTCGACTGATCTGCTTTCCTTTTTGGGGAGCGCTTGTGAGTCTTTTCTGGTCTCGCTGGCCTGTCCCGGACTCTTTTACGGGTTAGCGATCATAGCTCTCATCCTCCCATTTTGTTTTTTTCTTCTTCGTGAGTCCCCCTGGATACCCGGCTAGTACTTTTCCATTCAAGCCGCTTCAAGAAATCGGTCAAGCTACAAAGTCCCCGCCCTCCATGACCAAGCTTGCGCATCACTAGTCGGTCTTTTTTTTTTCCCCCCAACCCCCTCTTTAAGCGAGGAGTTTCCATCCTCGCACGGGTCTCTTCTTTATGTCCAGAGATCTTTATCCGGCGCTAGTTTTCCCGATCCTCGGGCAGAGTTCTCAGCCTTAACCAAGATCGTCCCCGACTTCGAAATGTGATCGCCCACGTTTTTTCTCTCGCCGAGCTTTTAACTTAGTAAGATCGGTCCCAGACGTGTTGCCTTCTCCTGACCGGAGCGCTTCACGATTCTTCCCAAACACATTTTTCTTGCTACAGTCTTTGGCTGGGCATGGTCCCGGCACTATTTTTCCCCAGGGTCGATTTCGCCAGTTCCCGGCGAGCCAGCGTCTCGAGCGCGGTTGGTCCTTCTGATCCTGGCCTGTTCTTTTTGGAAGTTGCCCCTAGCGAGGGTGCGGCGCCTCAGCTCCTCTGGACAACGCCGTGCCGGGTTCAGCCCCCCCCTTGACCCCTTAAATGTGCTTTTCCCCTTCTCTACTCTCCTCGGGAGGAGTTTTCTTCCTCCCGGACCCCATGCCCCAGGGGGCATGACCCCCCCCCATTTTCCTACGAGATTTTCCCTGAACTCCTCTTGCGCAGCGGCGCCCCCTCTTCGCCCATTCTTTCCCAAAGACGAACGTTTCTCCCTCCCCACATCGCTTCTTCTTTCCCCGCGCGAGTAAACCCCCCCCTCCGCCCACTTTTTTCTCCCCGTACAAGCCCCTTCACTCCCATGAGATTCTGGAAACCCTCTCGCTTCCCTCCTCGGAAGGGTCGCCTTCGCCCAAAAATCTCCCCGCAGAATTGAACAGTTTCTTTTCAACGGTTGTATCCCCCCCACCGAGAAGTTAGATCCAATCTATCCCCCCTTGCTCATATCGGCTTTTTTTATGTGAGAGGCTTCCCGGCTTCCACGATGCAAGTACTTTTTTTCTCAATATCGCGTCCCCTTTCCCTGACGGTAGAAATTTCTGCGCATACTACACCCCGTTTCCGTCGCTTTTTTTAGAACAACGGCAAGCTCCCCCCTTGCGCATAGAATATGAAGGAAGTTTACTCTATCCATTCTCCGACTTTTAGTACAGATCCCAACATCATCCCATCCATTAAGGGCCCCTCTGCGGCGCCCCTCTTCTTCCGTGTTTCCGGAGTTAAGATTGAGATCCGTCTTTCAGCCCTGTTTCCTGGCTTATTCCGCGCCCCTTTATCCCACTCTTGCGGGTAATCTTTTCCATGCCTTTTCTCGCCTCGCCCCCACCAATACTTCGTGGCGAAGGCTAGATGATTTGTCCTCTAAACGTCAAGCGGCGCCTTAGACCTATTTTCAGGACTTTCGGACTTTCTCCTCCAAAGAACCCCAAAGTTTGCGCCCTGTTCTGATCATGCTGGTTCGTTTTTCTTATCGAGAGGGACATGCAGCGAGGTCGACCCCTTTTTTTCAATCCTGTGTTTTTTCCCGCAGCTATGCGGTCATTCTACCTCTTCACTAAAATCGAAAAACCACTCCCGTCCCGGCCCTCCCCCCCCCCACGCATACGGATTTTCTTGGCTTCCTGCTTTTTCCGATAGTCAAAGCCTTCCGCGCGCTGACTATGCGGCTACGCCAATTGCTCGGACAGCATCGTCCGCCTTCTTTTTCTGGCTACCTCGGCGCTCTTTCCCCCGCTCCCTCATTTGAGGCGTTCCCCGCTTCCTATTCCAACCCCCCAATCCCGGTATTTGCCTGGGTATTAACGCCCCCACCTCCCCCAATTCCCTTTTCACCGATCCGAATTCCCAGCCACCCTTCTTCTGACGCCCTCAATGCTCCGAAGTCACTTTTTTTCTTTTTCTCAACGGAATTCTTACACGTACTTGCACTTCTTTGTAAAATATGCATTTCCGATATTCGACTTTTCCTGCGTCTCGAGTTTCCTTCTAAGGAAAGTCCATGCCGGATCTCAAGATAAATCCCGGACCTCGGTAAAGCACGAGGACCGCTAGGCCCAGACTGCTCTCAGTTTAATCTATCTGGTTTCCTCTCTTTAGAAATAAAGGCATCTATATCCCGAGACTATCTTCCTCACGGTGTCTTTCCGCTATCAGCATACATGTTTGCACTCCCCTCTCTTAGGAGGACGGTAATGGACCGATGTCCTTTTCTTGAACGGTTTTCTTCCCCCCCTCGGCCCTACACGGAAAATTTTAGACTTTATCCTCTCGTCCCCCTTGGCAAGCGTTGCGTCTTTCTCTTTAAGAAGTTGTTTGTTGTTGACTCCTAAATGTCCCCTTCCAGGGAGTATTAAGTACCCTCTAGATGAAGGGTGTCTCCTTCTTTTGTTTCCCCATTTTTCGAGGCAACCCATGGAATTTCTTTTTCCCTTCCTTGACTCTTAGAGTTTCTTCCCCTAGAATTTTTTTTCGTAGTCTCCCCCTGTCCCCCGTTGATGCTCTTCTCTTTTCCCTAGGAACAGCTGGATTGTCGGAGGTTCGACTAATTTCTCCCCCCCCCTAACAGAGAACTTATTTTTCCTCAAGATCCGCTCGGCTTCAAAGGGGATACCGTTGGAAGTTGCCGACTCTTTTCCCCGGATAGAAATAAGCGTCCTTTGTTTTGCTAGTCGTCCTGATTCTCGGACCCCCCTGGATCCTCTCGAACAGTTGACTATTCATAGAGGAGATGCTTTTCTTATGGAAGTTATTTTTTCCCTCCCGAGACTTCCTTTTAGTTTAGCCCTCCCCTAGATATTGGAGAGTCGCCGAGTTTTGCCCGTTCGCCTGACCTCTTGACGGTATTGTTGGGTCTTGTAGGTGAAGTCGTTCCCCCGCAGCGTACTCTTATTTCCTCGTTGTGGTCTATTCTCCCTCCCCAACTCCTTTGGGCCCTTTTTCGAGCGCCCATTCCAGACCGGACCTTCCTCCCCTTTCTTTTTAGGCGTCCTGCAATTTCCGTAGGACCTCAGAAAAGTTAGCTCTCCGATTTTTTCTCGACTCTGAAGCCCCTAGCCGGCTGAGTGTGAGTAGTGTTCGGACTTGGGTCCTTCTTTCGTTTCTCTTGTAAAGGACATCAGCGGGTGCTCCCTTCTTCTTCCCCCTTTTCTTTTCGTGCGTCTTCAGCCGTCTTCTTAACACCAACTTATCCCGCCCCCTCGCATTGATTATCTACCCCGTCTTTTTTCCTCCTCTTGTCGTGAGAATAGGGTCGCTATCCTGCGGGATTTTTCCCGCCTTTTCCCTTGTAGAAGCGCCGTCGATGTTCCTTAGCTTCTTTTTTGCCTGTAGGTATTGCGCCTTTGAACTTGTTCCTCCCCCGGGAAGAGGTAGAGAAGCTAGTTTGGTACGTGATTCGCCTGAGCTCTTCCTTGCCAGATTCTGGAAGCTTGGAGGGGCTCGCATCTTTTCTCGATTTATTGTTTTTTTTTTTGGTTCTTCTGCTTTTTTCTTTTTGCTTATCCTCCTCCCCTTAATAGTTGCGATGGCTTGTTTTTATTCCCGGTTCCTTTCCGGCGCAGGTAAAGTT